>TARA_R110000868_G_scaffold17680_3_pt1 | contig 327320 bp, 295 predicted proteins | sample TARA_R110000868 | Tara Oceans TARA_R110000868 (sample SAMEA4397489) | marine metagenome | biome: Polar Biome; feature: [SRF] surface water layer (ENVO:00010504); material: water (ENVO:00002006), including particulate matter (ENVO:01000060) such as... | depth 5 m | reverse complement strand
CCCGACATTCGCCTTGTAAGGGCGACGCTCTCCCAACTGAGCTAATCACCCAAAGCGTCAAGGCTGCGCATTTTACCGACTTGAAGCAGCATGTCAATTCTATTTAGCTGTATGGCGGAAGGTGCCATCCCAGTCCTCGGCCAGAGTTTGAGTACGCAGGTTTTCAATTCGTTCCAGGTACACTGAGTACAAGAGCTTGTCAGGCTCTTTTTCCTGTAGTTCTTTAAAGCATTGCTCGGCTTTATCCCACTGCTGCTGCAGATAAAAATCATAGGCCTTATGATAGGAAGCAACCTGTTGACGTAATTCCGGGGAGGCTTGATTGTCCAGGCATAGCGGTTCATAGATACGAATCGGCTGCTCCTTACCCTTCACCTGTACCTTATCGATCAGTCTGCAAAGGAAGCCCTCGACATGATCATAGGTCTCTTCACCGATTAAAAGCTTCACACCATAAAACTTGGTGATACTCTCCAGTCGGGAAGCCAGATTTACGGCATCTCCAAGCACTGTATAGGCACGTCGGTATGTCGAGCCCATATCACCGACATTCATAAAACCGGAATTTATACCAACACCTATACTCACTTCTGGTAGTCCTCTGGCGACAAACTGGGCTTTCAATTGCTCGGTTTTCTCCAGCATAAGCAGAGCTGCATTCAGCGCATGCTGACGATGATCCGCATCATCCAGAGGAGCCCCCCAGAAGGCCATCACCATATCCCCAACGTATTTATCAATGGTGCCATGATTATCAAAAATAATGCCGGTTATCGGCGTAAAAAAATCATTCAGAAAGGTTTTTAAATCAGTTGCCGACAATGTTTCAGATATCGTGGTAAAGCCTCTTATATCTGAAAAAAGTACACTTAATTCCTTGCTTTCGCCATCAAAATTATAGTTATCAGGATCATCCAGCATGGCGTCAATATGTGCTGGCGGAACATACTGATCGAACATCATTTTTATGGCACGCCGGTTCATGCCTTCTTTCAGAAATCCGTAGGTCATATTCACCACAGTAATTAACAGAATCAGGAACAGCAGAATAATCAGAGAGATATCCAGCTTGTAATCAATCCAGAGCTTAAAGTTCAGCGCTACCAGACCCAGCATAAAAGCGAGACTGGACAAGCCCAGCAAGGCCGGACCAAGAAGCGGATAAATTATGGATAACAACAAACCGATCATAAAAATGGCGACTGCAACGGCGGCATTTTCCCAGTCTGGCCTGCTGGGAAAAGGGTTGTCCTGAATATAGCTTAGGCCTGAAAACATGCCTTCCCCAGCCGAGCCTGTAGCCGAACCACCATCATCAATGGTGACCATTGGTGAAGCCGATAAGAGAGCATCCAGCACATTCGCGTGAACTTCAACACCCGGATAGACTGCTTCCAGAGGCGTCGAGCGCAGGTCATAAATACCTGTAGCCGTCGTTCCAACAAGAACCAGGCTGTTTTGCAGTAGCAAGTGCTGCTCTTCAGTAAGCTGATCGCGCAGCACATCTGTTGCCGATATGTAAGGAAAGGTGCCACTTTCACCGAGCTCTGAACGACCGACAAAAGGAATCAATACTCTGCCATCCACAGTTGTAGGTATCGTAATCTGGCCCATATTGATCCCGGTGACGCTTCTGAAGTTACCGAAGGCATCAGCCTCTGTCTGGATCGTGAAGTTTTCTTCAAAGTAATACAGGCGCGCCATTTCCAGAGCCAGTGAAGGATAAAGCTGATTCCGGAAATTCAGTACCAGAGGTGTAGAACGTATAATGCCATCCAGATCAGGGATAGTGTCAAAAAAACCGCCTCCAGCGGCGGCATTTTGCAAGGTAGCGATGTTGGCTTCATAACCTTGCATGACGAGCAATGTTGAAAAACCAATATCACCATCATCAATGTCAGTGATTTGATCAGGCAGAACACCATAGCGTAGCGCTTCGTTGGCCCGAAAAGACATGCCCAGTGCCACATCCGTATATTGCATTTTCTCCGCGAAATAACTGTCACCATCCAGGGCATCCTGTACCCGTGACAGCTCATTAATCAAATCCTGACTGTCAGCCCCTAGACGCTGCTGCAATTCAATAGCGAGGTTTCTTTCGGGCTCCGGAAAGGTCACATCAAAACCGATGACCAGAACTCCTGCATCGGCAAGTTTCTCAACCAGATCACCAATTTTGAAGCGTGACCAGGGCCACTGCCCTTCGGCATCCAGGCTTCTTTGATCAAAATCGACAATAACAATTTTATGATCGCCCTCTCCTCTTGAGGGAATAAATAAATTGTATCTCTGATCATAAACAAGGTTATCCAGGCGGTCGATAAACCCGGATATGGCGGGAGGCGCACTGATATGCAGCCACAAGCTAAGCAGCATGGCCAGCAATCCGAGGAAAAGCGGGAGTCTGGCCCCTTTGAGCAGTTGTAATTTTGCTCTGCTCAGGAGGCGGAGTAATAACTTAAAAATTGACATCGCAAGTCATAGTATTTTAATTCACTGGCATTATAAGCTTTATTGCACAAAGTGCATGCAAATCACACTGCAGACCTGTACAGCGAGTACAGCAATCGCTACACTTTGCGCCGCACTATGATCAACAACCAGACCCATGGAAATATACAAAGAATTTACCTTCGAAGCCGCCCACTCTTTACCTAATGTTCCTGAGGGGCATAAGTGTGCACGCCTGCACGGCCATTCCTATAAAGTCCAGATACATGTTAGCGGAGAACCCGATGCCACTTTGGGATGGATCATGGATTTTACCGAGATCAAAAAAATTGTTCGTCCTTTGATAAAGGAACTGGATCATTATTTTCTGAATGAAATCCCCGGCCTTGAAAACCCTACCAGTGAAAACCTTGCTATCTGGATCTGGAATAAACTGAAACCACTCTTACCTGAACTATCTAAAGTTGTGATCAGCGAAACCTGTACCAGTGGCTGCGTCTATCAAGGTCGCTGATTAAGCCAGAACGCAATTTATTTGCCAGTGTTTCAGTTTGAAATTTCCTTTGGTGTAAAAGCTGCTGCTCCTGTCATGCTCACCCTTCGATCTTTCCTTCCCATTTTTCCGGCGCTGCGGAACTCGTCGCTTTGCTCCTCAAACAGTCCTCGCGCTTTATCGGAAAAATGGTCAGGAAGAAGGCATCTCAATGGGTTCACATGGCAGGAAGAGCAGCTTCCCTAGCCATATCGGGCTTTCAATAATGTTAAACGCACAGGCGTGATGAGAGGCTATTCAGTCGGCGACCGTCTGACGACAGGGATGTCGTCAGCCGAGCCTGTACAAGGATGTACGCTTTTTGGCGTGTCGACGAAAGGATAGCCTCTCATCATGACTGAATACAAACACAAAGTTTTCAAACTAAAACACTGGCTAATAAATTGCTTGCTTAAGATATTGCAGGAAGAGCCCAGTTAATGACCTGTTTGCCTTGTTGAGCCAAATAGGTATTAGTTTGAGAGAAATGTTTATTACCTAAAAATCCGCGATAGGCAGACAATGGAGATGGATGTGCCGACTGCAGAACCAGATGCCTGTTTTGATCAATGACCTGCCCTTTTTTCTGCGCATAGGAACCCCAGAGTAAAAAAACCAGTCCCTGTTTTTTAGCATTTAAAATAGCGATGACCTTATCCGTAAACTGTTCCCAACCCTTGCTCTGATGAGAAGCTGCATGGGCTTTTTCGACTGTGAGCACGGAGTTTAGCAAGAGCACTCCCTGCTCAGCCCAGTGCGAAAGACAACCATGCCTGGCTGGTACGATTCCTAAATCAGACTGTAGTTCCTTGTAAATATTCAGCAATGATGGCGGTATCGCAACACCAGGCCTTACTGAAAAACAAAGTCCGTGAGCCTGTCCGGGTCCGTGATAGGGATCCTGCCCGATTATGACTACTTTTACCTGCTCCAGCGGTGTCGAATTCAGAGCGTTAAATATGAGTTTTCCTGGCGGATAGATAACTTTATGCGCGGCTTTTTCATGCTGCAAAAAAGCTTTTAGTTTTTGCATATAGTCTTGCTCAAATTCACCGGCTAATTCTGCAAGCCAGGAAGCTTCCATCTGAATATTTGTTGAGCTTCCCTGCCCGGTAAAGTGTTCAGACATGTTGTGGGCGCATGTGCGGAAAAAACAAAACATCGCGAATAGACGGCGAATCCGTATAGAGCATCACCAGCCGGTCAATACCAATACCTTCACCTGCGGTGGGTGGCATGCCATATTCCAGTGCCGTAATATAATCGCTGTCGTAATGCATCGCTTCATGATCTCCGCTATCTTTTTCGGCAACCTGAGCGTGAAAGCGCTCAGCCTGATCTTCCGGATCATTTAATTCCGAAAAGCCATTGGCAATTTCCCTACCTGCAATAAATAATTCAAAACGATCCGTGATGTCGGGATTTTGATCATTGCGTCTTGCCAGTGGAGATACTTCAGTCGGATATTCAGTCACAAATGTCGGTTGCAGTAACAGATGCTCAACTTTCTCTTCGAAAATCTCCATCTGTATTTTACCGACTCCCCAGGAATCCTTAACCTGAATACCAAAACTAAGAGCCAGCTCAGTGAGGCTCGCGATGTCTGCCACCTGCTTCTGAGAAATGCCTTCAACATATTGCAGAATCGCTTCGGTGACTGACATACGTGCAAAGGGTTTGGAAAAATCCAGCGCAATATCCTGATAATTGATAATGGCTTGCCCCATAACGTCTTCGGCAATCTGTCGCAACATACTTTCTGTTAAATCCATCAGATGTTTATAATCGGTATAAGCCTGATAAAATTCCAGCATGGTAAATTCAGGGTTATGTCTGGTCGACAATCCTTCATTACGGAAATTACGATTGATTTCATAGACTCGTTCAAAGCCTCCTACCACTAACCTTTTCAGATACAACTCTGGCGCAATACGCAAATACATATCCTGATCCAGCGCATTATGATGCGTAATAAAAGGTCGGGCTGCTGCTCCACCTGGAATCATTTGCAGCATTGGCGTTTCGACTTCCATAAAATTTTCAGCGTTCATAAAACGTCTGATGGCATCGATAATTTTAGAACGAATCACGAAGGTTTCCCTGACTTCTTCATTGGCAATCAAATCAACATAACGTTGCCGATAACGCACTTCTGTATCCGTCAAACCTTTATGTTTGTCAGGCAGAGGTCGTAATGATTTCGTCAACAATCGAATTTCACTAACCCTTACTGATAATTCATCTTTTCCAGTTTTAAAAACTTCTCCGCTGGCCGCGACGATATCGCCCAGATCCCAGCTTTTTATTTCAGCATTTAATTTCTCATCATAACTTTTAAAATTCAGATACAGTTGAATTTGCCCGCTGCCATCCAGCAAGACAATGAAAGGGCCTCGCATGCGGATTACCCGACCGACGACACTAACGATACGTTTTTGCCCTTCAATTTCTTCCTTGCTTTGTGTATCAAATTCATCATGCAATTGTTTTGCAAATGCAGTACGCCTGAAATCATTCGGAAAGGCATTGCCCTGCTCTCGAATTGCCTGTAGTTTTTCCCGCCGCTGCGCAATCAGTTTATTTTCATCAGCAGCGTTATTGCTTGTTTCGTTATCATTCATGTTTAAGTCTCAGTGCTTTTATTGGTGACGCCTTAAAGGCCCATTTTCAGGCTGGCTTCCATAAACTGATCCAGATCTCCATCCAGGACAGCTCCAGTATTCGATGTTTCAACATTGGTTCGTAAATCCTTGATTCTCGAGGCATCCAGCACATAGGAACGAATCTGACTACCCCAACCGATATCGGCCTTATTGTCTTCCTCTACTTGCAGATTTTCGCGTTTTTTCAACATTTCCATTTCATACAATTTTGCTTTCAATTGTTTGATGGCTGTATCTTTATTCTTGTGTTGCGAACGCTGGTTCTGACATTGCACAACGATACCCGTAGGCTCATGCGTTAAACGTACCGCAGAATCTGTAGTATTAACATGCTGGCCACCTGCACCACTGGAACGATAGGTATCAACCCTGACCTGACTCATGTCCAGATCAATGTCGATATCATCATCAATCTCAGGAGATACAAACACAGAAGCAAAAGATGTATGTCTGCGATTACCCGAATCAAAGGGCGATTTTCTGACCAGGCGATGGACTCCCGTTTCGGTGCGCAACCAGCCAAAGGCAAAGTCCCCTTTAAAATATAAGGTCGCTCCTTTTATGCCGGCACCTTCTCCGGGGGTTGATTCAACCAGTTCTGCATCAAAGCCTTTTTGTTCTCCCCAACGCAGGTACATGCGTAACAGCATTTCGGCCCAGTCCTGGGCTTCGGTGCCACCCGAACCTGCCTGAATATCCAGATAGGCGTTATTGGCATCCATCTCACCTGAGAACATCCGGCGCTTTTCCAGGTCTTCCAGCGTTTGTTCGGCCTTGTCTAAATCCAGTAGTGCTTCACTTAACAGTTCTTGGTCGTTTTCTTCTTTCGCCAGTTCGATGATGGCTTCCACATCAGCGTAAGCCTGTTCGAGCTGAACAATGGTATGAACTACATTCTCCAGACTGGCGCGTTCCTTTCCAAGCGCCTGCGCATACTCAGGTTTATCCCAGACCGCAGATTCACTTAATTCCAGCTCGACTTCCGTCAGTCTTTCCTGCTTTTGCTCGAAGTCAAAGGTACCCCCTGAGAACTTTTACGCTCTCCAGACTATCTCTGATTTGCTGTAACAAACTATTTACTTCAAGCATTATTCTATGTCCCTAAAAAAACCGCGTATTCTAGCGCTTCTGCTGATCTTCTGCCCACTTTTCAGTAGCCTTAACATCGGATTGCTTTGCTTCAACCCAATGTTCACCATCGGCTGTCCTGCTTTTTTTCCAGAACGGAGCACTGGTTTTAAGAAAATCCATAATATAGTTACAAGCTGCAAAAGCAGCTTCACGATGCTGGCTGCTGACTGCAACAAAGACTATCTGATCGGCAGCCTTTAATTCCCCAATACGATGAATAATCAGCACATCCAGCAAAGGCCAGCGTTGATCAGCCGATGCGGCGATTTCCTCGAGACTCTTTTCAGTCATGCCGGGATAATGTTCCAGAAATAGAGCTGAAACTTTCGCATCCCCAATTTCGCTGTCAAGCTCTCGCACCAATCCAGTGAAGGTCGCCAAGGCTCCAATGTCCTTATGGCCCTTTCTCAGGGCGAGGCACTCTTCTTCTATATTGAAATCTTCGGACTGAATGGAAACTTTAAGGGAGCGCACTCTAACCCCCTGTAACGGGTGGAAAAAAGGCAATTTCATCGCCATCTTTGATTTCGGCACTATAGTTGGCAACAGACTGATTAACGGCAACCAGAACAGAGGCCTTACTCAGGACTTCAGCCCAGGCGGCTCCATGTCGCTCGACCAAATAATCAACCAATGCCGATACTGTTGTCACGTGAAGTGGCAGCTCCAGCTGTTCTGCGGACAAGGCCAGTTTTTCACGGATGCTGGCAAAATAATGGACGCTTACCATTGCTTAAAGCCTGTTCCAGGTGCCGGATTTACCACCCGCTTTTTCGACTAGCTGCAGCTGTGAAATAGTCATGCCACGGTCGACTGCCTTACACATATCATAAACCGTTAAAGCCGCAATTGAAGCTGCAGTCAGGGCCTCCATCTCAACACCGGTTTGCCCGGCCAGTTTGCAGGTCGCTGTGATTATTACTTGCGATTTAAGTTCGTCAGCTTCCAGCTCTACATTAACCGAACTCAGCATCAGCGGATGACAAAGCGGGATCAGTTCTGAACATTTTTTTGCCGCTTGTATACCTGCAATACGAGCCACAGCAAAGACATCGCCTTTTTTATGCTTGCCTGTACTTATCATGGCCAGCGTTTCCGGCTGCATGCTGATGACGGCTTCAGCCCTGGCAATGCGCTGGGTGATTTGCTTGTCACCAACATCCACCATCTGTGCCTGACCTTTGGAATCAAGATGTGTCAATTCACTCATTTTTGCCTATGATTCAAGAAAAAGAAGGGATTATCGCATTAGTTTGCCGTTTATGTAGCCCCTGTTTTCGGGTAGCATGCCTCGCTTATGTCCTGGTATCCACACACAACAGTTGCCACCATTGTAGAACAGAATGGCCTGTTTCTCATGGTTGAAGAAAAAGATCAGGGACAAACTGTTTTTAACCAGCCAGCCGGTCACCTCGATGAGGGTGAAAGCCTGCAGGCTGCAGCCATCCGCGAGACTATCGAAGAAACAGCCTGGGAAGTTGAACTTGAGTCTTTTCTCGGCACCTATCAATACCTTGCCCCTAACAATGGCTGCACCTATATCCGGCATTGTTTTATTGCCTTACCGCTTAGGCATCATGCCGGCAGGATGCTGGACCAGGATATCACCGCTGCACACTGGCTAAGCCCAGCAACCATATTGGCCCCTGATTTCAAGGCCAGAAGTCCCATCGTGCAAAAAGTCTTACTGGATTATCTTGCCGGACAGCGCTGGCCACTTTCTGTGCTTTACCATCATGAATAACTCGACTACCAAAGTTATCGTAGGCATGTCCGGTGGCGTGGATTCTTCGGTTGCCGCCCTCCTCCTGCAAGAACAGGGATATCAGGTCGAAGGCCTGTTTATGAAAAACTGGGAAGAAGATGACGGTACAGAATATTGTACTGCCAAGGAAGATCTTGCCGATGCAGAAGCAGTCTGCCAGAAACTCGGCATCCAGCTACACAGTGCAAATTTTGCAGCTGAATACTGGGATAATGTTTTCGAACACTTCCTGCAGGAATATAAGGCCGGACGCACTCCCAACCCTGATGTGCTGTGTAACCGGGAGATAAAATTTAAAGCCTTTCTTGATTACGCCAAAGAACTCGGTGCTGATCTTATCGCGACCGGACACTATGTCCGTAAACAGTCAGGTACAGATCCAGAACCCACGCGTTTATTAAAAGGGCTCGACAAGAACAAGGACCAGAGCTATTTCCTCTGCGCGGTTAAAGAAGAGCAACTGGCACAAACGCTGTTTCCGGTTGGCGAACTGGAAAAGTCCGAGGTCCGTGCAATCGCCGAAAAACACCACTTAGTCACGCATGATAAAAAAGACAGCACCGGAATCTGCTTTATCGGTGAACGTCGCTTCAAGGATTTCCTGGAAAGCTATATTCCCGCTCAGCCGGGCGATATTGAAGATCCACAAGGCAATATAATGGGCCAGCATAACGGTTTGATGTATCACACACTGGGACAGCGACAAGGCCTGGGAATTGGTGGCGTCAAGGGTCAGCAAGAAGCTCCCTGGTACGTTGCGGCCAAGGATCTGCAACGCAATGTGCTGATTGTCGTGCAAGGCAATGAACATCCACTGTTATACAGCAATCAACTCAGCACAACAGATTTCAGCTGGATCAATCATGCCGAACCTGAGTTGCCCCTTACTTGTATGGCCAAGGTCCGCTATCGTCAGGCCGATCAGGCATGTACTGTCTACAGGGAAGGAACTGCATTGCGCGTGGTCTTTGACAAGCCACAACGTAGTGTGACACCCGGGCAGTATGTTGTTTTTTACCAAAATAATATCTGTCTTGGCGGAGGCGTGATTGCCTCTGCTCTTATGGTTTAATACCGCAGTGGAAAAGCATACTCAACAAACACTAGCACTTGCCGGCATAGCCCAGGCTGCCTTTCTGGTCGATCAACTGGCCCAGCACGGCCTCGCCGCCCAGGATAAATTAAGCACCTCGCTGGGAAGTCTGTTTATCACCAAGCCTGCTACAACCATTGAAGTTTACGGTTCTGTTAACAAAGTGAGAATGGGGCTACAGGTGCTCGAGGAAATTTTCATCAGCAAGGAGAATTCCTTAAAAAGCCCTGAACTCATGCGTTACCTTATTGGCCTTGTTTATCTGGAAGCCAGACTCAGCAAGCAAAGCGGCATGCTGGAAAAAATCGCAGAAGCACTGGAAATCTCGGAACAGGACAGCAAAAGGGCCAGTATGGCACTTGCTGACAATCCCATCATTATTGAACAGCTGGCGCGTCTCTATCAGCAAACCATTAGTACACTTTCCTATCGAATACAGGTGAGTGGTAAACCGCAGTATTTAAAAAATACGGCAATTGCCAATACCATCCGCGCAGTTTTACTTGCAGGCATAAGGTCAGCCGTACTTTGGCATCAGTTAGGAGGGAGACGCTGGCATTTTTTAATCCGGCGTCGGCAGATTTCCAGAGATATACAGGCACTGCTGAAGAAAGCTACGGCCTGAAACGTTTATATATTGGCAATCGTCTCTGCAAGCCAGAGAACGTAGACATTTCAGCCAATCGCGTTTATTATCGACGCTTCATTTCTAGAACTCGAAGGGGATAGTCGAATGCAGCAAAATAATAATAATTGGAATACCGATTACGAGTGGAAAGTAGTTCTGCTACTGGCACTTGCCTTCGGTTTTGTGGGTATGGACCGTTTTGTAATTGGTTCACTTTGGAACACTATTTCTGCCGATTTGGGCCTGGATCCAGGAGCCATTGGTAACCTAGCCGGCCTAACGGCTGTTGCCTGGGGTGTGTTTGCCATTATTTTTGGACGTCTGGCAGACAGATGGGGACACAGAAAAATTATTTTATCCTCAGTCGTCCTGTTCTCACTAATGGGTGGGGTAACTGGCCTGGCTACCGGCATGACTTTTTTCATTCTTATCCGTACTTTACTGGGTGTTACTGAAGGAGCCTATACACCGACTTCATTTACCGCAGTGGCTGTTGCTTCAAAACCAAGCCGTCGTGGACTGAATCAGGGTTTTCAACAATGTGGCGTATCCCTGCTAGGTCTTGCTTTGGCCCCTATTATCGCCACCCAGTTGCTAAATGCCGGTTTTAGCTGGCGTATGGTTTTTATCCTGATCGCTGCACCGGGTTTCATCTTTGCGGCCTTGTTGTGGAAAGTTCTGAAAGAGCCTAAAGATACACAGGGTGCTGAAGCACTCGGCGTTGTTCAGGAAAGTCACGCACTCAGTTTCGGTGAATTACTGGTAAGTTATGCTGGCCCTTTGAAAAGTTACAATATTGTAGTTGCCACAATCGCTTTGCTGGGCGCCATGTGCGGTCTGTTTACGCTGGCTGCATTTATGCCAGTATATCTGGAAAACGTTGTTGGCTTGGGTCTGGCTGAAATGGGTATCGTTACCTCAGCTGTTGGTTTCGGCGGTTTCTTCGGACAGTTTGGCTGGCCTGGTCTCTCCGATAAAATAGGCCGTAAACCTGTTTGTATTATCGGTTTTGCTGCTGCAGCTATTTGTCTGTACTGGTTCCTGCAGATTGAAGGCGGCGTTGGGGCACTTTTTGTTCCATTGTTCCTTTCCTCATTTTTCTGCTTCGGTAATATCGCACTGATTACCGGTCCAATTGCAACAGAATCAGCGCCTGTAGGTATGGTTGCCGGTTCAATTGGTGTTGTGGTTGGTATTGGGGAGATCTTCGGTGGCGGACTGGGTCCTATCGTTGGTTCCTTTGTTGTTCCTAACATGGGTTTAAGCGGACCGCTTTATGTTGCCTTGTACGGCATGATCCTTGGTCTTGTTCTTTCATTATTCCTGAAAGAAACAGCTCCCGTTAAGTTTGTTTCCACAGCTACTCCGGCTATTGATGAAAGTGGCCCTGTTGCTTAAAAAGTAGTACTTCAATAAAAAAAGGGCAGCTTAAGTTAAGCTGCCCTTTTTTTTTGCATCAATATTTTCCTGCTTATTTTTTAACTCAACACAGCCAGCCTTCTCAGGGTCAACCGGATAGCTATGACTAATCCGGAATATCTTCATCCAACTGCAGTAACTTTACACCTTCCATATCAGCAAAACTCTTCCTGTTTAAACTTAGCAGCCGCGCATCCAGACACAGAGCATGTGCGGCGAGCATGGCATTATTCATATTTGTCACAGTGCCTTTTGCCAGTGCCTGCATCTGAATTTCTGTATATCGATCCACTGCATTTTCGTCCCAGGGGACAATTGCATCCAGTCGTTCACAGAAGGCTTTAACCAGCTTCATATGCTTTTTCCTGTTTGCAGTCTGTAAGGCCCCCGCCACCAGTTCAGCGTATGTTATGGCTGATAACATGATCTCATCACCACGCGCTGTCCAGCTTTCCAGCACATTTAGCATGATCTCATCTTGTGTGAGGATAATATGACGGCAAATATCCGGACTGAGTAAAATTAGCATCTGAATCGGCCTGGGTTTAAGAGGATTTGATTAATCGCGGGCGGACACGCATAAAATCCTCGTCGGCAGTTTCCTGTTCCTGGTATGAACTCCAGGTACTGCGAACAGGACTTAAAATCAATGAATTCCCCTGCTTGACGATGTTGACTGCATCGACACCTTTAAACTCCAGTTCCTTGGGAATCCGCACAGCCTGATTGCGGCCATTGGTAAAGATCTTGGCAGTCGTTGACATGGGAATATTCCGCTTTTGTTGCTGATCAGTGCAGTATACCCAGGCTTAATCATATGTCAAACATATGCCAACGCAAAGACTGCTAATCCTGTATGAAATGGGGTATCATGCGCCTTTAGAAACAGACAGGTTTAGCTCATATGTCTCTGACAAGCCTCAATGCTATTTCCCCGATCGACGGTCGCTATAACAACAAAACCAATCGCCTTAAAGACTACTTTAGCGAGTACGCACTTATCCGCTACAGAGTTGTAGTAGAGCTACGCTGGTTACAGCAATTAGCCTCTAACCCCGGTATTCATGAGGTCCCTGCCTTTGATGATGCTGCCACGGCATTTATCGACGCCATGATCAGTAATTTCAGCGAACATGACGCTCAAAATATTAAAGATAAGGAAGCCATCACTAATCATGATGTCAAGGCAGTTGAATATTTCATAAAAGAAAAGCTTAATGATTTCAAAGGGTTAAAAGGAGCCAAAGAATTCGTGCATTTTGCCTGCACTTCCGAAGATATCAATAATCTGTCCTACGCATTAATGCTGAAAGACTATCGTGAATCCTGTCTGATTCCTGAATTAAATCAACTGGCAGATGCCATCAGAGTCAAAGCCCATGAATATGCAGATACCCCCCTGTTATCCCGGACCCACGGGCAAACTGCTACCCCCTCTACTATTGGCAAAGAGTTTGCGAATACGGTGGCCAGAATGGATCGACAGATTCGACAGATTGAACAGGTCGAACTGCTCGGCAAAATCAATGGCGCAGTTGGCAATTACAATGCCCATATAGTGAGCTATCCAGATGTCGACTGGGAAGAAAATGCTGCCGATTTTGTAGCCAAACTCGGCCTCAAATTGAATCCCTATACAACGCAAATTGAACCTCATGATTATATTGCTGAGCTTTTCGCTGCTCTTTGTCGTTTTAATACCATCCTCATCGATTTTGACCGTGATATCTGGGGCTACATATCACAAGGATATTTCAAACAAAATCTGGTCGCCGGAGAAGTTGGTTCTTCCACCATGCCACATAAAGTAAATCCGATTGATTTTGAAAATTCCGAAGGCAATCTGGGCATCGCCAATGCCCTTATGCAACATCTGGCTGAAAAATTACCAATTTCCCGTTGGCAACGTGACCTCACAGACTCTACGGTGCTGCGCAATATTGGAGTCGGCTTTGCACATAGCACCATTGCCTATCAGGCCAGCCTTAAAGGTATCTCCAAACTTATGATTAATACTGAAGCACTGGCAGAGGATCTGGAGAATAGTTGGGAAGTACTGGCGGAAGCCATTCAGACAGTTATGCGTCGATATGATATTCCAGAGCCCTACGAAAAATTAAAAGCCCTGACACGAGGTCAGAAAATCAATGCTGCGGTACTGGCAGAGTTTGTTGAAACGCTTGATTTACCCGATACTGTAAAAGTTCAATTAAAAGCATTACGACCGGATACCTATATTGGGCTGGCTGCAGCTCAGGCTAAAAAAGTGTAATGCTTCCCCGCGACCTGAGCCCGGAAAATTTTCTGTCGACTTACTGGCAGAAAAAAACCTTATTCCTGAAACAGGCTTTAGCTGATTTTCAGGATCCTCTCAGTGCTGAAGAATTAGCTGGTCTGGCTTGTGAAGAAGAAGTTGAGTCCAGATTGGTATTTAATACATCAGATAACTGGCAATTGAAATCCGGTCCTTTTACAGAACAGGATTTTTTAACCCTTCCCGATACCAGCTGGACCTTGTTGGTACAGGCTGTCGATCATTGGTTCCCCGCCGTAAAACAACTCATGAATAAGATTACTTTTATTCCTGACTGGAGACTTGATGACGTAATGGTCAGTTACGCTACAGAAACAGCAGGGGTCGGCCCTCATTTTGACTACTATGATGTATTTATTATTCAGGGCCAGGGCAGCAGAAGATGGCAACTGGGACAACACTGTGATGAAAATACTGCACTGAAAGAAAACAGTGAACTAAAAATACTGCAGGAATTTATCGTCACCGAAGAATTTATTCTGGAATCCGGGGATGTACTTTATATTCCCCCTGGTGTTGCACATCAAGGAATTGCGCTAAATCCCTCCTTAAGCTATTCAGTTGGCTTCAGGGCTCCATCACATGCCGAAATGCTTAGCCAGTATGCTGCCAATATATGTGCTGAACTGGCAGAAGACCAACGCTACAGTGATCCTGATCTGAAAATTCAGGCTAATCTGGCTGAAATCAGTCAGGAAAGCCTGGCCAAAGTAAAAACACTGCTCACCAGCCTGTTACACAACGGACAAGACATTGAGCGGAATATAGAGCAATGGTTTGGTCAGAACATGACCCAGAGAAAATACCCTCAGCATACCTTCCTGCCTGAAAGCGAACTGGACATACACACATTAAGTGAAGCGCTGGTTCAGGGTATGGAATTAGAAAAACACCCTGCCACGCGTTTTGCTTTTTACCGAAAACCGGAAACATTACTTTTATTTGTTGACGGACATGGCTTTGATTTCAGCAATACTGATGCCACTTTAAATGAGTTGCTGATGAATCTGTGTGATAGAGATATAAAACATCTCAATGGGCTAGACTACTTGTCCTCATCGCCTTGTTTAAATCTGCTGTGCACGCTTTATAATCAAGGTTCGCTCATAGAAGCCGAATAATACAATTAAGAACTTGTCTGAAACCATGACCTTCCCTATTACTGATTCCATAGCAGATTCCGTAACAGATTCCATACCAGAGTCTTCTCATCTTTTTTGCGTGGCTCCGATGATGGACTGGACAGATCGTCATTGCCGTTATTTTTTGCGCCTTATTAGCAAGCACACTATGTTGTATACAGAAATGGTGACCAGCGCTGCTCTACTGCATGGTGACAGGAAGCGTTTTCTGACATTTAATCCTGAAGAACAGCCCCTGGCCTTGCAACTCGGTGGCAGTAATCCTGCAGAGTTGGCTGAATGTTGCAAACTGGCTGAAGATGCTGGTTACAGTGAGCTTAACCTGAATGTCGGCTGTCCCAGCGACCGCGTACAGAATGGCAAGATTGGAGCCTGTCTGATGGCCGAACCGGAGCTGGTTGCTGAATGCGTTTCAGCCATGACAAATGCGGTTGGCATACCGGTTACCGTTAAATGCAGAATTGGTATCGATAATATGGATTCCTATGCAGAACTTGCGGCTTTCATTTCAACAGTAGCTTCAGCATCCTGCTCCTGTTTTATACTACATGCCCGGATCGCTGTTCTGAATGGACTGAGCCCCAAACAAAACCGGGAAGTTCCTCCTCTGAATTATCAGCGGGTCTATGATATTAAACACGAATTTCCGGAGCTTGAAATAATTATTAATGGCGGCATTAAAAACTTCACAGAGGTACATGAACATTTAACCAGGGTCGATGGCGTCATGCTGGGTCGTGAAGCCTATCAACATCCCTATTTATTAGCAGCTGTGGATCAGGAGTTTTTTAATTCAAGTGCTGATATACCTGACCGACTGCAAATTCTGGAGCATTTCTTACCCTATGTTGCCAGAGAGCTACAAGGCGGGACTGCCTTACGGCATATTAGCAGACACATACTGGGTTTATTCCAGGGCCAGCCAGGCGGGAAAAAGTTCCGGCGTTTTCTGAGTGAAAATGCCTATAAAAGCGGCGCAGGATTAAATGTCCTGGAATCTGCCATGCAATTAGTACGACAATAACAAAGGGCTAAGCATGTTACAGAACATCAGCAATTTCTTTGAAAAGCATTTAAAACTTTCAGTTTCCAATGATGCGGAAGAGCAAACTATTGATAAGATCCAGCTTGCCAGTGCAGCCCTGATGATTGAATTATGCAAATCAGACCATAGCATTGACGATCTTGAAACCAATAAAATTGCCGATATCCTGCAAACCAAATTTGATTTACCGGAAGAGACCTTGCAAGATTTGATGAGCCTGGCTCAGCAAGAGGTTGACGAAGCAACATCATTATATCAATTTACCAGCCTGATCAATGAAAGTTACGACCAGCCTGCCAAAACCGCCTTGATTCTTAATATGTGGGAAGTTGCTTACGCCGATGGGGATCTGGATCGCTACGAAGAACATATGATTCGTAAAGTATCTGAGCTCTTATACGTTTCACACAGTGATTTCATCAAAACCAAACTGGCAGCAAAGCAAAGCTAGCTGTTTTTTAAGGCACTGACCAGGTCCTGAAATTCCAGCTTGTTCTCATAACTCAAGGTCATCAAGGCCTGATGTGCATTAATGACTTTTTGCTTAATGACTTCATCAGGTTCGCTGATTTGATTCAGCTCCCCAAATTCTGCATCGGCTTCGAGAGGCTCCTGCACAATATCGAAAATAATGTCGAAGCTCATGCCTAACAGCGTTCGCGTAATATCAGGATTGGTTGAAATGATACTGGGCTTAACATTAAATCGATTACGTAACTGAATAGCCATCTTGGCCAATAATCCCAGGGCCGTACTGTCGATGCCTCTGGTTTCAGTTAGATCAACAATCATCGCATCCAGGATGGCCCTGCTGTAAAGACTGCTGAAATAATTATCGATTGTTGAACTCATCAGCACACGAACATCTCCTACCAGCTTCAGAATAGGTATCTGATTATATTCTGCTGTTAAAATTCTGCCTGAATTCATCTACTGCCTGACTCTCCCACTCTTTCGATTAGCTTCTTGTATTCTCTGCTTAACTGTTAGCCAAATCGCTAATATTCATCACTGCTATATCATCCGGAACATTATTGAGCTTCTTAAGTTCAAATGCTTCCCGGATTGGCTGAAAAACCCCCTTGCTTTGTTCTATAACTTCCAGAATTCTGAATTCTTTTTCTTCCATAGTGACTTGTGGGAGCGCTTCAAGAATGCCGTCTGAACATAAGGTAAGTGAGCTGTTTTCGAAAGGGATAGTTTCTTCGAAATATTCAGCTTCTGCAAGCAATCCTACAGGAAAACTGCTGCGTTTGATTTTGATGAAACTGGCCTTACCATCTTTGTAGATAACCGGTAAGGGATGGTGACCTGCGACGCTATAGGTTAGCGTCTTGGTCTTGCGATCCAGCAGCCCCACAAACATCGTAATATGCTTATCAAGCCCGGTATCCAGTAAATCTTTATTCAAAGCATCCAGGATAACTGCAGGCGTTAGCAACTGTGAAAAACGTCCTTTGATATGCTCTCTACGCATTTGCTCAGTACGGAAACGTAGCAGGATGGTAATAAAGGCCGAAGATGAACCATGACCAGATACGTCAGCTATATAAAACAACAGCTTGTTTTTTGAAACCGGTTTGTAATCCACCGAATCACCACTTAACAGCAATGAAGGCACGACCCGGTGATTGATCTCATATCCGGCTATTGTTTGCGGTGGTTTGGGTAGCATGCTGATCTGAACAAGTCTGCCCGCCTGTTGATCAGCCTGGTAGAGTTCAAGGTTGTACTCAAGTTCATGATTGATGCTTTCCAGTTTTTTACGATAAGCCTCATTCTCCTTGATGATATGAGCCCGTTTTAAACTGCTGTTGATTGATAATTGCAGAAGCACCAATTCGGTGACCGGTTTAATCAGGTAATCACTGGCGCCCAGTTTCATGGCTTCAACCACATCATCCAGCACCTCTTTATTGGCCAGAACAATTACCGGTTGTGAAGCTGATTCGGAAAAAATTGTTTTTAATAAATCCAGAGCACAATCACCAGACAGGTTCATATCACAAATAATAAGATCAGGACTTGCGGAGTGGAATGAAGAAAGCCCTTCAGTGGTATCTGAGGCTACAACAACGCGGTAAGAGAGTTCGGAGAGAAAAGAGGCAATATTGTCCCGTACGACTAAATCATCGTCTATAACCAAGACAGTACTATTATCCCCTTTTTCCATTATTTTTTTGTTTCAGAGGCTGTCCGCTATTAGAACACCTCGCTACTGATTAACACCCAGATCATGAAAAAATGTAGAGGGTCAGCAGGTTTAACTACGTTTGTTGGAAACGTTTCTACCTTACTCTGTTCTTAATTCGCCTGCAACAAAAGTTCGTTAATTACTTCACAAAATTAAAATTCCAGATACTGCATACTGCGAAGAGGAATAGTTTGATCGAATTTTTTAATTTACTCATAATAGGTTCTGTCTCATGATGAAAATGCGAGATCTACTAAGAGGGACCTACCACACCATGGCCCGTTTCCATGATCAACGAGATTTCGAGCGTGTGAAAGTGAACACCGCTATCACGCTTTACTACGGAAAACCTGTTCGAGTCTGTGAAGCACTTTGTGTCAACATCAGTAAAGGGGGAATGGGGATAATGTCAGACCAGGTTCTCCCGATGGGGACCGAGTGCAAAGTGAAAATCCATGACGGACAAACAAATAAAGGTGAATATCAGGCACTGATTGAAATTTCACGGATTTTTGAACTTGAAGATAAGCAGTTTTTTCTGGGTGCCAGAATTCTGGTCAAATACTAGTTGCAAGGATTTGCTCCTGCCAGAATTTTTTCAGGCGCTTTTCCGAAACCGGCTCCCGGGTACCCAATGTCTGGGCGTATAAGGACACCCGATATTCTTCCATTAACCAACGAAACCTTTCCAGCTCGAGCGAGACTGAATTCTGCTTGAGCAGCAAATTATACTGCTGCGTATACTGGCTGTAATAATACTGCAGCACTTCACTTGACCGCTTATCTTTTTCAATTTGACGGGGATATTTTTCCAGGCGCTCCATAATTGCTTTCAGATAGCGGGGAATTTCAGAAAAATATTCTCTCGGAGTATCGCTGATAAAGTCGGCATGCAGAAGCTCATCCAATTGAGTCTGTATATCCTGATAAAGATGCCTGTCCCTGAGTCCTGTAAAAGATTTCAGCTGTTTTTGAAGCTGGTGGTGATTTTGTAAAATTTGGTAAAGCTCTTTCTCGGCTCGTTCGGCAACTTCGACCAGATCTCCCCTGCATTCTTCAAAGCGCTTTTCAAAGTCTGCCTGAGTTCTGGGTATTGCCTTTACGCCAAGAAAACAATTTCGATATGCCGCTCTGATCAGCTGTTCCTGAACTTCACTCTGGGCTCCAAAGTGGCTCATTAGCAAATTCTTTTGTTTATCCTGTAAGAGGTGTTTTTTAAGATATTTGACCTGTTGAGGACTCGTCAGCATCAATAAGCGAACCACCCCCCACAGGCTCTCCTGTTCAGCAAGCGGTGCATTATCGCAAAGCGTCAGGGAAACACTATCACCCTCATCAACGAGTGCAGGATATGTCTGCAAGCTTATGCTGCCATGTTTGATTTCGTGAATAAGGGGTAGTTCCTGGAAATCCCAATGTGTAATACCCGAACGCTCGACACCGTCTTCGGCATAGCGCTGGATGCTACGTTGAATTTGTTCAGAAAACTTATCCTGCAGGGCCTTCAGATCCCTCCCGCTATCAAGCACTGTCCCATTATCATCAAGTACCCGAATATGCATTTGCAGATGACTTTCCAGCTGGTAGTTCTCCCAATGCTGTGGGTCGATAGGTTTACCCGCCCTGGCACTTAAATTACGCGCCAGCAAGAAACGCAGATTCCCAGCAGTCACTGACTTGAGTGAAGGTAGTATCTGATCCACGACGTCGGGTACCGGTACAAATAATTTCCGTTCCTGCTTTGGTAGGGCCTTAATCAGGGCTATGCATTTCTCTCTGAGCATACCGGGGACCAGCCAATCTAGATCTTCATCCTTTAATTGTTTGAGCGCTGACACCGGCACATCGACGGAAATACCATCAGCGGCTTTACCGGGAGAAAATTCATAGGCCAGATCCAAGGCCATGAAGCTTGTCTTTAACTGATCCGGATATTCGTCAATATTACCAGGAGTGCTGTCATCTCTGATCAGGTCTTGCTCGCTTAGCAATAATGCATCCGATTCTTTATTGCTCAGCTGTCTGTACCAGCGCTCTAGATTTCTGCTGTTATATATATGTTCCGGTAAGAGCCTGTCATAAAACTCAACCAGAGACTCTTCATCAATCAAAATATCCCTGCGACGGGTTTTTTCTTCCAGCTGCATGACTTTTTCAATCAACTCGCAATTCTTGACATAAAATCCGACTTTGGAATTAAGCTGCATGGCCACCAGAGCTTCTCTGATAAATAATTCACGACACAACACAGGATCTATTTTGCTAAACGAAAGCTTGCGTTTTTCTACCAGAGTCAAACCGTAAAGCGATATTTTTTCAAAGGCCATGACTTCCCCACGGCGTTTTTCCCAGTGTGGTTCAAAGTATTCATGGTTCAGCAGGTTTCCGGCAGCAACTTCTATCCATTCAGGTTTTATCTGCGCCGTGAGCCGGGCATAAAGCTTATTGGTTTCTACCAATTCCGCCGCCAATATCCACTTGCTCTTCTTCCTGAATAAACTGGAGCCGGGAAATATCTGAAATTTACGGTTACGGGTTCCCAGGTACATTAATTCCTCCTGATAGCGTGCCACCTGAGAAATAAGGCCGCTCAAAAGAGAGCGATGGATATCATCTTCACCAGCTGGCTGGGCATTTTCCTTTAAACCCAGTTCACGGCATTGCAAATGTAACTGTCGGTGTATCTCTCGCCACTCCCGCATCCGCAGATAGGATAAAAAATGCTGCTGGCAGTATTTACGTAATTGGTTCTGGGTCATTTGCTGACGGACTTCTTCAAAACTTTGCCATAATTTAATGAAGCTCAGAAAATCAGACTGCGGGTGCTTAAATATGCCTTGCTTCTCATCCGCTGCCTGTTGATGATCCATTGGGCGTTCCCTCGGATCCTGGATACTCATGGCACTGACTATAACCAGGACTTCACTCAGACAACCCAGTGTTGAGGCTTCCAACAACATCCGTCCTAATCTGGGATCGACCGGCATGCGGGACATCAGGCGCCCTGCCTTGGTCAGTTCTTGTTTATCATTTATAGCGCCCAGTTCCTGCAATAATTTGACTCCGTCACTGACTGCTTTGCTCTCGGGTTTATCCAGAAAAGGAAATTCCTCGATATCACCCAGACCCAGGGCGTGCATCTGCAAAATGACAGAAGCCAGATTGGTGCGGGTTATTTCGGTATCGGTAAAGGCTGGCCTGGAGAGAAAATCATCTTCACTGTAGAGTCTTACACAAATACCCGGTGCGACCCGGCCACAACGCCCCGCTCTCTGATTGGCGCTGGCTTGTGAAATAGCCTCAATGGGCAGGCGTTGAACTTTGCTGCGCACGCTATAGCGGCTGATGCGGGCCATACCCGGATCTATAACACTGGTGATACCGGGTACTGTTATAGAGGTTTCCGCAACATTGGTAGCCAATACGATACGCCGGCCGGTATGCGACTGAAAAACCCGGTTCTGCTCCTTGTTACCCAGACGCGCATAAAGCGGCAGGATTTCTGTATTGCGGAAATTCTCCTTGCGCAGGACCAGCGCCAGGTCCCTGATTTCCCGTTCCCCGCTCAGGAATATCAGTATATCGCCGCGCTTGGTCCCGAGCTCCCGCTCCAGAACAAACAGCTCCCTGATCGCCCCAATAATCGTGTCGGTAAGCTCCTTTTCTTCTGCTTCGGCTATGGGTCTGTAAACAATATCAACCGGAAAAGTTCTGCCGGAAACTTCCAGGACCGGAGCCTTGTTGAAATGGGCCGAAAATTTATCCAGATCTATGGTTGCCGACGTGATGATTAACTTCAGCTCAGGTCGCTGCGGTAGAATATTTTTCAGATAGCCCAACAGAAAATCAATATTCAGACTTCTTTCATGGGCTTCATCAATAATGATGGTGTCATACATACTGAGCAAAGGATCATGCTGGATTTCTGCCAGCAAAATTCCATCTGTCATTAATTTAATCTGGGTAGCGCTGCTACTGAGATTATTAAAACGGACCTGGTAGCCGACTTCTTCCCCCAGTTTCACATTGAGTTCATCGGCAATGCGCTGGCTGACACTTCTGGCGGCCAGTCTGCGAGGCTGTGTATGGGCAATCATGCCCGCTTGCCCCCTGCCCAGGTCCAGACATATTTTAGGCAGTTGCGTGGTTTTCCCGGAACCTGTTTCACCACCAATAATGACTACCTGGTTTTGCTCAATAGCCTGCTTGATCTCACTTAGCTTTTGACTGAGCGGTAGTTCGGGAGGATAAGAAATTGGAAAGATGATAGGCATGAGTTTTGAACCAGCCGGGTCCTGCTTCAGTTTTGCTGAGGGTGATTTTTGCCGTTCTGATGTTTATACAGCTTTTCTGGACCTGCGGCTTTTTTTGATGCTTAACAGGCGGCGGACTTTCCGTATCCTGTATGTGGCAATACCGATAATCGTTATAAAGCTGCTTAATATCATTGCCATTGCCATCGGTACCAGAGCCCTGATACCTGCCACCGTTTCAATGGTGACTATATCCATGACAAAAATGATAATCGCCGGTGCCAGAATATTGCTTTCGGCTTCCACATACCAGGGTGTGAATATGATCGCCATAAAGGTAACCTGCATCACGTAGGCCAGGTCAATCCAGAATAGTTTTTTTGCCATCTTCCAGCTTAACCATGACATCGCTGATGCAGCAATGAGGTAAAGCAGCCAGGCAATAATATAGTCAGATGTTTCCATACGCAGCTTGTAATTCTTCAGTATTAAATTCTAATCAACCCACTTAACGATGTGCTCATCATAACCGTCTTGGTGCACAAATTCTTCAGAGATTACCTTGCCTGTGACTGTATTTCCACTTTCAGCAATAGACTGTCGATCTCCGCACTGTAAAGGGTGCCAGACGGGCAGTTCCTTACCCTCATAAAGCAGTCGATAAGCACAAGTTGAAGGCATCCAGGGCAAATCTTTAAGGTTTTGCGGATTCAATTTTACGCACTGCGGTACCAGACTCAAGCGCTGCTCATAAACCTGGCACTGGCAACTCTTTTCATCAAAATAGCGACAGATAACCCGGGTGTAGGCAATCTCCCGGCTTTCCTCGTCTTCCAGTTTATGCAAACAGCATTTACCACAGCCATCACATAGAGATTCCCATTCCTGCTGATTCATCTGCTGCAGGGATTTTTCCTGCCAGAACCTGAGCTGTGTTTTTGCTTCGGGCCCGATTTCAGCTCTATGTTTATCCAGCGATTTATCCGCCATAAGTAAATACCGGCACATGGATATTGGGTGGCATCTGCAGGAAGTAACCTTTTGCCTCTATCTCCTGCAGGACACTGACGGCTTTGACCCGGGCCAGTTTAGTATCCTTATTCAGTTGCAGTGTCATTAGCTCGCTAAGGTTGCCGAGGCGCATCATCAGATCTTCAGGTAACTCGCTGAGTTCTTTGTCTGCGGCAACATAGAGATACATCTCTTTTTCACGGGAACACTTATAAATCTGACAGAGCTGGTCTTTCATTGCATGAGTTCCAATAAGCCCGGTACTAGAATATCCCGTCGCCAACCCTGCAATTCAGATGGTAGCTGCAGATCACTGAGCGATATAGCCTTCTGACCGGGATTAGCAGACAGATTCAGGATATCCTGGAACATCTGCATAAGAGTTCGCTTTCTGCCTAAAACCTCTACCGGTAAATGCAATTCTTCTGCTTTCTGTTCGACGAACTGCTGTGCTTTCCTGAAATGCTTTTTTTGGGCGCCGCTCAGAGGTCTGGCTATGCGTTCAGGTAAAGCCGTTTCATGCAGATTTAAAACCTGCTGAACTATTTCAAGTACTGCTGCGCCTTCATAATTAATAAAATTTGCATGCAGGCCATCTATATTGCTTAAGTCTGTCATATTGGCTGGATGGTATTTCGCAATATTCATTAATTCCTTATCTCTGACAATCCAGTTTCTGGGTTTGTTACGCTGCCGGGCACGTTGTTCCCGCCAGCTTGCCAGGGCTTTCAGGATGCCGAGTTGTCTCGCATCCAGTTGCCAGGCAGCGGATATGTTCAGATATGCCTGTGAAAAATCCTGTTCAATTTCATCCTTGTAATTCCCTAATAAGCGCTGGCAATCTTCTTTGACCCATTCCAGTCTGCCCATAGCCTGCAATGCCTCCACCTGGCGAGCATAAATCTCGGGCAGGAAGGCGACATCCAGCGCCGCATAATGCAATTGCTCATCACTCAGGGGCCTCTGCAACCAGTCCGAGCGGGTTTCTGCTTTTGGCACATCAATTCCCATCTGCTCTGCAATCAGGTTCTGATAACTCAAGCCAAAACCCTGATTTAGAAAGGCATTGGCTATCTGAGTGTCAAAGATAGGGCTGGGCAATAATGCAAAATGATGAATAAAAACCAGAAGGTCTTCAGAACAGGAGTGGAAAATTTTGGTTATTTCCGGTTTCAGCATTAAGGCCGAAAAAAGTTTCCAGTCACTGATTAATAAGGGATCAATAAGATAGTTCCCTTCCCCGTCATTGATTTGTAATAAGGCCACTTTTGGGTAAAAAGTATCGACACGCATAAATTCGGTGTCGATGGCCAGATGGCTCAGGCTTTGCCAGAGTTGGCAAAGATTATTCAGCGCATCATTATCGGTGACAAGTACGTATTCAGCCTCGTGGCTTAAGAGATTTTCCACCGTGCTTATCTGCTCCGCTTTAATATACAGGGTGAATTAACTGTCACTGATTGCATGCCTGCCAGCAAAAGAATGCACGAGTGTGCCACCATCAATATATTCAAGCTCTCCTCCCAGCGGGATGCCATGCGCAATTCTGCTTACCTTTAATGATCTAGCCTGCAATTCCGGAATTTTCAATTGTTCAGCAATGTAATAAGCTGTTGCTTCACCTTCGACCGTCGGATTGGTTGCCAGAATAACTTCAGTAATCTCTGCCTCTCGCACCAGATTCAATAAGTCACGGATGCCAATTTCATCTGGGCCGACCCCATCTATGGGTGACAGGTGCCCCATTAATACAAAGTAATAACCTTTGAAAGTGCTGGACTGCTCAACGGCGTAAACGTCTGCCGGAGTCTCTACCACACATAATAAACTCTGGTCGCGTCTTTGATCACTGCAGATATGACAGATAGCAGATTCCGACAAGGTTCGGCAACGCTGACACTGCCCCACGCCTTCGACTGCCGCTTCGAGTGCCTTGGCCAGATTCCTGCCGCCGTCGCGATCTTTCTCCAAAAAGTACAAAACCATACGTTGTGCCGATTTTGGACCAACGCCCGGCAAGCGCTGGAAGGCTTTTACTAACTGATCGATTAAAGGACTGTAATTCATGAATACATTAAAAAGGTAATTTAAAACCATCCGGCAAATTCAGACCAGCGGTGATTCCTGAAAGCTGGCCTTTACTGTTTTCAGCTACTTTTTTAACGGCATCATTGAAGGCCGCAGCAATTAAATCCTCAATAAGCTCTTTGTCCTCGCTAAGCAGGGCCTGGTCTAGTTCAACATTTTTTACTTCATGCTTGCCGTTTATAGTGACCTTAACCAGTCCGGCACCTGCTTCACCGGTAAGCTCCATATTTGCAAGCTCTTGCTGAGCTTTTTGCATTTGTTCCTGCATTTGTTTGGCCTGTTGCAACAGGCCTGAGAAATCGGTCATATCTGCCTCTTAAAAATCTTCGGGTGTAAGCGGCTCAATACTCTCCGGCAATATACTGCCTTCGAAACGCTCCACCAGGTTTTTTACATTTGCATCATTTCGAAATACTTCTTCTGCAGTTCGTTGCCGCTCCTGCTGCTTTCGTAAACGATAAGCGGCAGGTGTCTCCCTGTCAGGATCCAGTGCCTCCTCCTGCATAATCAGGCTTATTTTACTCATAAAATAGTCTGATAAGGCTTTTTCTATCTGCTTTTGATGCCCTTCATTAAATACAGCAGACTGGCTTTGATCCAGCACCAGGGTTATTTGCTTTTTATTGACGCTCTTAAGCTGACAGTTTGCCGCGATACTGCGGGTGATGCCTGCCAGATCCAGGCCATAAAACAAATCAACCCAATGCTGCGGCTCCAGGTTTTGCAAGCTTAATCTTGCTTCGCCGGCCTGTGGACTTGCTGGTGTTTTCTGCCTGGCTGTTGCATTTTGAGGGCTTACTGCACTTTTTGCACTTTCCAGGCTTTCCAGGCTTTCCAGGCTTTCCGGGCTTTCCAGGCTTTCTAAACTTTTCTCACTTTCCGGCCTTGCAATATTGTCAGTATTTATATGACTTGGGGATTCGGACCCGGGAGTTTGCGCACTATCCAGGGCGTCTTTGGCCGCTTGTATCTTCGCTTTATGGCTATCTAGTGACTTTTTTTTTTCAGTTTCCGCTATTGGAGTATCCTTAGGGGAAATTTCCTGCTTGCCCAGGGGAAGATGCGGCTTATTGGGAACTCCATGCGGGGTAAAGGCCAGCATGCGCAATAGAGTCATTTCTATACCGGAGCGATCATCAATTGCCAGGGGTAATTCTTCACGCCCTTTAAGCGCCATCTGATAATAGAGCTGAACATTTTCAGCAGGCAGCGCAGCTGCATGAGCCAGGACCTGTTTTTTATCACCCTGACTGTTATCCAGGCCTTCGGGAACCACTTGCGCCACCGCGATCCGATGCAGATATGACAATAGCGCTTCCAGTACCGACGCAAAGTCCGGGGCCAGTTCTGAAGCCTTTTGGATGGTTTCCAGCAGGGCCTGAGCATCCTCGTTAATCAAGGCATCAATCAACTGATAAAGTACATTCTGATCGATCGTGCCCAGAAAACTGCTGATCTCGGCATCGCTAATCTTGCCGTTACAAAATGAAATGGCCTGGTCCAGCAAGGTTAAGGCGTCTCTTACACTGCCCCGGGCGGCACGACCAATCTGCCAGAGCGCTTCTTCTTCAAATTCAATTTTTTCCTGCTCCAGAATAAACTTGAGATGATTCATGATCATCTCCGGACTCAGGTTCTTGAGACTGAACTGCAGGCAACGCGACAATACCGTGACTGGCAATTTTTGCGGATCAGTGGTGGCCAGCAGGAACTTCACATGTGGAGGCGGTTCTTCAAGGGTTTTAAGCAGGGCATTAAAACTGTGCCCGGACAACATGTGTACTTCGTCAATCAGATAGACTTTAAAACGCCCGCGGGTAGGGGCATATTGCACATTGTCGAGTAATTCCCGGGTATCTTCTACCTTGGTGCGGGACGCAGCGTCCACTTCTATCAGGTCTATAAAGCGACCTTCCTCGATTTCGACACAGGAACTGCACTTGCCACAAGGTTCGGAACTGACGCCTTCTTCGCAATTCAGACAACGCGCGAGAATACGGGCAATGGTGGTTTTCCCCACGCCACGGGTACCGGTAAACAAATAGGCATGATGCAGACGTTCGTTATCAAGGGCATTAATCAGCGTTTTAAGTACATGGCCTTGTCCAGCCATTTCCTTGAAACTGCGCGGTCGCCATTTTCTTGCTAGTACCTGATAGGACATTGGCCTGCTAAATAAGGTTAATCAGTAATGAATGGAGGTACCCCCTGCCAGCCACACCCCGGCACATGCATCAGCCGTTACCGCTGCTCCCTTCCGGGCCTGACGGGGTTCACAACCTGGCATTGCGAGGGGACCGACAAGAGATACCATAAATCATGGAAAGTAAGCGTTTGACGCCTCTCTCTCTGCCATCAATCAAGACATGGCATTATCTGGAATTAGCAGAGGGGAATCAAGCGGCGATGCTAATGGACTCATTTCTTCCGTCAGTAAAAAAGCTCTTCAACTCATCTTTGCTTACTAACTTTAATCCAGTACTCGTTAATAAATATACTTTATCGGCATAAACTATCGATTGCGGTCTGTGTGCCACAATAATTCTGGCAATGTTCATACTCCTGATTGCATCATTGATTCTTTGCTCAGACTCGATATCCAGATGGCTGCAGGCTTCATCCAGTACCAGCAATTTGGGTTTTATATAAAAGGCCCGCGCCAATAGGATGCGTTGTATTTGCCCTCCTGACAAGGCGGTGCCCATATTCCCGACCCAGGTTTCAAACTGCATGGGAAAATTTCTGATTTCCTGATCTATTGCCGCTAAGTGTGCACAATATTCTGCAAATTCAATGTCAGGGTTAGCATCAAAGAAAGTGATGTTTTCCAGGATACTGCCTGATATGAGGCAATCATCCTGCAGTACTGCACCAGCCAAAGCTCTGAAGCTTCGCATATCCAGGGTGTCGATATCCCGGCCATTAAAAGTTATGTCTCCTTCCGTAGCTCTATATAAACCCAGGATTAGTTTTAACAGACTCGATTTACCACATCCGCTTGGTCCTATTATTGCAACTGTTTCATTAGCAGCAACTTGTAGATCAATGTTTCTGAATATCATTGAACTATCTTGTGTATAACCAAAGCCAACAGCTTTTAGCTGCAAACAAGGAGATTGTATTGAAAAATCTGCTAAGGCTCTAAACTCACCATTCTGTTCTTCAGTCTCATGTAAAACAATATCTGCCAAACGGTTTAGATGAACGTCCAGTAGTTTGAATTCAAACACTGAATCCAGCACTGCAAATACTCGAGTATAAAACTGATCTTTAAAACTGAGATAAGCTACAAGCATGCCTATACTTAATTCTTTGTTCACTACTGCATACCCACCGACCAAAACGAGAAGTATGTTCTCACCACCCTGTAGTAAGTTATTGATAAATTTCAATGATATACCCAGCTTTTCAAGCTTGAGACCGGAATTAATCAAATTCACATACTCATGCTGCCATGTTCTGAGTCTATCCAGCTCTCTGTTAAATAGTTTTATACCTTGTATGGCCTTAACATTCTCGATGAAATGAGTATTTTCTGATGCGCTATCTTTTAATACTTGTTCATTACGATGATAGAAGGATTGGAATAAACTTATCCTGAAGAGCAAATAAATCAAAACTGCAAGCAATGCTATAAAAGTTAATTGCCTACTGTAAGCAAACATTAATGCAAGAGTAGTTAACACCATTAAGCCGTCTATAATTATCTCAACAACCCCAGAGCACAAAAAGGCATTCAACTGTTTAATTGATGAAAAACGCGACACTATATCGCCAACATGTCGCTTATTAAAATACTCAAGCGGTAGTCGATATAAGTGCAGGCAAATATTAGTAGCAAACTTAAGGCTTAATTTGCTGCTGAGAATCAATACAGCATATGAGCGCAATAATTCCGTACAACTTTTTATTATGATTAAGAAAAAAAATCCAATAGCGAGTATTTTCAATAAATCCAGATCGAAATTAACCAAGACATCATCGATAAATATTTGCGTATAGAATGGCAGTGAAAGCACAAAAACCTGTATAACCAGCGACAAAATAAAAATATGCGTTAAGCTCCCTCCTAGTCCCTCAGTATTTTTCCATAAATCCAGAAAACTGAGTTTCACTTCCTCCTGCTTTTCAGTGAATTGTTCACCGGGATATAACTCAAGTGCTACGCCAGTAAAATGACGATTTATTTGCCTATAAGTGTAAATTTTTTTTCCTAGCGCAGGGTCATGGATATATATTTTGCTGCCCTTCACTTTTTCCATAACAACGAAGTGATCCAAGTCCCAATGAAGTATGGCCGGGACATGTAGTTCTGGCAGTCTATCCAGCTCCAGTCTTACCGGTCTTGACACTAAATGCAGACGTTCAGAAATTTGAATTAGTGTTTTTAGATTAAGACCTTGTGCAGATACAGATTCACGGCGACGCAGGGAGTTTAAGTCAATTTTATGCCCGTGGTAGGCCAAAATCATTGCCAGGCAAGCTAAGCCACATTCATTTTTTTCAGTCTGAAAAATGGAAGGTAACTGTGAGCGACTCAGTCTATTCATCTTTATCTTTCTTCAAAATACTAAACATGGGCGCCAGTAACCATTCGAACAGACTACGCTGCTCAAGAATGATATTTGCATTCAGAAGTATGCCTGCACGCAAGTGAATTTCCTCGCCAAATCCGCTTATAGATTGTGAATCAAGCTTGATAATTACCTGGTACACTGGCTCTTGTATATTCAGGTTTCGAGGTATTTCTTCCGATAGCAGTATGCTATTTGAAATTGATTTGACTCTCCCGGATTGCGTACCAAATTTCTGATACGGATATGCATCCAGACGAATATTTGCTTTCTGCCCGGTTTTTAAAAAACCAATTGCACGACTGGGCACGTACAATCTGGCTTCTAACTCTGTATGCAATGGCGTAATAGTCACTACAGCTTGTTGCACTGAAACAAAATCACCAATATTTACATTAATCGAGCTGACTGTACCCGCAATCGGAGCAAAGACCTTATTCACTTTTCTGGATTGAAAAGTAAGGATTTCCTGATCAAGAATTGCCAATTCTGATCGTAGAGCCAATACAGCCAGTCGTGTTTCCGTAATGTAATTCTCAAATCCCAGACTCAGTTCGTCTTTCTGTACTTCCATTTCAGATTTTCGGAGTAGTATATTTTTCAAAGCACTTTGCTGTTGTAAATAATCAGTCTGACTTCTTTCAGAATCAACACTCGCTAGTAATTCTCTTTTCACCAGGCTTTCAATCGTTGTATAGGCTCCGTATTTGATATCCAACAATTTACTTTCTATGCTTACAAGTTGCTTTATCTGCTCAATACCTGATTGCAGGTTCTCTAGTTGGTGCAGGTTCTCTTCTTGCTTTCGTTCAAGTTGCTGCTCTTTTAATTGAATTTGCTGATGAATATACGCTTTCCTATCTAGCAGATTACTCAAAACTTCATCGGAATACGGCAGATCTTTACTTACTGTTTCGTCCCTTTGAATCGTGAAAATCAGTTCTCCGGCACGCACCTGTTTATTAAGCTCTGTATTTATGGAAATTATTCGTCCACTATTTGCCGGACCAACCAGGGTCATGCCTTTGTCCGGCACCAGTTGGCCTCTGACTTCCTGTTTACGATAATAAGTATTAGTAATAAGAAAAATAATAGCGCCCAATGTGATGAACACAATGAATGCTGAATAGCAGGAATAATTTATTGGCTTGATGTGGAGTAAATCACCCCAGAGGCGTTCTCCCTTATGTGCTAAAGCCTCTTCCCTGAATAAACGCTTACCCATCTGTACCTGCCCGGTAAAGTAGTTCCATCTACTTCACACAGGCTAGTGCAGTTTTTAGGCTTGCGCAAAATATACTAAGGGGTAATAAGCAATACAGAATAACTCAGGCACAGCAACAGAAGGGCATAGATGGCAAACTTCAGAAAACTGTTCTTGGATCGCTGCTGATACATGTAATCATCATGAATAATCAAATGTTTGGGAACTTTCTTATCTTTAAAGACCATGGCGCACCTCATACTTACCGTAATTTCAATGCAGGCTATTAGAACAGGGAATTCTGAAAAAGATAGGTGTCAAATGTGGCGAAATTCTGGCTTTTCACTCTTCCCTGGCGGCACTACCCAGTGAAACGTCGGCAAGACCACTGCGAATCATGTACCAGAACAGAAAAACACCCGGAAAGGCGATAAGAGTTGTGAGCAAATAAAAGTTTACATAGCCCATTGTTTCAATCAGTCCGCCGGCTGTGGTGCCGGTAAGAAACCTGCCGGCAATACTGGCCAGTGCTGATAACAAGGCATATTGCGTTGCCGTAAAACGCAGATTACAGAGTGCCGACAAGTAGGCAACAACGGTCACCCCGCCAATACCACTGGCGAAATTTTCAAAGCCCACCGCCGCCGCCATACCCAGATTGCTATGCCCTACCAGCGCCAGCGCAGCAAAACTGAAATTGGACACCGCCATCAGTACCAGGCTCAGCAATACGGCATGTTTTAATCCCATCCGGGTATACATCAGGCCACCCAGAAATATACCCGCCAGAAAGGCAAAAAAACCAAAACCGACATCGTAGAAAGCAATCTCTTCATTACTAAAACCAAGATCATCAAACAGCAGGCGCAAGGTTAAGTTTGCCAGGGTGTCGCCTATTTTGTGAATTAATACGAAGCACAACACCACCCATGCACCCTGCCGCTTTATAAATTCAGTCAGCGGACTAAAGTATTCAATCAAGGCCTGCAGCAGGCCTTTGGTCGCCACCGGCTCCCTGTGTCGTTTCGGCTCACCCAGAATAACGCCTACCAGAATCGCCGGGAGTGCAAATGCCGAGCAGGCGATATAGGCAACTGTCCATCCGAAACTGCTGGCCAGTAATAGCGCTAAGGCTCCTGTCGCCGCTGCACCGATACGCCAGCCATATTGCGACATGCCGGAGCCCGTTCCCAGTTGCTGGGGTTTCAGTAATTCAATGCGGTAGGCATCAATAATGATATCCAGTGTTGCACCAGCGACACCCAGAGTAATGGCCGCAACCGCAACCATGAATAGTGACTGCTCAGGATCTGCCACCCCTAAAAAAATAACCGCCAGAATGACCATTAAACTGATGAGCCACAGCCACGAACGCCGCTGGCCATAATGACCGAACAGGGGAAGCTTTACATTATCAACAATAGGCGCCCAGAGAAATTTAAAGTTGTATGCCAGGAAGGTTAAGGCAAATGCTGTCACTGCACTTTTCGTAATGCCATCCTGTGCCAGCCGTGTCGTCAGGGTTGCACCGATAAGTGCATAGGGAAATCCCGACGATACGCCGAGAAAAAAAGCTGCCAGAGGTGCGGATTCAAGATAGGGACGAAGACTGCCGGGTAAACGCTTGCGCCAGTCAGTTTCTAGACTACTTTCAGATTCCGGCATAAGTGTTCCTGTCTGGTTTAGAGTACAGCGGTAACAATCTCTTTAAATTCTTCATCAGAAATAATGGTTTTATTCTTGATACCCAGTGTCTTCACGCGCTGCAATATTTCACTCACGGCTTCATCACTGCTGTTTTCTATACCCATCATTTCAAGATTGTAGGTAATGGAACGTTTACCGCTTTTCTTGCCTAACACAATATCACCATGACGGCCGGTCAAGGCAGGATGCGTACCAAACATGGCAAGCGGCTCCTTAATAACCAGATCAACACCGATACCTGATTCACGGGTGAAATTCCTGGCGCCACCAACCGGTTTGTTAACGGCAATCGGAATATTGCTTTTCTCGGCTACCAAATCGAACAAGGCCGGTAATTTTTTCAAGTCATAACCCATCTCATAACCGTAGAGCACTTCCAGTGCCAGCAAGAGCTCTTCCATAGCTGCATTACCGGTACGTTCTCCCAGGCCATTAATGCAGCTATGCACCACACAGGCGCCAACCTCTACTGCAGCCAGTTCAGTAGCAACGCCCATACCAAAATCATTGTGGGTATGGATTTCAACCGGCAGCTGGGTCAGGTTTTTGACCTTCTTCACCAGGTACTGAATTGCTTTCGGCAGGGCACAACCCATGGTATCAACCACGCCGACAGAATCCGGTGGAGATTCATTCATGATGGCAGTCAGCAGATTAACCAGGTCTTCATCACGAGCCCGTGTTGTATCATAGGGAAAGAACACCACATGCAGATCACGTTCCTTTGCGTAATTAATCACATCCCTGCTTTTCTTAAAAACATCTTCCCAGGTCCAGCCGAATTGGTATTTCAATTTCGGATAACCAATCGGGACTTCCAGAATGACTCCATGTGCACCACATTCAACGGCAGAATCGATGTCGGCGGTCATGGCTCTGGCAAAGGTGTAGATTTTTGATTTCAGACCCATGCTGCAAATCTGTTTGATCGCCTTGTAATCGTCGGGCGATACAGCCGGCATCCCGGCTTCAATTCGATCTACTCCCACATCGGCCATCATTTCTGCCATGGCAATCTTATCTTCCGGGCTGAATACCACCCCAGGTGTTTGTTCGCCATCACGTAAGGTTGCGTCATGGATTTCTACCTTATCAGGAAGATCAAAGGAGTTTCTTACTTCATCAATAACATTGTAAGGGCTGACCCACCATTGCCCTTCTTTATGATATTCAACTGTCATGAAAATTATCCTTCGACAAAGTCCGCTAAAATCGCCTGGTATGATAGCATCCAGAGTCCATCCGCAAAACAATACTTAAGTAGAATAAAAATATCATGACAAAAATAAAAACAGCTTTGGTCGGCAGTTATGCTCAGCCTGATTGGTTAATAGACCGCGCTGCACTAAAAAATCGATTACCTGCCCGAATTCTGGCTGGCGATATGTGGAAGCCTGCTCCGGAAGACCTGGAAGAAGCCATGAATGATGCAGTACTTAGTGTGCTAAGAGATCAGGAAGCAGCAGGACTCGACATCGTGACAGATGGCGAAGTCAGACGGGAAAGTTACTCTGCACCCTTTGCCAATGCTCCTGAAGGTATTGACCGCCTGCGGGTTGAAACCTTAATAGGCCGGGCAGGTAAACCCAACAAAGTCCCACTAATCAGTGGCCCCCTGAGACGCAAAGCACCAATACATGTTAATGATGTGCGTTTTTTAAGAGCGAATACCGACAAGCTCATCAAGATAACTGTACCGGGGCCATTCACCCTGTCCCAACTGGCAGTTAGTGAATATTATAAATCGCCCAGGGATGTTGCACTGGCTTATGCAGAATGTCTAAATGAGGAAATTCATGACTTATTTGCGGCTGGCGCGGATATTGTACAATTTGACGAACCTTATCTGCAGGCGCGTTACGACGCAGCCAAAGAATATGGTGTAGAAGCAGTCAATCGTGCATTTAAAGATGTAAAAGGCACCACTGCTTTGCATGTTTGTTTTGGCTATGCAGCAATGGTTGATGATAAATCAGCGGACGGTTATTCCTGTTTGCCATTGATAGAAGATATTGCAGTAGATCAGGTTTCTATCGAAGCAGCTCAACCGAAACTTAATCTGGGTGCTGCCCTGCAAAGCCTGCCATCTAAAACCATCATGGTTGGTGTCATTAATTTGGGTGATGAAGCACCTGAAACGGCAGAGTTGGTAGCCGAACGGTTACGCAAGGCCCTGGAATTTCTGCCAGCGGAACGCATTATCGCTGCACCGGATTGTGGACTTAAATATTTACCACGTGAATCTGCACGCGGAAAATTAAAAGCCCTGGTGGAAGGTACCCGAATAGTCAATTCAGAACTGTAGGTAACAGCCTGCATACCTAACTTCAAACAAAAAAGATAAACAGCACTGCACCCAGAAAGAGCCTATAGACGACAAAGGGCATAAACCCCAGTTTCGTCACCAGCTTAAGAAAATAATGTATACAGGTATAAGCTATTAATGCCGATAACAACATGGCATAAATTAGTTCAAACCAGTTCACTGAGCTTTCACCCAGTAAATCCATCAGTAACAGCAGGGCTGCTCCTGCAATTGCAGGAATAGATAACAAAAAGGACAGACGTGCTGCATCGCTACGATTAAGTTTACAAAACAGTGCTGCCGTCATGGTAACGCCGGAACGCGAAGTGCCGGGTACCAGGGCTAAAACCTGGGATAAGCCGATTATCAGGAATGACTGCCATTTGAGACTACCCAGACCCTGTCTGGATTCAGTTCGCTTATCCGCATACAACAATAAAAGCGCAAAAACGATTGTTGTACTGGCAATCACAATAGTGCTTCGAAAGTAACTGTCGACAAAGTCCTGCAACAAGAGTCCTGCAATAACCAGCGGGCAAGTAGCCAGTATTAACATCCAAGCCAGTCGTGCATCTTCACTGGCCTGTTTTTGTAGTATGTGCAAGCCCCAGGCACTTAGAATACGGTAAAGGTCTTTTCTGAAATAGAAAATGACTGCAGATAAGGTGCCCAGATGTACTGCCACATCGAAGGCCAGTCCCTGATCTTCCCAGCCGAACAATGCAGAAGGAAAAATTAGATGTGCTGAACTGGAAATAGGCAGGAATTCAGTGAGACCCTGGATCAGTGCCAGAATCGAAACTCTGATGAAATCAATATCCAGCATGTCAGTCCTGAGTGACCTTATTGCGTATATAGCTAGGCGAAAAATCTGCGGGATTCATACCCTTACCCTGTTCCAGATAGCGAGCACCCAATGTTGCTATTGCAGAGGCACGAGGACTTACATCAGTATCATATGCACTAATCAATTCTTGTGTTTGTAAGGGCATCTGCTCGATAAATTGCATTCCATTACCCAGGCCATAATATGATTCATTTATCCCCATTTCTGCAAGGTCAAGCAGAAGCGGTTTACAAAGTTGTTCCGATCCCAGCAATTCGATTTTGTTGCTGTCAACACAGTAAATTGCCCAATAGACTTCGTTAATTCTGGCATCCAGACAAGTTAAAATCCTTTGAGTCTCTCCACTGGATTTAAGCTGAGCCATCGCAGCCAGTGTAGACACAGGGATTAAAGGTAATTCAGCACCATAGGCAATACCCTGAGCGACTCCTGCTGCAATTCGCAAACCGGTAAATGAGCCTGGTCCGGACCCCACAGCGACGCCATCCAAAGCTGTATACGCCATGTCATGTTCAAGCATTAAAGCCTGAATCATCGGCAGAATGGCACCTGCATGTCCTCTTGGAATATATTCGAATTTTTCTGCAATTTCGCCATTCACGGCTAAAGCGCAGGAACAGGCTTCAGTAGAGCAATCTAGGGCTAGTATAGTAGTCATGTGCTTTAAATAAAAAATCCCCCATGGCGGAAACCATGGAGGATTCTAGAACGTTTAAAGAGAAACAGACTTATTTTTTCTTAGGCGCTGCTTTTCTTTTTGCGGCTTTCTTTTTAGCAGGCGCTTTCTTGGCGGCTACTTTCTTCTTGGCAGGCGCCTTTTTGGCGGCTTTTTTCTTGGCTGGCGCTTTCTTGGCAGCTACTTTCTTCTTGGCAGGTGCTTTCTTGGCGGCTTTTTTCTTGGCAGGCGCTTTCTTGGCAGCTACTTTCTTCTTAGCAGGTGCTTTCTTGGCGGCTTTTTTCTTGGCAGGCGCTTTTTTGGCAGCTACTTTCTTAGCAGGTGCTTTCTTGGCGGCTACTTTCTTCTTGGCGGGTGCTTTCTTGGCGGCTACTTTCTTCTTAGCTGGAGCTTTCTTTGTGGCTTTTTTTGCAGTTTTCATGGCGACCTTCCTTTTAGCAGGCTTTTTAGCTACTTTTTTAGTTTTAGATGAAGCTTTCTTTGCCGCTGCTTTTACTTTAGCAGCTGCTTTTTTGGCAGCAATTTTAGCTTTGGCTTTAGCCTTGGCCGCTGCTTTCTTCTCAGCAGCTCTGGCTTTAGCGGCCAGTTTATTAGCTATAACTCTAGCTTTTGCTGCTAATTTCTTTTCGGTAGCCTTGGATTTTGCAGCTGCTTTTTTCAGTTTAGCGGCTACTTTCTTGGCTACTGCTTTAGCCTGACTTTTCTTCAAGGCAAGCTCTGATTTTCTCAGGGCTTTCTTAAGGTCTGAGGCTGCTTTCTTTTCAAGAGATTTCTTATAGGCAGCTACTGCTTTAGCTTGTGCTGCTGCTTTGGCCTTTGCAGCATCTACTGCTGTTGCTACCGCCAGATTTTGTTTGGCTTTTAATTCTTTTGCTTTGGCAGAAACAAGCTTGGATGTAAGCTTCCTTACCCGGGCATTCGCAGATGCGGTAGCTTTCTTGCTTTTCGCTGCAGTAACTTTCTTTCTTGCAGCACTTTGAGCTTTCGACAACTTACTAACTTCACGTTGTGCTTTTCCTAACGCAGATTTAGCTTTGCTTGTAGCAGATACAGTCTTTCGTTTTGAAGGTTTTTTAACAACAGGTACTGCTTCATTCACTTGGGCTGTAGCCATAATTTTTCTCCTAAAACGTAAAATTTAACTACCTGAATTTTTTTCTGACGCAATTGCTTCACGTTCGAGCGCAACATATCATAGTTTTTTTGTTTTTTACAACTTTTTATAAAAAACAAAAACTGATTTTTTCTAGAGAAATCAATTGAAAGCAACTGAAAATTTACAAAATGTGAAGCAGGCTTTTGGCGACTTCATCCTTACAAGTTTAATCGAACATGTGATTTATAAAATGGAAAGATGAATTACCTCGGATTAAAAAAGTAAGCGAATGACTTTTCCCCGTTACACCAACAAATCCTGATAATTAAATCTTCAACTCAGGACCGATAATAATTGTTGTTTTATATCGGCGATTTGACCAACTCCATTTACCTTGTTGAATGAGACTTCATGACCCTGATCCTGGAGCTTCTGATAAAACTTGACCAGAGGTAAGGTCTGCTGGTGGTAGACTTCCAGCCTTTTTCGTACGGTTGCTTCCTTATCATCATCCCTCTGGATAAGGGCTTCGCCCGTCACATCGTCTAGCCCCGGGGCCTTTGGTGGATTATGGTCCAGATGATAGACCCTGCCTGATGCAGAATGCACCCGTCTGCCACTTAATCGCTTCACTATCTCTTCATCAGGGACATTTATTTCAAGCACATGATCTATATTGATACCGGCATCTACCAACGCTTCAGCTTGTGGAATGGTTCTGGGAAAACCATCAAACAGAAAGCCATTTGCGCAGTCGTCTTTGGCTATTCTTTCTTTGACCAGGTCGATAATAATGTCATCCGTAACCAAACCACCGCTATCCATCACAGACTTCACCTTTAGTCCCAAAGGCGTACCCGCCTTAACAGCACTTCTAAGCATATCACCAGTTGAAATTTGCGGAATTGAAAAGGTATCAATTAAAAATTGGGCCTGTGTACCTTTGCCCGCGCCAGGGGGGCCTAAAAGAATTATTCTCATTACATCTCCCAAAATAAGACGATCACCTTACAAGCTTGTTCTTGCTTCTACAAGCTTATGAATTATTCAGCAAGTTTCTTTTTTGCCTGCTGCCAATAGCTTTCCAGTTCATCAAGACTTAGTGCCTGCATATCCTGCTCTTGTTCGCGCAACATGTTCTCCATTAACTTAAAGCGCTGCGTAAACTTTGAATTTGCCTGACGTAAACTGGATTCCGGGTTAAGTTTTAAATGTCTGGACAAATTTACCATGCTAAACAGTAAATCACCGAATTCTTCCTCTATATGGGACTCATCTCTGGCGGCCAGAGCTTCTTCGAGTTCAGCGATTTCTTCTTTTACTTTAGCCAGCACACTCTCCAGCTCATGCCAGTCAAAACCTCCAATTGCCGCCCTGCCCTGTAACTTTCTGGCCCGTAATAGTGCAGGTAAAGCCTGCGGCACGTCATCCAGCAAACTTATGTTTTCAGTGCTCAGCTGTTGTCTTTGCCTTTGTTTGATAGATTCCCAGTTCGCTTCAACCTGTTCGGCGGTCAGTTTGCTGTGTTTGCCAAAACTGTCAATAGTGGCATCCGGAAAGACATGAGGGTGACGTATTAATAACTTACTGGTAATGGAATCACAGATATCTTTAAAAGAAAACAAACCCTCTTCGCTGGCCATTTGCGCATAAAAGACAATCTGAAATAACAAATCACCTAATTCTTCAGGCAAATGCTGATAATCGCCCTGCTCAATACAATCAAGCACTTCATATACTTCTTCAAGTGTATGTGGCGCAATTGTGCTAAAGGTTTGTTTAATATCCCAGGGGCAACCTGAGTCCGGATCACGTAACAAAGCCATTATCTGCAATAAATTTTCAATGTTTGCCATTTAACAGTCCGAATCTCTTTTAGCAACGCTACGCTATGGTGAATAGTGCTATTGACTCAACATGAGTTGTTTGAGGAAACATATCCATCACACCCGCAGCTTCAAGTTTATAGCCATTTTCCTTTAAACAGGCGGCATCTCTGGCCAGCGTTGCCGGGTTACAGGAAACGTAAACAATTCTTTGTGGTTTCAGTGCCACTACCGTTGCCAGTATTTCAATGGCTCCTGATCGTGGCGGGTCCAGTAATACTTTAGTAAAACCGACATTCAGCCAGCGCCCCTGTGCGGAATTTTCGGTCAAATCTGCGCTCTCGAATGCCAGATTAGTTAAGCCCATACGTTCGGTATTTTCTATAGCACGGTTCACCATAGCTTCACTGCCTTCGACACCCATCACAAAAGCAGCACGTGTCGCCATTGGAAGACTGAAGTTGCCCAGGCCGCAAAACAGATCCAGTACCCTGTCCTGCTTATCCAAAGCCAGAAGTTCAATGGCCAGATTTATCATCTTGCGATTAATCTGTGCATTTACCTGCGTGAAATCCATTGGATGGAAAGCCATCGTTAAGCTGTAATCCGGTAATTCGTAATACAATCTTTCTATAGTTGCTGGCGGATAGATTTTTGTCACAGTTTCCAGGCCACCACTTTGCAGATAGAGATCAAAGTTATGAGCCTCTGCAAAAACTCTTAGTTTTTCCTGATCGAGATCATTTAAAGGCAACAAGTGCCTGAAAACCAGGGCAAGAGTATTTGCATTTTCGTGTTGATCACCAATTGCCACTTCAATTTGAGGAATATGTTTATAAGCTTCCAGCGAAGTAATTAGCGCACTTAAAGCAGGCAATAAATTACTGACTTCTGATTCCAGGACTTCACAGCTGGACATATTGGTAATAAAGCTGCTGTTTTTTTCCCGAAAGCCCACCAGTACCTGTTCTTTTTTATGCACATAACGAACCGCCAGGCGCGCCTTCCTTCGATAAGCGAATTGCGGCCCAGTGAGTGCCGCCAGCTGTTCATAATGGCTGCCTGACAGGCTGTGACTAAGCAGTTCATGCAACACACCGGATTTGAATGCCAGCTGCGCCTGAGCTTCAAAATGCTGCAGGCTGCAACCACCACAAATTGATGCATACTGACAGGGAGCTTCAACACGCTCACTGGAAGCTCTGAGAACATCAGTAGTTTTTGCCTGATCAAATGACTGACGTTTCTGAGTATAGACTGCCGCAACTTCCTCGCCCGGAAGCGCTTCTTCTACAAAAACAACCTTCCCGTCAAGATGCGCAATTCCACGACCTTCATGACTAAGTTTCTCAATGTTCAGAACAACAGGTTCTTTAGGCAGGGTTTGCCTTGATCTTCTGCGCATCAGTGTAGTACTTCCTTCTTGTTATGCTTTTTGAGGCGTAAAAACACCGCTGGACAGATAGCGGTCACCACGATCACAGATGATGGCAACGATGACAGCATTTTCTAGTTTTTTGGATAGTTCAAGTGACGCATAAACTGCGCCTCCGGAAGAAACACCGCAGTTAATCCCCTCCTCTCGCGCCAGTGCCCGCATGGTGTTTTCTGCATCACGCTGACTGATATCCATAATTGTATCGACGCGTTCGGCTTCGAATATTTTTGGCAGGTATGCTTTAGGCCAACGACGGATCCCCGGAATTTTGGAATTTTCTTCAGGTTGCAGGCCGATAATCTGGATATTCGGGTCCTGTTCCTTTAAAAAACGTGAAACTCCCATAATCGTCCCGGTTGTTCCCATGGAACTGACAAAGTGCGTGATTTCGCCCTCGGTATCACGCCAAATTTCCGGGCCGGTACCTTCATAATGTGCAATATAATTATCCGGATTAGCAAATTGATCGAGAACTTTCCCCTGGCCTTCAGATTGCATTTTCAAGGCCAGGTCTCGTGCTCCTTCCATCCCTTCCGTTTCACTGACTTCAATCAGGGTAGCTCCATAGGAGGTCATTGCATCCTTGCGTTCCTGGGTTGAATTACTCGGCATAATCAAAATCAGTTTGTATCCTCTGATTGCCGCAACCATCGCCAAAGCGATTCCCGTATTACCACTGGTGGCTTCGATGAGAGTATCACCTGGCGTGATATCGCCGCGTGATTCTGCTTTTGAAATCATACTCATTGCGGCTCTGTCTTTCACAGAACCAGCAGGGTTATTGCCTTCCAGTTTGACGAGAATAGTATTAGAGGACTTACCGACCAGACGTTGTAAACGTACTAGGGGTGTATTCCCTATGGTGCTTTCTATCGTTGGTATTTGCATATTGAACAATACTTTTGCTAAAACAAAATTCTACCTTGAAGCAGGCTCCGGTAACAGGTGGACTAGGCGATATTTTTTCTGAACAAACTTCTGCTGGACAGGGCCTTGTCTCCCAAATGACTTGCCAGTGCAGATCTTAACAGGCGTTTGGCAAAGCGTTGTGTTTCAGGATCAATAATATTTTTATCGGCAATCCGCATTAACACAAAGGCCGGGTAATATTTACCACTGCTGTTGTTTTCAGTTTCTACCCGTTCGAAGCCATTTTCCTGATGATAGTGAAACCAAATCTTTTCATTATTATCGGGATTACTGTTATCAGTATTTTCGTGGGGCTTTTCGCTGACTTTAGAGAATCTTGCATCGCCCGTATTATCATTACGCAGCGCATTTTCTGATATATCCTCTATCACGCTGAAATCAATCCCGTATCCCAGTAATTCGAGCAATGTCAGTTCAAACACTCTCAAGACCGGTTCAATTTCGGAATGTCGCAGAAGATTTCCTAAAGTTGTTTCATATAAGGAATATATTTCAGTATCAGCTTCCTGCTTATGTAGTAAACGCACTAATAATTCGTTTACATACATCGCTGCAAAAAGTGCTTTATGTTTAAGGCTAAAACCATTGTTCCGGGACTCCACCTGGACCAGGGTTTTTAGCTCACTCTTCCCGGAAAGGTTTATTAATAATGGAATAAAAGGCTGCAAGGAGGCTCTGGTTTTGGATTTGGGGCTACGTACTCCTCTGGCTACAGCAGAGACACGGCCAAAATCACTGGTAATAAAGTCAAGCAGCATGCTGGTATCCCGATAGGGACGACTATGGAGCAAATAGGCAGGTTGAGATTGAATCGGGGCAGCCATTCTTTTTTACTCTACTGATCGATATAACCAAGACTTCGTAGCGCTCGTTCATCATCAGACCAGCCGCTTCGAACTTTCACCCAGAGTTTCAACATGACCTTGGAATCAAACAATTCTTCCATCGCTTTACGAGCTTCTGTGCCGATCAGCTTCAGGCTGGAGCCATTGCTGCCAATGAGGATTTTTTTCTGCCCTTCACGCTCAACGAGAATCAAGGCACTGATATGCAGGATGCCCGCTTCTGACTTGAATTCTTCGATTTCAACATTGACTTCGTAGGGTAATTCATCGCCCATTTGCCTGGTGATTTTTTCACGCACAAACTCTGCCGCCAGAAAACGTGAATTTTTATCGGTTAACTGATCTTCAGGAAACAGATATGGCCCAATCGGCAGGGCCTGAACTATAAGCTTTTCCAATTTCTCCATACCCTGATTCTTAAGCGCAGAAACTGGTACCAGTTCAAGAAAATCATGTTTTACAGCCAGCTTTTCGATAAAGGGCAACAATTGGGATTGATCATGAATCCTGTCGGTTTTATTGAGGATCAGTAACACGGGGACTGTTTCATTACGGATGGCATCAAGCACTAACTCGTCTTCCAATGTCCATTTATTAGCGTCAATCATGAATAAAATACAATCAACATCACGTATTACACTATTCACCGTTTTATTCATATAGCGATTCAGTGCTTTATCCACCCCGCTATGTAAGCCGGGTGTATCGACGAAAATTATTTGCGCCTGTTCTGTCGTTTTAATGCCTAACAGGCGATGACGGGTAGTTTGTGGTTTGCGCGAGGTAATGCTGATTTTTTGACCCAGAAGATGATTCAGCAGAGTGGATTTACCCACATTAGGGCGCCCTACGATGGCAACCAATCCGCAATGTTTTACTGCTGAATTTGAATCAGAGACGGGCATATGTAATTTTACTATCTATCAACGATATTAATGATTAACTGAACCAGGTTGAGTTATTAAAGACCAAGCAGTTCAATCGCTCTTGTGGCAGCTTCCTGCTCCGCCTCCCGGCGACTCGACCCACGCCCTTCTACTGGTGATTTTAACAGTTCAATTTTACAAGTGATTGTAAAAAGCTGTTCATGATCCTTGCCTTCGAGTTCGGCCATCTCATATTCGGGAAGTGACATTTTTTGTGCCTGCAGGTACTCCTGCAAGCGCGTTTTGGCGTCTTTATCAGGCAGGGTTTCGTCAGCCACCAATTGCGATAACCTGGAATCATACCAGGCTAAAACCTCAGTCCGGCAGGCAGCCAGACCGGCATCAAGATAAATTGCACTAACCAGTGCTTCCAGAGCATCTGCAAGGATGGAGTCCCGTTCTTTACCACCACTCTTTGACTCACCTGCGCCTAAAATCAGAATGTCGCCAAGATCCAGTTCGCGGGCTATATCAGCCAGGGTATTCTTTTTTACCAGTTCGGCACGAATACGACTCAATTCTCCTTCGCTTGCGCTTGGAAATCGTGTGTACAAGGCTTCAGCAATGATAAACCCGAGAATGGAATCGCCCAAAAATTCCAGGCGTTCATTATTATCTTTGCCACTGCTACGATGACTTAAGGCCAGCCTCAGTAAATCCTGCTGTTTGAACCGATGGGATATTTTTTTTAGGGTTTTGAGCACTAGTTCTTATCAAATCTGTTTTCAAATACCACGACTATTTCTATGTTGTATAACAACGGGACCCTGCTTTCATAGTTGATATCAATATAATTTCGGTTGCCTTCTCTGGTCAATACAACCGACGCCATGCTGAAATCCCTGATACTGTTGGTAATCAGTGTTTTCTGTAGACTTTCACGAACTTCCGCAATACTCATCGTTGCAAGATCATTATTGCTCGCTATCCCTTCCATCGCATTAACGATAACGTTATTGTCCAGATAGGCGGGAGCTATCTTCAGTGCCGTCAATAAAAAAAGACCCACCAATATCAACATGACGATGATGGTTAAAAATGAAGCTCCCTTTTGCCGCTTCAGCGTACAAAAACTGTTAAGTTTTTCCTGCATCTTCATGTCGCACCTCAGTAATTTTAAGGGTTAATATAGCGATTCTGACTAAAGGTTGGCAATTTCAATCCCGGCTCTTTATGCATCCAGACAGCTACTGCTTTGCCGACAATATTTTCTTCCGGCACAACACCCCAGCGACGACTATCATCACTGTTGTCCCGATTATCACCCATCATAAAATAATGACCCTCCGGGATAGTTCTGCCACCTGCCTGCAACCAGTAATCATCACTAAGATAACGTTCGGTAAGCGAGGTATAAATATCATGCTCTACACTGCCCAGTTGTTCAAGAGCATGGTTAACTGGTCTTATGCCGTCTTGGGTCAGTTTAATAAAATCCTGACTTTGCTCTTCACCATTTATATATAGTGTTTTATTTTCATAACGGACATGATCGCCCGGCAGACCAATCACCCGTTTTACGTAATAGACAGGGTCATGAGGAGGAATAAAAACCATAACATCCCCACGTTGCGGTTCACCAATACTGACGACTTTAGTGCCGAAAACCGGCAATCGAATTCCATAGGAATATTTATTAACGACTATATAGTCACCCACATTGAGGCTGGGAATCATTGAACCCGTTGGTATCTGAAATGGTTCAAACAAAAATGAACGAAAAACCAAAACAGCCAACAATATGGGAAAGAAGGATTTACTGTATTCGACCAGTCCCGGTTCCTTGTTAAGCGATAAAGCCTCAGTGAAATCTTTTTTGAGCTTTGCATTTACTGTTGGTTCTTTACCCATTTCTGAACTTTCCTGAAAACGCATCAAATCGGCTTCGCTCATTTTGTTTTCTTTAATAAAGCTGTGGAATTTTTGCCTTCTGGCTTTTGCAAAAAACAGAGTATCTATCAGCCAGATGACGCCACTGATCAACACCAGTATTAACAGAACCAGAGAGTAATCTATATTCATCAGGAGTCCACCTTAAGCACTGCAAGAAATGCTTCCTGGGGAATTTCAATATTACCAACCTTTTTCATACGCTTTTTCCCGGCTTTCTGCTTTTCAAGTAATTTTTTCTTACGTGTTATATCGCCACCATAACATTTCGCAGTAACATTTTTTCGTAAGGCCTTCACCGTAGTTCTTGCGACAATTTGACCACCAATCGCTGCCTGAATGGCAACATCATAAAGCTGCCTTGGTATAAGTTCTTTCATTTTCTCAGTCAATACCCGACCTTTTGCATGGGCATGATCTCTGTGCACAATCAATGCTAAAGCATCAACTGTATCACCATTGATCAGCACATCAAGCCTGACCAGCTTGGCTGCTTCGAATCGAATGAAATGATAATCCAGAGAAGCGTAACCTCGACTTACTGATTTTAATCGATCAAAGAAATCCAACACCACTTCATTCATCGGTAGTTCATAACGAATCGCTACCTGACTCCCCACAAACTGCATATCTTTTTGCACGCCTCGCTTATCCACGCACAGAGAAATAACATTGCCTACATAGGCCTGGGGAACCAGGATATTGGCTTCGACGATTGGTTCACGCATTTCTTCAATGTTAGCCATTGGCGGTAGGCGTGAGGGGCTGTCGACCTTGATAATGTCACCGGACTTGGTCATGACTTCATATATTACCGTAGGCGCGGAAGTTATCAGATTAAGGTCATATTCCCGTTCCAGCCGTTCCTGCACGATTTCCATATGCAACATGCCCAAAAAACCACAGCGGAAACCGACACCCAAAGCATCAGAATTTTCAGGTTCATAAATTAACGCCGCATCATTCAGAGTTAGTTTTTCCAGTGCATCCCGAAAACTTTCGTAATCATCGGCGGAGACCGGGAACAAGCCTGCATAAACCTGAGCCTGGACCTTTTTAAAACCAGGCAGGGCTGCTACTTCCGAAGTATTGGCATGGGTGATCGTATCGCCAACAGGAGCGCCTTTGATTTCCTTGATGCCGGCTTCAATAAAGCCAACTTCACCTGCCCTGAGCTCTTTGGTCACGGTTCGTTTCGGAGTAAAAATACCGACATTATCTACCACATGAACCTTACCGGTAGACTTGGCGATAATCTTATCGCCCTTGCGAATACTACCTTGACGAACCCTTACCAGAGATACTACGCCCAGATAATTATCAAACCAGGAATCAACAATCAGCGCCTGTAATTTTGCTTCGGTGTCACCTTTGGGTGGGGGCACCAATAAAATCAGGTTTTCAAGTATTTCGATTATGCCCATGCCACTTTTGGCGCTTGCCAGGACGGCATCATGAGCATCAATTCCAATAATATTTTCAATTTCCTCTTTTACGCGATCCGGTTCAGCCTGCGGTAAATCCATCTTATTCAGCACAGGAATGACCTCCAGGCCCTGCTCAATAGCGGTATAGCAATTGGCGACAGATTGCGCTTCAACACCCTGCGCCGCATCAACAACCAGTAATGCCCCCTCACAGGCTGCTAGGGAACGGGAAACCTCATAACTAAAATCAACATGCCCCGGCGTATCAATAAAGTTCAACTGATAGGTGCGGCCATCGGTAGATTTGTAATTTAGTGTCACGCTTTGAGCCTTGATGGTAATGCCGCGTTCTTTTTCTATGTCCATAGAATCAAGAACCTGCTCTGACATTTCCCTTTGCGTCAGCCCACCACATTCCTGGATAAAACGATCGGCGATCGTTGATTTACCATGATCTATATGCGCTATGATAGAAAAATTTCGGATATGACTCAGATCACTCACAGAAGAGATTCGCTCTTGCTAAAAAGGCGCAAGTCTACAGTAACTCGCTCATAACATGAAGAACTGCCCCGCTTACAGTAAACAGGACAGTTTTTATATAAAGGTAAGTATCTAGCCTTCCAGTCTCAGAGTGAAAAATGACTGCTGCCCATCACGCTCAACCAGCAAGGGCAAAGGCCTGTCAGCGGGCAACTGGGAAGTGATGGAAGCAAACTCTTCAAGTGAGTTTAACTCTCTGTTGTTGAGGCTTAGAATGATATCGCCTGACTGCAAACCAGCACGTTGTGCTACGGGCCCGGTCACTGCATCAATGCGCAATCCAAAATCCAGGCCCAGAGCCGACTTCTCGGCATCGGTGAGCTCTGATATTGACATGCCCAGATAGTTCTGCAGAGGCTCCAATGAACTCAACTGGATCTGTTGTCTGGTAGCAGCGGCATCCAGATCACCGACTACCATACGAATATTTTCACTTCGACCCGACCTGATCAGCCCGATTTCAACTTCGGTACCAGGCATTGAAAGACCAACATGATAGGGTAAATCTGCACTGTTCCTGATTTCGTCACCGTTATAGCTCACAATAATATCTTCCGCTTGAAATCCAGCTGCTTCGGCAGGCCCACCGGGTAAAACATCATTTACAAATGCGCCCTTCGGAGAACTCAGATTATAGCTATCAGCTTGTTCCTGTGTGAGATTCGCTATTGAAACTCCCATCCAGCCCCTGGCGACATTCCCCGAATTCATCAGTTGACCGATAACATTGGCTGCAACGTCTACAGGAATGGCAAAAGATAAACCAATGGAGCCTCCTGAATTTGAATAAATTTGTGAGTTAACCCCGATCACTTCACCGGCCAGGTTGAATAATGGACCTCCTGAATGTCCCGGGTTTATGGCGACATCAGTTTGTATAAAGGAAACATAATTACCCTGCCCACTATTCTCGGGCAAACTTCTGCCTACATAACTGACAATTCCTGCTGCCACCGAATGGCTTAAATTAAATGGAGAACCTATTGCAAGCACCCATTGCCCCACTTTCACATTAGTGGCCTCACCAAAAGAAACGGTTGGTAATCCTTCCGCTTCAATTTTCAATAAGGCTAGATCTGAACGCTGATCAGAACCAATAATTTCGGCCTTGAACTGGCGCTGGTCATTTAAGGTAACTGTTATCTCATCAGCATCTTCTATAACGTGATGGTTTGTCACAATGTAGCCATTCTCAGAAATGATAAAACCCGACCCAAGGGATGAGCGCTGCTGTTCTCCTATCCCAAATCCTTCAGGCAAACGATCACCAAATAACCTTAAAAATTCTTCAAACTGCTCAAGACTGCCATCAAAATCCTCAAGATCCTGATCACCACCCACTGTCGATCGGATGGCTACATTAACAATAGCCGGCGCGCTTTTTTCAACGAGCTCGGTAAAATCGGGAAGGTTCTGAGCCGATAATTGCGTAGAAGCAAAAACAGCTAACACAATTAAGAGCCGGCGGGCTGACAAAACTAACATTGACTTAAACATATTCATTCTCTTTATTTAGCTTATTTAGCTGGTTGATTTAGCTTAATTGTATGTTCGCCTGATTCTCTACTACCACATGGATATTCATATTTTCTGCATTCACATGATTTTTTATATAACTGTGCATTCCGATAAAACTCAGTAACAAAGTAATAAAAACCACCACTACGCTTATTAGTTCAGTGAATCCCGCCAAAGCTGCTAATAAAGCGCTGGTGAGCACGAGCAACAAGGGCAGTATATAAAGTAGCAGGGATAACTGAACCAATTTTGCCGCTGTTATTTTTATTTGGGCATGCATGCCCTTTTTCAATGTACTTATATCAATACTGCCAGCAAGGCAGTTTACTGGCAATTGAAGTGTTCTTTCAGTATGCAGGGAATTTAATAGATATTGGCCGCAGGATGGTTTTAAGGAACAGGAGCCGCAGAAACCACTGTTATAAGGTTGTAGTTGCAACAGACCTGGTCCCACTGAGGTGATTCTTACGGATTCACTTAACATAACGATTTTTAATATGGAACTGGGAGGCCTGAGTATGGCAGAAAAAACACGATAGTTTTAGCTTGATAAAACACATTTATCTTACTGTGGACTCGGCCTTAGATCCGTAATTAAGCAGTTTATGCTCAGGGCCTACTCAGCTTCCCGGTTAACACTGAAATTTACAGGCAGCTCAATGGACTGCTGTGGCTCACCCACGAACTCCTGATAAACAGCTTGTCTAAGACGATCCCGAGCGGCAGTATCCATTTCCTCCATGCCGGCAATTTCATTACTTAAACGAGGTACTCTACTAAATTCGGTTGGCGCATAATCACCATCAAAAACAGGTACATTTGCTTCAACAGTTTCCTGTCCGGCAGTTTGCAGGCCATTTTCAAGTGTGCTTTGAGTTAATAGTGGATTCACTGCTATTAATACCAATGCAGCAACTGAGGCGGCTATAGCTCCCTGCCCGAGACGTTTGAATATACCGAAATGCAGGCTATTGGCTGACTGCTCGTTGGGATAGGCTTCAGCCGTCAATATATGCTGTGAACTTTCTCCATCAAGTTCCGCATTGATACGCGCCAAGAGATCGGGTTGCCTAGAGTGCTGAGCGGGACTGTTGCCGCACTCACCTTTAATAGCTGCGCTTATCAGATGATAGCGCTGCCATTTGAGTTTAATCTCATGGTCGACAGCACTTTCCTTCAGAACCCTGCGAAATTCAAACTCGCTGGCCTCGTTATCCATTAACGCTGACAAGGACTCTTTAAGCTTCTCTTTTCCTTTACTCATACTCTGCTTCACTTCTTTTCATGTTGCATTATTTTGTATGTTCTGGATTCTCGTAGCCTCTGTAAAAACAAAGGCATACCAACTAGACCTCAATAATCTCTAAAAATTCCCCGAATCACATTATTTCTTCTTACCGGCACCATTGTCACGAAGGTTTAGAGCAGGCTTGCTACCGATGCTTTCAGCCTGCTCACCATTAAGAAAAGGTTTAATCACGCTATCCAAAGCCTCCCTGGCACGAAATATTCTAGATCTGACTGTACCTACCGGGCAATCCATAATTTCAGTGATTTCCTCATAACTCAAGCCTCCAAATTCACGTAAAGTAAAGGCCGTTCTCAAATCTTCGGGTAAAGCATCAATCGTTTCGTCTATGAGTACCTGTAACTCATTGCTGGAAAGGTTTGCCTCAGGGCTGCCGCTATCAATTAATTCTGCAGGTATTTCAGACAACTCACTGTCACCCAGGTCAACATCCGTACCTGGCGGTCTTCTGCCTTTGGTAACCATGTGATTTTTAGCTGTATTGATCGCTATCCGATAAAGCCAGGTATAAAAAGCACTGTCACCACGAAATTTTGGCAATGCTCTGTACGCTTTGATAAAGGCTTCCTGACAAACGTCCTCTACTTCACTTTGATCGCGAATAAAGCGGGAAACCAAAGCGCGAATTCTATGCTGATAACGTAAAACCAGCAGGTCAAAAGCATGTTTATTGCCTTTGAATACCTGGTCGACCAATTGCTGATCAGTCTGCTTGGTCTTACCTGTTGACAAGTCTTACTCCCTTTTTTTTGCTTACTTACTCACCCTAAACGGGTAAAATATGCCAAATCAATTCAATTCTTCGTAGTATGAAAAAAGCCTTTACCTCAGTAGCATACAGCAACCACGATGTACTTGTCATAGGCGGTGGTGCAGCAGGTTTAAGCCTGGCACTTAAAATTGCTGAATTCACCAAGGTCACTATATTATCTAAAAGCTCACTTCAGCAAGGCAGCACCTATTACGCACAAGGCGGCATTGCAGCCGTTTTAGACACCAAAGATAGCGAAAGTTCACATGTGGAGGATACCCTGCAGGCAGGGGCTGGTCTTTGCCACAAAGACATCGTTGAATACGCCGTATCCCGTGGACCTGAATGTATCGAATGGCTAATGCAACAGGGCGTTGCTTTCAGTCGCAATGAGTATAGTGGCGAAACTAAATCCGAAAACCCTGACGCATATTCCTTATTTTCTGACTTTCATCTTACCCAGGAAGGCGGCCATAGCCATCGCCGGGTAATCCATGCTGCCGATGCCACCGGCAAAGCCATTTTCAAAAGTCTGTCCAAACAAGTACTGGCCAATCCCAATATCACGGTTCTGACCAATACCGTTGCAATTGATTTGATTACCAGCGGCAAACTTGGTGAAAAAGAAAATCGCTGCATTGGCGCCTACATTCTGGATGAAAGTTCAGGAGCTATAAGTACCTATATAGCCAGATTTGTAGTCTTGGCTACCGGTGGAGCCAGCAAAGCATACCTGTATACCTCAAACCCGGATGGCGCCAGCGGAGATGGTATTGCGATGGCATGGCGTGCTGGCTGCAGGGCAGCCAACATGGAATTTAATCAATTCCACCCTACCTGCCTTTACCATCCACACGCCAAATCATTTCTTATAAGTGAAGCCTTACGCGGTGAAGGTGGTTTGTTACGTTTACCTAACGGTTATCGTTTTATGCCGGATTATGATGCCCGTGCCGAGTTAGCACCAAGAGATATCGTTGCCCGCGCAATAGACTCCGAAATGAAACGTCTGGGTTGTAACTGTGTGTATCTGGATATCACTCACAAATCACCAGAATTTATTCTCGAACACTTTCCCAGTATTCATAAGAAGTGTCTGAAATTCGGCATTGATATATGTACCCAGCAGATCCCGGTGGTACCAGCTGCACATTATAGTTGCGGCGGAGTACTGGTCGATAAGAATGGCAAGACTGATGTAACTAATCTCTACGCAATAGGCGAAACCAGTTTTACCGGATTACATGGAGCCAACCGCATGGCAAGTAATTCTTTACTGGAATGTTTTGTTTTCGCCTTTTCCGCTGCTGAAAATATCCGTCAGAAACTTGCTAGCACGGAATTATTTAAGGACATCCCGCCCTGGGATGAAAGTCAGGTCACTGACTCAGACGAAGATGTTGTAATTGCGCATAACTGGGACGAAATCAGACGTCTGATGTGGGACTACGTAGGAATCGTCAGAACTGATAAACGACTACAGCGTGCAAATAACCGCATAAAATTACTAAGAAAAGAAATTCACGAATACTATAGTAATTACAGAATTAACACGCATTTACTGGAGCTGCGTAATCTTGCTCTGGTTGCAGAACTCATCATAAATTCAGCTATAGCCAGAAAGGAAAGCCGGGGGCTACATTTCACTCTCGATTACCCTGAGCAACTGGAACACCCGACCGATACAATTTTGATACCGGATAATTATTAAATCTTGTTTTAAAATACTGCGTTTAATTTTCCAGAATTTTATGAATGATTTCATTTAGCTCCGGATCAGGTGCAACTTCTTTTTGAATTAACCAGCTAAACAAATCCTGATCTTCTTCTGTTAGAAGCTGCCGGTATAAATTTTTCAACCTGTCTTCCAAATGCTGCAACTTATTATTCGCAAACGGCACCAAAAGCAAATCCAGTTCCAACATGCCTCTGCGGCTGTGCCAGCGCATTTTTTTTATTTCAATATCTGTAGTCATATTAGCTTTGTTCACTGAGCACCGGACCGTATAATCTGCGGCATGAAAAATTATTATGTAGAGCTAAATCATCGTGGCCTGCTTGCAATCAGCGGCAAGGATAGCGAACTTTTTCTTCAGGGTCAGCTAACTTGTGATTTGAATGCACTTGCAAATCTGAATAGTTGCCCCGGCTGCCTGTGCGATAACAAAGGCCGCGTTATCGCCAGTTTCACAGTCTGGAAATTAAATGATGTATTTTATCTTGAAATGGAAGCCGGTCTGGCCGACATTGCAGAACAACATCTTAAAAAATACAGCGTTTTTTATAAGAGTGAAATCATCAATGCTAGCGACAGCTTTATACGTCTGGGTCTGTTAGGAACGGATGTACGCGAGGTATTAAAGACTACATTTCCTGATTTTCCGGTAACAGCCAATCAAATCTGTCAGGCTGAGGATCAGTTTCTTAGACTGCTAGACCCGCAGACCCAACGTTATGAATTATGGATAGGATCAAAAGCCATGACAGCAAAGGATGAGCTTACTCAGGTTCTAACAGCGGGTACACTCCAGGACTGGCAATTGCTGGATCAAAATATGGGTTTGTACCGGCTACAGGCTGAAGACTCAGGCTTGTACACCCCAGAAGAATTAAACTACGACCTCCTCGGTCATATCAGCTTCACTAAAGGCTGTTATACCGGTCAGGAAATTGTTGCGAGAATGCATTATCGCGGCAAAGCCAAAAAACGACTTTACCGCTTGCACATAAACTCTGAGCATACTCCACAGAAACATATGAAAATAAACACTATTGAACATAAAACCGTTGGGGAAATAATTGCTTTTATTAAGTTAGCTTCAAATGAATACCACGTACTCGCTATCGCAAATGACTTAATAAATGGAGCTTTGTCCATAGAACAGCTCGAGGATGCAAAGATTCGAGTGATATTCCAATAATATCAACAGCCTAGCAAACCAAGCTTACCTTAAATCTCACTATCGGGCTCTAACCGGTACAAAGAAAATTTAATAACTGCTTGATAATATTTAAAAAACATGAAAAATCGGAATAGTGAACCAGTTGGCAAAAATCAATTAAACTTAGTGGCATCATTGTCACCGTGAAAAAGGGCTATGCAGTCAGCCAACGGAATTCGCATCCAGGTTTCAGTGAACAGCAAAGTAACAGGGAAGTGAGTCGCTCTGACCTTAAAATCATAAAAACGGGTAATACAAGCTCATGACTCAGTTAAAGAAGTTTTCAGTAGTATCCCCACTATCCTTTCTATTAATACTAATTGCTTGCTTGCTTGTGCAGCCGGTTTTTGCCCAGGAAGAACAGGCAATTGGACGTGTTCTTAGCACGACTGGCTCTGTCACAGCCCGTGATCTGAATGGCACACTCAGAACTTTAGCGCGTCGATCCGATGTATTTGTTGGTGATACCGTTATTACCGGTCCAAATGGCTTTGCTCAATTACGCATGGTTGATTCAGCCCGCATTTCATTCAAGGAGGATACCGAGTTTACTTTTTCAGAATATAGTTCCGATGGTCCAGGCGGCGCAGCTGATAGCGCTATCATGGAAATGGTCAGAGGGGGTTTTCGTACCATTTCCGGAACGATTGGAGATGATAATGCTGACGAATATCAAATCGCTACGCAATTTGCCAGTATAGGTATCCGAGGCACCACGCATGAAGCCGTCATTGATGCAGGCGTACTGCTGACAGGTGTCTATGATGGTGGCACAACCATCGCCAATGCCCAGGGCAGCCTTGATACCGGTGAAGGAGCCAACTTTGACTATAGTTCTACCTTCCCGGGACAGGCACCTCAAGGGCTTCTGCAACAACCCGCCCAATTAGGCCGTATCAATCTTAACCCTGGCGCTAATGGTGGCGATGATGGTGACGGCGGTGATGATGGTGACGGCAATGACGACGGCGGCAATGACGACGGTGGCAATGACGACGGCGGTAATGACGATGGTGGCAATGACGACGGCGGTGATGATGGTGACGGCAATGACGACGGCGGTAATGACGACGGTGGCAATGACGACGGCGGTAATGACGACGGCGGTAATGTCGCAGCTCCAGGTGGTCAGCAAAATAACGGCGGCAATGGTCTGGCCGATAATGAAAATGCGAATGTAGACCCTGCTGTTGATACAACGCGAACCGTTGATACCACAATTAACCCTGCTAACAACATCAGAAACCGTGATGACATTGCCAGAACTGGCACCGGTTCAGTTGTAGAAGATAACACGGATTCAAATGGGAACTCCGGGGCTGGTGGAAATGGGGTTGAACCTGATCCTGATCCTGATCCTACGCCAGTCTTGAGTACTGCAGACATCACTCAAGCGCAACGTCTTGGTTTTACCTTAAGCAGAAACAGCTCACCTGGTGCCATTTTCCCGGGGAATACTTCTTCTGTCGTTTCTGGTTCTCCATTCCTATTAATCGGTAACGATCTGAATTCACCCAGAACAGTTGATACTTCTCCTAATTTTGTCTTCAAGAATAATGGCACTTTCTTTGAATTAATTGATGGAAACAACCTTGTTTCCAATAGCTTATTTCATGACACGGAAAATGATATCGATTACGACTTCCAGGTAGGCCTCTGGGGTAGTAGTTCCGATCCAGTACGTTTGTATACAAACTATGAAGATAATTCCATTGTCCAGCTTATTGACACGCCAATGTTATTCGCCACAGTGAACCCTACTCCGTTGGCTGATTTAAGCGGCAGTGTCTTCTATGCAAATACGGCAGAACGAGTTCTGGGGGGATCTTCTCTGGGCAATGGCATCAACAGTTTCTTTACCAGTTTTAACGTTGATTTTACAAGCGCCCTGATTACCGATGGGTATATGAGTTTTTGCTTAGGAAATGCATTTTTCTGCAGCGACGAAGGCACCCAACGCTGGAAACTAGATTATAGCGGCACTGTCCGCCAGGGTTATGTTGTTGCTACGCCTGTTGCCAATTCAGGCGAAATTAACGAAATTAGTGCCAACATCACGGGTTTGATAGAAGGTATCTTTACAGGTGAAAATGGTGCAGCTTTTGTCGGCGGCTTCAATCTGCTTGCAGCAGCTTCCGGTCAGCGGGCTGCTGCCACTGCCGATGGCGTCTTCCTGATTGAACAGGAACATCGAGTGACTAGTGATGAAATTCTGTCGCTCGATCGTAACAGCTTTCTGGTCCAGGAACGTTACGCCAGAATATTCTATGGCAACAGCCGCTCTACTAGTGTTTCTGTGTCTGAATCTGCTGTTTCCTCTGATTCTGGATCAAGCTACGATAATCCCATTATCTTCCGCGATTTAAGGGCAAGACCGAGGATAATTCTCAGAGATGATGATTTTAATGTCAGCGTCTCTGATGTTAATAGTGGTCTTGGAGATGCTCAAGCAGCAGGATTTGATGTGGCTTGGGAGCGCTGGGACGGACCACTGACAACCTTGACTGATAATTTTGATGCTTCTGTCGCTTCAACTGGCAATTTAAACGATCTGGCTTACTTCAGTACTTTTGATTTATCAGGAATGACCTCGCTTAACGGGCGCTACTCAAATGTACTCGGCTTTATTGGCAGCGATGATGATCAGAATGATATTGCGTCCCTGCAAATGAGTTTTGATGTCGATTTCAACGCCTCTATTAATAATATCAGTAATGGCGTTTTATCCCTTTTTGCGGGCTATTATGACGAGTATGAATGGCTTGTCTATTTCAATGGCAACGTCCACAACAATCTGGTGGAATTCAATCTGCTTAGCGATTCTAAAATTATAGACTGGTGTGACGGCAACTGTGGCGAAGATGCCATTGATATCAGTGATAGCCGAATGCAGGGTGCCTTTGTCGATAATGGCACTACTCCGGCATTGCTTGCGAGCTTTTACTTCCGACAGGATGATGACTCCTCTGGTGAACTTTACTACGACGGAAAATATGTCTCTGGCCTGGCACTGGTTTCACGGGATGAAAGAGTCTCACTGGCCGAAATTCAGGAATTGGAAAGTCTAAGTCCCTATACCACCCTTATTATTGATGAATCAGGTGGCATTACTCCAGGCCAGTCATTTAACTCAGGAAGCGGCTCTCTAAAAGTCGCGCTAAAAGATAATGAAAATGACTTTGAATATTCCGCCATTATCACAGGCACTTCATCTGCTACTTCCATAGGCGGTGCAAGTGATACCGTGAGATCTGTGGGCGGATTTGATGTTGACTGGGGATTCTGGTCTAAGGATGATTTAAAATTAAAAGTTAACCCTCTTATCAGCACTGAATCGGCAACCTCTCTGGAAAACTATCTGTTTACCAAAATTCTGAATTCAACTGATGTGGCTGATCGCAGCGGAACCTATCACTTTATTCCGACCGGTGATTTCCTGGGTACAGGACTCATGAAAAATGGGCAGATGGGCAACCTGACTGATTTTGATATGAATTTTGATATCAATTTTACATCCTCCATCAATTATAGCAGCGGCTTCCTGACGGCCACGCTCTCTAACGGTGTAGATAGTGATATCTGGAACGTTTCATTTTCAGGAGGTTACGGAGGGTCCACTTCTTCCGGCAATACCTACAAAGACTTTTATTCCATCTCAGGATCAGTTACTTCTATAATCGGCGGCACCACGAATGTTTATACCTCCAGTATTAACGGCGATATAGACGGGGTACAAACAGGCTCCTTGGATAATCCCGGTTTTGTCAGTGCTTTTTCACTCTATAACTCCAGTGGTGATGAGTTTTTACAGGGGCTAGGCTTGCTGCATGGTTTCATAGATGACCGTATCACAGGTGCTGAAGCACAGCAGTTAAACCATCACACTGCCTTATTGGTAGAAAATGGCGGGGTATCCTTTGGAGCATCTTCCCACCCTGCCAGCCTCATCTCACCCCTGCTCGGTGTCAACTCAGCTCAGACATTTGCCAGCTTGGATCTTGATCAGCCCTTTGATGAAATCCGTAAGAGTATTAGCGGAACTTCCAAGGCAGATACTATTGGTGGAGCAGCACCTATCATCGAAGATATCGGTGGATTTGAGGTGGATCTGGGTTACTGGCAAGCGGGAGACATGAAAATTTATGATAACAATATGGATGCCAGCAGTTATAGCACTTCTGCAAATGACATGCTCTGGGCCAATATCATTGCGTCTCCCGATATCGCAGACAGAACTGGAACCTGGTATTACTATGATACCTACGAATTTCTGGGAACAGGCACCGGGGGTGATTTAACCGGGTTCAGCATGTATTTCTCCGTTGATTTCGATGCTTCTGTCAATCAAATATCCAGCGGCACACTGGGGCTTGATGTGGCTTATTATGAGAGTTGGGAAGCAACATTCACAGGCGGTTCCATCAATGGGGCCCTGGCAGAATTTAATGGTATTAATGGTGACGTCGCCTACTCTGGATCACCGATATGTTCTGCTTGTATTACAGGTGATTTAAGAGGTGTATTCACCGGCACTCTGGATGCCGCGACTAATGACGGCGGCGGATTTGTTGCAGGCTTCAGCCTCAATAACGGTTTGGGAAATTCTGTAATGGGACTTGGCCTGCTAGATGGCACGAATCTCCAAGACTAAGATTATCTGACTACAGAATGGACCACTCACAAACCTGGAATGCTGATTGAAGGTATTTTTTTGTCCGAATAATGGCTAATTAATTAGGCCGAGTTTGCTTTACAAGCTGTAAAGGCATTTCCCAATATGTTTGCGATGTTTTACCTGGCTGGATATTGATCGCCCTACTTCCTCACGTCTCCCAACAATTCTGTACATAAATATCCTGGTGAATCACTGCTTTTACAACCACGATGAGACTTCGGTATATTCAAAACATCGATATCAACGACAATAGCGAACATAGACTTTAAGAAAAATAGAAATGGTTGAAAAATAAGATTGGTCGGAGTGGCCGGATTTGAACCGACGACCACCACACCCCCAGTGTGGTGCGCTACCAGGCTGCGCTACACTCCGATACAAGAAAAAGAGGATTTTACAAAAAGGACAATTCTATCAAGAAAGCACCATTCAACGGCAAGCAAGCACAAAATTTAAGTACTTAAATGGCCTAATGCTTCTTCTATTTCCTCGATCAGCTCCTTGATCAACTGCTGATTCATCACAGGTTTAGCATCATCGGCAAAGTTGCCAGGGCTTCCTGCCATACGCTGTCTGGCTCCGCCAATGGTAAAACCCTGTTCATACAATAAAGTCCGAATCTGACGAATCAGCACAACATCCTGACGTTGGTAATAGCGACGATTGCCACGTCGTTTAACTGGCTTTAACTGGGTAAATTCTTGTTCCCAATAACGCAGCACATGTGGTTTTACTTCACATAACTCGCTGACTTCTCCAATCGTGAAGTAGCGTTTGGCCGGGATCTCAGGTAATTCTGAGTTATGACTCGGTTCCAGCATAGCTTTCTACTCTTGATTTAAGTTTCTGCCCTGGTCTGAATGTCACCACACGGCGTGCCTGAATGGGTATTTCTTCGCCGGTTTTGGGGTTGCGACCGGGACGTTCTCGTTTATCGCGTAAATCGAAATTTCCGAAACCTGACAATTTGACTTGCTCGTTACTTTCAAGGGACTGCCTGACTTCTTCAAAAAACTGTTCAACAAGTTCTTTGGCTTCCCGTTTATTCAGGCCCATCTCATCAAATAGACGTTCGGCCATTTCTGCTTTTGTCAGTGCTCCACTACCCATAGTTTCTGCCTTAATTCTCTTGATTGCTCAGCAATTTCTATAGCTGTTTTTATCTCGGGTCGATGATTATGGCCTAAGTTTCGACGAAAATCATCTTAATTCTGCATTAAATTGTGCTTCTAGTGCCTTGATACACTTATTAATTATTTCATTTATCTCTTCATCATTAAGAGTGCGTGATGGATGCTGGAAGGTCAATCCCAGTGCCAGACTTTTTTTGCCTGCGGCGATATTTTCACCCTTATAAATGTCAAACAACACAATCTTATCCAGAATCTCCCCAGCCTGTTGCCTGATCAATTGCTCAAGATCGGCGTAAATAAGCCCTTCCTCAACGACCAGAGCCAGATCTCGGCGAACCGAAGGGTATTTCGACAAGGTACGCACTGTTGTCAGTTTAGCCTTTGTTAAGTCATTGATTTTTAATTCAAAAAGATAAACTTTCCCAGGTATATCGAGTTCTTTCTGTGTTACCGGGTGCAGGGCCCCCAACCAGCCTATAGTTTGTTGATTTCGTTTAATCCGGGCACTTTGTCCGACCTGTAAAGCTGGGTGCTCAGCAGCTTCAAAGCTAAATGCAGCACTGTCATTGCTCATCCCAATCAGGCTTTCAATATCGCCTTTCATATCGTAAAAATCACTGTTTTTGGCTTTTTCTGCCCATTGTTCAGGTAAGAGCGGCCCCCACAGCAAAGCTCCCAACATGGCTTCTTGCCGAATTTTGCCTGCTTCTTTTGAGAAAACCAGTCCAGACTCAAAAATCCGTACCCTATCCTGTTGTCTGTTTTGATTATGTTTAAGGGTCTGCAAGAGCCCTGACCAGAGGTTCCTGCGCATCACTGACATATCACTTGAGATAGGATTTGCCAGGCTTAATACCTCGGAATGATCTGCTGCCAACTTGTTTTCAAGACCAGGCTCAACAAAGCTGTAACTGATAACCTCTTGATAACCAATGGAATTCAGTCTTCTTCTGAGTTGTTTCAGGCTGATTTTACTTTCTGATGAAGATTTTAAGGTGCCGCCAGTGGAGGCTTTACTGATAGGAAGTTTGTCATAGCCATAAACTCGGGCCAGCTCTTCAATCAGATCAGCTTCAATATCGATATCAAAACGCCAGGAAGGTACTCTAAACAGCCAGCTATCTGCTGCTTTATTTACCAGCTTAAGTCCCAGTCTTTGAAGAATATCCTCTACTTCAGCATGCGGAATGTCCAGACCCAGCAGACTTTTGATCCTTTGGGGGCGCAGCCCAACTTCCTTGCTTGCAGGTAGCTCTGCATCAGTGGCAAGCACAGGCCCGGCCTCACCACCGACTATGCTGAGCAGTAATTCAGTCGCCCGTTCAATGGCAAGCAAGGGCAGTTCATAATCCACACCACGCTCAAATCGGTGTGATGCATCCGTATGCATGCCGTAAGCTCTAGCCTTGCCCGCAATAATCAATGGATTGAAGAAAGCGCTTTCCAGAAAGAGGTTTTGTGTTTTGTCACTGATTCCGCTGTGTTCACCACCCATGACACCTGCCAGTGCTAAAGCCTTTTCATGGTCTGCAATTAACAGGGTGTCTTCATTAATCTCGATTTCGCGACCATCAAGTAACAGCAGCTTCTCGGACTTGTGAGCACGACGTACCTGAATTCCCCCCTTCAAGACATCAAGGTCGAAGGCATGCATGGGCTGACCGAGTTCAAGCAGCACATAGTTGGTTACATCGACTGCCGGATCAATACTGCGAATACCGCTACGGCGCAGCTTTTCCTGCAACCACATGGGAGAAGTAGCACTGATATCAACGTTGCGGATTACCCGCCCAACATAGCGTGGACAATCTTCAGGGCTCAATAACTCAACCGGGAAAGTGTCCTTGATAGTGGCAGGAATGTCTGTGATCTGTGGCGGGTTGTTTTTGACTTTATTCAGCACGGCTACTTCCCGTGCCAAGCCTTGAATACTCAGGCAGTCACCTCGATTGGGCGTTAAATCCACATCAATTAAGGTATCATCCAATTGTAGATAGTCGCGGAAATCCTGTCCCGGTAGAGCATCTGGGGGAAGCACGATGATCCCATCAGATTTCTCGGCCAGTCCCAGTTCTTCAGCGGAACACAACATACCATTGGATTCCACTCCGCGTAATTTAGCTTGTTTAATCTTGAAATCAGCGCCCAGTTTAGCGCCTACCAATGCGAAGGCTACCTTTTGGCCTGCTGCTACATTAGGCGCGCCACAAACCACCTGTAAATGTTCTTTACCATTATTTACCTGACAGACATTGAGTTTATCGGCATCAGGGTGTTTTTCTACAGTAAGCACTTCGCCAACCACAACGCCATTAAATACACTTGCAGCAGGTTCAACACTATCAACTTCCAAACCAGCCATGGTCAACTGGGCAAGCAACTCTGCTGTGGAAATCTTCGGGTTCACCCATTCTCGCAACCATTTTTCGCTGAATTTCACCTTGGCAGCCCCCTAGGAAAACTGCTGCAGGAAGCGCAGGTCATTTTCAAACAACAAGCGCAGATCGGTAATCTGATAACGCAACATAGCCAGACGATCCACACCCATACCGAAGGCATAACCCGTGTATTTTTCGGAATCGATACCTGAGAGTTCGAGCACTTTTGGATGCACCATGCCGCAACCAAGAATTTCCAGCCATCCGGTTTGACTACACACCCGACAACCCTTGCCGCGACAGCTTACGCATTGCACATCGACTTCGGCTGAAGGTTCCGTAAAGGGGAAATAGGATGGACGAAAACGGACTGACAGATCAGCTTCAAAAAATTGCCTGAGAAAATCTTCAATCATTCCTTTCAGGTCGGCAAAACTGACGTTTTCATCGATCAGCAAACCTTCAACCTGATGAAACATAGGCGTATGCGTTAAATCGGAATCACAGCGGTATACCCGTCCCGGGCAAATAATGCGGATCGGCGCCTTGCCGGTTTCCATTACCCTGACCTGCACGGTAGAGGTATGGGTTCTCAGCAAGGTATTGGTGTCGAAGTAAAAAGTATCGTGCATGGCACGGGCAGGATGATGATCAGGAATATTCAGTGCTTCAAAGTTATGATAATCATCTTCTATTTCAGGCCCTTCGACGGTATCAAAACCTGCCACCGAGAAAATATCTTCGATGCGTTCAATAGTTCTGGTTACAGGATGCAGGGAGCCTGCTTGCTGAACTCTACCGGGCAATGTGACATCTAAGGCTTCACGTCTCAGAAGTTCAGAATTGGCCGAACTTTCGAGGCTGCTTTTACGTTGATTAATAGCTTCCTGGACATGCTGCTTTGCCAGATTGATCGCTGCACCGGCTGCGGGTCTTTCTTCGGCAGGTAATTTCCCAAGGGATTTTAACTGCTCGGTCAGACTACCTTTTTTACCAAGGTACTCCACCCGCAGGCCATCAAGCTCGGCAGCATTTTTCGCTTGAGCTATAGCCTGCAAGGCTGAGTTTGCCAGGTTCTCCAGATTTTCCATACCTGTTCAGGTCTCGTCTGGGAGTAAATTTAAGCGAGTGCCGCCTTTGCCTCTTGAGCTATTGCTGCAAAAGCCGCTTTGTCATTTACCGCCAGATCTGCAAGCACACGGCGATCAATGATAATCGCAGCTTTTTTGAGGCCGGCAATCAAACGGCTATAAGTGATACCGTTGACGCGCGCCTGAGCGTTGATACGGGTAATCCATAAGGCACGGAAAACACGTTTTTTCTGTTTACGGTCACGATAAGCATACTGGCCAGCTTTGATAACGGCCTGTTTGGCGACGCGATAGATACGGCTGCGTGCACCATAATATCCTTTGGCCTGCTTAAGAATTTTTTTATGTCTACGACGGGCTACAACCCCACGTTTTACTCTTGCCATGTTCTGTTTCCTCCTCTAATTCTGACGCAACATGCGTTTTACATTGGACATATCTGATGGATGAACTTCAGAGGTTCCACGTAACTGACGCTTACGTTTTGTTGTCATTTTAGTGAGGATATGGCTTTTATAAGCGCTTTTGCGCTTAAGACCGGACCCGGTTTTTTTGAAGCGCTTTGAGGCGCCACTGTGCACTTTCTGCTTAGGCATTGTCGTACTCCGCATTTAAGGTAAGCCATTTTCTTTGTTGAGGCTTCCTTACGTTTAATAAAAGTAAAAGCTTCCCTCCCGAAACCTTCGGGTTCAACGAAGTGTCGTGAGGAAGTTTTACTGCTTTTTCTTTACCGGAGTTAACACCATGGTTAACTGTCGACCTTCCATTTTGGGTTCCTGGTCAACTGTGCCGTATTCAGCCAGATCTGCTTTCAATCGCTGAATCAGCTCCATTCCGATATGTTGATGGGCAAGCTCCCGGCCACGAAATCTCACTGTGACTTTTGCTCTGTCCCCATCGTTGAGGAAACGTATCAGGTTGCGTAGTTTTACCTGATAATCTCCTACTTCCGTCCCTGGCCTAAATTTGATTTCTTTAACGTGAATGACTTTTTGTTTTTTGCGATTAGCTGCATTCTGTTTTTTAAGTTCAAAAACATGTTTGCCATAGTCCATGATTTTGCAAACTGGCGGCTCGGCATCCGGTGAAATCAGTACTAAATCCAGTTTAACCGCAGCAGCCTCCTGCTTTGCTTCATCCAGACTCACAACTCCTTTCTGGGAGCCATCGGCCAGAATCAATCTGACCTGTGCTGCCTCAATATCATCATTGATAATGGCCTTTTTGCTTTTCGCATTTTCACGCTTAATAATATATATCTCCGTTCTGGTTAATCTTTATACAGTTTCTACCCTGCTGTAATTCTCAATATCCTGCTGTAGCAAAGCCTCAAACCGGGCGATTTCCATCACTCCCAGATCTTTACCTGTACGATCTCTGACCGATACGGTATTTGCGGCGACTTCTTTATCACCGGCTACAAGCAGGTAGGGTATTCGTTGTACTGTGTGCTCGCGGATTTTAAACCCGACCTTCTCATTTCTCAAGTCACTTTCGACTCTAAACCCTTTATTTTTAAGGGAATCCGTAATTTCTTTGCAATAATCAGCCTGTTTGTCCGTAATATTCAAAACTATTGCCTGAATCGGCGCCAACCAGGCGGGAAATGCCCCTTCGTAATGTTCGATTAAAATACCGATAAAACGTTCAAAAGAACCGAAAATTGCCCGGTGCAACATAACCGGCGTCTGACGACTATTGTCTTCAGCAACATATTGCGCGCCCAGTCTTTCAGGCATGGAAAAATCCACCTGAATAGTACCGCATTGCTGCTCACGACCCATGCAGTCTTTTAAGGCAAATTCAATTTTCGGCCCATAAAAGGCTCCCTCACCCGGCAACAATTGCCATTCCCTGCCAGTGTTGTTTAAAGCAACTTCCAGTGCCGCTTCCGCCTGATCCCAGATTTCATCTGATCCTACTCGTTGCTCTGGGCGCGTTGACAACCTTAAAATGATTTCTTCAAAACCGAAATCCTGATAAACCTTGTAGACCAGGTCAATAAAAACCGAGACTTCATCCTGAATCTGATCTTCTGTGCAGAATATGTGTGCGTCATCCTGAGTGAAGGACCTTACTCTCATTAAACCGTGCATGCTGCCTGATGGTTCATAACGATGACAGGAGCCAAATTCAGCCAGCCGCAAGGGTAAATCCCGATATGATTTCAGGCCTTGATTATAGACCTGCACATGACATGGACAGTTCATGGGTTTAATCGCATACATACGATTTTCGGATTCCACACTGAACATTTGCTCGGAAAATTTAGCCGAATGACCTGACTTATCCCATAAACTATAGTCAACCAATTGTGGTGTATTGATTTCCTTATAATCATTTTCAGTAAACAGCTTTTGCATGTAGTGCTTGATGCTCTGATAAATATTCCAGCCATGCGGATGCCAGAAAACCATACCGGGAGCCTCTTCCTGAAAATGAAAGAGATCCAGCTTCTTACCGATCTTGCGGTGGTCCCGCCGCTCTGCTTCTTCCAGTAGATGCAGGTATTCGGCCAGATCTTTTTTATCACTCCAGGCGGTTCCGTAAATTCGTTGCAACATGGCATTTTTGGAATCACCACGCCAGTAGGCGCCGGCTACCGACATCAATTTGAAGACTTTGATATGGCCTGTACTGGGCACATGAGGGCCTCGGCACAGGTCAATAAAGTCGCCCTGCCTATAGAATGAAAGTCCTTCTTCGCTGGGAATACTCTGGATAATTTCTACTTTGTATTGTTCTCCCATGGACTTGAACATCGCTACCGCTTCATCCCGGCTCATCAAGCTGCGTTCCACGCTTATATTGGCTTTGCTCAGTCGAAGCATTTCGCTTTCGATAGCTTCCAGGTCTTCAGGCGTAAAAGGTCGCTCAAAGGCAAAGTCATAAAAAAAACCGTTTTCTATAACCGGACCTATAGTAACTTGGGCAGCAGGGAATAAATTCTGCACAGCATTTGCCATTAAATGCGCACAGGAATGCCGGATTATTTCCAGACCTTCCGGATCACGGGAAGTAATGATGGAAACCTGTGCATTTTGGGTAATTTCGAAAGAGGTATCTACAACTTGCCCGTCAACTACACCGGCCAGTGCTGCTTTAGCCAGGCCTGGGCCAATAGATTCTGCCAGGCCATGAACCGTAATCGCTTGTTCAAACTCACGCTGACTGCCATCTGGCAAAGTAATAGTTAACATTATGCTATAGCAGAATCTCTTGTTCTGCCTTCCCCGTGTGAAATTAATGTATGATGCCTTCTTACAACATCAGAATTGGTAGGCACGACCAGATTCGAACTGGTGACCTCTACCATGTCAAGGTAGCGCTCTAACCAACTGAGCTACGCGCCTAATATCCTGCCAGGACCCAACTTGCATCCTGTAAATCCACTTTCTCTTCCCCCTGAAACCCTGTAAATATGCTAGTTACAGGCTTCCTGAAAGACCGGCGATTATAGAGATACCAGGGCAAAATCACAAGGAAATCAAAGGAGTCTGTAGTACAAAGCCATAATAGGGCTTGCACACAGACTCCTTTAATTTTAAAAATCAGACAGCTTCTAACAAACGTGGTGCAAATATGCCGCGTTCCAGACTATGTCGATTGATCTGCGCCGGTGCGAAATATTTTTTGCAGACCTCAATGGCGACTTCATCAGCAAAGCGTTTGCAGGAAAAAACATCAATATAAACCTGACCAAGGTTCTCCGCAAAATGCGCGGAAATGTTGGAAGTTTCAATTAATTGCAGCAAGGTATAGCCAGCCGCATCGAAGGAATGACTGGCAAAGTGCTCCAACATGGGTTCACCAAAAGCCTTCATATCGATGGCGGTAATAAGTTCTTTAACCCAGGCGCGAATATTATCGGCACTGGTTAAATGTTCACGCGGACAACCGGTTAAATCCAGTATTAAATGCTGGCCCCAAATTGCGGTCTGTTGACTCATATAAAAGCCTCATAAAAAATTAAAGTATGCAGCACACACCTACAGTATGGGCACTGCGGCGCGCACTTTACTCTTTTTTTTTAGGAAGGCAAGAGAAACAAGAGAACTGAAATAAGGATTTTAATCAGTCAGATAACAGATCATGCCTGCACACTAACCGGGACCACTTTGAAGCAATTTATACAGCTTTAAACGGATCTATTAAGGTAGTAAAGTAAACTTCTGTATACGCTGCCCACCCTGTTCCGCGATATAAATATCCCCACTTGAATCCACGGCGATCGAATGTGGCAGGGTAAATTGGCCCCGATAGCGCCCCGGGCCGCCACCGAAACTGCCCAGACGTTCCCCACTCTGTCTGTCCAGTATCTCAACCATGACATTATTCTGATTAATGACATACAGGTATTTCTGTTCAGCGTCATGCGAAAAATCCAGCACAACGGCTGTCCCGCGAGTACCGCTGCTGCGATTTAAGGGAGAAGTCTTTGGTTCAAAGCTGTTATTTATAAAACGTACGAAATTACCCATTTTATCAAAGACCTGTATCCGGTCTGCCAGACGATCACAAACATAGACCAGACCGTCATTCGAGATACGCAGGCAATGCAGTGTGGCCTCCAAGTCACTTTCACTCTCTGTACGGCGTAACTGCCATTGGTAGAGAAACTGGCCATTTCTATCCAGCACAGCGACCCGATGATTGCCCCCCACCACTTCACCATCAGCAACAAAGATGTTGCCGCTTTCCGCATCCACATCGATACTGGCGGGAAGAAAGAACTGGGCACGATCAGAATTTAAAGCTCTCCCCTCTCTGCTGCCATCCGAGGAATCATAGCGCCCTGTTTCGCCTATTTGCATCAGCAACTCAGAGCCGTCGCTGCTGTATTTCTGGATAACACCGGTGCCGGATGCAACCAGCCAAATATTGTGCTCCGCATCGACATGGCAGTCATGCAGTCGGTCACCAATAAGTTCTGGATCGCCCCAGCCACGGAGCACATTACCATCTTCATCAAGTTCTATGACCGGAGGTGCGAGTACCGCTCCATCCAAGTCATCAGGCACTACATCCTGGCGATTGAGCAAAAACACATGACCACGATCATCCATACACATGCCACCCAACCCCCCGGTGAGCCAGAACTCTCCGGTATTGCTTAAAGGTAAGTTAGGCCAGAGAGGGTCAAGTTCAAATTGCGGTACTGATTGTGCGAAGCTACTGCTGGATTGAATGGCATAGAGCATGAAGACACTGATTGTCTTCATGACCAAGGCTGGAGTGCCGACCCTGCTGGATAAGCATACTCTTTTGATCGGGCTTTTTATTGGCATCAGTACCCCCGAGGAGTTTGGTCATGCAATAAACTTTTCGTTAATGACTGATATCCTATCACGAACTTTGGCTGCATCTTCAAATTCAAGATTTCGTGCATGTTCATACATCAGTTCTTCCAGACGCTTAATTTCCCTTGCGAGTTGTGCAGGTGTCATCCGATCCAGGCCGACTCCGTACTCCCCGGAAGCTTCCGCAACTTCCCTTAAATTGGCATAACTGCGTTTGCCCTTACCCTGCGTCTGGCCTGCGCCCTGCATTATGTCGGCAACACCTTTGCTGATGCCGATGGGTGTAATACCATGACTTACATTATATTCCTGCTGTACACGTCGGCGTTCCGTGGTCGTATCTATTGCAGCCTGCATGGATTTTGTCACCCGGTCAGCATATAAAATAACCTTGCCATTTATATTTCTGGCTGCCCGGCCCATGGTCTGAATCAGGGAGCGCTCTGAGCGTAAAAAACCTTCCTTGTCTGCATCCAGGATGGTGACCAGCGAGACTTCAGGAATATCGAGTCCCTCTCGCAACAAATTGATGCCAACCAGCACATCAAATTCACCCAGCCGTAAATCCCGGATAATTTCGACACGCTCAACCGTATCAATATCTGAATGCAGATAACGCACCCGCACCCCATTATCAGACAGATAGTCGGTTAAATCTTCTGCCATGCGTTTGGTCAGTGTCGTTACCAGGACTCTTTCATCGACCGCAACACGTTTCTTTACTTCAGAAAGCAAGTCATCGACCTGATGAGTGGCGGGCCTGACTTCAGGCAAGGGATCCAGTAAACCTGTTGGCCTGACTACCTGATGTACACGCTGACCTTCATGCTCAGCTTCATAATCTGAGGGTGTTGCAGAAACAAAAATAAGTTGCGGTACCAGTTGCTCCCATTCGGCAAAACGTAAGGGCCTGTTATCCAGTGCTGAAGGTAGACGGAAACCATATTGCACCAAAGTCTCCTTACGCGATCGGTCTCCTTTATACATGGCGCCGATCTGTGGAATCGTGACATGCGACTCGTCTACGACCACAAAAGCATCATCCGGGAGGTAGTCAAACAGTGTCGGTGGCGGCTGCCCCTCTTTTCGTCCAGACAGATAACGCGAATAGTTTTCGACACCGGTGCAATAGCCCAATTGTTGCATCATCTCCAGATCAAACTGGGTACGCTGTTTGAGGCGCTGTGCTTCTACCAGTAAATTTTGCCCCTCCAGATGTTTCAGTCGAATATCCAACTCAATTTTCACCTGTTCAATGGTTTCCAGCATACGTTCACGTGTGCTGACATAATGTGATTTTGGAAAAACCGTGAGGCGTGGCACCCTTTGTAAAATTTCGCCGGTCAGGGGATCGAAGTAAGCCAGACTCTCTATTTCATCATCGAAGAGCTCAATACGGATGGCTTTTGCATCGGATTCTGCCGGGTAGATATCAATGACGTCTCCCCTGACACGATAGGTGCTTCTATGCAGATCCATTTCATTGCGTGTGTACTGCAGTTCAGCAAGACGCCTTAACAAGACACGCTGGTCCAGTTTCCCCCCGACATTCAGGTGAATCACCATGTTCAGGTAGACCGTGGGGTCACCCAGACCATAGATAGATGAAACCGTAGCCACGACAATTACATCACGTTTTTCCAACAGGGATTTGGTTGCCGAAAGGCGCATTTGTTCAATATGCTCATTTACAGATGAATCTTTTTCAATAAAGGAATCAGATGCCGGCACATAGGCTTCAGGCTGATAATAATCATAATAGGAGACGAAATATTCCACCGCATTATTCGGGAAAAAATCTTTTAATTCCCCGTATAACTGGGCAGCCAGAGTTTTATTGTGAGCCATGATCAAGGCAGGCCGTTGAGTTTCCTGAATCACATTGGCGATTGTATAGGTCTTCCCTGATCCCGTGACACCCAGCAAGGTCTGAGCTGCAAGCCCATTAGCAAGCCCTTCTGTTAGCTTGACGATGGCCTCGGGCTGATCACCAGCGGGAGGGAATGGGACATGCAAGTCGAAATGATCCAAAATCAGTATCCGTGATAAGCAAACCCGACATTGTAAGCATTTTAAAATTTGAATTGAACTGTTGATCGGTTTACACGATTTCCCAGGCTGCTAAGCAGAATGACTCGAGGATTGGTCAAGTGCAGCTGGATTAACCCCAATTCAAGTATGATCTTGGAAGCCTAATATTCAAAGATCTTAATAAATGAGCTTATAACGATGAGGAGGTTGACCCCTTAAGGAAATCTAATTAACATACGCGCCGCTTTCACGTTATAATCTCGCGCTCGAAAGTTTTACAAGTTTTTGCCCAATAGCTCAATGGTAGAGTAGGTGACTGTTAATCACTTGGTTCCTGGTTCGAGTCCAGGTTGGGCAGCCAATTTCCTTTTTCTAATAGCCCATCCTGTAAAAAGCACTTCCTGTAAATGGACCTTAACTCGCTTAGGGTGATGGTTCAGGGTACTTACTCAGGTTACTGGCTCTGCTTACCAATACTGAAGCTTAAAGTAGCACTGAATAAGTGCTTGATAGACAACTGGTAAATTATAAGTGCAATGAAGCCGGATAATTTCCCGCATACCAAATTCCGCTCAAGCGCAACTTGTGCTCTGTAATATTTCAAAATAAAGAACAGAAAATAAATAGTTATCCGGCTGTTTGAAATTTAGCAAAATACCACTGCAGTGGTTTCACTAATCACTGTCTAATATAATTCTCTCAGCATTATTACGAACTGTTGCTTCCCCTATACCACTGACCATAATCAGATCGTCCAGATTTTTAAATTCACCGTTTTTATTGCGATAATCAACTATTGCTTCTGCTCTGCTAATCCCTACTCCATCCAATACCATGGCTATGGTTTCAGCATCAGCCAGGTTGATATTTACCTGTTCCTGCATGGCCTGTTCTGCAATGATTTCATTGCTCACCGCATATTGAGCTAGACTCGGATAAGCTGACAGTACAAATAATGCAAGACATAATACTTTTAAATAATTGAATCCATTCATTTCGATCTCCTTAATTTAATGGTTAAGCAAAATTTTCGAACACATGCAGCATTTTCGCCACATCATCAGAGTAGCAGAGCATTTTAAAATTTCCTGTTAATTATGAAAAAACTACGACTGTATTTCCTGGATAATACTATCGAGTTTCACAGAAGGGTCTGCAGCTTGCGTGATAGGTCTGCCGATAACCAGAAAATTACTGCCTTGTTCAAGCGCCGAGCGTGGCGTCACAACTCTTTTTTGATCATCAAGACTGTCACCAGCAGGTCGTATGCCGGGTGTGACCAGACAAAAGTCTGTCGGGTGCTGTTGACGTAAGATGCCACTCTCTTGAGCCGAGCAAACCACGCCATCCAGTCCACAATCGGCTGTAAGTTTGGCCAGTTTTTGTACTTGTTGTTGCGGAGTAGAGCTTATTCCGAGTTGAACAAGATCCTCAGCACCAATGCTGGTAAGAACAGTTACGGCAATCAACAAGGGAGCCTGTGGCTGATTTAAAGCGGCTCTGGAAGCATCCAACATGGCCTTGCCACCTGAGGCATGCACATTAACCATCCATACATCCATATCAGCAGCTGCTTTTAGCGCAGCAGCTACCGTGTTTGGAATATCATGGAATTTCAGATCCAGAAAAACGTCAAATCCCCTGCTCCTGATTTGTTTGACGAGTTCCGGACCACAACGGGTAAACAATTCCTTGCCTACTTTCACACGGCACCGAGCCGGATCAATTTTGTCTAAAAAATCCAGACAGGATTTTGCTGTTGAAAAATCCAGCGCAACAATGATTTGTTTCGTGTACTTCATGACTGACACCTACGAACTATATCTAACAACTTATATTTTCACATCATCCAGTAGAAATGAGTGCGGCTTGACTGTTCCCCACTCATTACATCCGGGGCATAACCAATGCAGGCTACGCAATTCAAAACCACAATTATCGCAACGATATTTTGCCTTCCCTGCTAAATAATCTTCCAATATATGATTAAAAAATTCGGCATTTTGCATATGATTATTGCTTTCTGAATACCCTTCATTCAGCAAAATTGCCTGCCCTAATAATTCAATTGAGGGATTTAATTTAATCTGTTGAAAGAAAATTTCCCTGGCTTTTTCCCTGCCTTCTGATTCCTCAATATGCTTGATCAGCATCAATAAAAAACTTGGCGATAACGGTTCCTGCAGGCAAGAATCTATATAACGTTGCAAATCTTTTTTATTGTTTAATGCCTGATAAGCCGCAATTAACAAGTCAAATGCTTGTGATCGAAAGCCTGCATCCTGCGAAGATATTTTAAGCAGAGCTTTTATGGCCTGCTTATAATTACCCTGCTCAAACTCCAGTCGACCCAAAATAAGGCTGGTTCTGACATTATTCCTATCCATGCCAATGGCTTTATTAAGATAGTCTCTGGCTTGATTGTAATGTTGAAATTCAAGTTCATTTTCCGAAAGTTCACAATAAAAATGTGAGGCTTTTATCTGATAAACTGAGCGCTGATTTGGTGCGCAGATTTTCAACAAATCATTAACTATAATAGTTGCTTTCAGCCATTCCTTTTCCAGTTGATAAACCGTTAAACCCTGGTTTAATGCCGAAAACTGAATCTCAGGGCCTGCCACTTTCAATTCATCGATTAATTTTTCTGCCCTGTCCAGCAATCCGGCGGCCACATAACTTTTGATGAGGCCCAGTTTCACCTGATCCAGTTCGTGTCTGTTTAATTGAGAATTCGCCAGCAGTTTTTGATAAACCGCAATAGAGCCATCAACTTTTCCACGTCGCCTTAATAAGGTCCCCAAAGCCAAGTGGCTTTCCAGTGTACTTGAATTGATTTCCAGGGCGGAAATAAAAGCATCAATCGATAGATCTGGCTCGTCGTTGAGCAAGTAATTCAGGCCAATAAAGTAATCTTTATCCTGTTTTTTTTGAAAATGGGATTTACTTTTAAATTGCGTTTTAAAACCGGAATACCAAGCCAATGCTAAAGCAATCAGCATTAGTATTAACAGAGATATATTTCCTAATTCCATAATCGCTGGACTGTCCATTTCCCTATTTGGATTTACTTTGCTCTTCAGGTATCACAATATTGCCCTGCTCGGCCTTTTTGAGTCGAGCTTCCAGTTGTTTGATTTTTAATTGCGCTTTTATGCGACGAAATAAACCATAACCCAACAATAGTCCTAACAAACCGCCCCAAGCAAAAGCCAATATTAACCATATAGCCAGACTCTGTGGCGACAGCTCTATGCCTATCCACAGGGGGACTTCCACGCTGTTATTACTGGCAAATATAAATCCCGCTAACAGCACTACCAGAAAAAAGAGACAAGCTATAAATCGTGTAAGTTTAGACATGCAATTACTTTATACTAAATCCGATATAAAAAGGCTGTTAAAAAAAACGGCGGTTCCTGCTTCAGGTTCCGCCGTTTAATCAACTCAGCCAATAAAAAGTGTGCTGATAAATATTAAGATATTTCTCGCTGCAAGCTTTCATTGACACGGTCTCTTAGCTCTTTACCAGCTTTGAAATGTGGAACATATTTACCTTTTAACTCAACAGCTTCGCCAGTTTTAGGGTTTCTGCCGGTCCGAGGTGCACGATAATGCAGAGAAAAGCTTCCAAAACCTCTAATCTCTATGCGTCCACCTTCAGCAAGCGCTTCAGACATATAAGAAATGATCGCCTTAACAGTTAACTCAATATCTTTCGCAGATAATTGAGTCTGTTTAGCCGCTATACGTTCAATCAGTTCTGATTTAGTCATAACTTTTAACCTTAGCACTTAGCTGGTTTACAGATCAGCTTCAGCCTTAACAGTGTTAACCCTTACTCTTTTTCCATCTGAGCTTTAATCAAATCACCAACCGTTGCAGGTGCAGCCGACGTAGCAGTTTGTTTGTTGTGCTCAGCAACCGTGTCTTTCTCTTCAGCAATTTCCTTCGCTTTGATAGACAAGGTGATAGTTCGGTTTTTGCGATCCAGGTTAGTAATCTTGGCTTCAACTTCATCGCCTACATTGAGTACTGTTCGTACATCTTCAATACGCTCACGACTGATATCGCCGGCTTTAAGTAATGCTTCTACACCTTCAGCCAGAGTAATTATGGCTTCTTTTGTATCAACAGAACTTACCGTACCGGTAACGATAGAACCTTTATCATGTACTTCCGTGTAGGCTGCGAAAGGATCACCTGAAAGCTGTTTAATCCCCAGAGAAATTCTTTCTCGTTCAGAATCAACGGACAGAATTATTGTGTCGATTTTGTCGCCCTTGGTGTATTGACGAACAGCCTGCTCGCCCGGTTCTTCCCAGGAAATATCGGACAAATGCACCAGACCATCAATTTCACCATCCAGTCCGATGAAAATACCAAAATCGGTAATAGATTTGATGTTGCCGGAGATTCTGTCGCCTTTTTTGAAGGTTTCAGCAAAAGCATCCCATGGGTTTTTCTGGCATTGTTTAAGACCAAGTGAAATACGGCGACGTTCCTGGTCAATATCCAGAATCATCACTTCTACTTCATCACCCAGTTGCACTAATTTTGAAGGATGAATGTTTTTGTTGGTCCAATCCATTTCTGAGACATGAACCAGGCCTTCAACGCCCTCTTCGAGTTCAGCAAAACAACCATAATCGGTCAGGTTGGTAACCACTGCCTTGACCTTGGCGTTTTCAGGATAACGATTCTTGATATCCACCCATGGATCTTCACCCAGTTGTTTCAGTCCCAGTGAAACGCGATTACGTTCGCGATCAAATTTCAAAACCTTGACGTCGATTTCCTTGCCAACTTCTACAATCTCGCTGGGATGTTTAATACGTTTCCATGACATATCAGTGATATGTAATAAACCGTCGACACCTCCCAAATCCACGAAAGCACCATAATCAGTAAGGTTTTTAACAATACCTTTAACCGATTGGCCTTCTTGCAAATTGGAAAGTAACTCGTCACGTTCAGCACTGTTCGCGGATTCCAGAACCGCACGACGCGATACCACAACATTATTGCGTTTCTGATCCAGTTTGATCAGTTTAAACTCAAGTTCTTTATACATCAGATGGTCGACGTCACGAATTGGTCGAACATCAACCAGAGAGCCTGGCAGGAAGGCACGAACTGTGTTCACATCGACCGTAAAGCCACCTTTGACTTTACCATTGATAACGCCCATAACCGCCTCATTCTTCTCAAAGGCACTTTCCAGAACCATCCATGTTTCGGCACGTTTAGCTTTTTCGCGAGACAATTTTGTTTCGCCAAAACCATCTTCAACATTCTCCAGAGCAACTTTTACTTCATCGCCAATTGCAAGATTAAATTCACCTTGATCGTTTAAAAATTCCTGACGGGCTATTACGCCTTCAGATTTCAAACCGGCGTGGACAGTTACCCAATCCGAATCGATATCAATAATGGTTCCGGTAATAATGGAACCTGATTTCATTTCGATTTCTTTTAAGCTTTCTTCAAATAATTCTGCGAAACTTTCGCTCATACTTTTACCTTTAGGTGAAAATCTTTAGAGTAGATTTTCAGATCAAACCATATTCCAGTAAATACGGGTCAGTTAATGTTGAGTGAATCTCAGCTTGATACTGGCGCTTGAAATACACTTTCTTGCAGTATTAATTTCTTAATCAACAGAGCCGCAATATCCGGCACTTGTTTAGTTCTTTGTCTCTTTTTAGCTGTCTGATTTAAGCGCCTTACGAGTAGCACTTAACACTTTTTCAAACACCTGATCTATGCTTAATTCTGTTGTATCTATCAGAATGGCATCTTCAGCAGGAACAAGGGGTGAAATAGTACGATGAGAATCTCGTTCATCCCGGGCTTGTATATCCAGCAAAAGGTCGCGCAGATTAACATTAAGTCCCTTATTTATCAACTGCTTATATCGCCTCTGTCCTCTTTCTTCCAAAGAAGCAGTCAGGAAATATTTTTGGATTGCATCAGGAAAAACTACCGTGCCCATATCGCGGCCATCGGCTACCAGTCCCGGTTCCTGACGAAAAGCCAGTTGTCTTTCAAAAAGCGCTGCCCGTACTTCCGGTATTGCTGCAACCTGGGATGCCAGGTCTCCACTGCTCTCCTGTCGTATGAGACCGGATATTTCCTCGCCGTTCAGCTCAATAGAACCATCAAAAAGACGTGAAAAGTGCACTTCCATATTAAGCGCAAAATCACGCAACATATTGATATTACTGAATATAATATTTTCTTTTGCAGCTCCCGTGCCTACCAGACGGTAAAGCGCACCAGAGTCCAACAGATGCCATTGCAGGGTTTTGGCCAGCTTCTGAGCAATTGTTCCCTTACCCGTGCCGCTGGGTCCATCAATGGTAACAACCGGAATAGTGTCATTCACGATGCAGAGACCTGCATTTTGATACCAACCGTGGATGCAAGCTTTGCAAAACCGGGGAAAGACGTAGCGACATTGTCACAATCCAGAATGTCAATTGCCTGTTTCGAACGTAAAGCAGCAATGGTAAATGCCATGGCGATGCGATGATCGCCTTTACTATCAATCACGCCACCGGCAAAAGGTAAACCGGACGCTGAGTCTGGCTGTAAACCCTTTATGACAATACCATCCGCTTTAACCTCATGAGCTACCCCAAGAATCGCCAGACCATCCGCCATGGCCTGAATACGGTCACTTTCCTTTACCCGTAATTCTTCGGCACCACTAAGTGTCGTTACTCCAACTGCACAGGCGGCTGCTATAAATAACACAGGGAATTCGTCAATCGCCAATGGTACTTGCTCAAGTGGAATATCAATGCCATGTAACGGCGCATAACGGACCCTTATATCTGCCACAGCTTCCCCGCCTGCCTGATATTCCCGAAGAAATTCAATATCGGCCCCCATGGCTCGTAAAATATTGATAACCCCGATTCTGGTGGGATTGATACCAACATGCTTCAGCAGCAGGGTCGAACCCGGCGCTATACTGGCTCCCACCAAGAAGAAGGCAGCAGAGCTGATATCTGCCGGAATATCAATATCGCAGGCTTTCAGCAAGCCGCCACCACAGATCTCTACAGTTCTATCCTTAACTTGTATTGGATACCCAAAAGCTTGCAGCATCAGTTCGGTATGATCTCGACAAGGGGCCGGCTCTGTAATTCGACTGCACCCTTCAACATAAAGCGACGCCAGCAGAATACAGGATTTAACCTGAGCACTAGCCACTGGCATAATATAGTCCATTGCCCGTAACTTTGACGGGCTGATTCTGATCGGAGCAAAACCCCCTGTCTGCAATTGAATTTGTGCACCCATCCTTGTCAATGGTTCAGTTATCCTGAGCATAGGGCGCCTGGAAAGGGATTCGTCTCCGACTAGCACAGAAGAAAAATTCTGTGCAGCCAGCAGTCCAGTCATCAGGCGCATTGCCGTACCAGAATTCCCCATATCCAGATCCTGCTGTGGTGCTTTCAGTCCATGCAAGCCGGCCCCTTGAATTTCCAGCTCACCGCCTTTAGGGTCACTAATCGTAAGCCCCATCGCCCGAAATGCTTTCAGGGTCGCCAGGCTGTCTTCTCCTTCCAGAAAACCCTGAATATGAGTTCTTCCTTCGGCAAGGGCGCCCAACATGATCGCGCGGTGAGAAATGGATTTATCGCCAGGAACACGAATTGAACCCTGAAGGGTGCCGCCGGGCGCCACAGAAAATATTTGTTTCATGCTCATATTATTGATTCGAAAATTTATCTCTGGATAATTTAGTGCGTTTTAATGCTGTCATGATGTACTCGCCGTCGCCCTTCTGCAAAGCCAGTCTGAAGCGTGCGAGATCCTTTTCAAACTCATCCAGAATTGCTTCAAGTGGCACTGCATTACTCAGAAATATATCTCTCCACATGTGCGGGTCACTGGACGCAATCCGCGTAAAATCCCTGAAGCCTCCTGCTGCATACCGAAAAATATCATCACTGCTACCTTGCTTCGACAGAGTATCTACCAGTGCATAGGCCAATAAATGGGGTAAATGGCTGGTCGCCGCCAAAACTTCATCATGTTGCGCCACTGTCATTTCGAGAACTTCGGCCCCCAGTTCACGCCATAATGCGCTAACCAGCGCAAGTGCGCTGGCATCCGTTTCAGGCAAGGGTGTCAGTATCACACGCCGGCCTTCAAATAAATCTGCTTTGGAAGCCTGAAAACCACTCTTTTCTGAACCGGCTATCGGATGACCTGGAACCAGGCTTGCAGGAATTTCACCGAAAGCAGTCATAGCTGCATCCACTGTTGATTGTTTGACACTGGCAACATCGCTAATCACGCAACCCGGCTTGATTATACCGGCCAACCCCTGCAGTATCGGGGCTACGCTCAAGCCTGGCACTGCTATCAGTATCAAATCTGCATCAGCGCATGATGTTTCCAGTACTGTGCTAAAGCCTGCAATAACCCCGGCTTCATGTGCCAGTTGCAGCTCCGTGGGATTCCTGCCAACCGCCCACAATTGAGAACTAAGGCCTTTATCCGATAGAGCCTTGGCTACCGAGCCTCCGATCAGGCCCAGGCCAATAATCACAATCTTCTGATTCAGCAGGACATGCTCAGTAATCTCACGTGCTTTCTCTGTATGCACCATGCCGGCTATCGGGTAAGAACCTAATACCTTAACACCGATATTCGGCTGTTTTAGTGCGGCCAGAGCACTGGCAATATTTGCATCATTCTGGTGCCCGTCTACATCGATATAAAAGGTGTAGGACCAGGCCTCCTTACGTGAGGGCCGGGATTCCAGTTTGCTCATATTTACTGCAAAACGCTTTAATGGTTCCAGAACCTTGAATAAAGCACCTGGTTCGTTATGAGTAGTAATAATCAGCGAGGTCTTGTCATTAAGACCCGGACTGGCCTGATATTTTTTGCTGATGATCAGAAATCGGGTGGTGTTATCTCGGGAATCTTCAATATCCTGGGCCAGTATACTGAGTTGATAGATTTCTGCGGCCGTTTTACTGGCAATTGCAGCAACTCCTTTTTCACGAGCAGCCATTCTGGCTGCTTCGGCATTACTGCTGACAGCAATACGCTCAATGCCGGGATAATGCATATCCAGCCAGTTACGGCACTGTCCCAGAGATTGCTGGTGAGAAACAATCTTCTGAATCTTACCCGCAGCACTTTGTGGATGAATCATCAGCACCTGCTGGATACGCAGCTGAATTTCACCGCAAATTTGTAAAGGGCTACGGCTGAAGCAATCAAGTGTTGCAGTAACTGAACCTTCTGAGGAATTTTCGACAGGAACTACTGCATAGTCTGCCTGCTCTTTTTCGACACAGGCAAAAACTTCCTCAATAGTCGCCAGAGGCAGACCGGCCTGCTGAGGACCAAAATATCTGAGCAATGCGCTATGTGAATAGGTGCCCTGCGGACCTAGGTAAGCAACCTGTTGCTGTGCGCCGATATCATTCATCATCTGCCGGCAGGTTTTGGTCATTGCCTGCCGATTTCGCATCTGAAGAGTCCGCTGCATCTGTGTCCGCTTGCTTGAAGTCCTGTGTCTGGGCATTTTTGCTTTCGCTGCCAATCTCGCTTCCAGACTCACCTTCATCATCATATTCGGGGGCTTCTTCCGGCTCTTCTATCCGTTCCACACCAACCAGGGCTTCACCTTCTTTGAGCTTGATCAGACGTACACCCTGTGTGTTTCGGCCCTGCGAAGAAACTTCATCTGTTCGCGTGCGGACCAGGGTGCCCTTGTCACTGATCAACATGATTTCATCACCATCAAAGACTTGCACGGCACCAACTATTGCACCATTACGTTCACTGGTTTTAATGCCGATTACGCCTTTACCACCGCGTTTGTAACAAGGGAATTCTTCCACTGGCGTACGTTTTCCATAGCCATTTTCACTCACAGCAAGTATTTGTCCATCCGCTTCAGGGATAATCATATCGACCATGTGATGCCCCTCTTCGAGCCGGATTCCTCTTACGCCGCGTGCGGTTCTACCCATCGCGCGTACGTCATTCTCATCAAAGCGAATGACCTTGCCGGAGCTGCTGTACAGCATGACGTCATGTTCACCATTAGTAATGGCTGTTTTAACCAGAGTATCGCCTTCATCAAGCTCGATGGCACGCAGACCAACGCTACGCTGGCGCGCAAAATTAGGCAGGGCTACTTTTTTGACGGTGCCGTTACTGGTGGCCATAAAGACAAATTCATTCTCAGGATAATCCCGTATCGGCAGCAAGCTGGTGATATTTTCCCCTTCTTCCAGGGGTAGAATATTAACAATTGGTTTGCCACGAGCTGTTCGACCAGCAACCGGGATATGAAACACCTTGATCCAGAACACTTTACCCGTCGTGGTAAAACACAACAGGGTGTCATGACTGCTGGCTACCAGCAGATGTTCTACAAAATCTTCATCCTTGACAGTTTGAGCCGCCTTGCCCCGACCGCCACGTCGTTGCGCCTGATAATCAGACAGCGGCTGGCTTTTCGCATAGCCGGTCTGGGAAATCGTGACGACACGATCCTCTTCAGTAATTAAATCTTCGATTGTCAGGTCATGTTGAGAATCCTGAATTTCAGTGCGCCTTTCATCACCATAATTTTCGTTAATTTCTTCAAGCTCACTGCGGATAACTTCCATCAGCCGATGATTGTTCGCCAGAATATCCAGGTATTCCGCTATTTGCTGCAAGAGATCCTTATAATCATTGATCAGTTTTTCCTGCTCCAGGCCGGTCAGTCTGTGCAGTCTCAGTTCCAGTATGGCCTGCGCCTGTTCGGGAGATAAATAATATTCCTGATCCTTAAGTCCGTATTGCTCAGGTAGTTTATCCGGTCGACAGGCATTCGGATCAGAATCTCCAAGCATGGCGAGTACGCCTTGTGAATTCCAGCCACATTCCAGTAATTTAAGTTTGGCTTCGGCGGAGCTTGGTGACTTTTTAATCAGCTCGATAACCGCATCTATATTGGCCAGTGCTACTGCAAGGCCTTCCAGGATGTGGCCTCTTTCTCGGGCTTTTCGCAGCAGAAATACCGTTCGACGGGTAACTACTTCACGACGATGCTGGATAAATGCATCAAGCGCATCCTTCAGGTTTAACAGCTTGGGCTGACCATCAACCAAAGCAACCATATTGATACCGAATACCATCTGCATCTGGGTTTGTGCAAACAGGTTATTGAGCACAACATCGCCGACCTCTCCCTTGCGTAATTCGATAACAATACGCAGGCCATCCTTGTCTGATTCATCCCTGAGCTCACTGATACCTTCCAGTTTCTTTTCCTTTACCAGTTCTGCAATACGCTCAATCAAACGTGCCTTGTTTAACTGATAGGGAATTTCATTGACGATAATGGTTTGGCGCCCGGTTTTTTCATTTTCTTCAATAATGGCGCGCGAACGCATGTAGATTTTTCCACGCCCGGTTTTATAAGCCTGAACGATGCCAGCCCTGCCGTTTATGATGGCTGCTGTTGGGAAATCCGGCCCCTGGATATGCTGAATCAGCTCATCAATTTCAATATCAGGGTTGTCCATCATTGCAAAGGTGGCACTTATCACTTCTCTAAGGTTGTGCGGAGGAATATTGGTTGCCATGCCAACAGCAATACCGGATGAGCCATTGACCAGCAAATTGGGCACGCGGGTGGGCAATACATCAGGAATCAGCTCAGTGCCATCATAGTTTTCTGTGAAATTGACGGTTTCCTTATCTAAATCTGCCAACAGGTCATGCGCCATTTTCTTCATGCGTATTTCGGTATAACGCATGGCTGCGGCTGAATCGCCGTCTATGGAACCAAAATTGCCCTGACCATCAACAAGGGGATAACGAAGTGAAAAATCCTGTGCCATACGTACGATGGTTTCATAGACGGCTGAATCACCATGTGGATGATATTTACCGATGACATCGCCGACCACACGCGCAGATTTTTTATAAGGTTTATTCCAGTCATTGGAGAGCACATTCATAGCAAACAGTACACGCCTGTGTACAGGCTTGAGACCATCTCTGACATCGGGAAGCGCCCTACCGACAATTACGCTCATCGCATAATCGAGATAGGACTGACGCATTTCGCTTTCTATGGAAACTGAATAAATCTGACCGCCGCTCTGACCTTCATTCTGATCAATAATATCCGACATAAAATGCTTTTAATTCCTTGCAATAACCTGCTGTTAACGATCTTTTTTGAGGACCGGAGCCGGTTAGAATTTATCTTATTTTAAGAGCCGGATTGTAGCATATTCAGAGTCTGAACTGACAGTGAAAGTACCTGTTTTTGGCAATTATCGGTATACTCCCGAAAAGATTAATTATTTATGCAAAATCAATAAATTATGCCCCAAAAACCAGCAGCTGAAAGGCGCCAGATAGTCGACACAATCATCCATGCACGCTGGCTGGTTCCAATGACCCAAAAAGGCCTTATTCTTAAAGATCATAGTCTGATTATTCAGCAGCGGATGATCCGTGAAATCTTACCTACCACTGATGCAGAAAAATATTTCCAAAGCTCAAACACCTATACCCTTGGTGAACATATTTTGATTCCGGGTCTTATTAATGCCCACGGCCATGCTGCAATGAGTTTGTTCAGGGGCTTTGCCGATGACATGCATTTGCAGCCCTGGCTGGAAGAGAAAATCTGGCCTGCTGAAGGCCAGTGGGTGAGTGAAGAATTTGTGAAAGATGGCACAGAGCTCGCTATCGCTGAAATGCTGCTGGCAGGTACAACTGCATTTACCGACATGTATTTTTTCCCGGACCAGGTCGCCAAGGTCGCCATCAAAGCAAATATCCGCGCTCATTTGGCTTCCCCGGTCCTGGATTTTCCGACGGTATGGGCACAAGATCCGGCAGAGTACATTCACAAAGCGATGGACTTGCATGACAACTATAAAAACAATGAGCATATCTATGTCGGCTTTGGCCCGCATGCTACCTATAGCGTTTCCGACGAACCCATGCAGAAGATTTCCACATTAGCCAGTGAACTGGATATTGCCATTCATATGCATGTACACGAAACAGCACAGGAAGTTCAGAATGCAATAGCAGCAAATGGGATCAGGCCCCTTGCACATTTACAGAATCTGGGCTTGTTGATTCCCAATCTGCAATGCGTGCATCTGACTCAAGTCGAGGCTGATGAAATACGCCTGCTTGCCGGCTCAGGAGTTTCTGTTGTGCACTGCCCTGCTTCTAACATGAAACTTGCCAGCGGTTTTTGCCCGGTTGCCAGCTTATTGGAAGCCGGTATCAATGTGGCCCTGGGTACTGACGGTAGCGCCAGTAACAATGAGTTGAACATGTTTAACGAAATGCGTTTAGCCGCGCTGATCGGCAAAGGCACTGAACATGATGCCAGTGTACTATCGGCATGGGAGGTCTTGAAAATGGCAACTGTAAACGGCGCTAAACTGATGGGACTGAGTGACCTGACCGGCACTCTGGAATCAGGAAAATTTGCTGATATTACTGCCGTCAACCTGAACCAAATTAACACAGCTCCCGTATATGACCCGGTCGCCACATTGGTTTATAGTGCTCAGGCTTCACAAGTCAGTCATGTTTGGGTCGGAGGGCAGTTAAATGTGGAAAATGGAGAATTGCTCAGCATCGACAAACAACAGTTGATTGAAAAAGCACGCAAATGGGCTGATAAAATTCGCCAGGGCTGAAACCCGGCATAGATAAATCAAAAAGCAATTAATTCAATTTCTACCAACAACACAGTTAAAATTTAGGAAAGTAAGCAGTGAGTGAAAGACTTAATACTGAGTTCAACAGCAACATTGATAACAGTGAAATTGCCAAATTCGAAGCACTGGCTGCACGCTGGTGGGACAGAAACAGTGAATTCAAACCTCTGCACGAAATTAACCCTCTACGCATGGGCTTTATTGACAGCAAAGTAAATCTGGCAGGACTGAAGGTTCTGGACATCGGTTGTGGGGGGGGGATTTTAAGTGAAGCCATGGCACACAGGGGAGCACTCGTAACCGGCATTGATATGGGTGAAGCACCATTGTCAGTTGCTAAGCTGCACCTGCTGGAAAGCGGCCTCGATATTGAGTATCAGCAAAGTTCAGCAGAAGCCTACGCCCAACAGCACGCAGCAACATTCGATGTAATCACCTGTCTGGAAATGCTGGAGCATGTTCCTGATCCTGCTTCGGTATTAAAGGCCTGTCATTCGCTGCTAAAACCGGGTGGTCGGCTCTTTCTATCAACGATTAACCGAAATCCGAAATCCTACCTGTTTGCCGTGTTGGGTGCTGAATATATTTTACGTTTGCTCCCGAGAGGAACACATGATTATAAAAAATTTATTCGCCCTTCCGAACTTGCCCAGTTTGCGCGTAATACAGACCTGCAGTTAAAGACCCTGCGTGGTATGAGCTATAATCCCTTTACAAAGAAATACCGCCTGTCCGAAGACGTCGATGTCAATTACCTGATGTATCTGGAAAAGCCCGCATGAAAAAGACGGTGACATTTTGAGTAGACTTGTACTTTTTGATCTGGATGGAACTTTACTCGACACTGCCAAGGATTTTACCCAGGTACTTAATCAACAACTTCATCAACATGAAATGGAAGCTGTCTCTTTTCAACGAGTCCGTGAAACTGTTTCAGACGGTGCCAGAGCATTGATAAAAATGGGCTTCGGAATAGATGACTCCCACAGCAATTTTGATCACTATTTACAGGAACTGCTAGATTTATACGCTGAGAAAATAGTCATGACTGAAGCAGTTCTGTTTAAAGGCATCACCGAACTTTTACAGAACATCGAAGCTGAACAGCTGCAATGGGGTATCGTCACAAATAAGCCCTCGCGATTTACCTTGCCCTTGTTAGAAAAGTTTACAGCCATGAGTAATTCATCCGTTGTTCTTTGTGCAGATCAGGTAAAAAACGGCAAGCCCGACCCTGAAGGACTGTTAATGGCATGTCAAATGCTCGCCTGTAAAACCGAGCACTGCATATACGTCGGGGACCATAAGCGGGATATTGACGCTGGCAAAAATGCCAATATAAAAACCATTGCCGTCAGTTGGGGATACTATCCCGAACACACCAGGCTGGAGGACTGGCAGGCAGACTTGATCGTTAATAGTCCCCAGGAAATTACGAATTACTTATTTGGATAAGACCATGTTTGATTATCTTGCTCCTCCCACGCTTTTAAAAGACAAAGTCATCCTGGTGAGTGGTGCCGGCTCGGGCATTGGCCGTGCAGCGGCACTCTCGTATGCCAAACATGGTGCTACTGTTATTTTACTGGGTCGTAATGTGGAAAAACTTGAACAGGTCTACGATGAAATAGAAGCAGCAGGTGGTATACAACCTGCAATAACCCCGTTTGACCTGGAAACCGCCGATGACAACAACTACCAGGAACTGGTTAACAGTATCTATAACGAATTTGGCAGGCTCGATGGTTTGCTGAACAATGCATCAATATTAGGCATGTTGACCCCAATACAAAGCTATCCTTTGGCAACCTGGAATAAAGTGATTCAAACCAACCTGAACGCGCAATTTGCCATGAGTAAATATTGTCTGCCTTTGTTACAGAAAGCAGAAACTGCATCCATAATTTTCACTTCATCCGGAGCAGGTCGAAAAGCCTATGCGTACTGGGGAGCTTACTCCGTTTCAAAAGCTGCAATAGAAGCCTTGTCTCAGGTCTTGTTTCTGGAACTGGAAAACACCTCAAAAATTCGCGTGAATACGATTAACCCGGGAGCTACTGCTACCAAAATGCGCAAGCAGGCTTTCCCGGCTGAGAACCCCGAAAAAATCGCTCAGGCCGAGGACATCATGCCAGTATTTTTATATCTGATGGGTAAAGATAGCCTGCAGGAGAACGGCAAACAGTTTGATGCTCAGTAACTTTGTATATGACCTGAAACTACTGAATAGTTTGCGAGTCTACCATGGCACTTAAGAATCAACCGGAGCAGTTTCTTTAAAAGGAGCATACTCATCCAGTCTTTCCAGCAAGGATATAAGATTTGGAAATGGCTCAACACTGAAGTGCTTTCTGAAACGATTCCAGTCAAGAAAACAGGCTAGCCTCAATTCGACATCTGTCCAGGGAGCCTGCTCTGAATAAGTATGCTTTTCAAAATCACTGAGCCCGGTCTGAATACGGTTTTGTTGCCGTTGCAGATATGGAATACTTTCCGGCATCAGGCCTTCCTTCTTCAACAGGAATAAATTTACCTGCGCATCAATCAGCGTGTTCACTGCACAGAAATCATTTAAATCTTCGACCCTTGGTAAATAAACCCGCCCTGAAAGCTCGCGGATAAAACGCAGTATTGAACTGGAATCAGTCAGCATTTTTGTTTCACCATCCTTTGCATATTCCAAAAAGGGAATTCTCTGCATCGGGGAAAGCTGTGTGCTGACTTTTGCATCGGCATGAATAAATTCAAAATCCAGACCACTTTCCAGCAAGGCAATATGGCAATGACGAACAAATGGAGATGGGGAGTTGCCGTATAGTTTCATATATTATTTATGACTCTTAATTTTATCCATTACAGGGTAATCATTATACTGATTGACCAGCTTTAAAATCACTTCAACCATCATTTCTCAAAATGCCGCTAAATTATCTGTACTTTCTTTGATACTTACTACTTCTCGGCACTGGTGCTTTGGAAGGCCGATATTTCAAACCTGCCAGTCCATATAATTCTTTGACTTCGCTTGCTGGCAGCTCACGAAACTGACCTGCTTTCACCGTGCTGGAAATAAAAACATTACCATAACGCACACGTTTCAGGCGACTGACTTTTACACCCTGTGATTCCCACAGTCTTCTGACTTCACGATTCCGCCCTTCCATGATGACAACGTGGTACCACTTGTTGACACCTTCGCCTGAAAAGAACTGGATATCGGTAAAATTTGCCATACCGTCTTCCAAAAGAACACCCTGATGCATGGCCTGAACCATTTCTTTTGTGACTTCGCCATTCACACGCACAGCATATTCGCGCTCAATCTTCATCGAGGGATGCATTAATTTATTTGCCAGTTCCCCATCAGTGGTAAATAACAAGAGCCCGCTGGTGTTTATATCCAGGCGGCCCACCGCGACCCATCGTGCGTGTTGTAAATGCGGCAATTTATCAAACACTGAGGGGCGACCTTCAGGATCGTTCCTTGAACAGATTTCACCTTCAGGTTTGTTATAAAGCAGAACAGTTTGAGGAACTGAGCTTGCGGTATTGGAAGAAAGTTTTTTGCCATCTACGGTGATCTTATCTATACCACTTACCCGATCGCCCAGATTCGCCACTTTGCCATTTACACTAACGCGACCTGCCTTGACCCAGCTTTCCATTTCCCGTCTTGAACCAAAACCGGCTCTTGCCAGCACTTTTTGCAGCTTTTCATCTGTGACTCTTTGCATCTTGATTTCTCACGAAATTAATAATTTGTTTTAAAAAAAATCAGCCGGTTAATTCTTCATCATCTTCATGATCAGCTTCGTCAATATCATCGTCCAGCTCAAGCTTTGCATCAGTATCATCCGTCTCACTTTCACTTTCACTTTCAACTTCTTCAACTTCATATTCGTCATCTTCATCCAGATCCTCATCAGGCCCTGCCTGAATACCCAGGATTTCATCAATTGAACGGGTACCTATGGCTGCAGCTGCAAGCTCTTCTTCATCCGGGACGATGACTTCATCATCTTCGAGCCCCTCAGGATACTCAAGCACTATTCCTACCGGCTTTTCTTCATCCAGCGTCAGGTTCTGGTTCGGGTCTTCAATATCACGAATTTCGGTAAGCGCCGGCAATTCATCCAGATTCTGCAAATTAAAATAATCCAGAAACTCTCGTGTAGAGGCGTACATGGCAGGCCGACCTGGCACATCACGATGCCCAACCACTCTGACCCAATCCCTGTCCAACAGCGTGCGAATTATGCTGGAGCTGACGGCAACACCGCGGATTTTTTCAATATCACCACGGGTAATTGGCTGACGGTAAGCAATGATTGCCAAGGTTTCCAGTAGTGCCCGGGAATAACGCTGGGGCTTCTCTTCCCATAGACGGCCAATCCAGTCACTGAGCTCCTTACGCACCTGAAAACGATAACCAGAAGCCACCAGCTTCAGTTCATAGCCGTGACCTTCACAGCCCTTTTCGATTTCCTGTAAAACTCTTTTCAGGACCTCACGCTCGGGGCGTTCCTGTTGGGTAAATACCTCTGCGATTTTATCTAGACTCATCGGTTTACCTGCCGCCAATAACAGTCCTTCAATAATTTGCTTTATTTTTTCTTCATCATTCATGTGCTTTTTGCCTTGATATGGATTGGCGCAAAAGGTTCACTTTGGGCTAATTCTATAAGGGATTCTTTAATCAATTCCATTACTGCCAGGAAGGTCACTACAATGCCCAGTTTTCCTTCATCTTTTAAGACCAGCGAGGTCAGTGGTGTAAATTGTTTATCCGAAATTCGCAATAAAATCTGCGACATTTTTTCACGAGTAGACAGGGACTGGCGTTGCACATGATGACTTCCCTGTAAATCGGATCGCCTCAATACATCGGCAAAAGCAATCAAGATATCCTGCAGATCAACCTCCGGCAAAGGCACTTCCTTATTCATTTCCGGCGCCTGAGCTGAAGCCAGATTCAGATCCCTGTGTAAACGCGGCAACTCATCCATCTGTTCGGCCGCTTCACGATAACGTTCATATTCCTGAAGCCGTCTTATCAATTGTGCTCTTGGGTCTTCTTCGTCTTCTTCGTCTTCTTCGTTGCGCGGCAATAAAAAGCGGGATTTTATTTCTGCCAGCATGGCGGCCATCACCAGATACTCGGCAGCCAATTCAAACTGTGCGGCCTCCATTAATTCAACATAGGCAATGTATTGTTCAGTAATTTCAGCAATATTCACATTCAGAATATCAATATTCTGACGACGAATCAGATACAGCAATAAATCCAGTGGCCCTTCAAATGCTTCCAGAAAAACTTCCAGGGCATCCGGTGGAATATATAAATCTCTGGGTAAATTGGTTACTGCCTGACCAGCGACAAAAGCAAAGGGCATCTCGGTTTGTTTGCCCTCATGCAGTTGCCGTGCCTGACTCAGCAGGCTGATACGGCTTTGTGGTTCTTCTGTTACTGTTTCGGTATCGTCACTCATCCTGTTTACCGGTAGTTTAGCCCCATTGCATGCCGCACATCATCGAGGGTTTCTTTTGCCACATCACGTGCTTTTTCTGAACCCTCGTTAATGATGGACCTCACCATTCCAGGGTTTTCCTGATACTGCCGGGCTTTTTCCTTGATAGGTCTCACTTCCGCTATCACCGCATCAATAACCGGTTTTTTGCATTCAAGACAACCGATACCGGCGCTGCGGCAACCTTCCTGCACCCAATTGCGAGTAGCTTCATCGGAGTAAACCTCATGAAACTGCCACACCGGACATTTATCCGGGTCACCTGGATCAGTGAGTCGAACTCGCGCAGGATCGGTCGGCATGGTTTTTAATTTCTGCATGATCTCGTCTTCATCTTCACGCAGGCCGATCGTATTATTATATGACTTGGACATTTTACGCCCATCAAGCCCAGGCATTTTAGATGCTTTGGTTAACAGTGACTGCGGCTCGGGAAGAATCATTTTCCCGCCACCCTCTATGTAACCGTACAGTCGTTCCCGATCACCCAGGGTAATATTCTGCTGTTCTTTTAATAATGCCTGTGCCCTCAGCAAGGATTCCTGGTCACCGGCCTCCTGATAATTCTTGCGCAGCGAACTATATAACTTGGCCGCTTTTTTACCCATTTTTTTGATTGCCGCTTCGGCCAATTCTTCGAAATCCGGCTCCCTGCCGTAAAGATGATTAAATCGACGGGCGATTTCACGGGTTAATTCCACATGAGCTACCTGATCAGCCCCGACCGGGACCAGGCCGGCACGATAGATCAGAATATCAGCACTTTGCAGCAAGGGATATCCAAGGAAGCCATAGGTATCGAGTTCTTTTTCTTTAAGGTTTTCCTGCATATCCTTATAGCTTGGCACCCGTTCCAGCCAACCCAAAGGGGTCATCATCGACAAAAGTAAATGTAATTCGGCATGTTCTGGCACTTTAGACTGTATAAAAAGCGTTGCCGCATTAGGGCTGACACCGGCAGCCAGCCAGTCAATAACCATGTCCCAAACGCTTTCACCAATAACCTTGGGATTATCGTAATTGGTGGTTAAGGCATGCCAATCAGCAGCGAACAGGAAGCACTCGTATTCATGCTGTAATTTAATCCAGTTTTTAATAACGCCGTGGTAGTGGCCTAAATGGAGGCGCCCGGTTGGACGCATTCCTGATAATACTCGCTGCTGCGAATCTACTGAACTCAAGACTTTTTCCCCGACTGCAAATTGCCGATCATTATAACTTTATTTTGTGATTGCAGGGCAGATTTATCACCTATGGCCGGCAAATATATCAGCTCCTGAAGGTCCAAGCCTGATGACGGATACAGCTCCTCGTATGTATGGTTGATAAAGGGTTGACTGAAAGCAGCCAGGCTCAGTCAATCCGGATTTGCTGTCCAAAGCGGACTTGCTTGGCTCATCCCCTAACAAGATTAATGCGATACCCGGTTTACAACACTAATTTTGAAACGGCCCGGCATCCGCTTTGCCTATGCGCAGAACCTGGGGAGTTCCTTCAACCAAATCAACGACAGTGGTTGCTTCCAGGCCGCAAAAACCCGAATCAATAATCAGGTCAACGGCATGCCCAAGCTCATCCTTAATATCATCGATTTCATAAGGAGGTTCCTGCTCTCCTGGCATAATCAAGGTGCTGCTGAGTATTGGCTCATTCAGCTCACCCAATAATGACGCCACTACCGGATGATCGGGAATTCTTATCCCGATGGTTTTACGTTTAGGGTGCATTAGCAAACGCGGCAGCTCGGAAGTCGCTCTTAAAATAAAGGTGTAGGCCCCCGGGGTATAGGCCTTAAGTAAGCGATAAGCACTATTGTCCACCCTTGCATAAACCGCTATTTCGGAAAGATCCCGGCAAACCAGTGTGAAATTATGCCTGGCATCAAATTGCCGGATTCGCGAAATCTTTTGCAGGGCAGCCTTGTTACCAATACGGCAGCCCAGCGCATAAGCAGAATCGGTAGGGTAAATAATCACCCCTCCTGCCTTAAGAATTTCTACGGCCTGTCTTATCAAGCGCAACTGGGGGTTTTCTGAATGTATTTCCAATATTTGTGTCATTAGCGGTTTCCTGCAATCAGCCCAGATGGATATGACTTAGTCCGGGATAGCGACTTTACACGATATCAACTAGAATGGGGCATGAAACAGTTAATTGACTATATCCCCTTAATCTTTTTCTTCATCGTCTATAAGATGGATGAGCGAATTATCCAGATTGGCTCATACGCCTATACCCTCGGTGGTATCTTTAGTGCTACTGAAATTCTGGTGATCAGCTCTATTATCGTTTATGGCTTGCTATATTTAATCCACAAAAAGCTCACACGAGCTCAGATTATTACCTTGGTCGCCGTACTGTTCTTTTGTTCGTTTACCATTATTTTTCGCGAAGAAGCCATTCTCAAATGGAAAGCTCCGGTCGTTAACTGGATTTTCGGAGCCATTTTCCTGGGTAGCCATTTTCTGACTTCCAAAAACGCCACACAAATGATGCTGGAACATGCTGTGATCATGCCAGATCAGGCCTGGAGACGTTTAAATCTGGCCTGGGCCTGTTTTTTCCTGTTCCTGGGAGGAATCAATCTGTTTGTTGCCTTCACCTTCCATGATTACTGGGTAGACTTTAAGGTCTTCGGCAGTATGGGTCTGCTCTTGTTGTTTATTATCGGCCAAACCTTCTATCTAATGCCCTACTTGCAGGATGAAGATGACGAAAAGGATGCAGAAAACCTCGATAACACAAAGAAATCTTCTCTATAAAACGCCCTAATCAGTCAAGGCTGCCCTTAAGTCTGGAAAGTTTTCGTCCAGAATAACATTCCATTGATAAACCCGGTCTGCGTATCTCTCCAGAAATGCCGCTGCATTACCTTCAATTCTGATGGACTGAATTGTATCGCCACGACTAATTTGTCGAATAAGCTCCCTGCCATTATGTATTTTTCCGAACACTGTGTGCAGCTCATTCAAATGCGGAGTAGCAACGTGGGTAATGAAAAATTGACTGCCATTGGTATCGGGCCCTGAATTGGCCATGGATAGAATGCCATCCTGATTATGTCGCATACGGATTTCATCCTCGAACTGGTAGCCTGGACCACCTGAACCGTCGCCAAAGGGATCTCCCCCTTGTGCCATAAAATCCTCGATAACACGATGAAAGGTCAGACCATCATAATATCCACGAGTGGCCAGATTCACGAAATTAGCGACCGTTATCGGAGCCACGGATTTGTAGAGTAAAAACTCCATACTTCCATGTTCGGTTTCAATCACCGCATAGAGTTCTGCTGGATCTTTTGCTTCTTGTGCATTAGCACTCAGAGTGAACGATAAACTTACAATCAGTGCCCAAATTATCTTGCCTGTCTTCATCAGTATTTACTCCAGCTGTATAAATGCGCCTTATTATAGTTCCTTTTCTGCTTGCGTGTTCAAGAACTCCGCTATGGCACTGACCAGCGGTTTCATAAAGTAGGTTCTTTCCGGCATGATAGATACCCGTATGCCCTGCTCCTCCAGCATATCCCTTACTACCGGGCCAACAGCAGCAACAAAAGTATTGCTCAAGCCAGCCATTAATGATTTTTCGAGCTGATGCTGGCTGGCCACCTTAAACAAGCGATGGACCTGTGCTTGAGAAGTAAAGGCTATAACATCAATTTCATCGAGCGCCATGGTTTGAATCAGATCAACTACTTTTGATTCTTCCAATTGATTTGCATAAACATACGGCGCCACCGGGCTTACAATGGCTCCGCGCTGTTGCAGATAGCTAATCAGCTTTATATTCGGGTCTTCACCATAGAGCTGGACTGCTATATTTAATCCATTTATATCCATTGATTGCAGGCTGGCTATTACACCATCAGTTGTAGGTGTGACTGCCTCAAGCTCACGTTCCAGACCAATTTCGCGTAAAGCCTGAAAGGGTTTGGGGCCTCTGCACAGCTTCTCAGATCTGGCAAGCGCTTCAATAAATCCTGCATCTAATTGATATTTCTCTGCCAGACTGAGCAAACGCCTGAGCCCTTCACCGGTAAGTAATATAAAAATATCAGGTGGTTTGCTGATAAAGTCTTCCAGCCATTTCAGTACCGGCTTTGGATCAGGCACATCATGAATAGAAACCAGTGGCACTGGGACCACCATTGCACCTCTCTTACGCAGCATCTCTGTCATCAGCAGTAATTGCCTGTTTTCCGGCACTGCGATCACCCGTCCGCTCAAGCTTAAATCTGGTGAAATCATTAAATCCTCCCTGCAGGAAAGTAATGGATTATGGAAGGATTATGGCTTTGTGCAAGCGCTATTCTTCAGTTGTAAAGCAAATAATGTGAACAAGGTAACACTTTTATGCGCATTCACCTGCATAAAGTGTGTATTTTTAGGTCACATTTCAAATTTTTGTTACCTATCTGGATATTATTTTTCGTTAACTTTACAAAATCTTAATCGAACTCTGCTATTTCAATCACTTAGAAGAATAATCTCATGATGCTCATTCAACTAAATAAAGTAACAATATTGAAGATAATGTGAATTTTTAACACAAAGTGTTACCGTTTTTAAAAATATAGTGTTACTATAGCGCCACGTTTTTAAAAGAGACGTATTAATCATCCAACATTCTTAAAAGGAGCCCGGCGGTGAACAGAGTAGTACTGAGTATTGAAGAGAAAGAAACATTGGTGGAATATGTCAAATCAGCGTTAAGTACGCTGGCAGTCTTGATAGTTCCGGTATTAGCTTTATGGGCATCATTTTCTTGATAGCCCAATACAGAATTTAACACAGCTAGTAAAGAATCCCCCCTTGCCTTTATTAGCTGGCAGTTAAGCTTAAATTTTTTAAACGCGCAGCCTACTGAGTCATACCCCTTCTATATATTTCAGGCTGCGCTTTTTTTTTGCCTGAATTTTCAGGAATCCGTAATCCTGCCGACAAAATTACACGGTTTATGCTGGCTGTTTAGTTGTTCGGCAATAATACCTTCCCATGCTGTTTTACATGCCCCGGTTGACCCAGGCATACAAAAAATAACGGTATCATTGCTCAACCCCGCAAAGGCTCTGGACTGTACTGTTGAAGAACCAATTTCCTGATAGGACAAGGCCCTGAAAAGCTCCCCAAAACCATCTATAGTGGAATCCAGTAAAGGGCTGATTGCCACCACTGTATTGTCTCTGCGGGTGAAACCCGTACCACCAGTCAGTAAAATTGCCTGAATACTGTTATCGGCAACAAGATTGGCGACCAGAGCTCGCAATCGATAGATATCGTCTTTACAGATATGCTTTTCAGCCAGACGATGCCCTGCTTCTGTTAACTGCTTTTCAAGATAATGGCCAGAACTATCATTTTCCTCTGTGCGAGTATCCGAAACTGTTACTACGGCAATATTCAGAGCGACGAAAACTTCTTGTGCTTTATTACCTGCCACCGATTAACCTCCGGTCATATTCATAAATCTAACTATCTGGGGCTGCTCTTTATCATAGAAATAATGCCGTAATGGCTTGATATCCATGGCTTTAATAATACTTTCTTTCAATAACTCAGTATTTTCAGGCTGTTCACGCAAAAGTTGTCGTAAATCGCTTGAATATTCATTTCCCAAACAGAGCAGCAAGCGACCTTCAACAGTCACCCGAACACGGTTGCAGCTTTCACAGAAGTTATGTGAAACAGGTGAGATAAAGCCTACTTTTGTAGACTGACCCTGCAATTGATAATACCTGGATGGACCGGCAGTCGTCATTTCAATGGGTTCAATAACATAACGTTCTGCAATCATATCCCTGACCTCCTGGTTGGATACCGTGGTATCCAGCCTTTCATGATCACTGATTTCACCCAGTGGCATTTCTTCAATAAAAGCGATATTGATACCCAGCCCCATAGCGTATTCCAGCAGCTTAATGACTTCCTGGTCGTTTATGCCTCGCAGCACTACCGTATTTAATCGCACACCCTCAAATCCGGCAGCAACAGCACTTTCGACACCCTTCAGTACCTTTGCAAGCTCTCCGGTTCGGGTCATTGTCTTGAAGCGGACGGGATCAAGACTGTCAAGACTGATATTGATGCGGCTCACCCCTGCGTCCCTTAGAGGTACGGCCAGTTTTTCCAGTTGCGAACCATTTGTTGTCAACAATAACTCCTGCAATCCGGGCAATTTACCTATTTTTTCGATCAGTGACATGACATTATTTCTGATCAGCGGCTCACCACCGGTCAGGCGAATTTTATTAACCCCCAGTTCGGTAAAGGCCTGGGCAACTTTATAGATTTCCTCAAGACTTAATATCTGCTTACGGGGCAAAAAAGTCATTTCTTCTGACATGCAATACACACAACGAAAATCACATCGATCTGTCAGTGACAAACGCACATAATCTATATGACGACCGTGTTTATCGATTAATCTTGTATTTTGCTCAGACATTTAAGCCTTATATCTCGGTTTTCTGTACTTAGTGGCCCTCGATAATACAGCAATTAAAAGCGTCTAGCTAAAGCTTACTACGCCAGCTAGTGCTTCACTTTGAAATTTCTTGTGGCTTAAAGCGCTGTAACTGGACACATAGCCATGCAGACACTTACCATGCGTGTTTTGGCTATTCCTAATGGAAAAAATACAGGCATGCAGTATTCATGTTCACTCCTGACGACCTGACAGCATTTTTTCTCACCCTGAAACTTGCCCTGGTTACTACCATCATTCTGCTAATCGTGGGCACCCCTCTGGCCTGGTGGCTGGCTCGCAGCCGCTGGCGCTATAAATTTATCCTCGAAGCCATGGTTGCATTGCCTCTGGTGTTGCCACCAACCGTACTGGGTTTTTATTTGCTGTTAATGCTCGGTGCTAACGGCCCGATTGGATCCCTGTTTCAGGCCATGGGAGCAGAACCATTGGCGTTCAGTTTCAGTGGTCTGGTAATCGGCTCAGTTTTCTATTCCATTCCTTTTGTGGTGCAACCCCTCCAGGATGCTTTTAATAATATTGGCAGACGACCACTGGAAGTTGCTGCAACATTAGGAGCTTCTCCCCTGGATCGCTTCTGGACTGTAGCCATCCCGCTGGCCCGACCGGGTTTTTTAACAGCATGTGTTTTGGGATTCGCTCATACCATTGGTGAATTTGGTGTAGTTCTGATGATAGGAGGAAATATTCCTGGTGAGACACAGGTATTGTCTATTGCCATTTATGAACATGTTGAAGTACTCGACTATGCCAATGCACATATCCTGTCTGCAGCACTGGTAGTGTTGTCTTTCCTGATGCTTTTGACGGTTTATGCCCTCAATGGGCGATTTAAGGTTGTTCGGCTGTGAGAGTTATCGCGCAATTTAAAATACCCCGTACTGAGTTGTTGAACTTTAATTTTGATATTTCAGCACAGGGAATTACAGCGGTGTTTGGCATTTCAGGTAGCGGCAAAACTTCCTTGCTAAGGGCGATAGCCGGCCTGGATTTTCATGCCGGATCCTATCTCCAGATCGGAGATGATATTTGGCAGGATGAAAGCAGCTTTCTCAAGCCGCATAAACGATCAATCGGATATGTTTTCCAGGAAGCCAGCCTCTTTGAACACCTTACTGTTCTGCAAAATATACAATATGGCATCAAGCGAATGGCGACTTCTGCCTCCGTCATTTCTTTGCCTCAAGTCATAGAATTATTAGGTTTGGAAGCACTGCTAGAACGTAAGCCTGCCCAGCTTTCTGGCGGCGAACGTCAACGTGTTGCCATTGCACGGGCTCTGGCAGTTAACCCGCGTATCTTATTAATGGATGAACCCCTGGCCTCGCTTGATCAAACCCGCAAGGAAGAGCTGCTGCCTTATATTGAATCACTAAACAGGCAACTGAATATTCCGGTTTTCTATGTAAGTCATGCCAGTGAAGAAATAGCCCGCCTGGCTGATCAGCTTATTTTTATAGAGGACAGCATGATAAAAGCTGCCGGACCTATAGAAAATTTACTGACGCGAACTGATTTGTCTCTGGCGCATCGTCGCCAGGCAGAATCGCTTATTTTCGCTACTGCTGAGCAATACGACGCAAAATTTCAGTTAAATTATTTGAGTTCCGCCGCAGGAACATTCGTGGTGCCGGGAACTAAACTTGTACCGGGCAAACAGGTGAGGTTACGTCTGACTGCACAGGACATCAGCCTCACCCTGGAGGCCCAAAAAGACACCAGCATACTGAATATTTTTCCGGCGCTAGTGGATGAACTTATTCCCGAAGACAATGCCCAGCTTACTGTACGTTTACTGATCAACAATCTGCCGGTGCTTGCCAGGATCACGCTTAAGTCTGCTGCCAATTTGCAATTGCAAAAAAACAAGTCTGTGTTTGCGCAGATAAAAAGTGTCGCCGTGCTGGCTTGAGAGTATTTTCGGCCACCTGAAATGTTCAGGCAGAATTATTACCTGTGAACCAGCTAATAAATTTCACACTTTTTTTAGCAACAGTTTCAGCCGCAATTTTTACCAATAGTTTTCAGTTGTAATCTGCCCGGGTTTACGCCGCAGGTTCTTTGTGAAGCCCCTGGCTTTCAACAGCTCAACACTCTCCTTCACCATGGCGGGATTGCCGCACAGCATGATTTGTGATGTGTCAGTGGCGAGTTTCAAGCCTAACTTCTGTTCCAGACTTCCGTCATTCAGGCTTTGCGGAATTCTCCCCTTAATGGCCCCTGGAAAATTATCGCGGCTGACAAAAGCCTGGAACCTGAATTGCTCAGCATGCTGTGCAGAAATTTTTTCGACCAGACTCTGATATGCTAAATCACGACCGGTTCTTACGCCTTCAACCAGGACGATATTTTCATAACTCTGCCAGACTTCTTCAGTACCCAATATGGAAAAATAAGGCGCAATGCCCGTTCCTGTACCTATCATCCATAAATCTCGCGCTGTTGGCACTTCATCAAGCGTAAAAAAACCATTGGCCTGCTGCTTGACCAATACAGTGTCACCCTCAGACAGGCCAACCAGGGCATTCGAAAGCACACCATCAGTTGCAACATAGAAAAAAAACTCGAGGGGTTGCTGTCCAGGAGAGCTTAAAAAAGAATAAGGCCTGGCAATCTCCTCATCATTGATCAGCAGAGCCAGACTGGTAAATTGCCCGGCGGTAAAATCATCGATATCGGCATCAACCTTTAATGAAAAAAGATTTTCATGCCAGTGAATGTTCGCGACGATTTTACCTTCAACCCATTTTGCCAAAACTACTACCTCTCTTTTTAACTGCGTGCAGGCTAACGGATAAATTGTACGCTTCTGCGTGTTAAGGCTACATCGCGCAAAAATTGCTGTTCACTGAGTGTGTCGGATAAGGGGATTACTTCTGCCAGTTCATCCATGATTCTGACAGCATGATTATTGGTCGTCCAGCGGCTAAGCAGCTCTTCTCTTGCTGCCTGTATGTCGGCTCGGTAACTACTTCTGATAAAGCGTTCCTTAAGTGCATTACCATAGCCATATCCAAAACCACCCATAAAATCCCCGCTACCCAAGGCAAGATTCATATCCCAGCTTATAACGGTAAAATTTTCATCAACCAGGTCATACCAGAATAAAAAATTCTTGCCGGGGCCCGACATATCATCAAAATTTTGCAGGATGTCCTGAGTAGCTACATAGCGTGCAAAACTTTCTATATCAACCCAGTCTGCCAACTCAGCTTCAAATTTTTCTGCATCCACATCCTCAATCCATTTAAGCAGTGCGATGAGCGGCGTTAAATCATGAGTATCCTTGGCATTGATCTGATCAAAATCAGTTTCATAATAAAGCGGGTCATCCCCCAGATATCGAAAACGATTTTCACTGCGGGACTTATAAAGCACACCACTACCCAAACCCAATGCTTCGGCATAGCGTTTGTCCGGGTTCTCTATAACCAGTCGCGTGGCCGTTGGGAAACCATTAACGCTAAAAGTAACCCAGGTGTAATCTTGTGACACTTGCCCCGAATCGGCGATCAGTTCCAGAGATAAGGCTTCGTTGAGATTTGTGCTGCCTGTTTTTCCAGGCCTGATGGCCAGTTTCTCTCTGCCTTGATAGGCAAGGTTATCTTCAAACTCATCAAAGCTGACTGCCAGTGGCAGAGTGGACGGATTATCAAATGTCGCATTACTCATTCGGCCTCCTCCCCCCCAACCGCGTGAGCTTCGCCCCAACTCTCTTAGAGTGGAGTTGCCTTTTAGTCTCACGCCTATGTTTTCAATCAAGGTTCCGTCTATAAGGATATCTGCCGCAACCCAGGTTTTTAATCCACTACGTTTGTAGTCTTCCATCAGGGTCTGATAATTCTCATCACTGATGCTCAGTTCGATGCTATGCGGCACCTGCTTTTCGAAGAGATCCACATTGCCAATTATATTAAAGCGTGAATTTGTGGTTTGCTCCTGAGTTTCATGGGTAAAGATAATCGGATCTATACGGAATGAACCGAGCGAGACTGCTGTAACAAGCAACACTAAAATTGAACCAAAGATTAGTCGACTATGATGTCTGACAGACACTGGAACACTGCGTTTCCACCAGGAACGGTAAACTTCGACAGGTTTATTATTTTGAACCATAGACTAAAGCCAGATTGCTTGAGCTAATACGAGAGTTTTCCAACCCAACCCTCGGGGATCATCTTAGCATAGAACCTACGACTTGCTTAAGCCGTACAATGTCCTCAGCAATCTGTTCTTCATTTAAAGCATCAGAGATGGCAACGGCTGGCAGCAATCGATCTATTAGTGTACTGGCATCTTCAGCATTCCATAGTGCCGATAAGCTTTCTCGTTGCTCAGCTATAACATCAGCAAAAGCGTCACTACTGGTAAAACGATCTTTTAGTTGATTTCCCATCATAATCCGCAAACCTGGAACGCCAGGTAGACCATTGATATCGATGGGCATCATCCCCGGTGGAGGCATCATTCCGCCTGGAGGCATCATCCCTGCTGGAGGCATCATTCCTGCCGGAGGCATCATTCCGCCTGGAGGCATCATTCCGCCTGGAGGTGCCATCCCTGCCATCATGTTGCCCATAAATGCAAAGTTCAAATCCCAGTTCAAAACGCTAAATTTATTGGTCTCCAGACTATACCAAAGCATGAAATTACGGCCTGGCCCGGCCATATCATCAAAATTCCCAAATAATTCATGGGTCACGACATACTTGGCAAAGCTGGGTATATCTACCCTGTCAGCCAGTCCCGCATCAAATTCCTCATCATTACTTGACTCCAGCCAGGACAGCAGATTGATGACCGGAGCCAAATCCATGCTGCCAACGGCATTTAACTGATCAAAATCATTCACATATTGTGTGAGATCCTCGCCTTTATATACAAACTCATTATCACTACTGGATTTGTAAAGCACTCCTCTGCCCTGGCCTATGCGATAAGCATATTGCAAATCAGGATTCTCGAGCACCAGACGTGTAGTACTGGGGTTCCCATTTACAGTGAATTCGACCCAACTAAAGTTCTGAGAAACCTGCCCCGAATCAGAGATCAATTGTAATGCCAGTGCTTCATTCATACTTGCGCTGCCAGGATTAGCAGGCCTGACGGCTATTTCTGAATAACCCTGATATAACCTGCCAGGGACAAATTTATTAAAACTGATTAACAAGGGTAATGTCGAAGGATTATCAAAACTGGAATTACCCAGAAAATTCAACATCATATCGGGCAATTCAGGCATTCCAGGTGTATTTGCCCTTAAGCCAAACAAGGTAGAATTACCCTTTAGGCGTACGCCCACAGCATTAACAAGGACTCCGTCTATGATGGCATCAGCCTGAATCCAGGTTTTTTCAGTTTCATTCTGAAAATCACGAATCATCAATTGATATTCGATATCGTTGATCTCCAAAGCGATACGATGGGGCATATTCAAATCAAATAATTCCACCTCGCCGGCCACATTTAAAGTGACATCATTAGTATCAAGTGCACTGTTATTGGAAAAAACTATCGGACGTATCTGAAATGTACCAACGATAAATCCAGTCAGTACTATTATAGAAATCGAGCAAAGTATCAGCCCGACATTTTGTCTGACAGACACAGGAACCAGCCTATTCCAAAGTGATCGTTTAATATCCTTGTTTCGATTATTTGCAGACATAGGACTTGCTCCTATATGTTGCCCGACGTAAAAAGCCGTTACAGGTCCGTTTGATCATAGCCGCTTAGTACCGTGACACGCTGCCCGGTATTAACTTCCGATAATTTATTAACCAGATCTCTTGGCTCTGCACCTCGATTTAATTCAACCGTATAAAATAGCTCCAATAAAGCACCGCTGCGAATCGTTTCTGTACTCACTAACTCAAAACTTTTGGTTAACTTGATTAACACATCCTCTACCAGTTTATCGAAATCACCCTCTGGAGGAATTTGTACTTTTACAACCTGACGTTGGATGTTACTGGCAAAGGCATTCAATTTAGTCATTAACAATATGACAACACTAATTGATATGGTTGCAGCTATGGCAAGCGCATAAAATCGTGTGCCTGTAGCCATACCAATGGCCATCACAAGAAAAATAAACCCCACATCACGGGTTTCTTTTAATGCATTACGAAAACGAATAACCGAAAACGCACCTACCAGGGCAAAGGCTCTGGCAATATTTGAACCAACCACCAGCATCAACACTGCAATAACCATACAAACCACAATTAATGTCTGAACATATGACTGGCTGTAGGAAATATTCCTGTGAGTGGATCTGTACACAAAACCAACTACCATCGATAATAAAAATGACAAGGTTAATGCCAGAATAATATCCATAGTGTTAAACGTTCCGGAAAGATCGACGACATCAAAATTCATTTACTGTATCTCCAAGTTAAACTTTATGATGATTTTTCAGGCTCAGGGAAAGCTCTGGTATGTAGCAGGCCCCTTGCCCCATTTGAATTTGCCTCAATTGCTTTGCAGTATTTCGAAACCCTGATGACATCCAGACTCATCTCCGCCGCAACATCCGTAAACCAGGTTGGTACTCTCTCGTTAGCCTTCACTTCAACTATTGACAGATGGGATGGAATTATAAATTTATTATCGGTATTACAGCTTAAATAAAAATCTCTGTCTCGCCCCTGTACACGATGATCCATCGTAATTCTAAGGCCAAGATCTGCATCAATACCCACATAGGCTTCCCGGTGATATGTTGTCAGCACCATTGGCTGCAGATCTGCCGTTTCACAAAGTGTAAGCACTTCATTTACGAAGGATTGGTTGGCAGCAGAGCCTTCGGGAGCAATTCTTTCATCACAAAGTACGCGTGCCTGACTGTAAGGCAATGCTATTCGACGCTTCTGGGTAACTCGATTGACGCGTTGTTTAATTTCAACGTAAACAATAGTGTCATCATTAATCGTTTCTGGTTCGCCATATGCTCTGATTCGCAATTTTCGACGAAAGCGCAAGCCTTCAATTTTTTCCCAGTAAAACCTAAGATCATTCGTGTCATAGTAAAGGCTGCTTATTCGTCTGGATTGTTCATTAGCATGAGCATCTTCACCCATCCTGGCACTGACTTTGTCTCTGAATTCAGGGATAGAGGCTTCTGGTAAAAAATATTTGATTTCATAACGATTGAAGCGATGCAAGGCACTCGCTGTGGCTGTAGCTAGTGATTCAGTTTGTTCTTCCACCATGGCTTAGCTTTCCTGCCCGACTATCACACTTCTCATACCTGAAAATCTATTAAGATCAGGTTAAGAAAATACTAATGTTAGGCAGCTTAGCCATCCATTCACATAAAGTCTATGCAGTTAAACGTTTAGATCATTAAAGATCCTTTTTATATACACAGTTGCCATCGGGTCAATTAGCTGAATAACTACACCTTATCCGACATCCGTATAGAGACTGTTTGTTAACTTATTTAAACGGCGAAGACTTCAATTAAACTTATCAACAAAGAAATGTCAGAGCTTCTTTTACGGGCTGGCTTTTATCTGATATAACTAGCTCATGTATCTGCGGCTAACTTTAAACAAGTGTTTTTCTGTGCTGATTATTCTGCTCAGCCTGCACTGCCCCTCGTTATTTGCCCAACGTGAATTCCGGGTGCTCGAAAGCCTCGAAAATGACGCTTATGAAGCCCTGCCGGCTGACTACCAGGTTCCAGGTGAATTTGTTGTTGGTCGCTTGATGTATCCCTCCTATGGCGGAGGCCGCATGGGCAACTGGCTCTTGGGCGGCACCAACTGGGCCGTGGATTATCCGCGCGGCGACCGCACCTATGCCCGCTTGCTCAAACGGCTGACTACTATCAATGTTCGTTCTGTAGAGCAACCGGTTAATCTCGATGATGGCGATGATATCTTCAACTGGCCCTTCCTAATTGTTGGCATGCCAGGCAGTTGGGACCTTACCGACAGTCAGGCTGCCAAACTAAGAGAATACCTCTTAAGGGGTGGTTTTCTGCTTGCCGACAGCTTTTTTGGCAGCAGGGAATGGAGCGGATTTATCTCAAGCCTGAACCGGGTATTTCCGGATCGGCCTATCGTTGATTTACCCGACGATCATTCATTCTTCAACATACTTTACGATCTTAGCGATCGCAAACAAATCAGCAATATGAGAATGCTTTCATGCTGTGCAGTCCCCTACCGCGATGATGGTGTAGTGCCTCAGTGGAAGGCCATTCTGGATGACGACGGAAGAATCCTGATTGCCATTGCCTTTAATAATGATATGGGCGATTCCTGGCAGCATCAGGATAATCCTCGCTACCCTCAGACAGATGCCGCTCAAGGCATACAGATGGGCGTCAATTATGCCGTCTATTCCCTGACGCATTAGGACTGGCACCTGGTTTATTGTTCAGCTTTCAAAGTATAGTCGCATCTGCTGCGACCTGCGCCAGAAAATAATCAAGCCATAGAGGCAAAGCATGGCCGCTATAAGATTCGGCCAGAATAATCCGATATATTCTGCGACAAAACCGATCAGGAGTACTCCCAGTGCGGTAGCCCCACGAGTCAGAGCGGCCCAAAGGCTCAGCACCCTGCCGCGCAATTCATCATCAATACTGTTCTGCACCAGAGTCTGGCTCGATACTGAGCTTAAGGTGATGGACCAGCCAACAATAAAAATCATCAGCAGGCCCAACAGGATTTGTGTTGCCCAGGCAAATACAGCCAGGGCAAGAATGGAAGCCAGGCTGTTAATCAGCATGCTTTTAACCAGACCTTCTGCCCTACCACGCAAGGTAATATACATTCCGGCAGCAACCGCTCCCAAGCCAAGAATTGCTGTATAAAGTGCCAGGTCTTCCGCACCCCCTTTGTAGACTGCACCGATAAAGGCCGCCAGCATAAGCGTTACCGGCCTGATGCCAAAGGCCAGAATACCTTGCAAAATAAAGATATTACCCAGGGCGGGGATATTCCTTACGTAGCTGATTCCTTCCTTGATACCCTTGGCAATCGAGTCACTGGTTTTTATCGTGGTTTTTATCGGCAGATGTATAAAAAACCAGGCCAGTAAAATGGGTATATAGGTAAGTGCATTACACAGCACGGCTACAGAAGTACCATAAAGCCCTATAACCACACCTGCCAGTGCAGGCCCCAGCAAACGAGCTACATTAAACACCACTGCTGTAAAGGAAGAAGCTGACACAATGTCTTTCCTTGCAACAAGATTCGGAATAATAGACAAGCGGATTGGTTGATGAGCTGCCTGAAAAATCCCGTCCAGCAGTGCAAACAGGAACAATAGTTCAATATTGATCACTTCAAATATAATCAACAAGTACAAGGCGACAGCTTGTAGCATCATGGCGGACTGACAGAGTATTGTTAACATTTTTCGATTAAAACGATCTGCCCAGACACCGACAATAGGACTTATTATCAGCAAGGGCGCCAACTCGGCAAAGGCAACGGCTCCGACCCAAAATTCCGATTCCGTGATTTCCCAGGTCAGCCAGCTGATCGCCAGCCTTTGCATCCAGAAGCCAATCAGGGAAACACTATTGGCGCTCACGTAAATAGCAAAGTTTTTGTTGGAAAAAACAGAACGTAGGGCAGCTAGATTAGCCACTGATTTTTACTCACAGAATTAAAACACGTTGAATTATTATGCTCAGGGGATCCGGTCTTTAACCAGCAGGTTGACTGCGTCCTGCTGCTCTGCCAGATCAAATGACTCCGATTGGACCCGAAAACCACCAGCATCTGCCGTAGAATTCAGCGCTATCGTCGCCCCGACATAAATCGTATCGACTGAAGATAGTGTGAATTGTGGAATCATTGCCATACTATCATCCAGGGTAACCGTAAGCGGCAGATCGTCAAGATTGTATTCCACCGCAGCCAAAGGAAACTGTACACTCTCACTACGGGCAAATACAAAAACACGCATACCAGGCTGAAGCTGATCACGTATCGATTCATCAACATCGACACGTACCGTAACCGCAGAATTATTGGCAACAGATGTATTAGCTTCAGAATCGCCTGCTTCCCCATCCACTACTCCATCTGCTTCTGCCAGCAATGATTCAATCGTTGCAACCCGTTCATTTAGTTCCGCAACTTGTGCACTGCCAGGGGCTAACTGGGAAATCTGACGTCGCCAGTAATTGGCCGCACCACGGTAATCCTGTGCCAGCAGGGCTTCTACTGCAAGGATACTCATAACCGCCTGTTCATTGGAATTGAGCAGCAGAGCCTCATCAATAGTGGCCTGCACAATAGGAGAAAGTGTTGAATCTGCCACCAGATATTGCGCCTGGGCCAATTGTCCAAGTACCGTTGCTTTATCCTGATCAGCTGGCATATTGTCTGCTAACTGCGAAAAAACACGTGCAGCATCAGCATACTTTTCAAGCGAGATGAACAACGTTCCCAATGTGTAACCGGTCTGGATATCATCATCCCGTCTCTGAAAACGTTGATCCAGAATCCGGGCTATTTCATTCAGGCCTGCCAGCTGCTCTTCTGTCGATTCAGAACTGCCAAGCTGATCAATCAATTCAGGCAATACCAACTCTGGTCCCGAACCAAGTTCTCGATAAAGCAAAAAACTGGCTATCGGTATAAAAAACAATAACAACAATGGCATCAGCTTTGTAAATGAGGATACCGAACTTTGTTTACTTTTGACTTCACTTTCCATATCACTGAGAAAGTTTCTTTCCAGTTCTACTTTTAACTTTTCAAATTCTTCCTGTTCTATCAGCTTGTCTCTAAGCCCGTCTTCCAACTCGCCTATATGTTGCTGGAACAAGTCTACATTCTGCTGTCTTCTTAGCTCACTCTGCTGAGTTCTGAGTTGTCCACGAAAACGCCATACAGGAACCAAAACAAACATAGAGGCTAGCAGCATTAATATAATCAGATACAGGGTGAGATCAGACATTCTTATCTATTCCCCTTTTTACCAGACAGAATCTTATCGAGTTGCACTTGTTCCTCGGCACTCAGTTCGCTGGACTCAGTGCTATTCTGACTATTCTTGCCCATCCTCCATATGATCACAAAGCCTGCCAGTAACAGAAATAAGGGACCAAACCAAAGTACAAAAGTACTGGCATTTAGGGCTGGACGGTAATTTATAAATTCACCATAGCGTTGCGTCATAAAATCAATAATTTCATCATTGGAACGACCATCCAGTATCTGTTCATAAATTTCGACTCTCAAATCGGCAGCAATGGGGGCATCGGAGCCAGAAAGATTGGAGTTTAGACACATGGGACAACGCAGCTGATCACTCAATTCCTTGAAGCGTTCTTCCTGGGCATCATTCTCAAATTGATACACTTCGATAGCTGCAGAGACCGGCACAGTAATTGACAAGAGCCAGCATAAGGTAAGAAAAAGAAAAACTGGACTCTTAGACATAATCACTTAATTCGAGCAATAACAGGTTCGAAGGTTTCTTCCCATATCTGATGATTAATCACCCCGACATGACGATATCGAATCATACCCAAACTATCGACAATGAATGTTTCAGGCGCTCCGGCCACACCAAAATCAATGCCCAGACGGCCATCCAGATCAACAATGACCTGCTTGAAGGGGCTGCCCTTTTCCTCCAGAAACAAGCGCGCCTCATCAAGGTCATCTTTATAATTCACTCCGATAAAAGTGAGATCTGGCTCATTTGCACTTATTTCTACCAAATATGGATGCTCAACATGACAGGGCGGACACCAGGTTGCCCAGAAATTGATAATGCTGATGCCGCCACTTAGATTTTGTGAAGATATTAACGGAGCATCAACAGCCAGATCCGGTAAAGTAAATTCAGGCAATGGACGATTCACCAAAGCCGAAGGTACCATGTTGGGGTTTCTTCCCAAACCAAACAGCAAGAGTCCCAGCATCAGGAAAAAGAATACTCCCGGGATAATCAACTTGGTACGGTTGTTCATCAGGATTCCACTACCAGTCCAGCCGGTTTCAAGGTGCCATCATTCGCAGGTTCTGCTTCCCCTGAGTGAATCTCCGAGGTAATTTTTTTAGTGCGGTAACGTTTATCCATGATTGCCAGCACAGCGCCAAATGCCATGATGAAGGCACCCAGCCAAATCCAGAGTACAAATGGTTTCACATGTATTCTGACAACCCATGCGCCATCACCCCTTTCATCACCCAGCGCTGTAAACAAATCACGAAAAAGTCCAACATCGATTGCTGCTTCAGTTTGAACTGCTCCGGTAGCAAAATAAAAGCGTTTTTCAGGTTCCAGAGTCAGATAGTCATCTCCATTCTTCAGCACTCTTATCACAGCGCGATCAGCACTGTAATTTGGTCCCTGGATAGAACTCACACCATCAAAGATAAAATCATAAGCGCCAATTGTCTCACTATCGCCAGGCGCCAGTCTTACATCTCTTTCGACACTGTAATGACTGGTCAGGCAGACTCCCAGAATAATCACTGCCATACCCAAATGCGCCACCTGCATACCACAGTAACTAAGACTTAAGGCCTTGAGGCCTTTAAAAAAGCTATCCTTGTTAGCGGTTTTATTAATGATGTCCTTGCCAATACTGAACACGATCCACAGGGCAAGTACAGTAGCCGTTATGGCTGAAATATTAATCGCGGATGTCACCACAACAGGAATAATAATCCCCAGTGCAACACTGGCGATGAAGACCTTGGAAAGCTGCTGCTTCAGATAAGTTACCGAGGTTTTTTTCCAGCGCGAGAAAGTGCCGAAACCCAATGCAATAGCCAGTAATGCCATCAGGGGAACAAATACCGTATTAAAGTATGGTGCACCAATAGAAACACGATTGGCTTCACCGTACACCGCTTCATGAATGAGTGGATATAAGGTTCCCAACAGGACTGCCGCCGTCGATACTACCAGAATTATATTATTGACCAGCAATAACACTTCACGGGATGTCAGAGTATAGGATGCTGAACCTTTGACTACCGGTGCACGTAAGGCATAGAGCACCAGGGAGGAGCCAATGACAACAAGCATCAGAGTCAGTAATACAATCCCCCGTGCCGGATCAACAGCAAACGAATGCACTGAGGTCAGTACGCCGGAACGAACAATAAAGGCTCCCAGCATGCTTAATGAAAAAGCTGCAATAGCCAATAATACGGTCCAGCTTTTAAATACGCCGCGTTTTTCTGTCACCGCCAGTGAATGAATCAGTGCAGTGCCCACCAGCCAGGGCATAAATGCCACGTTTTCTACCGGATCCCAGAACCACCAGCCACCCCAACCCAGTTCGTAATAAGCCCACCAGGAACCGAGTGCTATGCCAATACTGAGGAAAGCCCAGGCAGCATTGGTCCAGGGTCGGGTCCAGCGTGCCCAGGCCGCATCCAGCCTGCCACTTAAAAGTGCTGCGATTGCGAAAGCAAAAGCCACGGAAAAACCTACATATCCCATATATAAAAAAGGTGGATGCACGATCAGACCAAAGTCCTGCAGGAGCGGATTCAGATCAGTACCGTCAGCAGGAATATTCAGCAAGCTTCGTTCAAAAGGGTTGGAAGTCATCAGCATGAATAACAGGAAGCCTATGGTAATTATTCCCATGACCGACATGACTCGCGCCAGAATATCCAGCGGCAGATTTTTGCTAAACAGACTCACGGCATAAGACCAGCTTGCCAGTATCAGCACCCATAGCAATAACGAACCTTCATGTCCGCCCCATATGGCAGTGAATTTATAGCGATCCGGAAGCAGGCTATTGGAATTTCTCGCCACATAATTGACCGAAAAATCATCATTCAAAAAGGCATAGGCGAGACAGATAAAACTCAACATCATAAATACCCAGATGCCAGAACTTAAGGGGCGACACAGTGACATCCAGAGCTGATTGTTTTGAACCGCTCCAGCCATGGGAATGACAACCATCAAGCTAGCCAGACAAAAGGCCAGTATCAGTGAAAAATTACCTAATTCAGGGATCACAAGTTTCTCCAGAGGCCTGTACCGCAGCCATTGATTCAGCAGGCATATAGTTTTCATCATGTTTGGCCAGAATTTGTGAAGCCTGAAACACGCCATTATTATCTATATAACCATCGGCAACCACGCCCTGCCCTTCGCGGAATAAATCAGGCAGTACACCGGTAAAATTTACAGGAATATCCACGGCACAATCCGTCGCCATAAATTCCACTAAAGTGCCTTCCAGTTCTCCGGTGCGCAAGGAACCCATTTTTACCATCCCCCCGATACGAAAATTCTGTCCGCTCGGCACCGCCCCCTGGGCAACTTCGCTTGGAGTATAAAACACATTAATCCCTTCGCTAAGTGCAAATAAGACAAGACCGATAGCTATCGCAGACCCGGCTACGATAAATCCAACAATGGCCATACGCTGTTTACGTTGGACTGCCATTAGTAATTTCCTCCCGGTTTTGTTGGTCTAGTTGAGCTTGCGCCCGTTCCTGTTGTACCTGTTCGCGTTTTAACTGTTGTTTGAGGAATTTTTTTCTGGCCAGCATCGGTTGCCAGATATTAAAGATCAGCACAATCGCAAAAAAGGCATACGCTGACCATACATAACTTGCATAGCCACCCATTGCCAGAAAGTCACTAATGCTTTCAAAACTCCCCATCAGCTATTACCTCTGATTTTATTGAGAACTTCATTCACCCATTCAGTGCGGCGTTCACGAATTAAAATTTCATTGCGGGTTCGTAAAATAATGGCAATCAGATAAAAACCCAATAAGCCAAATCCTACAAATATGGCTGGTACCCATATCTCTGGCGGGTTAGCCGCTGTATTACTCAGCGACAAGGAGCTCGCTCCCTGATGCAAAGTATTCCACCACACAACGGAATAGGAGATGATCGGAATATTCACAACGCCTACCAGACTCAATACGGATGTTGCCCTGGCACCTGCTTCTTCCGAATCATAAGCCGAACGCAATACCATGACACCTACAAACAGAAATAGCATGATCAGGGTTGATGTTAAACGCGCATCCCATATCCACCAGGTACCCCAGGTTGGAATGCCCCATACCGAACCGCTAAACAAAGCCACCGCCGTAAACGTCATGCCGACTGGTGCACAGGCTTTGGCAACCATATCGGCCATCTTGATGCGCCAGATCAGAAAAGCCGCTGCCATACAGGCCATCATGTAATAACAGCCCATCGCTATTGATGCTGAAGGCACATGAATGTAGGCAATACGGTAATTTTCACCCATCTGGTAATCCGGCGGAGTAAATGCCAGTCCCCAAACCAGACCTACCCCCAATAAAATACCGGTTATAGCAGCCAACCAGGGCATCAGTTGACCTGTCATGGTGTAAAACCATTTGGGAGAACCTAATTTATAAAGCCATTGCCACATTAAAATATCCTATCCTACAAGCATCACGAAATAACTTAGTCAGCTTATGAAACTTAACTTACACTGATTCTCAAGGCAGCTATTATTGCCAGTGGCGCAAGGCAAAGCGCCAGTATCAATATTGCTGCCATCAGGGCCAGCAACCCTGTTGTTGCCATTCCACTTAAGACCGCATTCACGACCCCTGTGCCGAAGATCAGTACAGGTATATATAGAGGCAATATTAACACAGCTAATAATAATCCACTTCTTGAAAGGCCTACCGTTAAGGCCATACCAATTGCCCCTATCATGGTTAAAACGGGCGTGCCAATTAACAGGCTCAGCACCAATGGGAAAAGTCCCTGCTCCGGTAAGGCCAGCATGCTTGCCAGTACCGGAGCCAGAATAACCAGCGGCAGACCGGAAACCAGCCAGTGACTACACACCTTGGCTAATACAATAAAATATAAGGGTTGCGGGCTTAATAACAACTGCTCCAAAGAGCCATCTTCGAAATCAGCCCGGAACAAGCTATCCATCGAAAGCATAACGGCCAGCAAGGCCGTAACCCAGATAACACCAGGTGCTATTTCACGTAAGAAATCTGTATCTGCACCAACTCCGAGCGGAAACAGGCTAACTGCAATCACAAAGAACATCAGGGGATTTATCACATCACCAGGACTGCGAAAGGCTACCAGCAATTCCCGTCTTAAGGTTGCCCCGATAATATTCATACAGTCTCCGGCGTGCTTAAGGCATCCAGATCTATCACCTGTATGGGACAATTCATATGCAAATCATGGTGTGTCGTTAAAATCACGGCGCCACCCTGCTTAGCGTGCTCGCACAACAAGGCTTCCAATTCTGCGACACCCTGTTTATCCAGCGCTGTAAATGGTTCATCGATAATCCACAGCCTGGCTTGACTCAGCAACATACGCGCCAGACTCACCCGCCGCTGCTGACCCGCCGACATCAGATAACACGGCAGATCATCATAACCGTACAGATTAAACTTATTTAAAACCGGCTTGATCTGTGCTGAATTTTTCAGGCCTCGGGACGCGCAAAACCAGCTGAGATTTTCTTTCGGAGTCAGTGTCTTGTTGATGGCCGGGGCATGCCCCAGATAAAAAACGTCGCGATTAAATTCATGCCGGGCCTTCCTGTTTTCAACTCCGTGCCAGTATATAGACCCGGAATATTCATCGTTCAATCCGCACAGAATTCTTAACAGAGTGGTTTTTCCACTGCCGTTCGAGCCCTGAATTTGCCAGACTTCATTTTCGGCAACACTAAAACTCAGATTCTGAAACAGGATCCGCTCGTCGCGTTCACAATATAGACTTTTAAGTTCCAGCATCATTCATCGTCTTATGCATTTCATGACAGCATGGTGAGACCAGCATTATACCCTGTGCTTAGCCCCTAATCTTATGCAACAAAAAAGGAAATTCCGAATGTAATTCATAGCGTAGCTATGAAGTTTTTAACGAGGTGGAGTCACTCCTGTCTGCCCCATGTATTTACCATTTCTGTCCTTATAAGTAATTTCACACTGCTCATCTGATTCATAAAACAGCATCTGGGCAACACCTTCATGAGCATAAATCTTAGCCGGCAGCGGAGTCGTATTTGAGAATTCCAGAGTAACATGGCCTTCCCATTCCGGCTCCAGTGGCGTCACATTAACAATAATGCCACATCTGGCATAGGTCGATTTACCCAGACAAACCGTTAATACATTCGAAGGGATGCGGAAATATTCCACCGTTCTGGCCAGGGCAAAAGAATTCGGCGGAATAACACAGACATCTTCATTGACGCTGACAAAACTGCTTTCATCAAAATTCTTGGGATCTACCACGTTGGTGGTATGGACATTTGTGAATATTTTAAATTCCCCGGCACAGCGCACATCATAACCATAACTGGATGTACCATAGGAAATAACTTTATTACCCGCAATTTCACGCACCTGACCGGGTTCAAAGGGATCGATCATCCCTTCTTGCTCCGACATCCTACGGATCCATTTATCTGATTTAATTGTCATATTCTCAATTTCCAGGCATTTTCAAAAAAAGAATCACGCTGTCTTGATGTCAAACAGATCAGGCATGAAAAAGTGCACATATTACGCAGTTAATGCTAACTTTGACAGCCAAAAATTTGCTAGAATGCCTCGCCTGTTTGACGTTAAAGCAGGTTAAATCGGGTAGTGTTTTACAACGTTTGATACGATCAGGAGTGCAAAATGAAGTTTAAACTGGCATTGATTTTGAGTGTTTTTCTTTCTACTTTCCCCGGCACTTTGCTGGCTCAGGATGCTGAGGCTGGCAGGGTTCTTTACAATATATGCAGCGCTTGTCACGGCCCTAATGGTGAAGGACTGCAAGCCTTAAACGGTCCTAAACTGGCCGGCCAGGAAGCCTGGTATACCATTCGCCAGTTGCAAAATTTTAAATCCGGCGCCCGTGGTTCTGACCCCCGGGATATCTATGGGCAGCAGATGGCTCCTATGGCCCAAACACTGACTACAGACCAGGCCATTAGAGATGTTGCCGCTTATATTGAGAGTCTGGGTAATTAACAGGATCTTTGTTTTGTGAAATCTGGCCTCGCAGTTGCGGAGCCAGATTTTTTTAAGCCTCAATAAACTCTTCAATCATCAGCTGTACCGAACGCACCCCCCTGAATTCATTGACCTGCAAGCGATAAAGCAGTTCTAAGTTGGATAACTTGCTGCCCAAAATTTCTGCACTGACATTAAAAGCAATAGCATCTATAGCCTGTTCCGAAGCCGGGGCTTGAAGTAACAATTTCAGGTGTCTGGCCCCGAGCACTCGCTGGTCCAGCACCTCGAAATCCCCAATGAACAAGGGTTCCGGAAATTGCTGGCCCCAGGGTCCGGCCTGCTCCAGTAATTCTGCAAATTGCAGTGTCAGGCAATCAGCCGGCAAACTGCCGTCGGTATAAATCACTTGTTCAAGCATATGAGGGTCAAGCAGATTCTCCAGTTCCTGATTAAAAGCAGTTTTAAATGCCACAAAATCTTTCGCATATATGCTCAAACCTGCCGCCATCGCATGCCCGCCAAACTTACTCAGTAAACCAGGATGTTTTGTAGCGATAATATCCAGTAGATCGCGGATATGGATGCCGGGAATAGATCGGGCTGACCCTTTTATTTCATTGCTGTTTTCAGTGGAACAGGCAAAAACGATTGCCGGGCGATGAAATTTATCCTTGAGTCGGGAAGCCAGAATGCCAACAACGCCCTGATGCCAATCGGCATTAAAAAGACAAAGACCTGTGTCCTTTTCAGCATCGTCCTCGAGACCAGACAGAAAGGCCATGGCCTGATCCTGCATACTCTGCTCAATATTTTTTCTATCCTTGTTTAAATCGTTTAATTGTTGCGCAAACAGATAGGCAGTATGGGGATTTTCGGTCAGTAGGCATTCGATGCCGAGACTCATATCATCCAGTCGGCCAGCAGCATTCAGGCGTGGCCCGAGCACAAAACCCAGATCACTGGCATTTAGATTGTGTTTATTCTGACCGGCTATTTCAAGCAGAGCATTGATGCCCGGACGGCATCGGCCAGAACGAATGAGTTGCACCCCATGTTTAACCAGACAACGATTATTTTTATCCAGAGGAACGACGTCGGCTACCGTCCCCAGTGCAACCAGATCAAGATACTGCAGCATGTTAGGCTCTGATCGATTATTTATGTTAAACCAGCCTGTGTCCCGCAAGTCAGCCCGCAAAGCCAACATCAGGTAGTAGACGACGCCGACACCAGCCAGCGCCTTGGATGGGAAAGTACAACCGAACTGGTTAGGATTAATAATACATTCTGCCGCGGGTAAATCAGTACCGGGCAAGTGATGATCTGTAATTAACACCTTGATTCCCAGCTCAGTGGCTCTCGCAACTCCATCTATACTGGCGATCCCGTTATCCACAGTAATAATAAGTGCCGGTTGTCTTTGTTTAGCGACTTCAACTATTTCCGGGGTTAAGCCATATCCGAATTCAAAGCGATTAGGAACCAGATAATCCACCTGCTCGAATCCAAAACGTCTTAAACAAAGCAGTAACAAGGCAGTGCTGGTTGCGCCATCTGCATCAAAGTCACCGACAACCAGTATTTTATCCTGCTGTTCGAGGGCTGCACGCAACAGGCTGACAGCATGATTAATATTTAATATAAGTCCAGGACTTGCAAGCCCATCCAGATCCAGAGTGCATTCACTGTTGTCGGTCACCCCTCTGTTACCAAGTATTTGTTTTAGAACCGGATGCATTTCAAGCGTCAGTGCCGACGCAGGGCTGACTGGATAACTTTTTATTTTCATCTGTCAGACTATACTGGCCGGTGCATCGGATTGAGCTTGTCTATTGTACTCATGCTTTAATTCTCTTCTTAAAATCTTCCCGAGCTTGGTTTTGGGTAAAGATTCTCTAAACTCAATATCTTTAGGTACTTTATACGCTGACAGCTTGGTCTTGCAAAATTTGAGCAAGCTTTCCTTATCTGGAGCCTGCTCGTCAACAACAACCAACAGTTTCACCTGCTCAGCACCCCTGCTGTCCGTAACGCCAATGGCGACAACATCTTTAATACCAGGGTATTCACTCACCAAGGTTTCAATTTCGCTGGGATACACATTAAAACCTGAAACGATAATCATATCCTTGAGCCGGTCGATAATTTTCAGGTGACCTTCTTTATCCAGCAGCGCAATATCACCGGTACGCAGCCAGCCCTGAGCATCCAGCACTGTAGAAGTTTCTTCACTTTGCTGCCAGTAAGCTCCCATGACCTGCGGACCTCGCACACAGAGCTCGCCCACCTCACCAGACTCTAGGGACTCACCTTGCGTATTGATTATTTTCAGCTCCGTTTCCGGCAAGGCTTTACCAATATAATCTAATTGGTAATCCTGATAACTGTTACAGGCTATTAAAGGTGAGCTTTCCGTTAAACCATAACCTTCCAGAATTCTGCAGCCCGTTACCTCGTACCAGCGATCGGCGATTTCTCTTGATAAAGGCATGCCTCCTGAAGTGCAGACATGCAATTCAGAAAAATCCACTTGGGAAAATGCCGGGTGTTCACAAAGCTTCTGAAAAAGAGGGTTGATGCCACAAAAAACATTAACTTTATAAGCTTTAATATCGTTTATTAAACGCGACAGATAACGCGGGTTGGGTATCAGTATATTGTGATAACCCATGACCAGACTGCAGAGGAAGTTCATACTGAAAGCATAAACATGATAAAGCGGCAAGGGAGCTACAACGATTGAGCCCTTAATCGGACAATTTGTACCCAGATGCTCATTTAATTGTCTTAAATTTGTTAGCAGGTTTTTATGGCTCAGCATACTGCCTTTGGACAGGCCTGTCGTGCCACCTGTATATTGCAACAACGCCAGATCATCTGCAGGAACATCCCGGGCAGCGCTTAAATCGCATGTCGCTAGAGCTTTTTTTTCCCAGTGCCAATGCCTTCCTGAACTTAACAAAGGCCGGAAATTCCAGACAACTTTGGTAAGCTGCAAACCGTGCCAGAGTATGCAGTGTTGTGCGCCTTATGAGAGGATGCAGATCAGCAATATTTGTTACGATCACTGTCTGCACTGATGTTTCTGCCTGAATTGCCTGGAAGGTTAAAGCTTTGCCTGAATAAACTATCAAAGCCTTGGCCCCGGAATCATTTAACTGATGTTTGAGTTCATCTTCGGAATACTCAGGATTAGTATTGACCAATACCATGTCTGCTTTTAATACTGCCAGTGCAGCAATTGGAAACTGCAGAATGTTTGGCAACTGAACTGCCACACGGTCACCACTTTGCAGTTCCGTATACTCAAGCAGATAGACTGCCAGGTGATCGCTCAACTCATTGAGTTCACGATAGGTTAAATCCCTGCCAATTGCCGTGTAGGCAATTTGCTCAGAGTATTCTGTGCAGGCCCTTGTCAGCTGAGTCACTATGTTTTTATCTATTTTTAACAACATCCCATCCTTGAAATTACGACCGCTGACCCTAAATATTATCTGTCACTGCACTATCTAGCTGATTGCCCGGTTTAAATCCTTTGCTTGCATCGGCTTCTAAACTTAAGCAGCTACTCAGCAAAAAGATAGACCTTTGACAGGTTTGGGAGTATTTCGATTTTCATGACTATATCTTATGAATCACGGCGCAAATGTGCATCAAAATGGAAAGTTTTCACCATGGCCGAGCAGCTGCGCCAGATACTGGAACTTTTATTATGAAAATTCAACTAAGTCCATAGACAGTTTCTCAATTTACCACCACTAAGCTAGCAGATGACTATGAAAAAAACGATCGCTTATCTATTTGCCGCAGCTGCTCTGTGTGCTTCGCTGCTACCCCTGATTTCACAGTCGGCCCCGGACTACCTGAGTTTCCAGACAGAAGATGAAGCTAATAATATAGAAATTTTCAGTGCAGCCAGTCCTTCAGTCGTCTTTGTCACTAACACCGCTCTGGTCAGGAGCAACCCTTTTTCACGTAATGTTCAGGAGATTCCACGCGGCGCAGGGACCGGATTTATCTGGGATGCAAGCGGACTGATAGTTACTAACTATCATGTTGTACAGAGCGCTAATAGAGTTATGATCAGACTGCAGGATCAGAGTAGCTGGGAAGCCGAGATTGTTGGCGTTGCCCCAGATAAAGACCTCGCCCTGCTCAAGATAAACGCTCCCGCTGAACAGCTTAACCCGCTGCCTTTAGGTGATTCTTCCGATCTACAGGTTGGCCGCAAGGTCATTGCTATCGGCAACCCTTTCGGACTGGACACCACTCTAACGGTCGGTGTCGTCAGTGCACTCGGTAGGGAAATCACCTCATTAACCAATCGCACCATCCGTGATGTCATACAAACTGATGCTTCCATAAATCCTGGCAATTCTGGTGGCCCCTTGCTTAATTCACTGGGCCAGCTGGTTGGCGTGAATACTCAGATATTGAGTCCTTCCGGTGCAAATGCAGGTATTGGATTTTCCATTCCCGTTAATACCGTTAAGCGTGTGATCCCCCAATTACTCGAATATGGTCGGGAAATACGCCCGATTCTTGGAATATCCAACCTGAATGATGCGATCAGCGCTCAGAACAATATCGATGGTGTAATTGTGGCAGAAGTGACTACGGGCCTTGGCTCTGCTTCGGCAGGCCTGATTGGCCTGGAACAAGATCCTATCGGCAATATCATTCTAGGTGATGTGATTATCGGCATTGAGGATATGAAGATCAGAAACAGTGATGACCTGCTAAACGCACTCGAACAATTCCAGCCAGGAGATACCGTCGTCGTATCAACCAAGCGTCGCAACCAGAATGAAATGACCTTTGAAGTAGAACTCTCAGAACCTACTCAGGCGTTATAGAGGCTTTAGAGTCTTCACACTGCTCTAGATTTACAGCAGGCATATCGGGGGGCGCCATAAACAACCGGTATAAATTCAGCATGACGAGCTCAAGTCCCTGATCCTCATTCTTAAACGAAAATTTTCCACCCGACGCCAGAACTAAATCCGAGCGAGCGACCAGCATTTGCACCAAACCGGCCATAACACAATTCAAACGCCAGTACGATTCCTCCATTGTTAATGACGGATTGCACTTTATCGATAGTTCAATAAATAAGGCTGAAGACTCTGCAAAAAACTCACCAAATATCTTTTGAACCTGGGGTGCGGGGTCATTAATTGTCCTCAACACCATCTTGTCGAAAACCGGGTTAACTTTATGTATAGCGAACAGTGGCTCGATAAAAGCCCTTAGGAGCAGCATGAAATCTGGAGCCTGATTGGTAAATTCCTGTTTATAAGTCCTTAGTTTTTCCAGGCGCTCCAGATTAGCGGTTTTCATACTGCGTTCCAGTACTTTCTTCATCAGCACTTCTTTAGAACCAAAATAATAGTTAATGGCTCCCAGATTGGCATTGGCTTTCTCAGCCACCGCACGCATGGAGGTTCCGCTATAGCCATGCTCTCCAAACATAAGCTCTGCGGCATCCAGAAATGCAGTTTCTGATTGGTTTACTTTGCTTAACTTTGGATTTCGTTTTGCTTTGCGTCTGTCTGTCATAACACTTCACTCAATTGATAACTATCCCACAGGTCTCGCTTTACTTTCTTAAAATCCACTTAATATCAATTAGTTAACATCCACCCTTGATTTAGTGCAGATATCAGAAACAACAAGCTTATCGCCTTGCCTGTGACAATATTGTCTGCATTTGAGACCGTATAATTGTATTGACATTTAATTTATACGACTGTATAAATTTGCTCCTGAATTAGCAAGTCTTTATAAGTTGAAAAGGCAAACTTACTTTCTGATAATTTTGTGTATCCAAGGAGCAATATTGTGCAACAAGATAAACCTAATCTGCTAACCGCGTTCATTCTATCACTGGGCTTAAGCCTGTTTGCCATTGGCACAGTAAATGCCCACCACTCATTTCCGGCCACTTATGTGATGGATGAAGAACAGACTATTGAAGGAACAATGGTGCAATTCCTGTTCCGTAACCCGCATTCATTTGTGCATGTGATGGTGACTGACGAAGAAACTGGTGAGAACCAACGTTGGGCTGTAGAGTGGGGTGGCGCCAGTGCTTTGGCAGGTTCAGTTGACCGATCAAGCCTAAAACCAGGTGATCAGGTTCGTATTTCCGGGCAACCAGGCCGCAACCCCGAAGATCACCGTCTTCGCATGCAAAGTCTGGAAGTTATTGATGGTGACTTCGAGTGGAATGGCGACTTTGATTAAGCTTTCGACTAATATCATGCTCACTTACAATAAAAATAATCTTCAGCTTTTTATCCAGTAGGAGTTTTTATGAAAAATACCATTCTGACTAAATTAGTGTTCTTCACGCTAATCTTGTTGGGCAGCACGATAGCCATTGCACAGGAAATTAATTTTGCAGGTGACTGGAGTGCCATCTATCACGAAGATGCCCCTGAGCGAATCCCTGGTCCTCCCCTGTCAGACTTCGCTGGACTCCCGCTGAATGAAGCCGCAATCATGCGCGCTAATACCTGGGACCCTAACCGTATTTCAGTGGTTCCAGAGTTCCAGTGTCGTGAACATGGTGGAGACTATTCCATGCGAGGCCTGGCCCATATGCGTATCGAGCGTGTTATTGATCCAAGATCTCAACAGGCAATTGCCTTTAAAACCCGTATGAATTTTCACAACATGGAAAGAACCATATGGCTTGACGGCCGTGATCACCCCCCGGCCGATGCCCCACATACCTGGGATGGATTTTCTACAGCACATTTTGAAAACGGCATGATGGTCGTTTATACAACCCATCAAAAAGAAAGCTACACTCGTCGTAATGGGGTCCCTGCCAGCAGTGAACGTACCTTCACTGAATACTGGTATATACATGAAAATTATTTGACGGTACTAACTGTGGTAGATGATCCGGTATTTTATACGGAGCCTCTTGTTAGAAGTCAGAATTGGGTCCTCAATCCTGCACTGCGTATTACCTCTAATAATTGTGAATATGTATTAGAAACACCCATTGGCGACGATGGGCAAATCGTTCCCCATTATCTGCCGGGCCAAAATCCATTTCTGACTGAAACCGCCGAGATATATCACTTGCCCTACGAGGGAATGATGGGTGGTGCTGAAACCATGTACCCAGAGTTCCGTGATCAATTGGGTGAACCTTTGGGTGACAGTCGCTTCTGCACTCTAGATTGTGAATAAGCTGCTAAGTCGAGGAATAAAATAATGAATAAGATATTACAATCCAGTAAAACTGTCTTAATAGCTACTCTATTACTATCTGTATCAGCATTTTCGTTTGGGCAAGATGCCGAACTGCAACTTATACATGTGCAGGGAAATGTCTATATGCTATCCGGTGCAGCAGTAAACGTTACAGTTCAAATTGGTGATGAAGGGCTTGTGTTTGTCGACTCGCCCAATGAAGACACCATACCAGCAATGATTAGTCTGATACAGGAACACACTAACCTGCCTGTATTATATGTCATCAATACGCATCTGGATGAAGAGCACATATCCGGAAATGCCACACTCAGCAGAATGGGCAATAGGTTAAATGCCAATATCACCAGTTTTGGCCCCCCAGGTGGTGCGCAATCCACAGCTATAGCGGGTGCAACTGGTGGGGTCACCTTATTGGCCCACGAAAATGTTCTAAACCGCTTTTATCTTACAGACCACAATATTGAGCGGCTCGATCTCACCAGCACCTACTTTATGCCTACCAAGGATTTTTACCAGAATGGTGAAGGTATCGTCGTCTATCACATGCCCAATGCCCATACTGATGGTGACAGCATTGTGTATTTTCGTCGATCAGATGTAATCAGTACTGGCGATATTTTTACGCCAGGACGATATCCGGAAATAGATTTGGCTCGTGGAGGAAGTGTACAGGGTCTGGTTGAGGCACTAAACTTTTTAATCGAACTTATTGTTCCGGGTCCAATGGCAGAAGCAGGAACTTATGTTGTTCCTGGCCATGGCCGTATCGGTGATGAAATCGATGTCGTCGAATACAGAAATATGGTCTACATCGTAATGCAGCGAATTGAAGCATTGATTGATGACGGCATGAGTTTAAGACAAATTATCTCATCTCGCCCGACTTTGGATTACGACACTGAGTACGGTGGCTCACGTGGCGGACCCACTGCAGAAGAATTTATTACGGCAATCTATAACAGCCTGACAACAGAGATGTAAGGAAGAATTTATGAAAAATATATTTAAAGCACTCCTCACAACTATATCGCTATTCAGTATCGTATTTGCGCAGGCGCAAGAGCCTTCAGAAAGAGGCGAAACATCATCTCTTCAAAACTTTGGCCTGGATGGTCCAGTTCAGGAAGTAGCAACTGGTCGAAGCGGTGCGCGGGCTGACCTGACTGGCACGTGGGTTAGCATTGTCACTGAAGACTGGCGTTATCGCATGGTAACCCCTCAAATAGGTGACCTGGCGGGTGTCCCTATCAATGAACAGGGCAAAGAATATGCGCTAAACTGGCGACCAGAAATGGATGAAGGCAATGAATGTCGTGCCTATGGCGCTGCATCCATTATGCATAAACCAGGACGCATAAAAATATCGTGGCAAGATGATACAACACTGAAATTGGAATTTGATGCCGGGAATCAGGTCCGATATCTGCATTTTGATCCCAGTGTTGAAGCTGGAGAACCTTCAAGACAAGGTCATTCAATGGCAAGATGGGAAGCACCACGAGGAACCCAAATCTCACCCGGAATTACCAATGTCGTGCCTATCGGACAACAGTTTCCGCGAACAGAAATGGTAAGTAATGCGCTACAAGTTGTCACCGACAATCTGATACCCGGCTATTTGCGCAAAAACGGTCTGCCATATAGTGACCAGGTACAAGTCCGTGAGTATTTTGATGTGATTACTATACCCGATGGCTCTACCTGGTTAATCGTCGACATTATCGTTGAGGATCCTCTGTTTCTTGAAGCGCCTTGGGTGACCAGCATGAATTTCAAAAAAGAACCCAATGATTCCAAATGGAGTCCTGAGGATTGTTTTGTCACTAACCCGGGCTGGTAAATAAACTGTTAGCTCTATTTATTTCAAGCTAGCCAAATGAAAAACGGCTTCCTGAAAGTATAATTCAGGAAGCCGTTTTTCGTTTTACTTCTATCTATTTCCAGCAGATTGCTTTTGGTAGTTACAGGCTTTTCTTAATGTAGGCTTCTATTTCTGCGAGATCATTAGGCATGACGACGTAATGTTCCTCACGCTCTAATAAGTCGCTCAAGTGCTGTGGCAAAGCAGGCAAATCCAGCCCAGCTCGTTTTATAGCTTCAGAGAATTTTACCGGATGTGCTGTTGCCAGAGTAATCATTGGGGTAACACTATCCTTTTTGCAAAGTTGTGCTGCCTTTACACCAATTGCCGAATGTGGATCCAGCAGATAAGCATGTTTATCATATACCTCTTTAATCACAGCGCATGTAGTTTCATCATCTACGCTGGCCGAATCGAAGTTGGCTTTAGCAAATTCCCACTCCTCTTCACTGACCTGCTCCACCTCTGCACTCAAGCCAGTCACAAAACGAGTGACTTTTTCGATATCGCCTTTAAACATATCAAAAATAAAGCGCTCGAAATTACTGGACACCATGATATCCATGCTAGGTGATAAGCTGGCTTCCAGGCCCGATAGATTGTACTGATTACGACTGATGAAACGATGCAGAATATCATTCTTATTGGTCGCAATAATTAACTGCTTAATCGGTAAGCCCATACGTTTGGAGAGATAGCCGGCATAAATATCACCGAAATTTCCGGTTGGCACAGAAAAAGATACGGCCTCACTTTTATCCATAAATTTCAGTGCTGCATAAAAGTAATAAACGATCTGCGCCATGATCCTGGCCCAGTTAATCGAGTTCACGGCAACTAACTGATAGCCCTGAGGTAGAAAACTCTGATCGGCGAAAGCCTGTTTCACGACTTGCTGACAATCATCAAAATTACCGGTGATTGCAATGTTATGTACGTTATCTCCGCTAACTGTGGTCATCTGCTTGCGTTGTACTTCTGAGACCCGGTTATGGGGGTGTAAGATAAAAATATCGACAAAATCCGAATGCTTACAGCCTTCCAATGCGGCGGAGCCAGTATCACCCGAAGTGGCTCCCAAAATGGCAACATGCTGTTGTCGCTTTTGCAAAAAATAATCCAGCAAACGGCCGAGTAGTTGCAGGGCGAAATCTTTAAAAGCCAGAGTCGGCCCATGAAATAATTCCAGTACCCACTCATTATTATCAAGCCCTGTTAAGGGTGCGACTTCAGGGTGAGAGAAATCGGCATAAGAATCATCAATCATCTGTTTTAATACATCATCTTCAACGGCACCGTCTGTATATAGGCGAATGATTTCATAGGCAAGATCGGCATAACTCAGATCTTTCCAGGCTAAAATCTGTTCACGAGACAGTTGTGGCACTGTTTCCGGAATAAACAGTCCACCATCCGGTGCCAAGCCAGTTAATACAACTTCTTCAAAGCTGTGGGCTGCAGATTGCCCGCGAGTACTAATATATTTCATGGTCATTTGTTAATCGTGCGGTGTAAAAAAATAACTGCTATGAAAGAGATCAACTCAGTCGTCAAGTTCAGCAACCCGGATTCGGGTTACCTTGTCGATCACTGCATCCAGTGCTTCAATCTCAGCCAGTGCCTTGTTCATAATAGACTCCTGAATTTCATGAGTCATTATTATGACGGGAATTGCATCATGGTTTTTCCCTAGTTTCTCAGGGTCTTTTTGAATCATGGCCTCAATACTGATCTCATTATCACCTAATATTTCTGTAATATCAGCGATAACGCCAACCTTGTCCTGAACCGTAATTCGCAGGTAGCAGGCACAGCTTATTTCTTCTATTGGCAGGACACGAGTATCGGCAAGTTCTTCCACCTGAAATGCCAAGGCAGGAATTTTTTCAGTCTTTTCTTCCATGCGCCTGGCGACATCTATCACATCAGCCACTACCGCTGACGCAGTTGGTCTGGCTCCTGCTCCTGCACCATAATAAAGTGTGGAACCTACCGCATCGCCATGCAGCAATACAGCATTCATCACACCATCGACTTTGGAAATCAGCTGTCGCTTGGCAATCAAAGTCGGATGTACACGTAACTCAATTCCACGTTCAGACAGGTTACTGATCCCAAGATGTTTTATGCGATAACCTAATTCATTTGCATACGCCAGGTCATCCGGGGTTATGTGACTTATTCCTTCTATATAAGTCTTTTCCAGGTGCAATGGTGTGCCGAAGGCGATTGCTGAAAGTATGGTTAGTTTATGGGCGGCATCTATGCCATCTACATCATAGCTGGGATCAGCCTCTGCATAGCCCAGTTCTTGCGCCTCTTTTAAAACTTCGGCAAAGGGTCTTGATCTGGCCTGCATTTCAGTAAGAATATAATTCGCAGTCCCGTTAATAATACCCGCAAGCCATTCAATTTTATTGGCTGCGAGCCCTTCCCTGAGCACTTTAATGATTGGTATGCCGCCAGCTACTGCGGCTTCAAATGCAACGACAACATTCTTTTCCCTTGCGGCCTGAAAAATTTCATTGCCATGTGTTGCAATCAGCGCCTTATTCGCCGTAACCACATGCTTGCCGTTTTCTATGGCTTTTAAGACCAGCTCACGCGCAAAATCAGTTCCGCCGATCAATTCCAGTAAAATATCCACTTCAGGGTCAGTTGCCACCGCGAAGGCATCATTGGAAATCTTCACATCCCCGATATCCTGATCAGGGCTGTATGAAAGTGTGGCGATGTGCGTAACCCGCAAGTCCCTGCCCAGGCGTCTGGCGATTTCCTGATGATTTGCTTTCAGTACGCTAAAACTTCCGTAGCCAACCGTGCCTAAGCCGCAAATCCCAATATTAATTGGTTGCAAGATGCTCTCCTGAAATTTTATCGATTAACTGGAAGGACTTACTCGGTTTCGAAAATAAACGCCGCCAGATCTGCTGCAGGCACATAACCCGGCAAGCTGGAACCGTCTTCAAAAATCAAAGTCGGAGTCCCGTTGACGCCTAGTTCTCTCCCCAGCTGATATTGCTCAGCTACAGGGTTGTCACAGTTTTTTTCGGCAATGGCTGCGCCCCTGATTGCGGTAGTGAAAATCAAATTTCGATTTTCTGAACACCAGGTTGAAACCATTTTCGGATAGGTGACTTGATCCATACCACTGCGTGGAAAAGCCAGATAACGGATAGTAATTCCGTAGCCATTGAGTAAGGAGATTTCACTATGTAAACGCTGACAATACTGACAGTCGACATCTGTAAATACAGTAAGCGTGGCTTTTGATTCACCCTCAGCAGGATAAATGATCATATCTGCTTCATCGAGAGCCGCCAGTTTCTCAATTCGAATTTCATTACGATGACTTTCGCCAAGATTTACCAGACCTTGTTCCGTAGCACGATACATATCCGTGGGCAGGAAATACTGTGCATCAGCACTGGCGTAGATAAGTTGGCCGTTCTGGATTCTGACTTCATAGAGTCCATCTATCGGACTGGTGGAGATAGACTGAATACTGATACCTGATTGAGTGTCGATCAGGACCTGACGGATTGCAGCTACTTCCGGAGTCTCATCAATAAGACTGCTCTGCAGGCCCGCAGCATTCTGGGCAATAGCAGGTAGTGTCAACACCAGGGAAAGTGCCAGAAAAGCGCCTGCTATAGACGCTTTGATTGTGAAGTGATTAATAAGCTTAACTGGCATGCCGCCCCCTCTGGATTAATGGCCCCTGCTCGGGCCTATGTGCTTGAAGGCATTGTAGCAAGCCGCCAGGCGGCTTATCAATTAACCTTGCTGTCCTGCTTTTTTGTCCAGTTTTTCCGTAATACGTGCAGCACGGCCAGTCAGTTCCCTCAAATAATAGAGTTTGGCCTGACGTACATCACCACGACGTTTCAGCGTAATACTCTCTATCATTGGGCTATGTGCCTGGAAAGTTCTCTCCACGCCAACACCATGGGACATTTTTCGAACAGTAAATGCAGAATTCAGGCCTCTGTTACGTTTTCCAATAACGATGCCTTCAAATGCCTGCAGACGCTCACGATCACCTTCCTTGATACGCACCTGCACAACAATTAAGTCACCAGGACCGAATTCAGGGATATCAGTCTTCAACTGGGCTTGTTCTACTTTTTGAATAATGGTGTTCTTGCCACTCATTGCCTTACTCCAATTTTCTAAATCAGGTTAACTGTCGCTTTTACTTTTTTGCCAATAACTTATGTATTTAACTAACTTATATTTATAACTATTTTAATTCGTTAATTCGCTTTTCCACCATGACTGTTTTCATGTTTGCCATATTCGCTGATAAATTCATCCAGCAAGGCTTTTTGATCAGCTTCTAATGCAAGTTTCTCCAGTAAATCCGGTCTTCTTAACCATGTCCTGCCCAAACTTTGCTTCAATCGCCAGCGCGCTATAGCCGCATGATCACCACTCAACAATACTTCCGGTACTGTCTGTCCGGCTATGTTTTCAGGCCGGGTATAGTGTGGATAATCCAAAAGACCCTCAGCAAAGGAGTCTTCTGCAGCCGAATCTTCATGCCCCAGTGCTCCGGGCTGAAGTCGAATCATGGCATCCATCAAGACCATCGCTGCCAGTTCGCCACCACTGATGACATAGTCACCTAGCGAGTATTCTTCATCCACCAGATTTTTTATAACCCGTTCATCAATTCCTTCATAGCGACCACAAAGCAAAACCAGACTGCTTTGCCGGGCCAGATCTACAATATCCTTTTGCTCCAGAGGCTTACCCTGCGGGCTCAGATACAGCACCTTGGCTTGCTTTCCGGCTCTGCTCACTGCAGCACTCGCTGCTGCAATTGCTGCGCTGACTGGTTCTGTCTTCATCAGCATGCCCGGTCCACCACCGTAGGGCCTGTCATCAACTGTACGGTGCCTGTCTTCCGTAAAATCCCGTGGATTCAAGAAGTACGTTTTAACCAGTTCCTGCTTTACCGCCCTGCCACTTACGCCATATTCGGTGAGAGCACTAAACATTTCCGGGAATAAAGTGACTATGGCTATGTCCATCACATTCCCTATATTTTATTTTCAAGCCCAACTGACCCGGCTCTAGTAGTCTTTTTCCCAGATCACCCTGATTTCACGCAGATCCAGGTCAATACTGTCTATTACCCGGCCGCGGAGGTAGGGAATTAATCTTTCTTCCTCATCAATACTGTTCTTATCCGCTTTTACAACCAATACATCATTTGCGCCGGTTTCAAGCAGATGATCCACAATACCCAGATCATCACCATTCAGGGTAAGAACCCGTAATCCCTGCAATTGATACCAATAGTATTCATCTTCCTTTAATTCAGGCAACAGGGCTTTTTCTATATATAAATCCTTACCTGTATATGCTCTGGTATGGTCCCTGTCATCACAATCTTTAATATGGCCTACAAAGCCTTTGCCCTGAACCCTGCTTTGATCTATTTCCAGTCCAACCAGTGTATTCGACTGAGGCGTCAGAAAGTGCCGGTAAGAGAGTATATTTTCCTTGGGATCAGAGAATGAAATCAGCTTTACCCAGCCTTTTATGCCGTAAGGGGCACCAACACGTGCAACCTTCACATACTTCCCATTTTGCTCAGAGAGTTGCTCTGAAAGCAGATCAGAAAGCTGTGGATCAGACATTTAAGCTGCCACTGCTTCCTTTACCAAAGTGGCTACACGATCGCTCAACTGGGCACCTTGACCTTGCCAGTATTCGATACGTTCCATGTCAATACGCAGCCTCTCTTCCTGACCTTTTGCACCAGGATTAAAGAATCCGACACGCTCAACAAAACGACCATCCCGAGCCTCACGCTTATCAGCCACGGTTAAATGATAAAAAGGACGTTTCTTGGCACCGCCGCGTGAAAGTCTAATCATTAACATAAGTTATTGTTCCTAAATAATAAATTCGGTTTTACAGCAGTTTTATACAAAGTACTTTACAACCGGTATTTTCCGGACCGGAAAAAGGCGGGTATTCTATGTTAAAAGTTACAGCATTGGAACCTTTTAGAGCCCTTATCTTGGGTATTTCACCTAAATAAGGCTACTGTCATCTGCCGGGAAAGCCCCCGCCAGGCGGAGGCATACCGCCAGGAGGATTCATCCCTCCCATGCCGCGCATCATATTGGCCAGTTTCCCGCCTTTCATTTTCTTCATTACGCGCTGCATTTGCTTGTGCTGCTTGATCAACCTGTTTAGATCCTGAATATTGGTACCTGAACCCAAGGTGATCCGTCGCTTACGTGAGCCATTCAGTAAATCCGGATTACGCCTTTCCTGCATGGTCATGGAATTAATGATTGCCTCCATTCGCGCAAACATCTTCTCGTCAACCCGCCCAGCCGCAGCCTGAGCCATACCGCTCATACCCGGCATCTTATCCAGCAGGTTAGTGATACCTCCCATATTTTGCATTTGCTGCAATTGTTCCTTGAAATCTTCCAGGTCAAAGCGTTTGCCACGCTTTATTTTAGCCGCCAGACGCTGGGCTTTTTTCTTGTCTACATTCTTCTCAACATCCTCAATCAGCGAGAGCACATCACCCATACCCAGAATTCGCGAAGCAAGACGATCGGGATGAAAGGCTTCCAGGGCATCTATCTTTTCTCCGACACCCAGGAATTTGATTGGCTTACCAGTAAGGTGACGTACAGATAAAGCTGCTCCACCTCTGGCATCACCATCGGTTTTGGTCAGAATGACGCCTGTCAGAGCCAGGGCATCATTAAAAGCCTTGGCCGTATTGGCAGCATCCTGGCCCGTCATGGAGTCAACCACAAACAAGGTTTCTGCCGGGTTTATCGCGGCATGCAAGGCCTTGATTTCAGACATCATTTCTTCATCAATGGCAAGGCGACCGGCGGTATCCACAAACAACACATCGATAAAACGCTTTTTGGCTTCCGCTAATGCATTCTTAACGATGGCTTCGGGTTTCTGACTAATATCACTGGGGAAAAAGCTGACCCCGACCTCCCCGGCCAGGGTTTCCAATTGTTTTATCGCAGCCGGACGGTAAACATCAGCACTCACGACCATGACAGATTTTTTCTGTTTGTTCTTAAGCCACAATGCCAGTTTGGCGACAGTTGTGGTTTTACCGGCCCCCTGTAAACCAGCCATCAGTATCACGGCCGGAGGCACAACTTTCAGGTTTAGCTCTTCATTGCTGTTACCCATCAAGGCCTGTAATTCAGCCTGAACGATTTTCAGAAAAGCCTGACCGGGATTCAGGCTACTGCTGACTTCCTGACCAATCGCACTCTTTTTAACCTGTTCGATAAAATCTTTAACCACAGGCAGAGCCACGTCAGCTTCGAGTAGCGCTTTACGCACCTCACGTAAACTTTCCTGAATATTGTCTTCGGTTAACTTGGATTTACCGGTTATACTTTTTAAAGCGCCGGATAAACGCTCCGTTAATGTTTCAAACATCTAAGATCACTTCTTCACTGGCTTTTGATCGTGTAATTCTACAACAAAAAAGCTTCTATGGCGTGCGTACTTATGAGAGACTTTCTTCATGCTAGCAACAGTTTCAGGTATCATTGCCGTCGCCTTATATTTATTGGGGACTTACTTCCAGAGTCAGAGTTTATTCCATGATCGCAACAGACGGCAGCTTGTACTAAGTTGTGGCGCTTTTGCTCTCGTCGCCCATTTAATTAACATGAATGCGGTTATAAACACACCGGAAGGATATAATTTCGGTTTCTTCAAGATTGCTACCCTTTTCAGTTTTGCCATCTCAGCCCTGGTAGTCCTGAGCAGCCTGAAAAAACCGCTGGAAAATCTCTTTCTATTGATTTTCCCAATCGCCGTTATCAGTATTTTATGCTCCCTGTTGCTGCCCGGTACTTATACCTTACAGACTGAATATACGAATGGTGTGGCTTTGCATATTGTGCTTGCCATTCTGGCAACCAGCATCATTACAATCGGCGCAGTACAGGCCGTTTTTATGGCCTACGAGAATCAACAGTTGAAACAGAAACACGGCTTTCGTCTGATTCAGCATATGCCGCCCCTGCAAACCATGGAAAGCCTGCTCTTTGAAATTGTCTGGGTCGGAATCTTTCTGCTTAGCGGTGTTATTGTCACCGGTATATTATTTACAGATGATTTTCTTGGTCAGCACTTATCTCACAAGACCGTTCTCTCCATTACATCCTGGTTCGTGTTTGCCGTTTTATTGTGGGGTCGACACAGGGCAGGCTGGCGTGGCACAACTGCAATACGCTGGACCCTGGCTGGTTTTGTTTTTTTGATTTTGGCTTATTTTGGCAGCAAGTTCGTCCTTGAATTGATCCTTAACCGTGTGTAAGACACAGCAAAGCTTTAGCCATTCAAATGAATAATATCTCCCTGGAAAGCCTGTTTGGCATCTTACTGTTTTTGATCATTGCATCAGGGTACTTCTCCAGTTCCGAGACGTCGATGATGGCGCTCAACCGCTATCGCTTACGTCATCTCGTCAAGCATCATCATAAAGGCGCCATCAGAGCCAGCAAATTACTCGAACAACCTGACAGACTGATTGGCATCATTTTGATTGGCAATAATTTTGTCAATATTCTTGCTTCAGCAATAGCCACCATAATTGCCGTACGTCTGTTTGGCGATGCCGGCATACTCATCGCCACCATATTGCTGACCATTGTTATTCTGATATTTTCAGAAGTTACACCGAAAACGATTGCCGCAGTTCACCCTGAAAAGATCGCGTTTCCTTTCAGCATACCCTTAAGTATTCTGTTGCGGGTGTTCTACCCTCTGGTATGGATGGTTAATACCGTATCAAATGCGCTGGTACGTCTGCTGGGTTTCGACATGGATGACGAGGACTCCCACCACCTCAGCACAGAGGAATTAAAAACGGTGGTCTATGAAGCCGGATCACGTCTTTCGGTACGAAGGCAAAGTATGCTGGTCAATATTCTGGATTTGGGAAAGGTCACGGTGAGCGATATCATGATTCCACGTAACGAGGTTGTCGGCATCAACATTGATGATGATATTGACAGTATTATGCAAACCATCTCTAACAGCCACCATACCCGTCTGCCCATCTATAAAGAAAACCTCAATAATGTAGTAGCCATTCTGCACATGCGGAATACTGCACAGTTGATAGACCTTGATGAAGTCACCAAGGAAGAATTGATGCGACTGACCAGGGAAAGTTACTTTGTTCCTGAAACTACTTCACTACACAACCAACTGATCAATTTCCAAAAACAGAAACGTCGAATTGCCATGGTGGTTGATGAATATGGCGACGTGCAGGGTATTGTTACCCTGGAAGATATTCTGGAAGAAATTGTCGGTAATTTTACGACCAATCTGGCGGATGAAACCGAAGACATACATCCTCAGGCTGACGGATCCTACCTGATTGACGGCAGCGCTAACATTCGTGAAATAAATCGCGCACTGGATTGGGATTTGCCGATTGACCGGGCTAAAACCCTGAACGGCCTGTTAACAGATTATCTGGAAAATATTCCGGAAAACAATGTGGCAATTCAACTGCCTTTCTATCGGGCTGAAGTTATGCAGGTCAAAGACAACATGATTAAGAATGTTCGTATGTGGTATTACGACCCTGATGAAGAAACCAAACAGACACCCTTGTTCTAGTTATTAAGACCGGTATGAATTATTGTAACCAATGCGGTTCAAGTATTAGTAAGCTAATCCCACCAGCAGATGATCGTGAACGATTTGTTTGTGAGGGCTGTGGTTATATTCATTACCAAAACCCTCGAATAATTGTTGCTACGCTGCCCTGTTATGAAGATAAAGTACTTTTATGCAAACGCGCTATTGAGCCACGCTACGGACTCTGGACCCTGCCTGGCGGATTTATGGAAAACGGTGAAACTACACACCATGGCGCACTGCGTGAAACACGTGAAGAAGCTTGTGCCGAAGTCGAATTGTTGGATATCTACAGTTTATACAATCTGCCACAGATTAATCAGGTGCATATTTTTTTTCGGGCCACTATGCAGAATTTAAATTTTTCAGCCGGCGCTGAAAGCCTTGAAGTAAGACTTTTCACCGAAGCTGAAATACCCTGGGATAAAATGGCTTTCACTCCGGTTTCAGAGACCCTAAAGCATTATTTCGAAGACAGAAAAAAAGGTGCGTTCCCGATGCATTGTGCCGAAGTCTGTACAGACCCTGATACTGATACACGCATAAGCCGACGTCTTTAAGCCATGTTCATACCAACCACAAAAGTAAATACAACAAATGCAACCAGTAAACAGCAGGATGATGTCATTGCCGATGAAGAACCTCTCGAAATCCGGCTGGGCTATATCGATAATGAACGTGGCCGGGTGCATAAAAGTATAGCCATTACCATGCGCAGTCCGGGTATGGATGTAGAGTTAACCCTGGGCTTTCTGTTTAGTGAAAATGTTATTCAATCTATCAGCCAGATTATGGACATTGATACCAGCAAGGAAAACCTGATCCGCATAGAACTTTCCGAAAAAATAAGTTTTGATATGAAACGCCTTGAAAGGCATTTCTATACCACATCCAGTTGTGGTGTTTGTGGCAAGGCATCTCTGGAAGCACTAAGTATTGCCGGAGCAGAAGCTATCCAAACAAACCAGTTTCAGATTAATGCCAGGCATATCTCCACTCTGGGTAAAAATTTAAGGGTGAAGCAGAATATGTTTCACAGTACCGGAGGAACACATGCTTGCGGCCGTTTTGATAAGCTGGGGGTAGTACTCGATATTGCTGAAGATATTGGTCGCCATAACGCTATGGATAAACTGATCGGTAAACAGCTGATTGCAAAGTCTCTTCCTCTGTTAAATCACGGCTTAATTGTCAGTGGCCGCGCAAGCTTTGAGCTTATGCAAAAGGCCCTTATGGCACAATGCCCTATGCTGGTCGCAGTTGGAGCACCGTCATCACTGGCAGTTGAACTTGCACAGGAATTTAATATCACTCTGGTAGGTTTTTTAGGTGATGAAGGATTCAACATTTATCATGATGATGAACGCATCATAATCTGACCTTAAAGCGGAATGAATGCTTACATTCATCTGCCTTGCATCTGCCATATGCCCACTTTCAGCTCTTATTCAGCAGTTTTCAGCTACCTACCTTTTACTTAGCCCAGTAAGCTTATTTTAAGCAGCATGAACTTTTTTCGCGCCCTTGATACCGACCGGGAATATTATCATCAGTATCAGCAACACCATGAGTATGTCTTTATCAATGGAATACTGCAGCAGGAAATCATCAGGTAAATTCACGGCAAGACTCATTAACAGCACGATGATAATTAAAAACAGGCCCCGGTACATCAACAAGCCAGTAACAACCATGGCCCCCAGAGCAATCAGCATGTAATCAGTTTCCATTCCGATTCGTTCAAGTAAAGCCTGACTCAGGGTCACCCCTAATGTCATGAAAATTATCAATACATATAGAAACATGTCGTTGTACCGCCTCAACAGCCCTCATGAGCACTTCCACTACTGCTTTTTGTCAGTGTCTGCCCTGCCAGCTATTTTTAAGCTATGTTAGAATGGACCACGAATTGCATCCCTATGGTACGTAAAGCGTCATGCTGGATACTGTTAATACCATCACAAAAAATCATTTTCAGGATTGGCATCAGGATGAGGCTACTAGCCTGCTCTTAGATTTCGATATTGATGACAATACTATTCTCGACGCACTGCATCTTTGCCAAAATACGTTTGGCTATATTGATAAAGAACTCATTCCACTGCTCGCTAAAATTTTTAATTTGTCACGTGCTGAAGTACAAGGCGTTGTCAGTTTCTATCCTGACTTTCGTGAACAAAAACCAGGCGCCTATATCTTAAAAATATGCCAGGCAGAATCTTGTCAGGCACTGGGGTCAGATAAGTTGACAGCAGATATTAAAAAATTTCTTGATCTTGATTTTCACCAGACAAATTCGGAAGCGGATATTACTCTGGAACCCGTTTACTGCCTGGGCAATTGTTCCTGCTCTCCCAATGTGATGATTAATTCACGTATTTTAAGCCGTGTCGAAAGTGAGAAGCTAAAACAACTATTACAGCAACTAGGCAACACTTAAAATGCCTGCTGTCTATTTACCCAGAGACACTACCGCCCTCTCCTTGCATGCTGAAGAATTACTCATTGCTCTTCAGCAGGAAGCCGCTAAACGCGAAATTGACTTAAGCATAATCAGAAACGGGTCACGTGGCGCCGCCTGGCTGGAACCTTTACTGGAAGTTGAAAAAAATGGACAACGTATCGCCTATGGCCCGGTACAGATAACAGATATCAAGAGTCTGTTTGATGCTGATTTTTTAAATGCCGGTGAACATACACTAAAACTTGGCGATATAAATGACATCCCCTGGTTTAAACAACAACAACGATTAACCTTTAGCCGCTGCGGCAATACCGATGCACTGTCTATAGATGATTACGTTAAACACGATGGCTTCAAGGGCTTTCAAACTGCGCTTGGCTTAACAGGCCAGGAAATCATAGAGACACTCATCGATTCCGGCTTGCGCGGTCGTGGTGGCGCAGCATTTCCAACCGGTCTGAAATGGAAGACTGTTGCGGACGCTGAAGCTGATTGCAAATACATAGTTTGTAATGCGGATGAAGGTGATAGCGGTACATTTTCAGACCGCCTGCTAATGGAAGGCGACCCTTTCTGCCTGATCGAAGGTATGTTAATCGCCGGAATCGCTATTGGCGCTGAACTCGGTTTTATCTATCTGCGCTCGGAATACCCACTATGTAAAACAATTCTTGACGAAGCGCTGACCAAAGCCCGACAGACTGGCTGGCTGGGCAAAAACATTCAGGGCAGCGGCATAAATTTTGATATCCGTTTACATATCGGTGCCGGGGCCTACATCTGTGGCGAAGAAACATCCTTACTGGAAAGTCTGGAAGGCAAACGCGGACAGATTCGTTATAAGCCGCCCCTGCCAGCAATCCATGGTTTACATGGCAAACCCACCATCGTAAATAACGTAATCAGTTTCGCTTCAGTACCCATTATTCTTGCCAGGGGCGCTGCATTTTACGCACAGTTTGGCAATGCGCAATCACTGGGCAGTATGCCTTTCCAACTCGGCGGCAACATCAAGCGAGGCGGGATGCTCGAAATTCCCTTTGGTCTTAGCCTGAGAGAAATAATCGAGGATTTTGGCGCTGGCACCCTGAGTGGGAATCCGGTAGCGGCAGTTCAGGTTGGCGGTCCTCTGGGTGCCTATTTTTCAGCAGATCAACTGGATATCCCGCTGGAATATGAAGCATTCAGTGCGGCTGGAGGCATGCTTGGACATGGCGGCATCGTTGTCTTTGACGACTCCATCAACCTCCTGAAACAAGCCCGCTTTGCCATGCAATTCTGTGCTCTTGAATCCTGCGGCAAATGTACGCCTTGCCGCATCGGCTCTGTGCGGGGAGTAGAAATCATCGACAAGATTCGCGATACTCAGCATGCAAAGGAATTAAGTACACACTATGAATTGCTGAATGATCTTTGCGACACCATGGAATCAGCCTCACTTTGTGCTATGGGCGGCCTGACACCAATCCCGGTTCGAAGTGCGATTAAACTCTATCAGATATCCACTCAGGCAGATAAAACACAGTCATGAGCCTATTTAAAGAAATAGACTTCGGCACACGGACCTCCAAAAACCAGCAACTGGTCAGTCTGGAAATTGATGGACAAACAGTGCTTGTTCCTGAAGGCACCAGCATCATGCGTGCCGCCAAACAACTGGGTACCAGTATCCCCAGACTCTGTGCTACTGACAGCCTGGAAGCATTTGGTTCCTGTCGACTGTGTCTGGTAGCAATTGAAGGACGTAATGGTACACCGGCTTCATGTACAACACCGGTAGCCGAAGGAATGATTGTTCATACCCAAAATGAAAAACTGGCCAAACTGCGTAAAGGCGTGATGGAACTCTATATATCGGATCACCCTCTGGATTGCCTGACCTGCAGTGCCAATGGCGATTGTGAATTACAGGATGCTGCGGGTGAAGTCGGCTTACGTGAAGTGCGATACGGCTACGCAGGGAAAAACCATCTGCAGGCCGGGACCGACAATTCCAACCCTTACTTCTCCTTTGATGCCAGCAAATGCATTGTTTGTTCCCGCTGTGTCAGAGCCTGTGATGAAATACAGGGCACCTTTGCCCTCACCATCAGTAAACGCGGTTTTGAATCCCATGTTAGTGCCGGCATTGAAGAAAGTTTTCTCGATTCCGAATGTGTTTCCTGTGGTGCCTGTGTACAAGCATGCCCCACTGCCAGCCTGATGGAAAAATCTGTAATAGAGCATGGCATCCCGGAGCATAGCGTGGAGACTACCTGTGCCTACTGTGGTGTTGGTTGTACCTTCCGCGCTGAAATGAAGGGTGATCAGTTGCTGCGCATGATTCCGGCCAAAAGCGGCAAGGCCAATGAAGGGCACTCCTGTGTAAAGGGCCGCTTTGCCTGGGCTTATACCAGTCATAAAGAAAGGATTCTAAATCCAATGCTGCGCGCATCCATTAATGATCCCTGGCAGGAAGTAAGCTGGGATGAAGCCATTCAGTTTACTGCCAGACGTTTTAAAGAGCTGCAGCAAGAATACGGGCGTAAAGCCATCGGCGGCATTTCCTCTTCGCGCACTACTAATGAAGAAGTCTATGTTGTACAAAAACTGGTGCGTGCAGGTTTTGCTAATAACAATATAGATACCTGTGCACGAGTCTGCCATTCCCCTACCGGTTTCGGGTTGAATAAGACACTTGGCACTTCTGCCGGAACTCAGGATTTCATCAGCGTGGAAAGCAGCGATTTAATCTTGCTGATAGGTGCAAATCCAACTGATGCACATCCTGTCTTTGCCTCCAGAATGAAAAAGCGCTTACGCGAAGGCGCAGAAATTATCGTTGCCGATCCCCGACGCATAGACATGGTTGAGAGTCCTCATATTAAGGCAGCCATCCATTTACCATTACTGCCCGGCACCAATGTTGCCTTGATCAATGCGCTGGCCCATACCATCGTTGAGGAGAATCTTTTTGAGCGGGACTATATCAGGGAACGTTGCGATACAGCCCTATTCGAACACTGGCTGACATTTATCAGACAGGAACGAAATGCCCCCGAAGCTGTTTCTCATCTTTTGGGGGTAAGTGCAGAACTTATCAGACATGCGGCTCGTCTTTATGCAAAAGCCGAACGTGCTGCTATTTATTATGGCCTGGGTGTCACTGAACATTCACAGGGCTCCACCATGGTAATGGGAATGGCAAATCTTGCCATGCTGACCGGCAACATTGGTTTTAATGGCACTGGTATTAATCCCTTGCGCGGCCAGAACAATGTGCAAGGCTCCTGTGATATGGGATCCTTTCCACACGAGCTACCCGGCTACCGGCCGGTAGGCGATGAAGCTACCCGCCTGAGTTTCGAAAAAGACTGGGGAGTCAGCCTCGACAGTGAATCCGGTTTCAGAATTCCAAATATGTTTAATGAATCCATAAAGGGCAGCTTCAAAGGAATGTACATACAGGGTGAGGACGTCGCACAATCTGATCCCGATGTTCATCATGTTGAAGCAGCCCTACGCAATCTGGATTGTCTGGTTGTGCAGGATTTATTTCTCAATGAAACCGCCAAGTACGCACATGTGTTCCTCCCCGGGACTTCGTTCCTGGAGAAAGATGGCACCTTTACAAATGCCGAACGACGTCTCGGCAGAGTCAGACCAGCCATAAAACCGCTTACCGGCAAGCACGAATGGCAAATCACTATGGAGATAGCCCAGGCCATGGGCTATGCCATGCACTACAATAACTCTTCAGAAATCATGGATGAAATTGCTCGCTTAACCCCGACATTCAGCAGGGTCAGCTTTGAGAAACTTGATCGTGAAGGCAGCCTGCAATGGCCCTGTAATGATCAGGCACCGCATGGGACACCCATCATGCACATTGATAATTTTGTGCGTGGCAAAGGAGCTTTTGAAATTACAGAATTTGTACCTACCCTGGAAAAAGTTACAGCAAAATTTCCCTTGCTCTTAACGACTGGCCGAATTCTGAGTCAATACAACGTTGGTGCCCAGACACGCCGTACTGCAAACAATATCTGGCATCCGGAGGACATACTGGAAATTCATCCCCACGATGCAGATGAACGAGGCATCAAAAACGGTGACCTGCTTATGATAAGGAGCCGCAAGGGGGAAACGTCCCTGCATGCTTTAATCTCGGAACGTATGCAACCCGGTGTCGTCTATACGACTTTTCATATGCCCTTCTCAGGTGCCAATATTGTCACCACTGAATTCAGTGACTGGGCCACCAGTTGTCCGGAATATAAAGTTACCGCTGTGCAATGTGAATTAACCGATCATATTTCTGAATGGCAGCAACACTATCTGGATTATCAGAAGCAACACAGCGAAACCGGAAGAGATTTGCTGGCCTGATTTACACGCTGTTCCCTGCTAGTGTGAATTGTGTAAATACGCGGTACTTTTACATTAGCCACTCTGCCTGGCTTTTATCAACTGTTTCAGTAGGGTATTCTTCGACTTCCTTAGCAGAACTACACACGAAGATAACGATCATGCCCTTTCCTAAATTACTTAGCACACTGGCACTATCTTCCGTTCTCTGTCAGCAACTTTATGCACAAGAAGCCCTGCTAACAACAGTTTCAGTAAACTCAAAAAGTGTAGTGATTTCACACACCGAAACGCCTCCGCTTATCGACGGCATTATCGATGACGAGGTCTGGACGAATGCCACATTTATTGACGATCTGCATCAAGTCAATCCGGTTGAGTATGCGGCTCCCTCTGAGCCTACTGAAATCTATATGCTTTATGATGCTGATGCGATATACGTAGCCGTTAGACTATTTATAAATCCTGAAGACCTTACCGACAATATCCTACGTCGAACCGGCAATGTTATAAACGACGATAATATTGTCATCAATGTAGACCCTTTCAACAATCAACGTAGCGGTTATTATTTTGGCGTCAATGCCAACGGTGTACGAGTCGATGGTATATTTCAGAATGTTACCCAGCCCGATAATGACTGGGACTCTATCTTCTTTGTGGAAACAAGCCGTTTTGAAGGTGGCTGGATTGCGGAATTTGCTATCCCCTTCAGATCACTCTCTTTTGACCCTAATTCCAGTACCTGGGGCCTGAATTTCACCCGCTCTATTCAAAGTAAAAATGAATTGATTGCCTGGCAAAGCTATAACCGACGATTTGATCCAAGTAGTTATGGAGAGTTGAGAGGACTGAACAATATTAATCAGGGCCTCGGACTGGATATTATACCTTCGTTCAGCATGAGTTCTGCACGTAGGTTTTCTCCAGATAATACCGAGGATAATTTTGAACCAAGCCTGGATATGGTTTATAAAATCACCTCATCTTTAAACGGTTCATTAACAATTAATACCGATTTTTCATCTGCTGAAGTTGATAATCGGCAGGTCAATTTAACTCGTTTTAACCTGTTTTTTCCGGAAAAACGTGATTTCTTTTTACGTGAATCCGACATTTTCCAATTTGGACGCATCGGCGCTTCCAACGCCCTGGGTGGCGGACAAAATGGCAGACCTTTCTTTTCCAGGAATATCGGACTCGGCAGCTCCGGTGAATCTGTTGATTTGAATTACGGCGCCAAAGTCAGTGGCAGAATAGGCAAACTGGATATCGGCGCATTAAGTATCCGTCAGGATGCACAGGCTGCCGTTGATGCCAGCACACTGTCTGTTGTGCGTGCCAACATGGGGCTGGTTGGCGAATCTACCCTGGGCTTTATCATGACTGACGGCAACCCACGTTCAAACCTCGACAATAGCTTGTATGGTGTGGATTATCTCTATCGCAATTCAGGCCTATCCGGCGGCCGCAGTCTTGAAGCATCTGGCTGGTATCAGGCTTCAGATACTGAAGGCCTTTCAGATAACGATAGTGCTGCCGGTGCTGGTTTTGCCTTAACCAATAACACTGGGTTTAATGGCGGACTTGCTGTTAAACGCTTCGAGAGCAATTTTAATCCTGCTCTCGGCTTTGCCAATCGCAAAAACGTAGATGATTATTCCGTACAAAGCGGTTACAGCCACCGTTTTTCCAGTGGCTATTTTCAAACCTATGACTTCAGACTCACAGGGCGCCGTTATAATGCCATTGGCGCTGGCCTTGAATCCCAATCAATACTTTTCCAACCCTTCAGTATAAGTAACAGAAGTGGCGACCGACTCTTATGGATATCGAAATATAACAAAGAGGTCTTGGCTGCGCCTTTTGAGATTTCTCCGGGTGTAGTCATCCCTGCCGGGGAGTATCACTTTAGCGACGATGGCTTTACCTTCAGCACCGCTGGTTTTAGAGAATGGTCTGGCAGTTTTTCCTACATTCACGGAAGTTTCTACAGCGGCAACTTTGATCGTTCCTGGGCTGATATAACCTGGAAACCCAGTGCCAGATTCAGTACTACATTAGAATATGACGTACAGCTTGTTGATCTGCCCGAAGGTAAATTTACTACCCGCATTATTAGCGGTGCTATTGATTATATATTTTTCAATAATCTCTCTTGGACCAACCTGATTCAGTACGATAACGTTAGCGAAACACTGGGTATCAATATGCGCTTACACTGGGTTCCCGAAGAAGGACAGGAATTTTACTTCGTCATTAATCAGCTTATGGAAGATTATGACCGGGATAATAAATTTCAGTCAGAATTTACCGATTTCACCATTAAATTCAGCTATACATTCCGCTATTAAAGTTCTGTATTTCTTTGCTGAATTTTAATGCCTGCGAGATACCGGCCACTCTTTTTTTCTTAGCCTTTGGCAGTCCTGCATACAGTTGCTGGTTCTGTTTTAGGCGCATCTATGGCAGTATTCAGTAACACGCCAATAAAAATAAAAAAACAGGTGCCTCTTATGCTTCGCAAACTCACACTCTTCCTGCTATTTAGCTCTGGTGCCAGTCTAGTCTCGGCGCATCACAGTAATGTTGCCATGTTTGATACCAGCCAGAAAATTGAAGTCACCGGTGTAATAGAGCAAATTTCCTGGCGTAATCCACACGGTTATATTCTCTTCAGGGTAGATGACGGGGCTGGCAATTCCAGACTCTGGCGAGCTGAGACTATCGCTGCCAGTGTCATGCGCAATCGCGGCATACAGGGCGATGCCATCGAAGTCGGTGACCGGGTCACTATCGCCGGTTCGCCTTCAAAGACAGAGCGCCCGGAAATTCTGGCCAGTAATATGCTATTACCTGGCGGCTATGAATTTGATTTCGGCAATGGTACGGCCTATTTCCCGGCTGGCAAGGCTGGCAATATTATTGGTTATCTGGACGATAGTTCCGGTGTCGATGTTGAAACGTCAATGGCCTCAGCAGATGGCATTTTCCGAACCTGGAGCACCATCATGAGTGATCCGCAAGCCTTTCCGATGTTCCGTGGCGGTTACCCCTTAAATGCTGCCGGCGAAGCAATCCATGCGCAGTGGGATCCCTGGGACAACGCACTGTTGCAGTGCGGCACCAAAGGAACACCACTGATTATGATGACCCCTTTCCCGGTTGAATTTGCTGAAGTCGGGGATACTATCGAAATGCATATGGAAGAATATGATGCGATGCGCACTATCCACATGAACCCGAATGCACCTGCTCCGGAAGAACACAGCATGTTTGGCTTTTCCCGTGGTCACTGGGAAGGCAGTACCCTGGTGGTAGAAACCGATCATATCAGCGCCGGCTATTTCAGTTGGGAAGGCGAACCTCAAAGTGACCAGATCTCTGTCGTTGAACGCTTTATGCCCTCTGCTGATTTTGAACGCATGGACTATCGCCTCAGCGTCACAGACCCGGTTTACTACACAGAACCTTTTGAGTTAAGTAAATATTTTGTCTGGCTGCCCTATCGTTCGGTAAACCCCTATGAATGTCTGGAACAAGAGTATTAAAAAAACACTGCGAGCTTTTATTTACCATCATCTGCCAAGAGCAGAGAAATATAGAGATTTAAAAGAGGACATATGGGCACAACTTTAGCAGGTGCAATAATAGTCATCATTTTAGTAACTATAGTTGCTGCGGTGTCTACAAAGCAGCAAAAAGATAAAACTAAAGATTGATATCTGTGCAACTGATGCCTGCTATCCCCCAAAAGAAATGCCGACATATCTTTTTATAGAGTGACTAATTGCAAAGGGCAGAAATGAAGGAGCGGCTATGCTTAAATATATAAACCTGATACCCCTTTATATTCGCTTTATCGTCTGCGGTTTACTCTCTACAACTGTATTTGCTCAGAGCATGAGTGGACAATCTCTACACACTCTAAACTCTTCCGGTTCAGAGCGCAGCTATGTACTGTATATCCCTCCACACGAAACCAATGCCAGCTTGCCACTGGTTTTCAACTTTCACGGCTCAGGCAGTACTCCGGAAAGGCAGGAAGCCCAAACCGACTTTATGCGTCTGGCAGAAACTTATGCCTTCGCCCTGGTATATCCGGTTGGTGCCTTTACCAATTCAGTCACTGCGGGCAGCTGGAATGCCAATCTGGATACTGGTGTTGATGATGTGCAATTTGCCCGTGACATCATCGAAGACGTAGCCAGTCTGCTCAATATCGATAGGAAGCGAATTTATTCTACGGGGATGTCCGGTGGCGGTCGCATGACCAGCAGACTCGCCTGTGAGCTTTCTGATGTACTGGCTGCTGCTGCCCCTGTTGCAGGACTTCAATATCCTGATGATTGTGACTTGAAAAGACCCATACCCCTGCTGTCATTTCACAGTATGGATGATGCTACCAATCAATATGAGGTCTCCGGCGCTTCCCGTCCCTACTGGCGAATGGGCGTGGAAACCGCACTCGATAAATGGCGTCAGGCCAATGACTGTACACTCACCAACAGCAGTGACAAACTTTCTCAAAGGGTGACTTTTTATCAATGGCCTGATTGCGCCGGTTCAGCCGAAATACAGTTCTATCAACTGTCCGATGGCGGACATACCTGGCCAAATTCGCCAATCGACAGTTCCAATAAGGACATCAATGCCAGTGAACTGATCTGGGAATTTTTCAGCAAACATACATTACCCTGAACCATGGCTTGATATTCACGGGTTAAAAAAATCAACCATTAGACGAGACTTTTCAAAGCAAAAGCTTTTATGCTTGCTACACATCACCTAACATTTCAAAATGTTTTTAACTACACAAAAATCAGGTTGAGAAACAATGCCTAAAAATAAAACCCAATATGAAAGCGAACAAGTAGCCGGCAATGGCTTACTGCACAGACGGCTGTTTTTATCGGGCGGCATGGCATTGGTTGGCGCCGGATTCCTTGGCGTAAAACAAGCCCAGGCTGCCAATCCCACAGACTTTCCTGACTGGATGCGGGTCGAAGGAAGCTCTGCCGGAGAATACGGACTGCGTTCCAGCCATGAGTCTGATGTCGTCAGATTGGTTAATCCAAGACAGGGAGCAGTAGCTATTGCCAGCGGCTCCAGAACACCACTAGAGCGACTCGAAGGAATGATTACACCCAATGCGCTACATTTTGAGAGACATCACTCAGGGATTCCTGATATTAACCCGGACCAGCATCGGCTGATGCTTCATGGCATGGTGCAAAGACCACTAAGTTTTAGTATGGATGCACTGCATCGTTACCCGATGGAAACCCGAACCCACTTTATAGAGTGTTCCGGAAACAGCCGCGCACTTAACGCTGCCAATCCGGTGCAGGGAACTGCAGGTAGTTTACATGGCTTACTTTCCTGTACGGAATGGACCGGCATTCCGCTCGCAATATTACTGGACGAAGCGGGACTTGATCCGTCAGCAAGCTGGTTATTGGCCGAAGGGGCAGACGCCGCAGCCATGAGTCGCAGTATTCCCTTAGACAAAGCTTTGGATGATGCCCTGTTGGTTCTTTATCAGAATGGCGAAGCCATACGTCCATCCAACGGCTATCCGCTCAGGCTGCTGGTTCCCGGTTATGAAGGAAATGCCAATGTGAAATGGTTACGCCGCCTTAAAGTTACAGATGCACCAACCATGACGCGTGATGAAACTTCCAAATATACAGATTTACTCGCGGATGGAACTTCCAGAATGTTCTCCCTTAATCTGGAGTCCAAATCAGTCATTACCTCTCCTTCTGGTGGTCAACAAATGAATGGCCCGGGGCTGTATCAAATATCCGGCCTGGCCTGGTCAGGTCATGGCCGCATAACTAAGGTAGAAGTTTCCGCTGATGGTGGGCTTAGTTGGGCTGAAGCTGCATTAAGTGGACCAGTGCATTCGAAAAGTCTAACGCGTTTTCGCCTGCCCTGGCGCTGGAATGGTAATGAATCGATTTTAATGAGCAGAGCCACCGATGAAACAGGCTTTATCCAACCCACCCGGCAACAAATATTTGCTAAATGGGGAACCCGTTTCGGCTATCACACGAATTCAATTCAATGCTGGGGAATTTCAGGCACAGGAGAGGTGAATAATGTTTATATTTAAAATGAAATTCCTGTCTGCCTGTGTGTTGATAACTCTGTTTTATGTGAAAGCCGGCGCTGCAGAGGGTCCTGATCTTGGTCAGCCAATCTCTGCAGAAGAATTGGCCAAGTGGGATATCAGCATAGCTCCTGATGGCGGCGGCCTACCTCCAGGCTCTGGCACGGCTGTCCTGGGTGCGCCGATTTTTCAGGCAAAATGCCTGGCCTGCCATGGACCGGAAGGTCAAAATGGCTTGCATGACCAGCTGGTTGGCGGCATTGGCAGTCTCGCTACTGAACAAGCTGTAAAAACGGTTGGCAGTTACTGGCCCTATGCAACCACACTGTTCGATTTCATTCGTCGCGCCATGCCATACCAGCAGCCTCACACCTTAAGTGATCCTGAAGCCTACAGCCTTACCGCTTATTTGCTCTATCTGAATGGCATAATTGAAGAAACAGAGCTGATTGATCAGAACTCGCTTCCCAAGGTCATCATGCCAAACAGAGATAATTTTATTTGGACGGAAGATGCCCGGTAAATACATCTGGCTTTTAATTCAAACTGCTCTTGTGCATAAACAGCTATAACTTTATTCAAACAGGATTTTATTTGACTCAGCTTATAATTCTAAAGCGAATTTTCGTAGTCTTCAGGCGTATTAATATTTTTGAATACTGTTCCTGCCAGCGACTGTTTAGATAAAGGCCTGCTGTGACAAAATTCGAGTATTGCACGCATCGAACGCAATCCGCCAAGCTCATGACTGTCCAGAAACAGCTCTCGCAAATGCTCTCTTAATTGAACACTGGCCCGAAGCGCACAGGGTAATACTTCTCCTTCAAAATGGCAGGCGGACTCCCCTGCCATATTACTTAGTAAGATCTTCAGAACCGACTCATTCAGATATGGCATATCCAGGGGGACAATCAACAGAGGATGGTCTTTGAGCTTGCCTTCCTCGAATAATGTCTCCAGACAGGCATGCAGACCACCGGGTGGTCCGCAGTGTGAAAGAATATCCGGGACGGAGTCGCTAAAACCCTCACGACCACTTATCAATATTCGCTCACTACCGATAGACTCAAGCAAAGAAATAGTGCGATCCAGCAGGGATTGTCCGGCAAAAATCAGTTCAGCTTTATCCCTCCCCATTCGGGTGGACTTTCCGCCAGCTAGAAGAATGGAGTAAAACACAGACCCTTCAGGCCGGGTTTTCCTGAATCAGGTGCACATCGCGTTGCGGGAAAGGTATTTCAATATTGTTGTCAGCCAGGGCTTTATGAATCGCCATATTAATTCGATATTTGGTATCAAATAAGACATCAGTAAGCACCCAGCAACGGATGCCGATATCAATGCTGCTGTCACCAAAATTATCGATACCGATCAGGGCACCTTTTTCTTCGTACAGCCCCTGCATGCCTTTCAGGCAGGAGCTTATGATTGTGACTGCCTGTTCCGGATCAGAGCCATAGGCAATACCGACAGATAATTCCAGCATACTGCTGGCTTTCGAATTGTGAATAATTTCGCCAACAATGTGCCGATTTGGAATGGTTATCATGACATCATCTTCATTGGTGAGAATGGTGTAACCCAGTTTGATTTCCTGCACGATGCCACTGACGCCTTTAACGGCAATAGTATCCCCGACAATAAAAGGACGGGTAACTATAATGCTGATACCGGCTCCGTAGTTTGACAGTAGACCCTGTAATGCTAAACCGGCCCCCAATGACAATGCGCCGATGGCCGCCACGAAAGGCGTAATACTGATGCCTATCTGCCCCAGAGCCATAATGGCAACAAAAATTACAATGATGACTTTGAGCGTAGCGGAAGTGAATTTGCTCAGTGTGACATCAAGATTCTTGCTGAGCATAAAAGCATGCAGGAAGCCTGCAACTTTACCGGCAATAAACATACCGATCAGCAGAATAATGATCGCGCCTAATACCTGAAAACCGTAAGTAACCAGATAGCCCACGATCAGATCGTAAATCTCCTGCGCTTGCTGTAGTTCATCTTGCATTATTTAATCTCGTTGTTTGCCAGATTAAGCCGGTTCTTCTTCTTTACCATCTTCATGAAGAGCGAATCGACCCCGTTTACCGAATACCTGATCCTGCCTTTCCCAGGGCCAGCCACCAAACTGATCTTTTTGATAATCCATAAAAGCCTGCTGTAATTCTGCCTGGGTATTCATTACGAAGGGACCATACTGGGCAACAGGCTCAGCTATGGGCCGGCCTTGTAAGAGTAAGAAACGGGCCGCTGCTGCACCGGTATTATTAATAGCCAGTTCTGCATCTGAATGCAGGTGCATCCCGGTTCCAGCGGCAATGGTGTGACCATCTGCCTGAATGCTGTTGCCAGCATAAAAATACAGTCTGCGATTCAGACCTGCTTCCTCTGCGGGCAAGGTCCAGCTGGCACCAGGAGCCAGGTCAATCAGCAACATGGCCACTTTAGAGTCAGGCCTTGCTGCCCAGGAATCAGGGGGTGGCGCCAGCGCTTTTACGCCATCGACCTCTCCTGCCACGATTTTAATTTTGATGGCCTTACCTGCATCATCCAGGGTTTCATAAATCGGAATTTTTTCATTCCAGAACATGGCAAAATGAGGCTTTGCCATTTTGCTTTCAGCCGGCAGATTGAGCCATATCTGGAAAAACAATAATGGGTTTTCGGCATTTTCATTGACGAGTGGAAACATCTCGCTGTGCTGCACACCTTTACCGGTAGTTAACCATTGCACATCACCGTTGCCATAACGACCTGCTGCACCCATTGAATCCGCATGATCCACCAGGCCAACCGGAACAATACTGACTGTCTCGAAGCCGCGATGCGGGTGTACAGGAAATCCGGCCACCTGCTGCCCGTGGTACATGCGCCAGCCATCTTTTAACTGAAAATCCTGCCCTATCGGCCTGCCCTCCAGGGAGGCGTCAGGACCCAGTTGTTCATTGCCCTTGGGAAAATGATCATTATGAAAGGCACAAAAAAGAAAGGGATCTGAAACTTCCCAATGTAAACCGAGTAATTGGGTACTGATAATAGCATCTGACATGGCGCTTAAACTTCCTCTAACACATTCAAAAATCTAGATTATTTCGTTCACATTATGGCAAGAAAGGGTGCGATAGAGAAATACGCCAGAACGGCGATTATAACTAAATACAAACTTATCTTGAATGGATTTTCTTTCAGCATATCCACAAATGTACGGGCCTTACCTTCTTGTTTTAAGCTTTCGTATTCAGCCCGCATTCGTTGAAATCTTTGCAGACTGTATTCATCCAGAATCGCACGCACACGCGGATATTGATCATCATCCACCAACCACAGAGCCGGCATGGAAATGCCCCAGTTTCCAGCCGAAGTTTCATAAAATTCCACCTGATGAGACTCGAGCAGTGCATAAATCTCGGCGACTTCATCTTCAGGAACATTACGTAGTTTTAGCAGTTGTCTTGCCATGCGAAGAAAGTTACAGGAAGGTCGTTAAACTATAAAGCTCGATAAGCACATTATTTACGTAATAACTGCTCGGACTTGCTGGAGAGTTTTTTCTTTGCTCTTAAAAAATTAAAACCGTCGTCTTCACCGGCAAGCAGTAACTGATTCTTTTGCTCCTCTTGCTCAAGCTTGCTATGCAGCAGAATTCGTCTTTCCACGATCATAAAATAAGCACAAAACCCCACTATATACAGAGTAATCTTGATCAGGGCAGCCTGCCACAAATAACTGGTATCTGCAGATAACTGAACGTAACTGATATATTCCGCATGCAACAGGCGTACTAATAACCAGAATACGATCAGAATAAGCAGACCCTTGAAACGCGGTTTTAAAAAACGACCCGTAATTACCAGTGCACTAAGTTTAAGTAAATTATTCAGCATCAGTAGAGCCCAAACGCCAGTAACAGCAGTACAAAGCTTGAATTTTTATAGCGCCGAATAATCTTATCTTCCTCGGCCTTAACAATTATCTCGAGCTGTTCCGCATCATAATCGGCTACCTTTTTACCGGCCAAAGATATTTCCACCTTGGCCTGCTCTATCGCCTTTTCACGGATCATGCCGCGGTATCGTTCGATAAGGCCCTGCTTTTTTGTTGTTAGCCAGCTTTTCATAGTCGTCCACGTTTAATCCAGAAGCCAAATGTACAGCTTTCCCTGTCACCTTGATGGGTATTATATACTTTACAAACCCAATTAAATCATTATAATTAGCCACATATTACGGAGATTTAACAATGTGTGACTTAACAAAACCTCATTTTTCAGATGCCGACAAAGCCAGAGAATATCTGGAAGAACTTCGCTGGTCTGGCAATCCTGTGTGCCCTCATTGTGGCTCAGAAGGTGCTTGGCCTATCGAAGGCGGTCGCAAGGGTCTGCATAAGTGTAAAGCTAACTATTGCCGTAAACAATTCACAGTCACTATAGGCACTGTGTTTGAAAATTCGCGTGTGCCTTTGAATAAATGGCTTATGGCTGTGTACATGATGGCCTCTTCTAAAAAAGGCGTATCTTCTAAACAGCTTGAGCGCACCTTAGGCGTTACTTATAAAACCGCCTGGTTTATGTCTCATCGTATCCGCGAAGCCATGAAAGATGTTAATGGCGGCTTATTCGGTACTGGCGGAGGTTTCGTTGAAGCTGATGAAACTTATATCGGCAAAAAGAACACCGCTCGTAAAGGCCGTCTAAGAGGCAAAGAAGCTAAATCAGCTAAAGTACAAGTCTTGTCTCTTATTGATCGTGAATCAGGTCGAGCAAAATCTATTGTCGTAGACAACCTTCAAGTTAAAACTTTATTGCCTATCTTGGTAGAAAACGTCTCTGACAGAGCTACTATCATGACCGACAAAGCTTCTGATTATCAGGCTGCTAAAAAACACTTCAAAGCGCACCATTCTGTAAATCATTCAGTAAGAGAGTATGTAAATCTTGATAACAACCAGATTCACTCCAATACTGTTGAAGGCTTCTTCTCGGTCTTTAAACGTGGCATGAAAGGTATCTATCAGCACTGCTCACAAGATCACTTACAACGCTACATGTCTGAATTCGACTTCCGCTATAACACAAGGGAGAAACTTGGTTATGACGATGCCATGAGAGCCGACTTAATCTTAAAAGGCATTCAGGGTAAGCGTCTAACCTATAATCCGATTGGTTAAACCTGAAAAGCGAATAACGAGAAAAGACTTCAATATTATCAGCAAGTTATGCCGTATAAAAAGGCAAAAATAACTTCATCGAATTTTTTCTAATGTCTGTTAAAATAGGCTTTGACGGCACCGTCCACTTTTCTGACCGTTGCACTTAACCTTTTGGCAAGGAGGCAATGGGTGCTTCCGGAGCAGGTTGGCTACCAACCCACAGAAAAGCAGGAGTCAGATATGTTAAATTTACTTAAACATGTTTTTGTAAATGCATATACACGATTTCGTTTAGGACGCTGGGAGCACGTACGTGCACACTTGCGTAGTTATCCTAAGCGATGATTTATTGTGAGCAATGGATTGCAAAATGTTTGGCTAGATTTGAGGCTTTCCAATTGAAGGTTGGGAAGCCCCGTAATTAATCTACCCAGCGGATCTAGTATGGAAACTCGGACGGTGTTCGTCTCTTTTTTTGCTTTCAATTATTCCCACGAAATGAATTGTACTCACTTAGGTTTACTCAAGTAAAGTCTCCCCGTACTTTATCGTTTTTTATCGCTTTCTTTCTTCTTCTCTTTTTTCTTGCCATTATTAGGCTTTGGCGGCGTATTAAGCATCTTTCTTAATATGTCGTCTGGGTCTGGTTTTTTATTTTGAGGTTTATCGCTCATGTCAATACTTGGTAGTGAATACGATGGCCTAACTGATGCCGGAAAGCATACCATGCTTCTGGGCGCATTTTCCCAAGTTGCAGCATATTTGGATCATTTTGTAGAAATAGTTCTAGTCAGTCTTTTAGGAACCTCACACCGATATGGGGGTGCGGTAATTAGACATATAAACCTTGGAGCTCAGAGAGATTTAATTCGACTAATTATGGCCGATAAGTATGGAACTGATTCTTCTGAATACAACATGCTGAACGATATACTTGGCGCTATTAAAGAGGGCATAGATAATAGAAACAAATACCTGCATTCTTTACATCTTTACACAGAACAGGGAATCTCTAGCCAGTCATTTAAGCGCGGAAAGTTCGATTTTGACGCAAGAATATCCAACCTGGCTGAAATGGAGAAAAATCTCCATAAAGCAATGCTTGCAGGTGAGCTGCTCCTTAAATTTTTAGCACAACAGAGCGATATTCAGGTGCCAAACGACCAAGCGCCACTCCATAAAGAGTTTCTAGAAGCTGAATCTCAGAATCATTCTCAAAATCATACTGGGCAAGAATCAACTGACCTTCCCGAATCATCTCAGGACTAATCTCAATTTCCTGCTTTTCCTTCTCTTGAACCTGCATGGTTCGTGGCCTCTAGCTTGGGTTTGCTAACTATATAATCGCCACCTTGATAGTGCTTTTTATAGCACGGCCAAAATTACCAGTTTTTGGCATAAAAATTATATAAAAACATATTTGTCGATTTTAATATTTGTAACTTATTGTTTTATATGTATTTAAATAGTTGGCACGGTATTAGCTTATACAAAGTAAAGAACTGGTTATTTATACAAAAAAATTCTCAACTTAAACAAAATCAAGGAAAAATTATGAACATATTATTAACCATACTTGCCGTATTTGCCCTGAGTTTCAGCCTGGTGCTTATAACGCCAATGCTGACTGTCGGACTTGCACTTGTCTCGTTCACAGGCGCTTTTTTAATCTGGTTGCTACCCTCAGGTTATGTCTAACTGGCTACGGCAGGCTTAGAAACTGTTAATTCAGCACACTTATTGAAACACGAGAACACGCTATGAACCTATTTATAACAATTTTAATCATTATTGCCTTGAGTCTGGGATTGGTGGCATTGATACCACTGCTGTCGATCGGGATTGCCTTGCTGTTTATAGTAGGCGCCTTCCTGATCTGGTTACTGCCCATCATGATTATCGCCAGCTCAGATGTAACCACTGGAGGTGAAAAACTGTGCTGGATACTGGCGATAATCTTTCTGTCCTGGTTCGCCTGGATTTTCTATTTCTTCCTGGCACCTTTAAAGCCCAGGACTTCCTGTTCAACTTATCGACATTACCGGTATTAAACACCCTCTTATGCAACATAGCATGAATGAACATAGATTAGAGTCAGGCAGTGCATCCAGTTTACTGGTCAAATTACTGGCTTTTTTCTTTATTTTAATTTGCTTGGCTGTAGGCATCGTAGGCCTGATTCTGCCTATCATCCCTGGGCTTTTGTTTCTCGCTATCGCTGCCATGATAGCAGCCAGGCATTCTCCTGCCACCGATCGCTGGCTCAGAAAAAATCGGGTTTTCAGTGCCTATCTGGACAGCGGTCGGGGCTTTTTTAAACTTAACTGGTGGGGGAAAATTCAATTCCTGTTATGGCTATGTCTGAAAATATTCATTGATACGATTGTGCTGATTTTTGCAGTGATAGCCAAACTGTTAAGTTTTTCAATCCGCAAATCCCGCTATTATCAGCGATAAGTTCCCGGCAAGCGGCCTGGTAATCCCTGCTAAAAACCCATTGCAGGATGGTTCATACCATAACTCGAACTGTAGGCTATCAAGCGACCACAGGCTACAACGCCCATCCACAAACAAAGCGAAACAAAGGCTGAAACTCTGACTTTAAGAGGCGGTAATACCTTCATGTCCCATTGGTCGATATCGGATAGCAGGAATTTATGCATCCCCAGTGCGTTCAATCCGGCCAACACAATCAGTAACATTTTTAACTGAAAAACCCGGTTCACCGGATATTCCCAGGGTGTCACAAAGAAAAATACAATACCGCTGAAGACGGCAAGCGCAAAGGCAAACCAGGCTATATGCAGGATATAACGCATAGTCTGCTGGCTCGAAATAAAACGTCCGATGCCGAGTAGGCGAAAATCCAGCATCATCATGCCGCCGAAAAAAGTCCCATAGGTCAGTACATGAATCACTTCTACAACAGGAAAACTGTAATAGGACAGACTCAGGAGATTCGTTAAAGGGTTATCTGCCAGGCTTTGTGATAAAAACCTCATAAATTGATCAAACATTTAGTGCTCCTGTTAATTCAGAGTTCAAAGCTAGCCGATTGTGGGGCGCATGGCTAGCGGCTAAAGGCATCTTATGCTTTAATCTTGCGTCCTTCTTCTTACAAAATACAAGAGGTTCGGGATGTTCCCTGCTATCAAGTTTCCATCCAAAAGGATTCGCTCCAGAAATCTGCTTATTCTGCTTACCAGCTGTTTTCTGCTCGCCTGTGGCGGCTCCGGTAATGACAATAATAATGCTGTAAGCGATATAGCACCGATCTCTGCCGGCGATTCCATACCTGCCGGCATTACCCTGCTGGAACGAGTAGCGGCAGATACGGACCAATTACTCATCCCCTACAGCAAGTTTCAGCTGGATAACGGGCTGACCCTGGTGATCCATGAAGATCACTCAGATCCTATCGTAAGGGTCGATGTCACTTATCATGTCGGCTCAGCCCGTGAAGAACCACGTCGCTCCGGCTTTGCTCATTTCTTTGAACACATGATGTTTCAGGGTTCTGAACATGTTGGTGATGACGAACATTTCCGCTACGTCACCGAGGCCGGTGGCACCATGAACGGCACAACCAACAATGATCGAACCAACTATTTTCAGACCGTACCAAGCAACCAGCTGGAAACCATGCTGTGGCTGGAATCCGACCGAATGGGCTTTTTACTAGATGCTGTTACTCAGGAAAAATTCGAAATTCAGCGTGACACCGTCAAAAATGAACGCGGCCAAAACGTCGATAACAGCCCCTATGGCCGCTTCAATGAAGTCAATTCTTCTGCTCTGTATCCACCTGATCATCCCTATTCGTGGCCGGTAATCGGCTATCCGGAAGATCTGGATGCAGCGACTCTTGATGATCTTAAAAATTTTTTCCTGCGCTGGTATGGACCCAATAATGCCACCCTGACCATTGGTGGCAATGTAGATGAAACAGAAGTCCTTAATCTGGTGAATAAATATTTCGGTGAAATTCCTTCCGGGCCAGCGGTGTTACCAGATGTACAGGAACTGGTGACACTTGATTCGGACCGCTATGTCTCTTATGTTGATGAGAATATCCGCTTCCCTGCCCTCTTGTTTACCTTCCCGACCGTACCACTTGATCACCCTGATAAGGTTGCACTGGAGGCAATGAATGAAGTCATTACCGGGGGACGTAAATCCGTTTTTTACAAAGACTTTGTATTAACCAACAGGGCCATCACAGCAACCGGCTTCGATAACAGTATGGAACTTGCCGGCTCACTGACTTTTTATGTCATGCCTTTTCCAGGCATCCCCCTGAGTCAATTTGAAGAGGAAATACGCGCAAAACTGGATGATTTTAATGAGAATTCCATCTCCGATGAAGATTTGCAAATCTATAAGGCCCAGCAGGAAGCCGGGCTCATTAACAGCCTCTCAAGTGTCAGTGGCAAAGTCTCGCAATTGGCCTATTACCAGACCTTTTATGACAATCCCAATATCATTCCACAGGAACTGGAAGCAATCCAGAATCTGACCAAAGCAGATATCCTGCGAGTCTTTAATACCTATATCAAGGATAAACCTGCCATCATCCAGAGCATCGTTCCTGGCAATGATCCGGATAGCCAGGCCCAGCCTGATAATTTCAGGATCCCCGAACGTCTGAGTCGCCTGGAAAGTGCCAACGACAATCTGGAAGAACGTATCGTAAACTCGTCCTTTGACCGGGCCATAAAACCGCAAGCAGGTCCAAGTCCACTGGTCATCATGCCAGATTTTTGGCAAAGCACATTGGAAAACGGCATTGATGTCATCGGCGCCCTCAGCACAGAAGTCCCCATGGTCACTATCCGCCTGAGCTTCGCAGGTGGCCACCTGCTGGAAGACCCGGATAAATACGGGCTTGCCAGCCTCACTGCCAATATGATGGATGAAGGTACCGAAAGATTTAGTGCCGAAGAATTTGAGATTGAACTGGATAAACTCGGCAGCAGTATTTTTGTTACTGCCGGTTCACAAGCAATGACCATCAGCATGCGCAGCCTGAGCAGAAACCTGGATGCGACACTGGAACTGCTGGAAGAGCGCTTGTCTGCTTCCGTGTTTACTGAAGAAGATTTAATTCGTTTACGTCAGCAGCAAATCGAAAGTATTGAAGCCGACAAAGAACAACCCAGCACCATTGCCTCCAATGTCTATCGTGAACTGATTTACGGGGAATCACATCCTTTTGCAGTTTCCCCGGATGGTGAAATCAGCACTCTTGAGAGTATCAGCCTCGAAGATATAGAAGCCTTCAGGAGACAGAGTCTGGTTTCACAAGCGCTCGATGTGGTGGTCATTGGTGAAATTGAGCAACAGGAAATTCTTGAGAAACTCGACTTCCTGCTGAATCTGCCGAATGAAAATGTAAATCTGCCGGAACTTCCGCCGACACCTGAGATTAGCGAAAACACGCTGTACCTGATTGATAAGTCCGGTGCCCCGCAATCAGAAATTCGCATTGGCTACATGGGCGAGCTTACTTATGATGCAACCGGCGAATATTTTGAACGTTACCTGATGAACTATGTGCTGGGCGGAGCCTTCAGCAGCCGTATTAATCTTAATCTGCGTGAAGATAAAGGTTATACCTACGGGGCGCGAAGCAGTTTTTCTGCAACTCGCTATCCGGGACCATTTACTGCTTCAGCCAGCGTCAGAACAGATTCTACTGCCGACTCCGTTGTTCAGTTCATCAATGAAATGACCCAGTATCGAGAGTTGGGGATCACTGCAGAAGAGTTGGCCTTCACGAAAAATGCTATTGGCCAGAGTGAAGCGCTGGATTATGAAACGCCTGGACAAAAGGCACGCTTACTGGGGCAGATTATAGAATATGATCTCGACAGAGACTTTGTCATGAGACAGCAGCAAATCATTAATCAGCTTAGCATTGAGCGTGTTAATGAACTGGCCAGAAAACATTTACCCATCGAGAAAATGATCATACTGGTCGTCGGCGACAAGGCATTGATTCAGGATTCATTGGCAGATTTAGGCTACAACATAGTCGAACTCGATAGTGAAGGTCAGCCATTATAAGTAATAGTTGGTCACGCTTATCATGACCCGAATTCATGTACTCAGCGGGCCGGAGTCTTCAGGTAAAACGACTCTGGCTTCGGCGCTGGCGAGTTATTACTCCGCCCCACTGGTTCCTGAGCAAGCCCGTACCTACCTGGACAGTAAAAAAAACAGCAATCCTGCATTTAAGTATCAGCAATCTGATTTACTTGCAATTGCCAAACAACAACTGGCCGCAGAACAAAGTGCACTGTCGCTAAAAACCGAACATATTTTTTGTGATACAGACTTGCTGGTTTTGATTATCTGGAGTGAAGTCAGATTTGGTAACTGTGATACGTGGATCATAGAACAATTTGAGAAGTGCATTTCGAATAACCAACGCCATTATTTACTCTGTGACTGGCAGATCCCCTGGGAAGCTGATGCACTTCGGGAACACCCTGAAGCACGAGAACAGTTATTTCGTCGCTATCAGAAAAAAATGAAAGAGTACGGTATTATTTATACGGCAGTCAGCGGCAGTACAATGCAGAGGTTTAAACAGGCCTATGCGGCCATAGCCTAAAAACTGCGGGATAAGCGTAATGTTAGCCGGAAATTTTAAACTTCGTATATTTTTGAAACGAACTTACTATATTGTTCTTCGTTTATCTGCCCTGCCAAAAATAAACGCTGCAGAATCTCAGCACGACGACTCCAGTTTTGAATTTTTAATAATTTTTTAACCTGCTCCTGCTCCAGATAACCCAATTCGACAGCCACATCACCAAACAAACCACCCGTCTGCTCCTGGATTTCCAGAAGATTATTAATCTTCTCCATATCCATCAAATTGAGTTTTAGGCTTAGCGCCCCAAGTGTAGTACCAACCCGGCCCCAACTGCCAAGATTAGGCTGATCCTTTTCAGCAAGCCCAAGTTCATTGATCAGATATTCTATAAATACTTGTGTACTACTCAGTGTCATATTACTTCTCTGGAGCAAGTTATTCTTTTTATATGTTCAAATAGCAATTAGCTATTTGCCGTTAATTCTGTATGTATTGACTATTTAAAAAGCAAAAGGCAATACGGCTTTAAATGTGAGAATCAGAACCTGTTAACTTTAAGCTATCTTTGATGCAAGTGAAATGAAGTCACAATGACATCATCAGTCCATTGGGCCAGTTCAATTAAACAACGTTCAAATCAACAAAACCAGTCTTGTAATGTACGGCTAGCTGTACTAGAGTGGCCTCCATCCTGAGGGGTGGCTTAGGCCTGAGATGTTCACATATCAAGATGTGGCGAACCCTTTGAACCTGACCCAGTTAATACTGGCGTAGGAATAGGGTTATGACATTACAGTTCCGTTTTTGTAAGTCCGTCTATTTTCTTCGTCAGCTAAATTAAGACGGAGCAAATATGCGATTCCACCTTCGAAAAATTTCAATCATTCCCGCACTGCTGTCATTCCATGTTTTAGCTTTTGCTCAACAAGCTCCCGAACTGGAAGAAATAATTGTCACCGCCGATTTCCGCCAGCAATCACTTGCTGATATTACCAGCAGTGTCAGCATAATCGGCAGTGATGTCATTAAGCGCAGCCATGCGCAACATTTAGAAGACGTCCTGCTTTCAGCTCCAAATGTAAATTTCGCGTCGGGCGCATCACGGGCGCGTTTTTTCCAAATCAGGGGAATTGGTGAGCGCGGACAGTTTTCTGCACCCCTGAACTCATCAGTGGGCCTCATAATTGATGGTGTCGACTTTTCCGGTGCCGGCAATGCCGCATTGCTCTATGATGTTGAACAGGTTGAAATACTCATGGGACCTCAAGGCACCCGATACGGCTCAAATGCCCTGGCCGGACTCATTAATGTACAGAGCAAACCGACTGCGCCGACTTTGGCTTACGGTATACAACTGGATGCAGCTAATTATGACAGCACCGGGCTTGCCGGATACGTGACGAATTCATTAAGCGAAAACCTGCAGTTCCGGATAGCTGCTCAACATAGCCGTTCCAACGGTTTCATACAGAATACCTGGTTAAACAGCCCTACTAATCAACATGATGAAAGTCTTCTGCGCAGCAAACTCAACTGGCAAGCCGGTAATGATTTAGAGCTTGATTTAACATTGTCATTAATTGATCTGGATAATGGCTACGATGCCTTTTCACTCAATAATACGCGCGATACTTTTTCCGATGAACCCGGTTTTGATCGACAGCAGTCAAAACTTCTCAGTGCACGTTTAACAATGTCCAAACTCGATTTTGTCACAATGGAGATGATTGCTGCTTATGCCAGTTCTGATATCGCTTACGGTTATGATGAAGACTGGTCGTACCAGGGTTTTCATCCTGACGAATATTCCGCTACCGATCATTACTTTCGTGAGCGTGACACCTATAGTGCTGAAATTCGTTTCCTGTCCACTGATGAGAGCTTAATCCTGAACGGCTCCACGTCCTGGGTTTTTGGCTTATATCATTTACAGCAGGATGTCGGACTACGTCGTGACTACACTTATTTGCCAGAAGATTTCACCAACACCTATAAAATAAAACGTACGGCCGCTTTTGCTGAAAGCAATACTTCCCTCAACGAAGCCTGGTCACTTGAAATAGGCCTGAGAGTTGAACAGTTTAGTGCCGGGTACGCTGACAGCGGCCTCTTAACATTTTCTCCTGAGGAAAGCTTAAGTGGTGGCAAATTAACGCTTTCCTATCACACCGGAAATAACGAATTGATGTATTTAAGCGCATCACGAGGCTATAAAGCCGGTGGTTTTAATACAGATGGCACTCTTGATGCTGACCTCAGAGAATTTGGCGCTGAAAAACTCTGGAATTACGAACTTGGTTATAAAGGAGAGTCGCTTAATGGTCAGTTAAAAAACCAGATTGCTGTTTTTTATATGAGTCGGAAAGATGTTCAGATAGCCAGTTCAACCACGCGTATCCGCCCTGATCTAAGTACTGAATTTATCAGCTATACCGGCAATGCCGCAGCTGGTGACAATTACGGCGTGGAGTTGAATACGCAATGGTTTCCTCAAGACAATCTGAGTTTTTACGCGACGGCTGGTCTGTTAAAAACCAGCTATGACAATTTTATCAATTCAGTCGGCATAAACTTGAGCGGACGTGAACAGGCGCATGCACCAAGCTATCAATTTACGCTGGGAACAGCCCTTAAACTCCGGCAAAATCTTAGTCTGAACCTCAATATCCAGAGCAAAGACCGTTTTTATTTTTCTGACAGTCACGATACCCAGTCTGAAAAATACAGTCTGCTTAATGCCAGTCTTGATTGGCAAATGAACACATGGCAACTAAGCCTCTGGAGCAGAAACCTGGGCGATAAAGATTACTATGTACGCGGCTACTATTTTGGTAATGATCCGCGTGATGCTTATGCCGGCAACAGTTATACCCAATTAGGCGAGCCAAGACGTATTGGTGTAACCCTTACTGCGGATTTTTAATTTCGGAATCCTGGACAGGGTCCCGAAATACTTGCAGTTTTGCTCTGAATGCCAGAAACAGCTGGCAATATTGACCACATTGCTGTCGGCGGCACCGGGGCCTTGTCCTGACATCAGCTATACATTTCAGAAAAGCCAGCAGCGCTGCATTAGACGCAGAATTTTTTATTTTGGACTATTTGTCATGACTTAAGCTTTTCTTAAGCTTCCCCCCCTATCCTTGCCTGTGTCCCCTATAAGGGCTAAAGCACACAGCTAAGGTCAGGAAGCTTAAGAAGGTGAAATTATGAATGTCAGGGCATTAACAGAATATTCAGGCACAACGCCGCAGCGACATACGTCCCTTTTTGAAAGTTTGTTATCTCCCGCCCCGGAATTTAAATTAAGCCTGGCTGATGACGAAAACAGATACGAAACAGAAGACTTTATTCAGAAAAAGTTTCACAAGATCTATGCCGCTTATATTGATGAATTTTATCCCGTCATATTGTGTATGCGATGTTTTGGTTCGCTTTCTGCCACTGCGGGTATGCGTGTTGCCCGATCTACACCATTATTCCTGGAACAGTACCTTGATCAAAATATTGAGGTCGAACTTTCACAGCTGATCGGTAGCGAAATCTCGCGCAACAGCATAGTTGAAATTGGCAATTTGGTCGCAAGCCAGCGCGGAGCAAGCCATATATTGTTTCTGTTATTTACTACCATCCTGCATCGCGCCGGTTATCAATGGATAACGTTTACAACGACCAGAGCCCTGCAAAACAATTTACGCAAACTTGGTTTTGAACTGCATTATCTTTGCGAAGCCGACCCGTCGAAACTGGAACCGAAATCCGGGTCTGACTGGGGAACTTATTACAACACGCAACCTCAGGTCGTCGCTGGCAACCTGGATAATGCCATGCAAATTATTCAGTCAAGGCCCCTGTTTCGTCGTATCTTAAGGCTCTATCGCAGCCGGATTAACGCCCTGGTCGTCGAGTTTAAATCTGCTCATTATGACTAGCCTGCTCAATATCCTGCACACGCAGGCCGCGCCAGAACATGTTCTGCTGGCAGATGGTATGCAAGAATACAATCTGGAACGTTTAAGCAATGCTGTAAACCATTTCAGCACGGTGCTAAAAAAACTGGACGTTCAGAGACTGGCAATGTTTGCCGATAACTCTGCTGACTGGGTGATAACGGATCTGGCATGCCAGAAACTTGGAATCTGCTTGCTGCCCTTACCGGATTATTTCAGCAGCGAACAACTTGAACATGCGCTGAACACTTGCGCGATTGACACAATATTGACAGATCAGGCTGTACAGCTCATCAATAAACTACCCGGGCTGTCACTGCAAAAGCAATTGGATTATACAAGCAAACTTTGTTTTCTCAGCAGAGCAGAATCCAGCATCTCAACTAAACTGCCGGATACCTGTCAGAAAATCACTTTTACTTCGGGTTCTACAGGGCAACCAAAGGGGGTTTGCCTGAGTTTGCAACAACAATTGCAACAGGCACAGACTTTGGCTGAGCTTATTGATATCAAGAATCCGCTGCACCTCTGTCTATTGCCTTTAAGTACACTTTTGGAAAATATTGCAGGCGTTTATGCACCGCTGTTTGCGGGCGGCACAGTAAATATCCGCTCACTACACTCCCTGGGCTTTGAAGGCAGCAGGTTGGTCGATCCCTCACGCATGTTGTCGCTAATTGCAGATATCAAACCTGATACCCTGATTCTTATACCGCAATTGTTAATCTTACTGGTTCAGGCCATAGAACAGGGGTGGCCAGCACCCAGGTTTAAATTTGTCGCTGTCGGCGGCAGTAAAGTTGCACCGGATTTACTCTTGAAGGCAAGAGCATTAGGCATCCCGGCCTATGAAGGTTATGGCCTCTCAGAATGTGCATCGGTTGTCAGCCTCAATACGCCTGTAGCCGATCAGGCAGGCAGCTGTGGAAGAGTCCTGCCAAATAGTCAACTGACCGTTGTGGATGACGAACTGGTGCTTAGCGGCAATGCCATGCTCGGCTATGTCGATGATCCTGAAAACTGGTACCCAGCCAAAATCTATACTGGCGACCTCGGTTATATTGATACAGAGGGCTTTGTCCATATCAATGGACGTCGCAAGAACATACTGATATCCAGTTATGGACGTAATATTTCACCCGAATGGCTAGAGAGTGAATTATTGGCAAGTCCTTTGTTGGCAGAAGCTGTCGTATTTGGTGATGCCAGACCTTACTGCATTGCTCTGCTCTACCCCAGAACTGAGCAGATAAGCGACGCTCAAATTGCCCGTCATATAGAGCAGGTAAACGCAAAACTACCGGATTATGCGTGCCTGCGCGGCTGGCACAGGCTGGAAAGACCTCTGGCGGCAGATTCTAGATTTATGACCAACAATGGCCGTCCACGCCGGGCTGATATTGCAAACTTTTATTCCGCTGAAATTGAACTGCTCTACACTGCTGAAACTGCAAAAGCAGTAACAAGAACACATACCCAATCCATAGCTAAGCTGAGTGAGAAAATATCTGATGAGCTTTTATGAACGTCTAAGGGATAGTACCCAACCTGAACAACAATACTTACTCAGTGCACCCATAATCCAGCGCTGCTTTCTGGGTGATTTTAATCTGGATGACTATGTGAGTTTTCTGCATCAAGCCTACCATCATGTTAAGCACACCGTACCTTTACTGATGAACGTTGGTGCCAGATTACCGGAACAAAAAGAGTGGTTACGTGAAGCGGTAGCAGAATATATTGATGAGGAACTGGGCCATCAGGAATGGATTCTGAATGATATCGCGATCTGTGGATATGATAAGGAAAGCGCTCGCATACTGCCTCCCCTGCCTGCTACGGAACTGATGGTCGCTTATGCTTACGATCTGGTGAACCGGGTCAATCCACTGGGCTTTTTCGGGATGGTGCATGTACTTGAAGGCACCAGTATCAACATAGCGGACAAAGCAGCCGATGCTATTCGTGTGAGACTTGATTTACCCCGTAATGCGTTTTCCTATTTGTACTCGCATGGCGCACTGGATCAGGAACACGTGAAATTTTTCCAAAATCTGATGGACAAAATCACGGATGAAAAAGAACAGGAGCTGATCATTCACAGCGCCAGGATGTTTTATACCTTGTATGGCGACATATTTCGTAGTCTTGAGCAGGATCATCAAATCCCTAAATACTCAGAACCCGGGCTGAATAATGCAGTTAAACAATAAACGCATACTGGTAACCGGTGCCAGTGGCGGCATTGGTTCAGCGCTCTGCAGACAATTGGAGTCAGCAGGCGTTAAGCTTGTTATCAGCTGCCAAAATGAAGACTTACTGAATAATTTTCATAATAGCCTGGCTGCACAACATAGCATCGTGGCAGCTGATATCGGTACTGCCGATGGTCGTCAGGACATCGTGAATGCATGCGCCTTGGAAGGTGGTATTGATGGTGTTGTCAACCTTGCCGGGATCATGAATTTTGCCATGTTCGAAGCACAGTCGCCTGAAATAATTGAAAAAACATTACTGGTCAATACGCTCGCTCCGATTCAACTTTGTCACCAGCTGCTGCCCTTGCTCAGACAAAAACCTGCGGCACTTATTCTTAATGTTGGCTCTATTTTTGGCAGCATCGGTCATCCCGGTTTCAGTGTCTATTGTGCCAGCAAGGCAGCCATAAAAACTTTTTCTGAAGCGCTGGCCAGAGAACTGGCAGACAGCTCGATCAGGGTTTCCTATATTGCACCACGAGCCACTGTCACCAATCTCAATACTGAAAAAGTCAATGCGTTGAATGCCGCACTGGGCAACAAAGCAGATTCCCCGGACTATGTCGCCTCCGAAATTATTAAAGTACTAAAGAGTGGTCAGGCTAATCGTTATCTTGGCTGGCCGGAAAAATTGTTTGTCCGCATCAATGCCTTATTACCGGGAGTTGTTAACAAGGCACTGAGGGGCAAACTGAATACCATTAAACAGCATGCAAATTCCTAGAGGAGCTATCATGAATAAACTACTGAGTTTAAGCCTGTTACTGACACTGCTACCCAGTACAATAGTACTGGCAGATATAGAAAATGATCTTGTCCATCTGCAGGAGCGCTGGGCTGAAGTGAATTACCAGCTGGAGAGCAATCTACAGGAAAGTGCTTTCGAACAATTAATAGCGGAAGCTGAGAGCGTCACCACCGAATACCCTGATTCAGCTGAAGCCTGGATTTGGAGTGGCATTATAAAATCCACCTATGCGGGTGTAAAAGGAGGTTTGGTAGCACTTTCTATGGCAAAAGCGGCCAAAGCTGATCTTGAACAGGCCATAGCAATCAATCCTGATGCTTTGGATGGCTCTGCCTATAACACCCTGGGCACTTTATACTTCAGCGTGCCTGGTTGGCCAATAGGTTTTGGAGATGATGACTATGCCGGGGAACTAATAAGCATGGCGCTGGCTCTAAACCCCGATGGGATTGATCCGAATTATTTCTATGCGTCCTATTTAGTCAGTGAAAGGCGCTATGCTGAAGCACGTGAGTATCTGCTGAAAGCCCAACAGGCTCCGCCGCGTCCAGGACGCGAAGTGGCTGATGCCGGACGTCAGATGGAAATCAATGAACTGTTAGCTGAAATTGCCAATAAATAAAGCATGCAAATACTTCTGGTTGAAGATGACCGTCCGCTGGCGCGGGGCTTGCTGAAAGCCCTGCAAACTCAAGGCTACGCCGTTAATCATGTTGAAACCGGAAAATCAGCACTGCATGTTATTGCCACAGAAAAGCCGGATATTCTGGTCCTGGATATTGGCTTACCCGATATCAGTGGTCTTGAGCTACTGAAACAACTTCGTAAAAAAGATACCAGCCTACCTGTACTCTTATTGACGGCCAGAGATTCCACCGATGATAAAGTCGCCGGCCTTGATAGTGGTGCCGATGATTATTTACCCAAGCCCTTCGAAATGACCGAGTTGCTGGCCAGACTGAGGGTTTTGGAAAGAAGATTGGTCAGTGTAAAAAGCAGCATTATCAACATTGGAGAAATAAGTCTGGATACTATCGAGCAGCGTGTTACTTTTAAAGGTGAGGAAATAAATATGGCACGCAGGGAATATATGCTTCTGAAAAGCCTGATGGAAAATGCCGGCCGGGTTCAAACCCGGGAAAGCCTGGAAAACAGATTATACAGCTGGGGTGAAGAAGTCAGTAGCAATGCTTTGGAGGTACATATCCATCACCTGCGTAAAAAACTCGGCGATGATTTTATCAAAACCATTCGTGGCGTTGGCTACAAGGTAAATACAGAGACAGCCTAGTGAGTTCAATCCGTTTTTTTCTTATTACCGGCACTCTGGCAATTCTTATTCTGTTTAATTTTGTTGCTGCACTACGCGGATATCAATCCAGCATGGCGGAAGCGGATGTTCTGTTTGATAATGAACTTCTGGATATATCAAGACTGGTTGTAAATCTGGATTTACAGAGTCTTGGTGATGACTTACGCCTGGGAAACAATCTGGCATTCCAGATCTGGCAGGATAACGAACTGATTGGCACTTCTTTTCATTCGCCTGCGGTGCCAATCACAACATTCACACCGGGTTTTGATTTTGCAAATTTTGATGGTTACCGTTGGCGTACATTTACACGTTATGTAACAGAAACAAACCGTTGGGTCATCGTTGCGGAAAGAACAGACTTACGTTTTGTGCTGGCTGAAAATGTTGTACTCGAGTCTATCATGCCGATACTGTTGGGCATTCCGCTGGTTGGCTTATTAATCTGGATTGTCGTCAGTCATGGCTTAAAACCACTGAAACTCTTATCCGATGAATTACGCAGTAAGCCCATCAACGATTTAAGCCCCCTGAATTTTGATCATCCCAAGAAAGAACTCGATCAGGTCATTCAATCATTGAACGGTTTTATCAGGCGCCTCGACCTGACCCTCGAAAGAGAAAAACGATTTTCTGCCGATGCCGCCCATGAACTTCGCACACCCATCAGCGCTCTTAAAATTCAGCTCCATAACCTGCAACAGGAAACCGATGGAAACAGTGATGCGTTTCTGGCTTTACAGGATGGCGTAGACAGAATACAGCACCTGATAGAACAACTGTTATCACTGTACAGAACCACACCCGATCAGTTTGCAGCAAATTGCAGTGAAATAGATTTGTACTTACTGACCCAGGAACTAATCGCCCAGCACTATTCTATATTTGAAAAAAAGCATCAGAGCCTGGAACTGGAAGGATCCTCCGCAACAATCATCGGTGAAAAATTCGCCCTGGAAACCATGATTACAAATCTGCTCTCCAATGCCAGTAAATACACTGCTGATGGCGGGAAAATCCGTGTGAAAATTGAAACAGACAATACGGATGTTTGCCTGCTGGTCGAAGATAATGGTTCAGGCATAGCAGATGATGAGAAAGAACGTATTTTTGAGCGTTTCTACCGCTCCCAGAATGATGAGTCCATGATTCCGGGCTGCGGACTTGGTTTGACCATCGTTAAACATGTTGTTGATTTACATGCAGCAAAATTAAGTTTGAGTCACTCCGGATTTGAAAGCGGTTCACTTTTCAGAATCTGTTTCGCCAAGAGCAAACTGCAATGAAAAGCCTCAAACATCACTTACTGCTGGTCCTTACATTAGCTGTACTCAGTATCAGCTCTCTGGCATTTTCTGCCAACCAGGAAGTCCAAATCATCATCAGGGACCATTTATTTTTCCCTTCCACGATAGAGGTTCCGGCCGGAGTAAAGATTCGCCTGTTAATTATTAACGAGGATGCCACAGCTGAAGAATTTGAGAGTTATGAACTAAATCGTGAAAAGGTAATTACCGGCAACAGTCGAACTGTTATTTTTATTGGCCCCTTAAAGCCAGGGGAATACCCTTTTTTTGGAGAGTTCTACCCAAGAACAGCTCAAGGTAAAGTTATCGCCAAATAAACAGGCCCGCTTATTATGTTTTTAGATGCCGTCATACTCGTCCTGCAGGAAATTCTGGAAGCCGCTTTACTGGTTAGTGTGCTGCTGGCGCTAACCAAACTGCTGCGGCAATTCTGGCCCAAAGAGTTTACTCTGGGTTACATCTGGCTTCTTCCAGCAGCTGTTGCAGGCTTAATCGGTGCCTGGATTTTTGCCTGGTTAACGCCGACAATCTCTCCATGGTTTGATTATGTTGGCCTGGAAGTGATGAATGCACTCATCCAGATCAGCACCATAGTCTTCCTGTTAAGCCTTTGCTACGGCCTCACTCAGGATCGTTTACAGAAAATTGATCAACTCAACAGGCTAACGGGCATCTGTATAACGCTGATAGTCGCCTTAGGAATTATCCGGGAGGTTTCTGAAATTATTATTTATGTATCCGGTATCGCGACACAACCCGAAAATTTCAGTCCCGTCATTATGGGCAGTTTTATCGCGCTGGGCATAGGAACAAGCGGTGGAATATTACTGTTTTACCTGCTCACTAGCCTGCCTGCAATTTGGGCACTGCGATCCTGCATGATCCTGCTGGCTCTGTTTACCGGCAACATGGCTGCACAAGCCTGCCTCCTGCTTACCCAGGCGGACTGGTTGCCTTATACCGCTGAACTTTGGGACAGCTCAGCTTTATTGGCTGAATACACGGTTAGCGGACAACTGCTTTATGCTTTGGTTGGCTATGAAGCAACACCTTCTGTTCTGCAGGGTCTTAGCTATCTTGTTGCTGCACTGTTAATACTCTTCAGCCCCTTATTTAAAATCACCTGGTTTTCCAATGATAATCAGCAAATGGCTTAATCTTAAATGACTTTTAATGACAAAAAACTTTCTCTGATTCCCTTCGCAGCTATTAACTGCCTGTTATCTAATCTTGCCTTCGCGGATGGAGCCACCATAGACAAGATTTATCATCCCTATGTTGATGCACTGGAACATGAACTGGAATACCGGGTTCTGGTTCAGGACCAACAAAGCGACAGGATTTCTCCAGCACAGATACATAAAGTTTCACTTGGCACGTCTATTTCTGATCGCTGGTTTGGAGAGCTCTATGTTGTTGGAGAAAAATCGCGCGATGGGCATTTCGATATCGATACTTATGAAATCGAACTTAAAAGACAACTGACTGAACAGGGAGAATACTTTGCCGACTGGGGTGTAATTTTCGAATACGAAACCGTCGCCGGTTCTGACATTGATGAATTCACTATAGGCTTGCTCAGCGAAAAAGAATGGGGACGCTGGAGTGGTACCGCTAATCTGTTTTTAACTCAGGAGTGGGGAGATGACATCGTTGACGAGTTTGAATCAGTTTTCGCCCTGCAAACACGCTATCGTTATTCGGCCTTGTTCGAACCTGGCCTTGAATTCTATAGCGGGCAGACAGCTACCGGCATCGGCCCGGTGCTGCAGGGAACAATCAACACAGGAATTCGTAAAAACGTGCATTGGGAGGCTGGATTAATTCTCGGCCTGGACAGCAAAAGCCCTGATCAGAGTTTCCGTTTCCTGATGGAATTTGAATTCTAGTTGCCCCAACACTGAGGTATCCAAATTCTGGATAGTGTTTCAGCCTATAATTTTAACGCTAATGTTCAGTCTTGATGGCAAGTTATCCTATCGTCGACACGCCAAAAAACGTACATCCTTGTACAGGCTCGGCTGACGACATCTGACCGCCAAGGATGGCGGGAATGTCGAAATTGCAGGAGCATATTTCGGCCTGTCGTCAGACGGTCGCCAACAGGATAACTTGCCATCATGCCTGTACCTTGAACACTTATGTAAAATTTGAAAATTGCTACAGAAGCTGCCGTTCCTGTCAAGTGAACCCATTGAGATGTTTTTTTCCTGATTGTTTTTCCGAATAGGCGCGAGGACTGTCTGAGACGCGAAGCGGCGAGTTCCACAGCGCCGGAAAAATAAGAAGGAAAGATCGAAGGGTGAGCAAGACAGGAACGACCGTTTCCAAGGCGCATGAAATTTCAAACTGAAGCAGCCGCAAATTCTGACTTCGTTACTTATCCCGCCTGCAAGACCTTGGCAATCGACTGCGCCAGATAATCAATATTCTTATTACTGATGCCTGCCACATTGATACGACTCGAGTTAACCATATAGATACTGTAGTCATTAATCAGCTTCTGCACCTGTTCAACACTCAGACCCAAAAATGAGAACATGCCTTTTTCTCTTTCAATAAAAGAAAAATCCTGTTCAACGCCATTATCTCTGAGCTTGGCAACAATTTTGCTGCGCAGGCCATTAATCCTTTCACGCATCTCGGTAAGTTCGCTCACCCATTCTGCCTTTAATGCCGGATCAGAAAGTACAATCTCAACCAGTGCCGCACCATGTGATGGCGGCATTGAGTAAATCTGTCTGGCCGTAGACAAAATCTGCGAAGCAGATGCACTGACCTGTTCAGCTGTTTCGCCGACCAGAGTAACTGCCCCGGTCCTTTCCCGATACAAACCAAAATTTTTCGAACAGGATGAGGCTACTATGATTTCCGGCAGTTTTTCTGCCAGCAAGCGCAGTCCGTAAACATCTTCTTCCAGACCATCACCCATGCCCTGATAGGCCAGGTCAACAAACGGCGTAAAACCCTGTTTTTCTGCCGCTGCTGCAAAGGCCTGCCATTGTTCCTTGCTCAGATCACCACCGCAAGGGTTATGACAGCAACCATGCACCAACACCAAATCACCAACTGTTGCAGCTTTCAGTGTATCCATCATTCGTTCAATATCTATTTCGTGAGTCGCATAGTTATAGTACGGGTATTCAGCCAGTTTCAGACCGGCAGAAGACAACAAGGGCACATGATTTGCCCAGGTTGGTGTGCTCACCCAGATGCGGGTGTCGGGATAATTGTTGGTAATGAATTCGGCCGCAACCCGCAAGGCTCCGGACCCGCCAGGGGCCAGCACAGTGCAGGCACGCTGCTCCTTTAAGGCAGCACTGTTTTCTCCCAGTATCATCTCTGCCGTAGTACGCAGGAAACCTTCCGGGCCAGCCTGGGCAATATAGGATTTTGAATCTTCAGTCTGCCAAAGTTTTTGCTCAGCCTTTTTGACAGCCGATACGATGGGCGTATTTCCGTTTTCATCCTTGTACACACCAACGCCCAGATCAACTTTGTTGGGGTTGGTATCTTTTTTATACGCTGCGGAAAGGCCGAGAATAGGGTCAGGGGGGCGCCGTTCGATTGATTGAAACATCTTGATATCCGTTAAATAAGTAAAAGAAAATTATATTCGGCAGGAACGGGCGGAAATTATAGCAATAAGAAAGAGTAACGGAAACGGAAACTTAACTAAGTCATTATTTAAAGCAACTTAGAGCAGGAATCTGGATTATAAGCGGGAGACGTCCGAGGCAGAGACGCCTAGGCCGAGTGCACATGGATGTGCGTTACGTACTCCAGGGTATAATCCAGATTCCTGCTGTAGAGTATATGGATAAATCCTAAAAACCAGTAATTATCAGCAACAGCTCAGAGTTGATCATTCATCTTCTGGACTTTGTCACGCAGCTTTTGTTTATAGGCGCTTAACTTATCAGCCACTTCAGTATCAAAGACGCCAATAATTTCGGCTGCCAGAATGCCTGCATTTAAAGCGCCATCCAGAGCAACTGTTGCAACCGGTATACCCGCAGGCATTTGCAGAATGGACAACATGGAGTCCCAGCCATCAATGGAATTGGAAGATTTAATCGGAACGCCAATGACCGGCAATGTCGTGACCGAGGCTACCATACCCGGTAAATGCGCAGCACCACCTGCTCCCGCGATGATGACATTTAAACCACGTTCCCTGGCTGTTGCAGCATATTCCATCATTGCTTCAGGTGTCCGATGGGCGGATACCACAGACAATTCGTTCTCAATGCCAAAATCACCAAGAATATCGGCCGCCTTTTGCATCACCGCCAGGTCCGAACTACTTCCCATAATAATGCCGACTTTTGTCTTACTCATGAAGAAAAGACTCCTCTTTCATCCGCTTAATTCTCACTGACCGCTTTAATGGTCTGTTTAACCTGCGCAACCTTGGCAAGCAGATTATCCCGGTCTTCATCCACAATGGTGATATGTCCCATTTTACGATGCGGACGGGTTTCTGCCTTGCCATATAGAAATAAATGGACTCCCGGTATTAACAGGAGTTTATTAAGGCCCTGGTAGTGTACAGGCCCAGTATAGCCTTCCTCACCGAGTAAGTTCACCATGGCAGAAGGTTTATTAATTGCCGTAGAACCCAAGGGTAGATTCAGTATCGCCCGCAGTAATTGTTCATACTGAGAAGTCACATTGGCATTGATGGTCTGATGTCCGCTATTGTGGGGTCTTGGAGCTACTTCATTGACCAGCACTTCCCCATTTTTACTGATAAACATCTCCACAGCCAAAATACCAACAATTTCAAGTTGTTGCACCAGGGTTTTGGCGATTTCAATGGCTTTATTCTGGATATCATTATCCAGGGTACTGGGAGAGATTAAATAATCCACCAGATGATGTCGGGGATGAAAAACACATTCAACAATCGGATAGACCGCAATATCACCATGCTCATTGCGGGCGGCGATCACCGAAATTTCACAATCCAGGTCAACAGTTTTTTCCAAAAGACCCGGTGCATCAAAGGCCTTATCCAGATCATCGAGACTGTTTAATCGGGCTACACCACCACCATCGTAGCCACCCTGCCCCAGTTTATTGAAGGCTGGCAGAAAACCTGCCTGTTGTCTGATGTCTTCAAGGCTGTCTACCAGCAAAAAATCTGCGCTGGGAATACCATGCTCAAGATAAAATTGTTTCTGTTTACGTTTATCCTGGATGATTTCTATAACACGTGCTTGCGGGAAGACCGGCAGACCTTCCTTTTCAAGTTGATACAAGGCTTCAACATTGATGTTTTCTATCTCGATGGTCAACAGATCAACACGCTTACCAAAATTGTAAACTGTTTCGTAATCAACGAGGGAGCCCTGATAAAATTCATTGGCGATGCCCTGACAGGGCGCCAGAGGCGAAGGATCCAGTACACAGGTGTGAATATCAAAGTTGGGGCAGGCCTGGATCAACATACGGCCAAGTTGCCCGCCGCCAAGTATACCCAGCTTGAAATCTTTATAGAATGCTTTCATGCGTGCCTGTAGAACCGGTGTAAATGCCCGTGAATCATGAAAAGCGGCGCATCATAGCAAGTTTGGTCAGGAAGTGCGAGATATTAAAAACCGTTAGCCTTGTCATAAATATAGACAGCCAGAGCTTTTATTGTCGCTGCATTGAGTTGCTCTGACCAGGCCGGACAAACCCCCATACGGCCATTGGCCACGACATCATATATGGCTGCCCCATCAGAACCATACAGCCATACTTCATCGGTCAGATCAGGCCCGCCAAAAGCTTTGTAACCGGTACCGTCTTCTGAATGACATTCCGTACAAAATAACCAGTCATTTGTCGCCGCTTCAACAGCAAAAGGGTTAACATCTTCACCATTTAAAGCCAGCACATAATCCACCATGTTATTGATCCGGGCTTCATCAAAGCCCAGTTCTGTGTAGGCCGGCATTTCGGAATAGCGTGTGTCCGGGCAGCCGCCAAAAAAATCTCTTATTTCATCGGCACAATCAGTATTCCTGACCCCATAGAGGATGGTCTGCATGATTTCCAGCACCGATTCAGTAGCCGTCATTTCCAGACCCGTAATGCCCCAGATCCATTCATAGTCAACCAGATCAGGAACCCCTGTATCTCCCGTTAAATCCGCACCATGACAGGCAGCACAATGCTCATTAATAGCTGTCTCTGCCAGATTGTTCATATAGGAATGTAAATCGGTTTCGGCTCTGATTGTTTCAGGCGAAGCAAGCAAGAGACGCTCCGATAAATCAGCGGGTTGTGCCTGACCAGTTACAGCAAACAAACACAGCAATAATATCGATACTGCTGATCTCAGGCTTAGAGGGTGAGTGCATGTATTTCGCATATCATCACTATCTTATATCAAGTTGAAGGTAATACGGATTATATAGCACCAAATACAATTTAGAAGCGTGTCGCTGGTTTACAGACCCGATTCTATGTCTTCAGAAATTGATCCCAACTCACAGTCAATGGAACTTATTGGCTGCCGGTGAAGCGTTTGTTGAGCAGCACAATCATAGGTACCAAATCAATCAAACCCTGTGCCTATTCAGGCAAGCTAAGTAGCGCGAAGGTAAGTTAGGATTAGCTGCCAGATGAATATTAAGAACACAACATAAAAAAAATATCAACTAGATGCTGAATGTAGCTAGTTACAATCTGAACTGATTGAACCTAATTGAAAGTTACTCACTCGGTTAACAAAAAAAGGTGGAGATCATGCATAAATTAAGCAAAATAAGAAAAAGTATAAAGTTACATAACTATTTAAAAAACCTATCCCTGGGCTCAGCAGCAATCGGCGCACTGAGCCTATCAGTTTTGGCACCTACCCAGGCTGGCGCACAGCAACTCGAAGAAATCATCATAACAGCAGAGCGTCGCGAAACGGTTTTACAGGAAACACCTGTAGCAGTTTCTACGTTTAACAGTGACGAGTTGGTTCGGCAAGGCAGTACAAATTTGGCAGATGTAGCGGCTTTTACACCTAATTTTCAGGTTAATACACGTCCAGGTGGTGGTTTCGCTCAAGGCGGTTTGACTATTCGTGGTATTGGCGTTGATGCTGGTGCAGATGCTTCTGTTGGTTTGTATGTTGACGACGTTTACTACCCAAGCGGCTCAGGTAACATTATCGGTTCTTTTGATATTGAGCGCGTTGAAATTCTGCGCGGACCTCAGGGAACAAACTTCGGCAGAAATACAATTGGAGGCGCTGTTCAATACATTACCAAAAAACCTAGCTTTGATAGTGTTAATGGCGAAATTTCAGCAAGCTTGGGTAACCTTGATCGCCGAGATTTAATGGGAGCTATCAATATCCCTTTAGGTGAAACTGTTGCAGTTCGGGTATCTGCTGGCTCACAGAACCTGGGTGGGTTTATTAAAGACAGGTTAAATAACATAGACAAAGGCGCCAACAAACAACGTTTTGCCCGTGCACAGTTACGCTGGGAAGCTACAGATGCCTTAACCGTTGATCTTAAAATTGATAGCCTGAAAACCGATATCAATGGCAGGGGAACAAGCATTATTAGCTACAGCAGTGATGCACAGTTTCCCCAGCTCGCCGGTCAAACTCATACCCCAAATATGATCTCACTTAATAATTATGAATTTGTGGGTACAAATGCACCTGATTATTCAGAAATCGACTTTGATACTGCTCAGGTTAACTTAACTTATGATGTCAATGATTCAATGACAATCAGATCAATCACGGCATACACAGAAACAGATGTCGTTCAGGCAAATGACTGGGACTGGACGCCTCTGGATATTTTAAGAGTTGGAGATTTCAGTAACACGGAGACCTGGTCACAGGAATTCAGGCTTGAAGGTGAGGCCATGAATGACAGTTTGACATACACTGCCGGTGTTTATTATTTCGACTCTGAAGATGCCGGTTCAAGCTACTTCGCGCTGGGTCCGGTAGCACCAGGCTGGGATACTCGTTTTCCTGGTGCCATTAATTCAGTTGAGTCGCAGGCTATTTACGGCCAGCTAAACTATGCATTCACTGATCGTGTTGAAGGTACGGTTGGCGTACGTTATACCGACGAAGAAAAAAATATAGCCGGAGTTCTTCCTCCCACTTTAGACAGGTCTCCAGCAACGTTTACAGATACCTCGCCAATGGTCGGCGTAAACTTCTATGTTTCAGACGAAATCATGACCTATGCGAAAGCCTCAAAAGGTTTCCGTAGTGGTGGACTTGCATTTGCTAACTCAACGGGGGCTTCTAACCGATATGCACCGGAAGAAGCCTGGACTTACGAGTTTGGCGCTCGTATGGAGTTTATGGATAGACGTTTACGTGTTAACCCGACTGTCTTCTTCACAGATTGGGAGGATATTCAGTTTAATGAGTTAACTCCTACGCCATTAGGCGTGTCAGCTCTGACCAACAATGCCGGTACAGCAAGCATGCAAGGTCTTGAGCTTGAGCTTATGTTTTCTGTTACTGAGAACTTATTGTTAACGGCATCAGGATCCTATCTTGACGCCGAATATGATGAAGTTAACAACACCGTTGTGGGATCAATACCGAACCCTGTCGCAACTGGTGGCTTTTTCGGTGGTCCTTCTCTCTCTGTACCAAACTTATGTGATGGTAATGACCCTGCCGTTGTTGCGACGCCTCCTGGTTTCACCTCACAGGCGGTACTTGACCAGTATACTTGTGGCCTTGGAACACCTATCTCTGATCTACAACGTGCTCCAGAGTTTACCTATGCTCTTGGTTTAATACATGATATGCCTATGTCAGGTGGTGCAAGCCTGGTATCGAATATTAATTACACATACACTGACAATATGCGCAGTGCTGTAACCAATCTTGATTATATAGACCTGCCTTCTTACGGCTTATTAGGCGGGCGTATTCAATATAACTCTCCGGATGGCTCATGGAATGCTGCAATTTTTGGCAGAAACCTGTTGGATGAACACTACCTGATTGGAGGCTTCGACTTTCAAACGACCACGGGTGTATTGACCAACACGCCTGGTCGTCCTCGTGAATATGGTCTGACGGTTGGCTATAACTTTTAATACGAATAGTTATTAGTCTTACTCAGGCTAAAAGCCAAAATAAAAAGCCCCTCCCGGCAAACCGGAAGGGGCTTTTTTTCGGCTACTTATTACCTGCACACATGTGCATACAAAAGTATTGAGAAAGACGACCGATCTGCTGTCAGCCTGCACCATAACACCTAAGCCCGATTACTTAACCAGACTGACTGGTATGGCTTTAATTGAATAAACGCCTGATTTTCGCCCAATTTACTACCACTGATTAAATCCTGCCATTGATCCGTTGATATAAGATTAATTGAGCTTAAGGAAATTTGTTGATTCTGATCACTAATATTATTCAAGCAAAATATACTTTGATCACGTCGCAAACTTTGCCGCCAGAATCCACACACTTCATCACCTATATGCAGAGTGAACATAATAGCGTTCGGATGAAAGGCGGGCTGTTTTTTTCTGATAGCAATCAGGCGTTTCAGTTCGTTTAAAATACGCGCATGATGATTATCGCCCTGTAACAGCGATTCAATTTCATCCAGTTCCCAGATATGTCGATTAATGCCACGCTTGTTATTGGTATTGGCTAATTTTTCATAATCATTTTCAGTTGCCAGCAGACTGTGAATATAAAAAGCCGGCACGCCTTCAAGTGCAAGCATGATGCAATGTGCGCAGATAAAACGCTGCTCCTGATAACCATCCTCCGGATTCTGTAAGGTCCCACGCATGGCATCAAAAAGGCTGATATTAATTTCATAAGGTTTCATGGCGCCATCATTCAAACTACGCCAGGACACTGTGCCACCGGCCAGTTCCATTGTTGCAATCAAGTCCTGGATCTCATCATCACTGATCAAGCCTTCCAGCGGACGCAAACCAATGCCGTCATGTGAGGCAATAAAATTTAAAAAGGTAGTGCCCTTTTGCGCCGGCGGCATACTCATCATCCAGCTTTTCAAAGCATGACAGTTTCCTGTGACCATGGTATTCAGCAACAAGGGTGGCAGCGAAAAGTTATAAATAATATGCGCCTCATTGGCATTACCAAAGTAGGACAGGTTCTCCCGGTTGGGAATATTGGTTTCGGTAATAATAATAGTGCCCGGTTTATAGTATTCAATCAGTGTTCGTAGCAAACGAATTATTTCATGCGTCTGTTCCAGATTAAGACAGCTGGTCCCCGATTCTTTCCAGAGAAAGGCCACCGCATCGAGACGAAAAATCTGCACACCACTATCCAGATAAAATCTGATTATCTTTAGCATTTCTTCCAATAGGGCCGGATTACGGAAATTCAGATCCACCTGATCATGGCTGAAGGTACACCAGACAAATTTCAAGCCTGCACTGGTTTGCACCTGGCGCAACAAAGGTGTTGCTCTGGGACGCACAACCTCGCTGATATCAAAATCCTTTTCTACAGCAAAGAAATAATCCCTGCCGGGAAGTTTGTTCTGCTTAAACTGGTTAAACCACTGACCCATCGCAGAACAGTGATTGATTACCAGGTCTGACATTAATTTAAATTTACGGGCAATCTGATCTATATGATCCCAGTTGCCAAAATTTTCATTGACCTGTGTGTAATCAATAACGGAGAACCCATCGTCTGAACTGAAGGGAAAGAAAGGCAATATATGTACCCAGGATATTTTTTCAGAAAAATAACGTGCTAAAAAATAATCCAGAGTCAGTAAGGGAGCTTCACCTTCCTTGACGACAGAATTAGCATAGGTGATCAGAGTGATATCTTTTTCGGTCCAGTTATTTTTTAACCAGCGTGGTTTTTTTGGCGCATCCAGTAAGTTCATGTCCTGCAACAGGCGTTGGCAAAGCGCTTCGCAATCATATGTCGGGTATATTTGCTTTAAATGCGCAAGCACGCGTGTACTGACATCTTCTTGCAGACTTGTTCTCTTAGGCATAGGGCTTATTTGTACTCTTTTTCGTCCGCGGCTGCAGCTTCAAGAAATTTTCTGCCAATGTCTGGTAACGCAGAATTTACTCGTGTCCAGCTCGGGATAAAGGGAGTTTCCTGTGGGTTATCCAGGAAAAAAGCACCCGCCTTCATAATGTTTTCGGCAAAAAGTTCTACGCACTTTTCTTCTTCATGGATATCAAGTTTAAGACCGTTTATAACTGCATCGTTGTGATACGCTTCGACAAAATCCAGTGCCACTCTGTAATAGGTAGCCTTGATGGTTCGAAATGTTTCCGCACTGAAAACCACACCTGTGGTTGCCATTTTTCTGAAAATTGCCTTGCTGATATCGATAGCCATTTTATTTAAGCCGGCTTCCTCATCGTCATAGGAAACCTGCTGATGTTTATGATCATAAACATCGGCTATATCTACCTGGCATATTTTATTTGTCGAATAATTGCGTTTCAGTTCTGATAAAACCCCAATCTCCAGACCCCAGTCACTGGGTATTCTGATACCCGTTAAGACGTCTGCACGCATGGAAAATTCACCAGCCAGGGGATAACGAAAACTATCCATGTATTCGATGTATTCATTGGGACCAAACAGTTTTAATAATGAGCGTAATAAGGGCGTAACCAGTAAGCGACAGACCCTGCCATTGATGGTGCCATTGGCAACTCTTGCGTAATAGCCTTTGCAAAATTCATAGGAAAAGTTGGGGTTGGCTACCGGATATATCAGCCGCGCCAGCAAGGATCTTTCATAGGTAACAATATCGCAATCATGCAAGGCTATCGCTTCTACTTTGGCTTCGGCTTGTAAATAACCCAGGCAATACCAGACGTTCCTGCCCTTGCCCAGTTGCTTTGGTGCCAGACCTAATTGATCAAGTTGTTTATCAACTTCCTGCAGACGTGGCCCTTCATTCCATAACACCACATGCTCCTGGGGTAAGCGTGAGAAAAACTTCAGGGCCTTCTTGTATTGCGCTTTATCAGCACGATCCAGACCAATGACTATTTTTGATAAATAAGGGACCTTAGTGAGTTCATCGACAATATTGTCCATTGCCGGCCCTTCCAGTTCAGAATAGAGACAGGGTAAAACCAGCGCCATGGGACGAACCCTGGAAAAGGCTACTAACTCTCGTTCCAGTTCTTCAACCGACCGTTTGGACAGATTATGTAAAGTCGTAATGACACCATTCTGGTAAAAATCACCCATAACTTTCTCCTGTTTATTGCGTCATTCTTCTATAGCTGCTTAACGCTTATATTTAAAATGTTTGCTTAGAGTATTTCTAGCTCCGCCAGTATCTGTAATACCGCCTGATTCCAGCCTGCCGGCCCATACTCCCGGGTTTTAAGCAGCCGCTTATGATTAAATTCTGGAAAATCCCTGGCCGGCGACTTCACCAGTACAGCAAAATCTGCTGCCCTGAGCATGGCAATATCGTTTTCACTGTCTCCCAGAGCAATAATTAACGGCCTTACGCCATTTTTGTTCAGGTAGTAAGTACGTAAATAATCCAGCGCCTGGCCCTTATCTGCGCCAGAACTGACATGCCAGAATCGGCCTCCCTTGACCACGCTAAGACCAGCCTTATGCAGGCCCTCAGTAAAAAGCTGCCATTGCTCGTCAGTATCTTCCCACAACAGGGGCTCGGTAAATTGGCGTTGCTGTGACAGCTCCGCCTCCGCTATTGATAAGCCGGTGATTGCTGCCACTTCTGTCGGGCTCATATCTGCAAAACCGGTATAACGTAAGGAAAATTGTGCTCTTAGTGCATTCATAACTGTCAGTATCTCAGCACGATTCATACCAGGATAATGATTTAGTTTTTCTTCGCCTTCCGGCATCAATACCGCGGCCCCGTTTTCGACAATAAAAGGCGCCGAATTGTCCAGAGCCTTTCTGATCTGTACGAGTTCAGCTGCCGTTTTACTTGTGTTAAGAATCAGGGGGATATGCAAGGTCTTCAGTCTGTCGAGTGCCGGTATTGCAGGGGCGAAGGAATAGCTGTGATGATCAAGTAGGGTGGAATCCAGATCGGTAACAACGAGCAGATCAGGTGGTTTAGGCAATATCATGACAAACTTGGGTAAGACTTCATTTAATCAAAAGACTAGGCGCTGGCGTTAATAAAGTCCAACGCTTTTAATGTTAGATTTGAAGGCATAAATCGCCCCACTTTAGTGCATATATTATTGACCGTACCCGTCTGAGTATTCCTGAACCTATTAAAAAGAGTTACTACCGAAACATTTGTAGTATCTCAGTTTGAAATTTTTCTGCATATCCTAAGTCATGATGTGAGCTATCCATTCGCCGACACGCCAAAATACGTACATCCCTGTACAGGCTCGGCTGACGACATCTGACCGCCAAGGATGGCGGGAATGCCGAAATTGCAGGAGCAAATTTCTGCCCTGTCGTCAGACGGTCGCCGACTGGATAGCTTGCCATCACGCCTGTACCTTTAATATTGTTGAAAAATTGAACATTAGTACTGGAGCTGTCGTTTCTGTTATGCGAACCCATTGAGATGTTTTTTTCCTGAGCATTTTCCCGATCAAGCGCGAGGACTGTCTGAGTCGCAAAGCGACGAGTTCCGCAGCGCCGGGAAAATGGGAAGGAAAGATCGAAGGGTGAGCAAACCAGAAACGGCTGCTACATCACATGAAATATCAAACGGGGATACTGCCGAAACATTGGGCAGCTAGCGCCAATCTAAGCTATGCACTATAGTGTCGATTCAGCTTCATTACTCATCATAATAAACAGCTCTGAGGAACAAAACCATGAACAGCAAATCTGGCCCTGCTTATCTAAACTGGATCGCCATCGCCGTCCTGATTATTGGACTCTTGCTTGGATTGACCATCCTGTCGGCACCAGCCGGCATATGGCTTGGAATCTGGGCTTTTCCTGTTGGCCTGAATATTCTTATTCAGGCAGACCCCTATACGCACTGGGTGTTAGCACTTTGCCTGCTGGGCTGGATAGTTCTGCTTGGTCTGGCACTGCGTGCAAAAGCCGAAAACACCCTTAAGCTCTGTTCAATTGCAGCTCTTGGTGTGCTTTCTGCCCTGTTTGCCTGGTATATCCCGAGTACTTTTCAGGCTCGATTGACCTACCCCGTTATTCACGATGTCTCCACCGATGTTAATAACCCTCCCGGATATGTAGCAATTGCCCCGCTACGAGCAGAAGTCCCGAATTCAATGGTTTATGGCACGGTTGAAGGACTGAGCCCTGAAGAACATGCACAACAACAACTGGCTGCTTTTCCTGATCTGGTTCCCAGATTAATTGATGCCAGTCCTCAGGAGGTATTTGATCGAGCCCTGGCAGCCCTTGAAGAAATGGACCTGGAAATTGTTGCAGCAGTTCCCGAAGAAGGACGCATCGAGGCCATTGCCACGACCTTCTGGTTTCGCTTCAAGGACGATGTGGTTATCCGCATCCAGGATCAGGGTGGGCAAACCCTGATAGATGCGCGTTCCCTGTCACGCGTAGGACGGGGCGATGCAGGAACTAATGGTCGGCGCTTGCAACGCTTTTTTGAATTGCTGTAAACAGAATTAGCGAACAGGGAGTAACTAAAAACTCACCTTAACTCCCTGTTCGATAGCGTCTGAAGGAAACAGGATAACCGTTTCACCTGCTTCCATAAGACCCGTAACCTGTGCAAAATCCTGGTTACGGTAACCAATGTTCACCTGCTTCAACACTGCCTGCCCCGCTTCAACAACAAAGGTATGCCAGGCATTATTGCGTTGAAAAATAGCACTGGTAGGAATTAACAGGGCATCCTCTTCTTCCCGGATAATAATACTTGCCTCAATTCTGTAGCCCGCGCCGAGTAAGCTCGGCTTTTCAATAAAATCTGCAATAACATTGACCCGCTGCTCCTCCACACCCAAAGCAGAGAACTTAGTAAAAGCTTCAGGCTCCTTATAGGCAACACGGGCTTCAAGGAGATAATCACCACCCCAGCCACTGATCAGCATGGTATTACCGGCAGATACTTTCACCGCATCCTGCGTCAGTAAATCAACTACAATTTCCAGCGCATCTTCATTACTGATAGCCAGCAAAGGGGTTCCGGCCGCCAGTACTCTTTCATTTTCCTCATACAGGCGATAGATAGTGCCATCCGAGGGCGAAAGTACATTCTGAATATATTCCTGGTTCCCTGTTCCCACCCCAAGCATTCGTGAACGCGCGCTGGCGACCTCGGCAGCAACTGCCTCCCTGGATGCACTCAGACTCATGACTCGTGTTTCTGCCGCAATACTCAATTGCCGGTAATTTTCTCGCTCTTCAGTACTGATCAATCCATCTTCAGCAAGTCGACGACGGCGCTCTTCTTCCCGTAAGGCCCGGTCATATGCAGCCTCAGCCTGCATCATTTCGGCATTTACCATTTCAAAACGTGCTTCTGCTGCCTGCAGATTGGCTTCCAGAACCGCTTCGGTTCGTAAATCTTCCTGTGGCAGTGCAATGCGGGCCACAACCTGACCAGTTGTTACGACATCACCTTCCTTCAGGGCCGTACGCAAATGCCTGCCATAGATCGGCGCTGCAACAATGTAAGGATCTTTAGCACGGGTCCGGCCCTGATCCTCTACGGTAAGCGTCAGTGAACCGCGCCGCACTTGTGTAACTTCCACTTCCAGGACTGCCGGTCTCATCAATAGCCCTACGGCAATGCCTGCAAGCAGCACAAGTAAAGCCGGCACACTCCATCTTTTTAACAAGGCCAACATCATTACTCCCTGGTCTTCAGAACTGCAATCAAATCAATGTGATCCAGACGCCTTCGCACAGCCCAGGCGCTGACTATAGCTGCCAAGATAACAATTGTTGTCGCTATTATGTAGGTCTGTGTGTCTGCGATAAACGGAATTCTGTAAGCATCTGTTTTTATACTCGAGGCAATAAGGCTGGAAATTCCGTATCCCAAAACATAACCAACCGGGATCGCCAACAGGGTAACCAGGGCCTGTTCGCCCAGTAATAACACGGCAACTTCCCGTCTATGAAAACCGAGCACACGTAAACTGGCCAGTTCTCTGCCCCGTTCCGACAGGGAAATTCTGGCGCCATTATAAATAACCCCAAAAGCGATAATGCTGGCAAAACCTACTAAAAAACCTGCAGAAACCAGAATCGATTCTGCCAGTTCTTCCTCAAAACTTGTCAGCATGGTTTCCGGTGAAGCAACACCCGCTATGGCAGGAATTTCTTTTAATTCCGCATAAACACTGGCTTGTTGCAAGCTGTCTACATTGAGAAATGCACCTGAAATGACCGGAGATTCACCGCTGTTCGCCCGTAAAGCAGCTTTGCTCATAAAAGCCGATATGCCGATAAAATCATCAATAATACCTGCCACCTTTATGCCGTTCTTTTTGCGTCTGCCTTGCAACCATTCAATTTGAATTGAATCACCATTTTGTACACCCAGACGTTCGGCAAGTAAGGAACTCAATATTATCCCACTGGTGGGAACCGGCACCTCATCTCCATTGGCGTTTATAATCCGTCGTAATTTTCCCTGCGGCTCCAGACCCTGCACGGCAATCTCTTCCTGCCGCTGACCTGCGCGCAATCTGGCTGCACCAGTGTGATAGGTCTCAACCCGTGTTACACCGTCGATATGAGCCAGATCATAGCGTGCACTTTCCGGAACCATTTCCTTGAAAGTCAGGGTGATATCTTCACGCTGAATGCGTCGAAACTGCAGGTCCATCATGTAGTTGATACTGTCGAACATAAACATTCCCACCAGCAGGATTGCCAATGACATGGCCACGCCGATGGATGACAGCATGGCCTGTATCGGTTTACGTTCGGTATTCCGTAAAATCATTCGTCCCGAAGGTGAAAGCAGCTTACCCAGACCGAGTCGCTCAAAAGGGCCCGGCGTAAACCTGGCTGGTGTTTCCGGCCTCATTGCTTCAGCGGGCGGTAGGCTGACAGCCCGTTTGACTGCCGAAATAGCACCACTGCATGCTCCCAAAAAGCTCACCAGGAAGGCCATAAATAACAGAGAGAAAGACAGCCGGTATTCAAGATCAGGAATATCAAAATATTGGATATAGATACTGATCATGCCCTTACCCAGAAAATAACCACCTATGCTCCCGATCAGGGTTCCCAGCAAGGCCGCTACTACGGCAAACATGAGAAAGTGTCTGCCTACCTCGATATTGCTATAGCCGAAGGCTTTTAATACGGCAATTTCTCCACGCTGAGTGGTGATCAGCCTGCCCAGTACGAGATGCAATAAAAATACCGCAACACCAATAAATATGGCTGGAATAATTGTGCCCATAATCCTGTTTTCGGTGAGCTCATTTTCCAGAATCTGATGCGATAATTGATCTTCTCGCAAATAACTGCCCAAACCACCATAGGGCTCCAGCAGATCATCAATACTTCGCATAACAGCTTGGGAATTGGCCTCCGGTGTGAGGATGGCCACCAGTTCATTAAAGGCACCGTCCATATCAAAAGCAGCGCTGAGCGTTTCACGCCCCATCCAGAACACGCCGTAGCGTTCATCTTCCGGAAACAAGGACCCTGGAGGAACCGCATAGGAATGTTCCGGAGAATTAGCGATACCAACGATATCAAGTTCCCGTGAGCGTCCATTAATAACGACCCTGACACTATTACCCGGCTGTAATTCACGTGCCAGAGCAAATTTTTCACTGATAATGACTTCGTCTGTAGCCCCCAATGAGAGATAACGACCTTCCCTGATATTAATATCATTTAATATGGGCCGTCCCGATTCAGGGACGGACACAAAACGTCCCTGCGCTGGCATATCCAGGCCTTCCAGATCCAGTGTTGCCAGCAGGGTCACCCGACTATCCAGCTGTTCGATACCCGGTATTTCTTCAATTTTTTCAATAAGTGACAAAGGCGCTCTGACTAAAGGTGCCCACAAATCTGCGAAGCGTGCCTTGGCATAATATGCCTCCTGGGCCAGCACCAGCGATTCATAAGTTCCACGCATGGTGATAACCGACATAATTCCGGTAGCAACCACCAGCGCGATCGATAAAATCTGCATTTTTAAATGCCAGAGTTCCCGAAACAGTTTTTTATTCAGCGCTCGCATTTTTTACCAGCTGATGCTCGACAGATCTGCACGATGTTCATTATGGATCGTCTCAACGATTTCTCCACTGCTCATCTTGAATACCGTATCACCCATTGATCCTATTGCTGCATTGTGAGTAATAATGGCCGTGGCAGTGCCCGTGTTGCTGTTCACTTTTTCAATCACCGAAAGCACCAGTTTCCCTGTTGTAGCATCCAATGCCCCGGTTGGTTCGTCACAGAGCAGGATTTGTGGTCGCTTTGCTATGGCTCTGGCAATCGCTACGCGCTGCTGCTCACCTCCAGAAAGCTGCGAAGGGAAGTGATTGATACGCTCACTTAAACCTACCAGCTCCAGTGCTTCTTCCGGTTGCATCGCATCGGGTGCAATATCAGTTACCAGCGCAACATTTTCTCTGGCTGTCAAACTGGGAATCAGATTATAAAACTGGAAAACAAAACCAACATGATTGCGACGAAAATTCGTTAATTGTCTTTCAGAAACGTTCGAAAGGTTTTCCGCCTGATAAAAAATTTCACCACTGCTCGGAGTATCCAGACCTCCCATGATATTTAGCAGGGTTGACTTGCCACTTCCGGAAGCTCCCAGAATCACAGCAAGTTCTCCGGCATGTAAAGCAACAGAAACATCATGCAGGGCATTTACAACAAACTCACCCATCTGATAAACCTTACAGAGATGATCTACCTTGAGAATGGTTTGCCGATCAGAACGATTCATAGAAAACCTGCAAAATATTATTAGTTGCCTGGTTTAAAACCATTGTAAAAAATTATGACTGTAATTTTTTGTTCAATATCAAGCTAACAGGAAGTTTAATGTTTATGACCGATGATAGGGGTGCTTGCTTAAAACAGACCAGATTCGATAAAGTTGTTCTGCAAGCACAACACGCACAACAGGATGAGGCAAGGTTAAGTCAGAAAGCGACCAGCGTGCATCTGCAGTTTGTAAGCAGGATTTGGCCAGACCATCCGGCCCGCCTACCAAAAGAGATAAATTCCGACCATCATCTCTGACTCTGGAGACAGCTGCCGCCATTTGCTCTGTACTCAGACTATCTCCCTTTACATCCAGTGCGACCACAAAGTCATTTTTCCCGATGGCGTCCCTGATGCCTTGTGCTTCCTTTGCCATGACAAGTTCCAGTGTGCTGTTTTTGGTACGTACTGCAAGCGGGATCTCAATAAAGGATAGGGAAAATTCCCGGGGTAAGCGCTTTTGATATTCTTCAATCCCGGACTCTACCCAGGTCGGCATCTTGCTTCCTACAGCGATTACCCTGATTTTCATTCAGTCTTACGTTCTGCTGTAATGCTCCAGAGGGACTCCAGGTCATAAAGTTCTCGCGTCGCTTGCAACATGGCGTGTACCACTACATCGCCCAGATCAACCAGAATCCAGTCCATGCTGTCCTGCCCTTCACTACCGTATACGATTCCTCCCGCCTGCTTTACCTGTTTGCCGAGTTCATCGGTCAGGGCTTTCAAATGCCGGCTCGAAGTTCCGGTTACGACCAGCATATAATCACAGACTGAAGTCATATCTTTGACATTCAGGCAAACAATGTTCTGGCCCTTCATATCTTCCAGACTTCCAACAGCTAATTCTTTCAATTCTTCAGCAATCAAATTTAACCTCAGCGGTAAAGTTTATGTTTCTTAATATAGTTAAGCACACTGTTGGGGATTAAATACCTGACAGATTTATCTTGTTTGATTAAATCCCTGATTTCACTGGAAGCGATCATTAAAGGCGTGAAACTGTGGACCAGTACTTTACCGTGCGGTGCAAGAGACATTTCTGCAAAGCTACTCACAATTCTTCCCTTACATTTCTTCCCAACAGCATCAGAAGGCTTAAGGTCCCAACCGGGTCGGGTAATAACAATAATATGTGCCAAATCCAGTAATTCTTCCCAACGTTTCCAGCCATCCAGGTTGTTAAAAGCATCGGCTCCCAGCAATAGATATAATCTGTCTTGCGGGTATTCTGTGCGCAGCGATTGAATGGTTTCAATCATGTATGAAGGCCCTGGTCTCATGCATTCACGCACATCGACGACAAGACGTTTTTCAGATTTGCAGGCTTTGTGCAACATGCTGATTCGATTCTGGGCCGAAGCTTCAGCCTCATCACGATGCACCGGATGATGGCAGGGAATCAGACGCACCTCATCCAGATCAAATTCCTGTTGCGCAGCCAAAGCAGCACGCAGATGACCGAAATGAACCGGATCAAACATGCCACCGAAGATGCCGATATGCTTAATTACGGATGTGCCCATCGCCGAGAACAATATATTTCTGGGACGTCAGCCCTTCCAGACCTACCGGTCCGCGGGCATGGATTTTATCGGTTGAAATGCCGACCTCTGCTCCAAGCCCATATTCAAAGCCGTCTGCAAAACGAGTCGAGGCATTGATCATGACAGAACTGGAATCTACTTCGCGCAAAAAACGCATTCCTCTGACATAACTTTCAGTCACTATGCTGTCGGTATGTTGCGAGCCATGTCTGTTTATGTGCTCAATTGCCTCATCCAGGCCTGCTACAACTCTGATCGACAGGATCGGCGCCAGATATTCTGTTTCCCAGTCTTCATTGGTGGCAGCTTTAATGCCTGGCAGAATTTTTAAGCTTTGTTCGCAGCCTCTAAGTTCAACTTCTTTTTCATCATATACCTGCATAATTTGCGGGAGGAAATCTTTAGCTATAGATTGGGCTACCAGCAAAGTTTCCATGGCATTACAGACACCATAACGATTGGTTTTGGCATTAAGCGCGATGTTCACCGCCTTACTCATGTCGGCACCATCGTCAATATAGACATGACAGATTCCATCCAGGTGCTTGATTACCGGGACCTTGGCATCCTTACTGATACGTTCAATCAGGCCTTTACCACCGCGGGGCACAATGACATCGATATATTCAGGCATGGTAATTAACTGACCTACTGCTTCCCGATCTGTAGTATCTACCACTTGAACTGCCGTAGCCGGTAAAGATGCTTTTTCAAGCCCCTTGCTGACACAGGCAGCAATGGCCTGATTCGAATGAAGTGCTTCGGAACCGCCACGCAAAATAGTGGCATTGCCGGATTTCAGACAAAGGCTGGCCGCTTCGGCTGTCACATTTGGTCGCGATTCGTAGATAATGCCTATGACACCCAGAGGCACACGCATTTTTCCTACCTGAATACCGCTGGGCATATAACGCATAGCGGATATTTCACCTATCGGATCAGCCAGAGCAGCAACCTGATGTAAGCCTTCGATCATGCCATCAATGCGAAGAGGACTGAGTTCCAGCCTGTCCAGCATAGCCGGTGCAAGGCCCTTTTTCTGGCCCGCAAGCAAATCCTGAGCATTTGCTTCAGCAAGTTGTGCGCGACCAGCTTCAATCGCATCTGCAGTAAACAGCAATGCCTGATTTTTGGCTTCAGTTGTTGCAGCAGCCATCTGTCTGGATGCAACTCGGGCATTTTTGCCCAGACGCTGCATGAGTTCCTTGATCTCCGACATGCTAATTCCCATAGCTTGTTAAAAGAAGCGCGATTATAACTGATTCTTCAGTTAAATAACTTAGCCGTTGAGCTTTGTGGTGATCCAGGGAGCGAATATCCATCCCGGAATAATCTGAGAATCAGGCAATTAATTCACTCGGCTCTATATCACCCGCTACCAGCCTTTCCTTTTGCGCGGCTTTTAACTGTTTAATCTGATATTCCAGTCGGGATGCTGCTGCACGATCTGCCACTTCTGTAAAAAACACCAGGCGCAGGGGCCCTTTGCCGCGTAAAAACTTGGCTGCCCGTTTACCCCCACTCTGATGTTCATGAAAACGGCGCTCGACATCTGTACTGATGCCCGTATAAAGCTGTCCTGCTGCTGTTTTAATTAAATAAACAAACCAGCTTGTTTTTTGTTCAGACACATCCAACACCATAAATTTTTCGTAAAGTAATAGGAAAACAAGAGGCTTTCACTGGAAATTTTACCCATTTCCTTGTATAAATGCGGCTCCTCATTGAGCGAATACCAGACTCAAACATAAACCCTATAACAGGTCTCCTTATAGACCGCTTATAGCACTACAGGAAAATCCAAAAGATGTATAAAATTCAGACATTTAACCAAATTTCTGATAAAGGTTTATCACGCTTTCCAAAGCAGGACTACGAAGTTTCACCCGATATTACAGATCCTGATGCTATCGTACTACGTAGCTTTAAACTTTCCATGGAAAATGTCACACCGAGCCTGAAAGCTGTCGCCAGAGCTGGCGCCGGTGTCAATAATGTACCCGTAGACGAATACACCAAACAGGGCATTGTTGTTTTTAATACTCCAGGGGCCAATGCCAATGCTGTCAAAGAACTCGTGCTATGCGGAATGCTGCTTTCCTCACGTGGCATCATAAGCGGTATAAACTGGGTAAATTCACTTGCAGAACAAAAGGATTTCAGTGAGCTCGGCCCGCAAGTTGAAGCAGGCAAGAAAAATTTTAAAGGATCTGAACTGGCCGGTAAAACATTGGGCGTGGTTGGCCTGGGATCTATCGGTGCAATGGTTGCCAATGCAGCTATAGACCTTGGTATGAAGGTGCTGGGTTACGATCCTGCCATTTCGATTGAAGCTGCATGGCGTCTGGCTAATCAGGTAGAAAAGCAGGAAAACATGACGTCCTTACTGGCGAAATCTGATTTTGTTACCTTACATCTGCCCATGCTGGACAGCACTCGCAACCTGATTGATGAAAAAGCGATCAATTATTTCAAGCCGGGTTGCGTATTATTGAATTTTTCGCGTGACGCTATTGTCAATACCGATGCTTTATTAAAAGGCCTGGAAAATGGACGCATCGGGAAATATGTCTGCGATTTCCCAACCAAGGAGATGCTGGGTAATGAACAGGTGATACTGATGCCGCATATCGGAGCCAGTACAGATGAAGCAGAAGATAATTGCGCAGTCATGGCTGTGGATCAGCTAAAGGATTTTCTGGAAAATGGCAATATTCTGAATTCAGTTAACTTCCCTAAAATTTCATTGGAAAGAAACGATGGTGTGAGACTGGCAATCGTCAATGAAAACGTACCTGGCATGCTTGGTAAAATCACCTCAATTCTTGCCGAAAAGAACATTAATGTGCTGGAGTTATTAAACAAAAGCCGGGGCGATATCGCCTATAACCTGATCGACGTTGAGAGTAAACCTGATGACAGCACCATCGCTGACATTCTGGCTATCGAGCATGTTACTAAAGTCTGGATTATCTAGACTGTAAATTTAACCTTTTAAAGAAATCGGAAAAGTAAATGACTAAGCAGGTATTTAATTTTGGCGCCGGGCCAGCTATGTTGCCAGTACCGGTAATGCAACAAATTCAGCAAGAGTTTCTGAATTTTCAGGGCATGGGAATTTCACTGATTGAGTTGAGCCATCGCTCTAAAGAATTCGAAGCCGTTATCGATGGCTGTGATGCTTTGATCAGGGAATTATCGAATCTTCCTGATAATTATAAAATTCTGTACACGCATGGCGGAGCTCAGATGCAGTTTGCCGGTGTGCCACTTAACCTGCTGGGTTTAAAACCGGCTCATAAGGCTGTTTACAGTGAGACGGGTAACTTTTCCAAACTCGCTAACAAGGAAGCAGCTCGCTACGGCGAAATCATTATTGCCAGCAGCAGTGCCGATACAAACTATGATCGTATTCCTGCTTTCACAGCGGACATGATTCCTGCTGATGCGTCTTATGCCTATATCACCAGCAATAACACCATTTATGGTACCCGCTACCATAGTTATCCGGAGCTGGGCGCTACCCCTCTAGCCATTGATGCGACATCTGATATTTTTTCGCGCCCTGTCGATTGGTCAAAAGTCGGCTTAATGTTTGCCGGTATGCAGAAAAACCTTGGCCCGGCCGGCACAGCCGTCGTTATCGTACGAGAAGACCTGATCGGTCATGCCCTGGAAAAAACACCTTCATTACTGGATTACGCGGTATATGAAAAATCACACTCCCTGGCCAACACCAATAACACCTTCGCCATCTATACCATGAGTCTGGTTATGCAATGGCTGAAAGACCAGGGTGGGCTCGTTGCCATAGAGAAGGCTAACGAAGCCAAAGCCAAAGTGCTGTATGACGTGATTGATAACAGTGATTATTACACTGGCACGGCTCACCCCGAGCATCGTTCTATCATGAACGTGACTTTCACCCTGCCAGATGAAGAAGCAACTTCGGCCTTTCTTAAGCAGGCTGGCGCCATAGATCTCTATGCACTTAAAGGACATCGCAATGTCGGTGGCGTAAGAGCATCTATCTATAACGCCATGCCACTGGCAGGCTGCGAAGCTCTGGCTGCTTTTATGAAGGAGTTTGAAAGCAAGCAGGGCTAATAGTTTTAGCCTGTTCAATAAAAAGCAGCCTGAGGGCTGCTTTTTTGTTTCTCGAAATACATTTATCACAAAATTTCAGCTTATGATGGCTTGCAGCCAGAAGCAGACAAAAAAAAAAGGGGCGTGATTTGCCCCTTTTTACTGAAATATCAAATCCTCTTACTTAAGAGCTAATTATTAGAGGAAGGAGCCGTACCATTCCCCGCTGGGAAAGGTAAAGGAGGATTATGTGTAAGTTGATATTTATAGTCAATTTGAGCTTGTCTGGCTTGTCTAGCAACTCTCGCTTGAGCTTGAGCTTGTTCTTGTTGGATTTGTAAAGCCCATTCCATGTCCTGTTCTATCCCAGGATATGAAGAAGGCCTGCTTACTGCAATTTTATAGGCTCCGGTTGTATTGCCGCAAACTTTGACTAGTTCCGTTTGTTCTGTTGCGCCGCTCATCCATCTGGTTTCAAAACCGTTAAGATAAAAGCATCCATCAGAATCTGGTGTAACGTCTGTTGTATCATAATATACGGTCCTAGGTGCTACGCCATAATCTTCACCCGTGATGCTGTCGATTACATTAGCGCCTTCTGGTACAGATTCTATTACAAGTTTTGCATGACTAGCACAGCCCGCTGATAGGCAAGATAAAAGAAAAATAGAAAGACTAAGAATTGTTTTCATCATTATATCTCCATATTTTATTTTTTTAACTCCACATGGCGACTATAAACCTTTTAGAACGATTTTCATAATAAAAAAGTACTAAGAACTGATCACAGAAACCTGCCAGGTTTAAAGCGCTACGCGCGAAGCCAAATCAGTATGTAACCGATTTAAATTTTCACTTTTAACGAAGTATTGGCAAGCGCAATAGTTTTATTGCTTAAAGCGTCACGAGCGAAGACAAGACGAGGCAAAAGTGAAATTTAATGAGGGCGCATACAAATCAGTATGTGACTGAATTAAATGTCGCTTTCAACGAAGTATTGGCAAGCGCAGTAGTTTTATTGGTTAAAGCGTCACGAGCGAAGCCAGAACGAGGCAAAAGTGAAATTTAATGAGGGCGCATACAAATCAGTATGTAACCGATTTAAATTTTCACTTTTAACGAAGTATTGGCAAGCGCAGTAGCTTTAAATTTAAAAGCGGAAGTTGCGGGTATACTTCAATACAACTTCCGTATCCTTCGCACTCATCCCGACAAAAGCACCTTCCATTGAATCGAAGTTATAGTTCAATACAAGGTATAAATCTTCACCCGCCTGAGGCGACCAGCGCAGTCGGCTGTTCAGGCCCATATTACCTGTTGTGTTTACGTACTGAATCAGATTGACCCAGGACCATCTGGAATTAAAGGCATAATTGGCATCAAGAGTGATCTGACGAATCGTAAAATCACCACCGGCAAGCTCAGCGTTTTGAACCCGATAGCTTAAATCAAGTAAGACATGTTCATTGGGGCGCCAGTTTACGCCCAGATCATATTCTTCTGTCTTACCATCATAGAACTCCCCCCAGTTGTAACTTAAATCAGGCGAGAATACACGCTGGTTGGTTGTATTAAATTGAACTTCATAAGAATCAAAGGTGTATTCCCCTATAGGAATAATAACGCCCGGCCTGATTTCAAAGGGTGATTCCAGGCCTTCGGTTTCGTGATTCACTTGTAATGCAAACGAATCGCCGCTGAAAGTCTGAATATTCAAGACTCTCCAATTCATGGATTGGCTTTGTAGTTGATTCGTATCGAGTGTTTCCGTGCGGCTAAAACGAGCAAAGGAAAACAGATTACGTATCAGCGTACTGTTGCGTAAAAAATAGCGTCCGTTCATGGTGAGACTTGTTTGCTCTATGCCTTTACGTCTGGCGAAACCCAAAGCCGGATTATAATCCTCTCCAACATAAAGGTAGCTGGCCCCATAACTGAAACCTGTATTTTGTGTAGAAAGATTCAGATCCGCTTTATAGGTTTTATCATCGCCATCCAGACCTTCTGTATCTGTTTGCTGATAGGCAAGCGCTCCGGTCAACGTATGGCTGTCTGAAAAACGGGTATTTCGGTAAGTGAAATCGGCTCCCGCTGCCATGTTATCCGTCTCACTGTTTGGATCACCTTCAGTTAAAATTAATCCAATTTTGGATTCTGCCAGAATATTTCGAGTTACCCTGCCAATAAATACATTTTGTCCATCCAGCCCCGGCCTGTCACCTTGCTGTACCGCCAATACACCCACGCTGTAATCACCAACCCGACCGGCCAGTTTCCCACCTACATCAATATCTACAGGATTTCCAGTACCGGGATCAAGCCCGATTCGTCTGGAATAGAAAGGATCCGCATCTCCTGCTCCGCTATTGTTTCCAAAACCACTACTGCTTCCAAAGCTGAAAATTTCGGAATCCTGTAGAAAGAAATCCCGTTTCTCCGGAAAAGCAATCGAAAAACGCGTCAGATTAACCTGAATATTATCGATTTCAGTTGCTGAAAAATCCGTATTAAGCGTCAAAGCTCCAGTCAGGTTGGGCGTAAATTTATAAAAAACATCCAGTGAAGGGTCGAATCGGGAATCTGATGTATTGGCAATATAATCATCTTTATTGGCCAATGTGACCGAAGGAATAATATCCAGACCCAGGCCCTGTCTGATATCTCTGATTCCTGAAACCAGACCTGCAGTGGAAGGATTTGTGCTGCGGTTGAATGAAGACCAGGCCATGTCTTCATTGGTACTGGCTTTGCCGCGAATCAGATTGAAACCCCATGCTTCAGTGCTGGGATCGAAGTTCAGAGTCGTAAATGGTATAGCAAATTCAGCCACCCAGCCCTGTTCATCTATGCGAGCTTCTACTTGCCAGATACCACTCCAGTCTGAATTATAGGAATTGGCCGCTTCCCAGACGCCTTCCCGGCGGACTCCATTCGGATTGGTTGTAAAATAAAAACCTGTTCTGGAATTATTAAATGAATCGAGAAACACACCTATGGTATCGTCGAAATTAAAATTCTGACCCTGAATCAGCTGACGAGCACTTATTTGTGAAGGGTCACTGTCATACATGCGTGCACCAACGTAGAAATAATCCTCACTATAGGTAACATAGACCTCAGTCCGCTGCGTAGGCGTCCCATGATCAACTGGTGAGGTTTGATGAAAATCTGTAATACGCGTTGCCTGTTGCCAAATTTCGTCATCCAGCACGGCATCTAATACTGGCGTTAAGGTCGTGCGGGTTATTTGGGTTTGTGTTCTATCGAAATTTTGAGTGCCAGTTGCCGGCGCAGCGGTCTGTGCGAAGACCATGCCTGAATTAGCAGCAAAGACACCTAGTAGAATAAACGGTTTTAAATCCATAGAAATTATTATAATAATCGACGTTAAAGACCAGGCCGCAATGTTTTAATGCCCGCAAAAAAGGAAAAGATTCTACAAGAAAAAAGACTCAATGTCCTTTGTTCTCGGATATTAAGGGGAAAAATGTGAAATGAATTCTAGCTAAGCTTGTCCAGGGGATTGCCTGACTACAGAGCCGCACGCTGCTCAAGAACAGTACGACTGTTTAGCCAGTCCAGTATATCTATCCACATCCTTTCTATTTGCTCATTTGGCGGCATAATACCGGCCGAAGGTAACTCCAATGTCACCACCGGAATACCAAGATCAAGTCCAGCATAATTTCCAAGAGAGCCCGGATAAACGCCTAACTCATGCAGATACAGATCGCCGATTTTATCCGGCGCTTGTGATGGACCATCAAAATCAAGCAAGTGATAAGGGGCATGAACTGAAACAATTACTTCCGGGTCAAAGTTTTCAATCTGCTCAATAATCCACCTAACTTCCGGTTCACTGGAGGCCACTTCACCAGGGAAACGTCTTGGGTTTTCTCCGGTACTGTTGCGCCAATATTCAAGTGCGCTCTCTTCCCAATCCTGGCTTGGAAAATTTCGATTCAGGTCAACACCGCTAGCATTCTGGCGATTTGCCTGACCATCCAGAAGGCCATCAGGATTTACTGTTGGCAGAAAACGCCAGGTAAAGTTATTGCCACCGCTTTCCCGCAACAGGTTCATCCATTTAAACATAATGGAAATTGAAGAGTATTCATCCCCATGGATGCCTCCCATGATTAATATCCTGGTTTTTCCAGTGCTAAGTGTGCGTGGCATAAAGTCGCGACGTGCCAGGGGTCTTTCATTGACACTATAGCCCCCTGCAAACTCCAGTTGTTGAATCAGGCAATCTTCAACCGATACACTACCCAGTTTCTCACCTATCTCATTACATAAGATTTCAACATTTTTCTGATGTAGCAGATCTTGTTCAGCTAGTCTTGCTGCATCTTCTCTCGAATGCATAAAATCGCTAACTGCCTCTGCAGAAGGCTCATTTAAAGTTATCGGTGCCATTACCGAATCTTCAGTATCCTCAGGTAAATCAGATTCCTGGATCAATTCAGTTTCAGTTACGAGAGACATATCTGCAATTACAGATGGTATTGCCCTGCTTTCAAACTCAGGCGGATCAATCTCAGTTTCCGCAGGCAAGTCTATTGAAGGTTCCTGGTTGCTAACTGTCGTTGAATTTATCGTTAAGTCTATTGTTGAATCTTCCAGAGGCTCTTCTATGGGCAATTGAGTACAGCTCACAAACAACAACACCGATATCAGGGATATCGGTGCCAGTTCACGGATGTTATTGAAATTAATACTCATTATTCTGAAATCACCTGGCCAGCCTTGCTCAGGCATTCCCCTCGAAAATAATCTGCCAGTCAGATCCTTCCTGCTGCCATAATTGCTGTTTCCAGCCAGACCAACTGTAGTTACTGCTGCGATAGGTTTGATAGTAGCGAACGATAATAATATCAGGTTGTTGCGGATCACTAATGAAACTGACATCGGATACATCCACATCTATAAAAGTCTTAGCATTATTAACGCGACGTTTGTAAGCTGACCACTCGCTCAAATTACGTGACAGATCAGTGAATTCTTCGGAATACCATGCAAGATAACGATTATTGTCCTTGGATGACCATGCCTGCCTCCAAATCTCCAGTGCATGTGCCAAAGAATCTGTACGATCCGATTCACTTTGCAAAGGTACCCACTCTAAGGGCGAGTCGGTCATAATGACTGGCGTTCTTCCGGTATCTATATAATGCATCATTTGCAAAAGGCTGTTGTTATCAATAACTACACAGCCATCACTATCCAGTAAGGGGCGTTCACTGACATTTTTAGGAAGTCCATGCAGCCATATACCTGAGCCTGTTTTTCCATTGAGTAAATCAAGCGCATTCGGGTAACTGATCGGATAAGCACCCAGACCATAAAAATCCATGAGCTGTTCATCTTTCAGGAAACTGGTGAAATGATAAACCCCGATAGGTGTCCTTTTATCGCCTTCCTGTTGTTTATCGTAACCATTGGTCCCAATCGACACAGGTATAATCTGGCGCACAATAAATCCACCATTTGACTGTTGCTCGAGAACATTTAATCGTCCGCTTTCCAGCTCAACCCAGAAAACAAATTTCTCGTCCTGCGGAACTTTTAAAAGCCCACGTGGCACCATGGCAATTTGCTGGATGCCGGCATTACTGTTCAAACCAAGCGAGACGCTATCAAAAAAAGCCTCTGCAGAGTCAAAAACAATAGGTGAAGAGGAGCCAGCTTGTGCCCATAAGGCGCTTGATAAGCTTAAGGAAATGCCAAGTAAACAGCTTCTATATAGATATTTGAAAACGGAAGTACCCATCAGTAAACACTAACCCCTGCACGGTTTCTCAGGCAAAACGAAGCATATACAGGCTAAGGCGCTAAATCAACATATCCGGATATCCGGTAGTGCATCAGTTTGAAATTTTACTGCGTATTCTCAGTCTTAATGTCGCCAGAAATTTCAAACTGAGATCCAGCTACTATCTAAAACAAACTAAATAGTTGATATATGACCAGTAGTGACGCTGTCGCTGCGCCCAGCACAGGGATCAATACCGGAATACGAATTATTGCGGTCGATTCTTCTTGCCGGCTCTTGATCGACAGCAGCGCAACATTGATAATCACAAAGACCAGCAGCATGATCAGGCTGGTAAGTTTTGCGAGACTGGCCAAAGGCATTAATAATGCAAAAAGCAACACCAGAGCAGATACAAGAATAGTGGCGACAAGGGGTGTGCGGGTAAATGGGTTTATCCGGCCCAGCAGTGTCGGCGCTAATTTTATTTTGGCTAAGCCATATATTACTCTGGAAGCCATGATAATTTGCACCAGCGCACCATTTACCACGGCAATTAAACTTATCAAAGCTATTATGGCCGGATCGGCGCCAGCCAATGCCACCAGATCAGCTAAAGGCGCATCACTTTGAGCAAGAAATTCAGGTGTGCTGACACGTAAGACAGCATAGGAAACACTTAAATAGCACAGCACTGCCAACGAAATTGCCAGCAAAAGGGCTATAGGGAAATTGCGTAAGGGATTTTTGACTTCTTCTATGACATTGACCATATCTTCAAAACCGATAAAGGCATAAAAAGCCAGGAAAGTACCCAGGAAAATGCCATTCAATCCATATTTATGCTCTGACACACCAGATATGTTTTGAGTGACACCATCACCAAGATTACTGCCTGCCACCCAAATCACGTATCCCAGCCCGGCCAGCTCGAATACAGTGATCATGAACACTGTCGCTGCTGACAGACGAATGCCGTAAATCGTGATGCCACACAGCGTTATGCATAAAATAGTTATTGCCAACGGAGCCTGCATGGAAACGAAGATATTTAAATAACCCACGAAACCATTGGTAATGGCCGCTGCCGAAACAATGCCTGTGAATATAATCATCCAACCGACAAGACCTGAGAGCCAGCCTTTGTTCCAGGCTTTATTGACATAGACAGCTTCGCCGGCGGAAACCGGAAAGCGTGACGCAAGCTCTGTATAACTGAGTGCCGTGAATAAAGCGATGATACCGGCCAGTAAAAAAGAGAAAGTCATATAAGTTCCAGCCGCAGCAGCTACCTCACCAATCAGAACGTATATGCCTGCCCCGATGATGGTTCCCAACCCATAAAAAGTCAGTGTTAGCAGATTCATGGAACGCTTTAAGGAAGGCTGCTTGTTCATATTTGGCAAGCCTTAAAAAAACCTGGACATATGTGTTTTTTAAAGACGGAAATGGTACTCTCCCTGCTATATTTTTCGTCGAAACGCCCATAATAAGAAACAGCTCTGAGGAATATCATGCCCTATATCAAACCGCTTATTGTTTTTACTATTACGACACTGCTAAGTGCCTGTGGTTTTGAGACAGTAACAACAGAGTCAAATCCCGCTATCAATAGTGCTTCACAGGCACAGGCCGCTGATTTGTCACACGGAGAATATGTAGCACGACTGGGTAACTGCGTAGCCTGCCATACCACAGAGACAGGCGCTCCCCTGGCTGGCGGTTTAAAAATGAATGTACCGTTACTGGGCAATATTTATACAACCAATATCACCCCTGATCCGGACTATGGCATTGGCTCCTACAGTTATGAAGAGTTTGATCGTGCCATGCGTCTGGGCAAAGCTAAAGATGGCCATCGTATGTATCCGGCAATGCCTTATACCTCCTATGCCAAAATGTCTGAACAGGACATGCGCGCCTTATTTGATTTTTTAATGAATGAAGTAGAGCCTATTAGTCAGGCTAACCAGCCAGCAGAAATTCCGGCATGGAAAAATGTTCGCTGGGCCATGGGCATCTGGAATATATTGGCCCATGATGAAGACCCTTACTTACTTGACAACAATCAGGATGAGGCCTGGAATCGCGGAGCCTATCTGGTAGAAGGTCTGGGGCATTGCGGAGCCTGTCATACCCCGCGCGGTCTGATGCTGCAGGAAAAAGGACTGGATAGCAGTGATGACGACTTTCTCGCTGGTGCGCCACTGGATTTCTGGTCTGCCTCCTCTCTCAACGGCAATACCTTAAGTGGCCGAGGCCGCTGGGAAGTAGAAGACTATGAAGAGTTCCTGCGTACTGGTCGCAATCGTTTTGGTACCGCAGTCGGCACCATGGTAGAAGTCGTAAACAACAGCACTCGTCACATGAGCGACGCCGACATAAATGCCATGTCGGTTTACCTGAGCGCATTGCCTGCGACTGAAGATGAAGGTGAATTTATTTACGACGCTAGCGAAGCACAACGCCTCGTTAATCTGGATTTCTCTTCACCCGGTGCTCAGATTTATTATGAATATTGCTCAAATTGTCATGTCACTGGTGGTAATGGTTATTACCCCTATCAACCGGCCCTGGCCGGGAATCCTGGTGTTCTTGATCCGAACGCCAGCACTTTGATCAATATGACCCTGAACGGCTCTCTGCGAATCGTTTCCTCTACGGGACCAGCCACCACCGATATGCCTTATTTCAGACTGCTGCTAAACGATCAGCAAATAGCCGATGTACTTAGCTATATTCGCTCCTCCTGGGGCAATGAGGCATCTGCGGTCAGCCCTGAACAGGTTGCCCGAGTACGCGCAGCCACTGACCCAACCCAGAACGACGATATCTTTGTGCTGCGAATGAAATAGAGTCTGCCCTATTTTGGTTCGTGCGCACCAAAAAGAAGCGACACTTTACAAAGTATCCGTTATCGAGCCACTGTTTGGCCCGTTGGAAAACTGGCATATGCAATTTAATCCTATATACTCTGCTGTTCTGCCCGTTCCAGGCTATGAAAAAGAAAAAAATAAACTTTTAGTAATGTGGGAACGTTTCTTGCAGAAGTCAGAAGGCAAATTTACTAAGAAAACCTATTGAAGGAGTAGAACTCATCATGAAAAGCAAGTTGGAATATATCTGGCTCGATGGCAGTGTGCCAACGCAAGGCCTGCGTAGCAAAACCATGGTCAGAAAGGATTTTGACGGATCTCTGGAAAAATGTCCTATGTGGATGTTCGATGGCAGCTCTACTAACCAGGCACCTGGCGGTGCTTCAGACTGCTTGTTGAAACCCGTTTTTATTGTGCCGGATCCAGACAGAGCTAATGCCTATCTGGTTATGACCGAAGTATTGAATGCCGACGGCACCAAGCATGCGAGCAATGGACGAGCCACCATCGAAGAAGGCGATGATGATGAAGACTTCTGGTTTGGTTTTGAACAGGAATATTTCCTTTGGGATCCTGAAACCAGCCTGCCACCAGGCTTTCCTCCCGGTGGTTATCCTCCTCCACAAGGACCCTATTATTGCTCAGTGGGCGCCAAGAATGCCCATTGCCGTAACCTGATCGAAGAGCATCTGGATCTGTGTCTGGAAGCTGGCCTGAATGTCGAAGGTATTAATGCCGAAGTAGCTCCTGGACAGTGGGAATACCAGATTTTCGCCAAAAGTGCTAAACGTGCCGGTGACGAAATCTGGCTATCCCGTTACCTGTTGGAGCGTACCGCCGAGAAATACGGCTTGGCTATTGAGTGGCATCCAAAACCGCTGGGGGATACCGACTGGAATGGCTCTGGCATGCATGCCAACTTCTCCAATACTGCCATGCGTGAGTCTGGTAAAGAGGAAACCTTTACTAAAATCTGTGAAGAATTCGGTAAAAACATTGAACGTCATATGAGTGTCTATGGCGCCCATAATGAAAAACGTTTGACGGGTAAGCATGAAACCCAGTCTATCGATTCATTCAGCTATGGTGTATCCGATCGTGGCGCTTCAATCCGTATACCGGTAAGCACCATGGAAGATGGCTGGATAGGCAGGCTGGAAGATCGTCGCCCTTCTTCCAATGGCGATCCCTACAAAATAGCAGCAGCTATCATAAAAACAACTAAAGAAGCCTTGGCATAATACTTCTCTGGTGTTTTCCAAAAAAGGCTGATCATCATGATCAGCCTTTTTTTTTTACCTTGGGGAAAGTCACTGTTTCTGTCAAACTAATGCCATGAAATTTCCTGAACAACATATTGAATACGCATCCGTTTACCTGGAAGACACCGATAAAGCTCTGCCAGAAAAGATCAATCCCAACATGCGTTATGCCTACTTCAAAACAATCGCCAAAGGTGGCAAATGTCTGATCCAGTCCTGTAAGGATTTACATTTATCCCGTGTTATTTGTTACAAATCCTTGCTGCCGGAATTTGCCAAAGACCCTATAGAACAACAACGTTTCCTCCGAGAGGCCCGGGTTAGCGCTATGTTGCAACACCCGAATACCATCCCCACCTATGAGTTGGGTCGCGATAGTCAGGGGTTCTATTATTTCACCATGAAACTGGTGCATGGCTATACGCTGCGTGAGATTCTTGATTATCGGGAACGCTACGACCTCACTCAGTTAGTCGACGTTGTCATACAGGTTGCCCATGCTCTTGAATATGCCCATGTTCATGGAGTTGTTCACAGGGATATTAAACCTGAAAACATACTTGTCGGTCCCTTTGGCGAAGTCTTATTAATGGATTGGGGGCTGGCTAAAGTCTGGAAGACAGATGGCAGCGATGTGCCTTTAGGCACTGATCACAGCGATACTGAGTCTGATGATCTGAGCATTACACGGCATGGCAAACTGCAGGGCACGGTAATTCATATGTCGCCCGAGCAAATTGCCAGAGACCCTAATATTGACAGAAGAACGGATATTTACAGTCTAGGTACAATACTCTATGAAATTCTTGCCGGTAAAACACCATCTGACGGTGACGGTCTTTCAATAGACCAAATAATTGACCGGGTTAAAAACCAGGAACCTGAGCTACCATCCGTGATCAGTCAATTTAAAGTGCCACCATTACTGGAAAAAGCGGCAATGGCTTGTCTGAAAAAACAAGCGGATGACCGCTTGCAAACAGCCCAGGAATTGATTCGATTATTGCAGGAAGACTGGTTGTAATTTAGTCCAGACTGGCCAAAACAACCGTAATATTATCCCTGGCACCTTCATTTTTTACTTGCGCCAATAACTGTTCCAGACAGACTGATGCGTCGTCTTTATAGTCGACCAGTGTCTGTAAAATCCTGTCACTGGAAACCAGATCAGATAAACCGTCAGTACAGCTGAGTATCATATCACCCTGACTCAAGGGGAATTTACCAAAACCTGGATTGATGCTGTTACCGGCACCTATCATTCTGGTCAGTACATGATCAGCTCGGCCATGTAAGCCAGGTAGCTGATTTTTATCGAGCTTATTACTGGATAAAGTATGATCCGTTGTTAGCTGGTTGATTACCTTATTATTGACATCAACATGATAAATACGAGAATCGCCAATATAGGAAAAGTAAACAAAGTGTTCGTCAAGATACATACAGGTCAGTGTTGTTCCCATCTGCTGATGTGAAGGTTTCTGTACCTTCATATCAATAACTTTCTGATTGGCAAAAACAATGGATTTATTTAGAAGCTTGACCGGATCATCTATTTCCAGCTGATTGTCGTCATTAAACTCATTTTCGAGCAGAGCATAGGCACTTTCTGCAGCCAGACGACTGGCTACTTCGCCATAGTCATAACCGCCAACACCATCGGCAATGATGATTATTCGATATTCCCGGCTAAACAGATAGAAGTCTTCATTCTTCGGTCGAACCAAACCCGTGTCAGATAACGAACTTATACGTAATTTCATAATGTGTGCAGATATCTCATTGCCGGCCCTTTTTGTGTTGTTCAATTATCAAGCTAGATTGCTTATCACGCGAATTCTTCCAAAGCTATTTTAACTTAAGCACACTCAGGCCAACAAAGGAGCTTGACTTTGATAATTATCTAAATGATAATGATTCTCGTTTAGATTACTATTATCATTAACAGAGGCCGCCAATGTTACCAATACCGTTAAAACAACTCCCTAAGGACCTTCGTCTTACTACACTCGCTCTAAGCATTGCATCAGTTATTAGCTCGCCAAGTTTTGCTCAAACTAGCAGCACTGAATACAATTCAACACCCGAAGAGATAGAGGTTATCGGACTGCCCTATAACCGCGATCCGGCATCAACCAGATTTACCCGCTCTATTCTTGATACGGCACAAACTATCAATGTGATTCCCAAAAATCTGATCGAAGAACGTTCAGCCACAACTTTACGCGATGTCTTGCGTAATGTCTCGGGCATCAGCATGCAAGCCGGTGAAGGCGGCACACCAGCCGGTGATCAGCTTTCAATCCGAGGTCACAGTGCCAGGACTGATATTTTCGTTGATAATGTACGCGACTTCGGTGGTTATACCCGTGACCCTTTCAATCTGGAACAAGTAGAAGTCGTTAAAGGCCCCTCTTCCGATTATTCCGGACGTGGTTCAACCGGTGGGTCGATCAACCTTGTCAGCAAAGCACCAACACTTGAAAATAGCGCCAATTCTAATATCGGTATCGGATCAGATAACTACGGCAGAGTTTCGCTCGATATCAACCGGGCATTACAGGGTAATACTGCAGGCCGACTGAATATGATGTATCACGCCCAGGATACTGCCGGCCGTGATGAAGTGAATACCTCGCGCTGGGGTATTGCACCCTCTTTGGCCTTTGGGCTTGAAACAGACACCAGTCTGACTTTGGGACTGTTTCATCTCGAACAGGATAATCTGCCTGATTATGGTATTCCCTGGGTTTCTGACAGCAATGTAACATTGGCGGCATATGCTGATCAGGCTCCGCCAGTAGATTTTTCTAACTGGTATGGACTCTTGCAGCGTGACTTTGAAGAAGTGGCTACTACCATGGCAACGGCACGAGTTGATCATACTATCAGCAGCAATTTATCAGTATCCAATATTTCACGCTGGGGTATTACCGATCGTGACTCCATGATTACGGCTCCACGTTTTCTGACAGATACAACGATACGACGCAGCGATGAAAAATATCGCGACCAGGAAGATGAAATTTTGAGCAACCAGACGAACCTAAGATGGGATATCAGACCCGGTGAAATAGGCGAACAACGTATTCTTCTTGGCCTGGAACTCAATAAAGAGAATGAAATACGTTATACACAGGCCCTTACAGGTATTGATTCACCCGCTACAGATTTATACAACCCGACACCACAGGATTCCTACCTGGAAAACTATCAACGTACGGGAGGCTTTAGTGAGGCAGATTCCAGGTCTGTAGCTGTCTATGCATCTGATTCCATTCAGGTCAGTGAAAAATGGCAAGTTAATGGAGGCTTGCGCTGGGATAGCTTTAAACTCGACTATACACCTGATGGTGGAACTGCCTTGGATCGCACCGACAGCATGCTCAGTTATCGTGCTGGACTGGTCTATAAACCTGCCCGGGAAGGTTCTGTTTATCTGGGATATGGCACCTCTTTTAACCCATCGGCAGAAACCTTGTCACTAACCAACAGCTCACGCTCGCCCGGCCTTCCCAATCTGGATCCGGAAGAAAGCCGTACCGTAGAACTCGGCATTAAATGGGAATTAATGGACCGGCGTGTGTTTGCAACAGCAGCCTTATTCCGCACGGATAAAACCAATGCGCGTACTCAGGACCCAACCGATCCTAACGACTTACTGGTTCTGGAAGGCGAACAACGTGTACAGGGCTTTGAACTGGGCTTGTCAGGCGCTATCGGTAAAGCAGTTAATGTTTCAGCTGGCTACACTTTTCTGGATACGGAAATCAGGGACAGCCTGGACATTACTGAAATAGGTAAAGAACTCAGTAACTCTCCTGAAAACTCGTTTAATTTCTGGGGAACCTATGATGTTCAGGATAAGCTCCAGTTTGGTCTGGGCATGCAATTTATTGATGATCGTTACAACAGCATAGCTAATACACGTACTGCGCCCAGCTACTGGGTCTATGAAGCTTCAGTAGCATATATGGTCAATGAACGTCTGAACCTCAGGCTGAATATCCAAAACCTGACTGATGAAGAGTATATTGACTATGTCGGTGGCGGGCACTTTATCCCCGGGATTGGAAGAGTCGCTATGCTTAGCACCAGCTTTTCATTCTAGGATTAACCATGCTACTCGAAATACCACAGGTCTTCAGTACAGAGGAAGCAGTCGAAATGAAGCAGGCATTGTTGGCTGCAGAATGGGTCGATGGCCGGGTAACAGCCGGTCATCAATCAGCCCAGGCCAAACAGAACCGGCAAATTCCAGAGCAATCAGATGTCGCACAAGCTGCTGGTAAAAGAGTGTTACAGGCCCTGCAGAAAAACGGACTTTTCATGTCGGCGGCCTTGCCACAACGTGTATTTCCACCTTTGTTCAACCGTTATGAAGGTGGCGAACATTTCCATAATCATGTCGATAACGCCATTCGCTCACTCCCCATGGGCGGGCAAATTCGAACGGACTTGTCCGCCACCCTTTTTTTAAGTAACACTGATGAATATGAAGGCGGTGAATTATTAATTGATGATACTTACGGAGCCCATCGAATCAAATTACCTGCAGGTTCCATGGTGTTATATCCATCAACCAGCTTACATAAAGTGACACCTGTCACGCAGGGTAGTCGTATCTGCTCCTTCTTCTGGATTCAAAGCATGGTAAGAGATGACGGGCAACGAACATTATTGTTCGATCTGGACATGTCTATTCATAAGCTACGGCAGCAACAAGGTGACAGCGACATTGTTGTCAGTCAAACAGGTATCTATCACAACCTGTTAAGACGCTGGGCAGAGCCTTGAGCAACCTTGCATTAACGTCAGCGTCGCTGCGATTAAACTCCTGAATTTTCAAAAAAGCTAAAGAAAACCGTCATAATAATGGAGCAGATCACCAAGGTCGCCAGCATGACCGGAGTGCCTTTTCTGAACCAGAGGCCCGGCGTGATAGCCAGGCTTGGATCATTTTGATCTTTAGCCATCTTTTCCGAGATAGTGACGATGAAGACATTGGCTGTAGAGCCAAGATGAGTGCCATTGCCGCCCATGCCGACGCCAACGGCCAAGGCCCACCAGAGTGGAGAAACATTTATTCCCTGGGTTTCCATGCCTAAAATGATAGGGATCATGGCTGCCGTAAAAGGAATATTGTCGATAGCGGCAGACAAAAACGCAGCCACCCACATTAAAGTGATGGTAGACGCCAGTAAACCAAATTCGTTAATTAAGGGGACTATGAATTGACCAATGTAGCTTAAGAACTGACTGTGCTCTACCCCGCCGATAATGATAAACAGGGATATGAAGAACATTAACAAGGCCAGTTCAATATGCGCCAGACTTTCTTCCAGATCAATATCCTTGCTGATAAAGACTAATAAAGTCAGACCTAATGCAGTAACAAACCAAGGCTCCCAACCGAGTGCATTATGCATCACGAATCCGATCACCATGACGCCCAAAACAGCTAATGAACCGTACCAGGTTTTGGGATCAGAAAGTGGCTCTCTATCTCCAATTTCCAGTGCCGAAGGCGTTACAGCCAGTTCATTTTTAAACAAAAAACGCAGCAAGAACAAAATAACGATCCAGGCCGCAAACACCAGACCACCCATATGATAAAGAAAGGTATTGAAGTCAATATCGGCTGCAGAGCCTATCATCAGGTTGGGAGGGTCCCCCACCAGAGTCGCTACACCTCCGGTATCAGACAACAAGGCTGCTGCCAATAAAAAAGGTATGGCACTAACACGCAGTGACTGACAGATCAGTATGATCAGGGGGCCGAAAATCACTACCGTCGTGACATTATCCAGCAACAGGGACAAGGCCGTGACCATTGTTCCCATCAGAGCCAGTAACAGAAACAAACGCCCCTTACTAAAATCGGCTATGGCGTAGGCTATTTGCTGAAAACCGCCGGTTGGTATCATGATGGCTACGATGGTCATCATGCCTCCGAGCAGCAAGACCACATTCCAGTCTATGGCATCAACGGCCTGCATCGGACCATAGAATCCGAAAATTTGGCCAGCCAGCATCATCACCGCGGCACCGGCCATGGCGACTTTTACCCGGTGAATACCATGTATACCCTCAGTAAAAATAGCAATAAACGTGATAAACAAAATAAGACCTGAGACGAGCATCTCAGTATTCCAAACAAGAGCCTCCATAAAAGACATCCCGAGTGACACCAGTTAACTGGTGATTAAATTAAGCTTGAAAAGCAAAAAGGAGCTCATGCACACTTTTTATAAAGTTTACATGAACTCCCACCTGTTTTTTGACTATAGCGTTTACCTGAAGAGACTTATTCTAAACACCGGATTGTGCAAAGAAGTCGAAGAATAGAGTCATAATAACTGAACAAATTACCAGCGTGATCAACATCACGGGTAGACCTTTTCTGAACCAGAGTCCCGGCGTAATAGCCAGACTCGGGTCACCTTGATCTTTTGCCATTTTTTCAGAAATAGTAACGATGAAGACATTGGCAGTTGAACCAAGATGCGTTCCATTGCCTCCCATTCCAACACCTGCGGCTAATGCCCACCACAAAGGTGAAACATTGATGCCCTGGGATTCCATCCCTAAAATGATAGGAATCATCGCTGCCGTAAAGGGTATGTTATCGATGGCTGCTGAGAATACCGCAGCAACCCACAACAGGATTATGGTCGTGGCCAAGAGACCATAAAGGTCAATAAATGGAATCACGAACTGACCGATATACATCAAAAATTCACTATGCTCTACTCCGCCCACGATAATAAACAGGGAAATAAAGAACATTAACAATGCCAGTTCAACATGCGCAAAACTTTCTTCCAGATCGATATCCCTGCTGATAAAAACCAGTAAAGTCAGACCCAGTGCTGTAACAAACCATGGTTCCCAGTGCAGAGCATTATGCATGATGAAGCCGATAACCATGACGCCTAACACGGCCAGTGAGCCATACCAGGTTTTAGGGTCTGAGAGAGGTTCACGATCAGTAAGATCCAGCTCAGCAGGCGTAACAGATAATTCTTCCTTGAATAAAATCCGCAGGAAGAAAAGAATGGCGATCCAGGCAAAAAATACCATGAATCCCATGTGATAGATGAAGGTATTGAAATCAATGCCAGCAGCTGAGCCGATCATCAGGTTAGGTGGATCACCTACCAGAGTAGCTACACCACCTGTATCAGACAATAAAGCCGCTGCCAGCAGGAAGGGTATTGCACTGACTCTCAGGGACTGGCAGATAAGAATAATCAAGGGCCCGAAAATCACCACTGTAGTAACATTATCCAGTAGCAGGGACAACACTGTGACCAAGGTTCCCATCAGGGCAAGCAACAGAAACAAACGCCCCTTACTGAAATCGGCTATCGCATAGGCTAATTGCTGGAAGCCACCGGTTGGTATCATGATGGCTACGATGGTCATCATGCCACCGAGCAAAAACACCACGTTCCAGTCTATGGCTTCGACTGCTTCTTCCGGCCCGTAAAATCCAAACACCTGACCAGCGATCATCATAACTGCGGCTCCGGCCATGGCAGCCTTGACGCGATGAATACCGTGAATACCTTCTGTGAAAATTGCAATGAAAGTGATGGCCAAAATTAAACCCGAGACCAGCATCTCAGTATTCCAAACAAGTGTTTCCATAGCTACAGCTACCTCAATTTAACCAGAGTATTACCGGTTATTTACGCTCAATTTAACTATGCCGAACCAAAAAACCGGATTCAGCCCGAATTTTTTATGATAGATAATTGATTTACATCATTCCCGAATTTTGAAGGTTGAAATACTAATGCTTCTCACTAATGTATTCAAGATAAACCGGAAGCTTTGTCTATCTGTATGCTTAGCCTAATTGCCATGCTAAAATCCTGAGCGGCAACAACTAAGCACGGTTAATAATTAATAACTGCGCAATTGAAAATCAGGAAAATACATTGGAGGAGCTCAATGAGCACTAAGAATAAAATTTTGATCGTACTTGACGTTTACGAAGATTTTCGCCAGGGCCCCGATGTATTCCCGATTGAAGTTGAAAAAGCACTTAAATTTGTTGTCGATAAATCCAAAGTGCAACTTATATTGATCGGTTGCGGGTTTGAGGAATACCTGCATGAAAGCTATTCCAGCTACGCCAAGGATGAAGTCGATATCCGTAAACAATATGTACAAAAGCTGGAGACTCGACTGCAAAAGGTTGCCGATAAGCTAAGTTCACATGGCTACAATGTCACCAGCAAGATTCACTGGGCCTACCCTCGTTATGAGCAAATAGCTCAGGAAGCGGAAAGCCATGATGTAGACATGGTTATACAGCATGTAAATGGTTCCGCAGATGAAGATCGTCACATACTTTCCAATGACAGCTGGCAGCTGGTACGTAATTGTAAACGACCTCTGCTTTTGGTCAGAGACCGGGCATGGCCATCCAAACCTGTCTTGATGGCCGCTGTAGACCCCATGCACAAACATCACAAGCCACTACAGCTGGATGACAAAATTGTTCGCTTTGCACTGGCTGCCAGGGATGAACTTAAAGGAGAACTCCACGTCGTTCATGCCTGTTCAGCTGCAGCACATCCATTTAGTTCACCGGAAAGCATTGTGGCTAAACATCAGGCAGCCCTGGATACCTTTATGGCTAATTACGATATAGATCCAGGTTTTGTACATCTCTCAAAAGAAAAACCGGTCTTTGCCCTGGTCACTTACAAGAAAGAGCTGCACGCAGATATTACGGTCATGGGTGTTGTCTCCAAATCCAGACTGGCCGAAGCAATGGTGGGTAATACTGCTGAAGGGGTGATTGATTATCTGAAAACGGACGTAATGGTAATAAGACCTTAAACTGTTTCCCTTCAATCCATGCTGCGCTTAGGATAGAGCGCATTTATGTACAGATTCTTCAGTAAAACGTATGTTTATTGAAAGTATCGGAGGACTGGGCCTTTTTCTGCTGGGCATGATTATCATGACCGGGGGGCTTCGTAATCTGGCCGGCGAATCCATGCGCGGTTGGCTGATGCGTTTTACTGGTACTCCCTGGTCCGGTGCCTTAACCGGCACCTGCAGCACGGCCATTCTCCAATCCTCCAGCGCGACTACCGTTGCCACTGTTGGTTTTGTCAGTGCCGGACTCCTCACCTACTCCCAGGCGCTAGGCGTTATTTTTGGTGCCAACCTGGGTACTACAGTGACTGGCTGGCTGGTTGTTCTGGTTGGATTCAAGTTGCAACTGGGCTCCCTACTACTACCCCTAATTCTGCTTGGTGCTCTGTTAAATATTTTCGCCAATAACAGGCTTGCTAACCTGGGTATGGCACTCGCGGGTTTTTCACTGATATTTGTCGGTATCGATTTTTTACAGGAAGGACTTTCGGCTTTCCAAAATACCTTTAACCCTGAACGTTTACCACAGGACACATGGGGTGGACGCCTTCAACTCGTTTTAATTGGCCTCTTGATTACCACGATTACACAATCCTCCAGTGCAGGTGTAGCAACAGCAGTGGCCGCACTGTATGCAGGTAATATTAATTTCCATCAAGCCGCCGCCCTGGTCATAGGCATGGATGTGGGAACGACCCTGACCACAGTTTTTTCTACCATAGGTGCTAATCTAGCTGCCAGACGCACGGGTTTTTCGCATTGCATCTATAATTTATTTACAGCTGCTGCTGCCCTGCTTCTGCTAAGTCCATTTGTTTTCTTATGGGAAGTTGTTTTCAAATCGCCCATCAGCCTGAATGCCGAAGTCGCTCTGGTTGCATTTCATAGTTTATTTAATTTTCTTGGTGTCATTTTTGTTCTGCCTTTTAGCCATCAGTTCGCCAGTTTTATGTGCCGTCTTATCCCGGAAAAAAAATCCCCGTTTGGAGAAGCGCTTGATGAACAATTACTGTCTAGTCCCGATCTGGCACTTGATAACTTGCAAAGCAATAACACTCAACAATTTCTGGTCTTACTGAATTATTTAGATAATTTGCTGGATAACAACAAGCACAACAGAGACCTCGACTTACAGGGACTGAAAAAGGCGCTCAATGAAAGCTCCGCCTATGCTGACAAAATACACCTGGAACCCAAACAGGAGAGGACCTGGCAGCAACTATTATCATTAATCCATGCGCTTGATCATTTACATCGCTTACTCGAACGCTGTGAAGAAGATGACAACCGTGCCATGACAGCGAGCAATTCGGCCGTACTTAGCAGGCAACATGATTTACTGTTATCTGCCGTGCAGGATCTCATCACCCTTCTGAAAAAAAGAGACTGGGTATCAGCCTCCGAAATTGCCTTAAAATCCTATCAACTCATTCATGCTGAAATAGAAGATCAACGCATTAGCATAATCAAAAGCACTGCTAGTGGCAGTGTGAGCGTTCCCGAGACAACTGCATTAATGCAGGCTTTACGCTGGATGGATAGAGTCAGCTGGCACTTGTCCAGAATAAGCCATCACTTCAAGAAGTCTTTCACACTTGAACCCGCAACTATTTTTTAATCTGTTCCGGGGGTTCGAATCACAAAGTTGCGAATTTCCGACATATCTTCCATTGCAAAACGAATCCCTTCCCGGCCCAGGCCACTTTCCTTGACACCACCATAGGGCATGTTATCAACCCGGAAAGATGGTACATCCCCTATCAGGACGCCTCCGACTTCAAGCACATCCCAGGCTTTATGTGCCTTATATATATCCTTGGTGAAAATGCCTGCCTGTAATCCAAATTGACTGTCATTGGTCATCGCCAATGCTTCATCGAAATCTGTAAATTTACTTAATACTGCCACAGGCCCGAATGCTTCTTCCGTACATATAGCCAAGTCTGCAGGCACATTTTCCAACAGTGTTGCCGCTAACATAGTGCCTTCGCGCTGACCGCCACAAAGCAGGCTTGCACCGGCAGTAACTGCTTCGTCTATCCAGTTTTGCAGTCGCTCTGCCTCACTTTCTGAAATCATGGGACCGATAAAGGTATCTTCATTTTTAGGATCCCCCATCACCAGTGCTTTGGTTCGGGAAACAAGTTTTGTTTTAAAAGCATCGTAAACTGATTCATGAACAATGATGCGCTGTACACCGATACAGCTTTGACCGCTTTGATAAAAAGCACCAAACACAATGCGTTCGACCGCATCATCCAGATCCCAATCCTGATCTACTATACAGGCTGCATTTCCTCCCAATTCCAGTACCACTTTTTTCTTGCCTGACTGTTCTTTCAATTTCCAGCCTACCGCTGGAGAACCTGTGAAACTCAATAATTTCAGACGTTCATCAGTGGTAAACAATGCTGCCCCATCGCGGCGGCAGGGCAAAATCGAAAAAGCACCTACCGGAAGGTCAGTTTCAGACAAAACCTCACCGATAATCAAGGCACCAATCGGCGTTAAGCTGGCCGGTTTCAGCACAAAGGAACAGCCGACTGCCAATGCCGGAGCTACCTTATGGGCGGCAAGATTCAATGGGAAATTAAACGGGGAAATAAAAGAACAAGGGCCAATTGGCACACGTTTGTACATACCCATATATCCCCTGGCGCGGGCTGAAATCTCCAGGTTCTGTAATTCACCATTGAAACGTACGGATTCTTCAGCAGCCACACGAAAAGTATCGATCAAACGAGTGACTTCTCCGCGTGAATCTTTTATTGGCTTACCGGCTTCGATACACAGGGCCTGAGCCAATTCCTCGCTGCGCTCCGTAAAGCGCCTCACACAATGTTGCAGAATTTCCTGTCTTTCATAGGGCGCCATGGCGCTCATTGCGGCCTGCGCATCCACAGCTGCAGCTATCGCCTGATCAATATGTTCGGGAGAAGCCATTGCTACCCGTGTAGCCAGCTTACCGGTAAATTTGTCATAGACCTCAAGCTCAGTATTGGCTTGCTGTGGCTTGTTGGCCAGATAAAAGGGATAAGCTTTCTGTAACATAAGTTTCCTGATTTACTTTTTAAATTGTTTTACTTAATTCCGGGAGTTCCTGATTAAGAATAAAATCGTTTTCACTATAGTCAACCGGGGCATCAATCAAATGTACACCGCCCTGATCCAGACATTTTTGCAACAAGGGAATCAGTTCATCCGCATTGCTTAAACGATGTCCCGCGGCACCATAGCTTTCTGCATATTTGATAAAATCAGGATTCTTGAAATCCAGACCAAAATCTTCAAAGCCCATGTTGGCCTGTTTCCATTTAATCATACCGTAGGCGCTATCATTCAGGATCAATACAACCAGATCAAGCTGCAGACGCACCGAGGTCTCAATTTCCTGAGAATTCATCATAAAACCGCCATCGCCACAAACAGCAACGACCTTCTTGTCGGGAAATACTATTTTAGCCGCCATGGCAGAAGGCAGACCCGCACCCATAGAGGCCAGAGCATTATCCAGTAACACTGTATTAGGGGAATGTGCCTGATAGTTCCTGGCAAACCAGATTTTATACACGCCATTATCCAGAGCGATAATGTCATCATTTCCCATCACCTTGCGCAGATCTGCAACCAGACGCTGGGGATAGACCGGAAAACGTGGATCATTGATACCCTTGTGCTCATGATCAAGCATGGCATCCCTGACTTTCATGAAGTAGGTAAAATCCCAATGCTTTTGAGGTGAGAGGAGTTTATTCAACTGCCAGATGCTGTGTGCGATATCACCAACCATTTCGGTCTGTGGAAAATAAACCGGATCAACTTCAGCGGTATTAAAATTGATATGGATAACATTGAGATTATTACCCTGCATAAAAAATGGTGGTTTCTCGACCACATCGTGCCCGACATTAATAATCAAATCGGCTTTCTTGATAGCCTGATGCAGAAAGTCACCATCGGAAAGTGCCGCATTTCCTATACATAATGGATGGCTCTCATCAACAACACCTTTGCCCATTTGGGTAGAAATAAAGGGGATACCCTGTTTTTCAACAAACAGTCTCAGCATCTTGGCGGTTAATTTCCGGTTGGCTGCCGCACCAATCAGCAAAAGTGGTCGCTCAGCTTTTTGCAGAAACTCAATAGCTTGCTCAACCGCTTTTTCTTCAACGACCGGACGGCGTGACATGCTTGCCTTAAAGGGTATTTCGTCTGTCATTTCAGCCGCCACGTCTTCAGGCAATTCCAGTAAGGCAGCTCCGGGTCTTTCTTCCTCAGCGCGTCGAAAGGCTTCGCGCACCTTCGACGGAATATTATCGGCTCCCACTATTTGCCTGGCATACTTGGTTATTGGCCGCATCATATCAACCACATCAATTATCTGAAACTGACCTTGTTTACTGCGTTTTATGGGTTTCTGGCCGGTAATCATAACCATGGGCATAGCACCAAGCTGGGCATAGGCAGCAGCTGTCACAAAATTAGTCGCACCAGGGCCCAGCGTCGATAAACAAACTCCGGCCTTTCCGGTGAGTCGCCCATAAGTAGCCGCCATAAAACCCGCGGCCTGTTCATGACGGGTAATAATTAATCTGATCTTGGAATCTTTCAGAGAATTGAGTAAATCGAGGTTTTCTTCACCGGGGATACCAAAAATATACTCAACACCTTCGGCTTCTAGGCACTTCACAAACAAATCGGATGCTTTCATTTCAATTACTACTTAAGGGAATAAATGGATAAGTATTCAATTCAAAAAAGAATCAATACCGGTAAATGCTAGCATTTATAACAGGCAATACCTAATCTGCAGAACTCTGTTTGCGTCAGACAAGATTACCGAGAGATTTGAAAGATTTATGATTAAGCCCCACCAGAAACCGTTCAATAGTCAGAAACAGCGGTTGAAGGAATTCCAGTGATTCTTCATTTACTGAGTGATAAATATTAATAAGCCCGATGACCGCGATAAGCTCATCTTCAAAATACAATGGCATACCATAGAAATTCCCTAAAGTTCTGGAACTCGGTACCCCCTGGAAAAATTCGATATAGTCAACCTCTACGGACTTTCCGCTTAGTACAACCTGACTGAAATAGGCTTCCAGAGTTAATGGACGCTTATTTAATTCATCAAGCTGAAGTTTTTCTCCAGACAGTCGGCTAAGATCTATCTGGTCAAAATTCATCACGACTTTACTGGAGAACTCTTGTTTATTGATCGGGCTTACCAGACAAATAAAGCCGAACTGGCAATCGCTTAATTTGATAATTTCTTTTAATACAGATTTATAAAGCTCGCCGGTAATCTTTTTCTCCAGATAAGCCGCCTGAATTTTTACAATCATTTCCGATACTTTTTGTCGTTTGGAAATGGCTTTTTTGTCTTGCAAGGCTTCATCAGTCAATACAACATTGGAGACAATTTGTCGGCGAAAACGGCTGGCACTGAACATCAAATAAATCACATAGAATAATATCATGGTCCCCATGATGTTTTGCATTAGACCGCCCAATGAAAAAAAACTGACCATCAGAGGTAGCAGACAGGCCCACAGGAAACTCACATAGGACACTTTATCAACACCCAGACTCGTCATTGCAGCTGCACTAATACCACCTAATACAAAAGCAATAAAAACCATGTCAATAATCATTACCTTCCCAGCCAGCAAGACTGGGAAGGCGCCAAGTGTAATTCCCGTTAAAATAATTCCGATTCTGAAATTTCGAAACATATCATAGACGGAAAAAATTTTGCCTTTCTGAATCCATTTATAATAATAGAAATCCCCAAACCGCAAGCACTGAAGTAACAAAAGCACGGCATACCAGTAGAGTATGGTGTGGCTATTATTTTCATTCAGGACAACGATCGCCTCCATGGCGCTTAACAAAAGCGTCATGAATATTGCAAATGGATAATTATCGTAGAGTAGTTTGAGTACTTGGCGTTCCAGCATTTTGCTATTTTTTTATTCCCTAAAAATTCGATACTAGCATTTTTAGCTGAACAACCACTTAATTTAAACGAGAAATATTCATATTTTTTTCTTTAATATCAATACGATAGCGTTTTAACATGCTGATAACACCAAGCATACACACGCTATGTTTGTGATGATTTCTTAGCTTGAAAAGAAGGCTTTTTAAAGAGTATTAAAGCTGCAGAAATAAAAAAGCCATCGTGATTGATGGCTTTTTGCTGACATTTTGTGATCCGCTTTTGTTTAAAGGCGCTTATGTGAATTAACTTAAACTTGCAAGCGCTGCCTCGTAATCAGGCTCTTCTGCTATTTCGCCAACCAACTGAGTATATTTAACTTGACCGTTTTCATCGATGACCACAACGGCGCGCGCAGTTAAACCTTGCAGAGGACCGTCTATTTGCTTCACCCCATAATCAGCAGAAAATTCTGAACGAAATGCAGATGCAGGTACTACTTTATCGAGCCCCTCCGCCCCGCAAAATCGGTTTAAGGCAAAAGGCAGATCCATGGAAGCACAAACAACCACGGTGTTATCCAGACCACTGACTTTGGCATTGAATTCCCGTGTTGAAGTCTGGCAAACAGGTGTGTCGATACTTGGAAAAATATTCAGGATCACGCGTTTACCTTTTAAATCGCTGCTGTTTAAAGCAGATAAATCTGTTTTTACCAGCGAAAATTCCGGAGCTTTTGAACCCACTGCTGGTAAATCTCCATTGGTGTGAATTGGATTGCCTCTTAATGTTATTTCTGCCATTTTATTTTCCTTTATTTAATAAACTAGAATTTCAAACACTTTAACTGTTTTTCTAAACTACGCTCACCTGTTTAATAACTGGTAAGCGATTCGAGAAGTTCGAAAAGAACCCACCCATACTTCTTTACCGCCAGGTAAAATTGCCATGGTTGCACCACTGAATACCGGCGTTGCGACTGTATCTAAAATGACGGTATCCTGCATAGTCTCCGGGTGTATATAAGCAGCTATGGTCCCACGCGGACAATTACTGGCTGGTGGTGGGCCTGAACCTTCGCACGTAGGCTCATCATCCCGCATACCTGCGGTTAATAAATACCCATTGCTGTCATAGACGACATTATCAGGAGCAAAACCCATTGTTCTGGTTCTTCGCAGCACTCTGGTAGGGTTGCTGTTGGCAAGTGTCACGATAGCGCTCAAGCCTGATGCCGCAACAAAAATTTCACTTTCGTCTTCGGAAACCTGAATGCCATTATTGCCTGGCAATTCTGAACCTTCCAGTTTCACAAAACCCTGCGAGCCAGGTATCCACTTGTAGACTGCCCCTGTCGGTACTCCTGAAAGCAAATCCTCAAAACTAAATCCAGGGTGCATTAACACCGTAGCCAAAATCGTTCCATCACGCATCGCAGTAACATCATTGGCATCCAGCCCGTCTGGCATAAGAACACAGCCAATCCAGGTTGCCTGAGGACTTGCTCCACTAGCATTAATCTCAAAAACCTCAATCGCTTCACGCCCACCATGACTGACCACATACAAGGTATAGATTCCGCTTTCGTTAATGTGTGTCTGAATTCCCAATCCATGGCTCTGAAAATCATTCAGATCAGGTTCACCTGGACATGCGCCATAAAGTGATCGATTTAAACGGCTTCTGCCAGCTTGCGGAGAATATAGTGCGGTAACATTTTTACTGATGCTGTTTATTAGGTGCAAACCCGTCGTATTCGCTTCCGAAAATGAACCGGCAACTACCCAGTCAGTCCCCGGTATGATGACCAGATCCTCAGGGACGCTAATATCACAAATGAAATTTAGCCCGCCTGATTGATTGCAATCCTGCATCGAGCCTTCATCTGCGGCTATAGCCCCAGCTGTGATACACAGCAATACCAGACCAGCGATACAGCTTCTTAATTTTGTCATTATCAATCCTCCACCTATACAGTTCAATGCATTAAATACTACCACAAGCCCGGCAATTCCACCCTCTGGATGTAGCTAAATTATTAACCCAACACATAAATTTACTGTGTTTATTTGCAGCCATTATTGTTCATGCTAGCATTCGGACTTCCAGATTTATTTTCTGGGCGGAATTTGCAGACCTAAACTTCCACATTGGATTCACTTTATATTTGCTAGACTTTTCCGCAAGGCTGGCTTTAGGCTCTAATCAGGCTGACTTGATGTAACACAATTATCGATTTGCTTACTGCTTTCATACGAGAGCAATCCACACAAGGAGACCACAAAAAATGAAAAAAAATAAATTACTGATGGCGCTGACCCTTTGCATGCTCGCACCGACACTCAGTTTCGCACAGGACGAAACCCCTCCCATGTCGTTCTTTATAACCAGCGTCGGTAGTGGCGATGGTGGTAATCTGGGGGGACTGGCTGGTGCGGATGCTCATTGTCAGGCCCTGGCCAGTTCAGTCGGTCGTGGCGATTCCACCTGGCGCGCCTATCTCAGTACGCAAGGCCCCAATGCCGTGAATGCCAGAGATCGAATTGGTACTGGCCCATGGTATGGCGCAGCCGGCAACCTAATCGCTCGTGATCAAAACCATCTACACGGTGACACCATAGAACAGGCGCGGCTGGGAAATGGGATACACCCTTTCCATGCAAGAACTGAAACAGGAGACTTTATTAGAGGCATAATGGCCAGAGAATATGGCCTGGGAACAAGTGAGCATGACATTCTGACAGGATCTACACCAGATGGTCGAGCCTACCCAACCGGTGAAGATCAGACCTGCTCCAACTGGACTAACAATAGTGGCGGCAGTGCAAGAGTCGGCCATCACGACCGTCATGGATTTATGGACAACTCCTGGAATTCAACACATAACACGCGTGGATGCAGTCAGGCGGAGCTAATTCCCAGCGGTGGTGCCGGCTTGTTTTATTGTTTTGCAACAGACTAAACATATTGGGCAGTACAGCATTGTCTGAAGACTGCTATAAAAAACAGGCTGGCAGATTTATTCTCCCAGCCTTATTTTTTTGTGCGCCTGAGATGAGAAATTATTACATTTCATCCCCATATAAATAACTCTTAAAGGCAAAGTTTGAGCTAAGATCAGCAACATGGTCCATTACCGACAATCACCCCAGGCGACCGTTATTGAATTGTTACCGAACCGTTCGGCAAGTTGGGCAGAGACGCGCTTATCCCTTTTTGTCATTTGCAGCTTCATGTTGGTCATAGGTACTTTCTGGACCATCGCCGGTGCCTGGATGATTTTACCCTTTTCAATACTGGAAGCGGGACTTGTTGCCTTCCTTTTATACCGCGTCTGTCTGTCTACCTATCAAATGCAGATTATTACTTTCAGCCAGGATCGTGTATTGGTTGAATTTGGCAGGCACTTCCCCAAACGGAGTTGGAATCTGGAGCGCAATAATACCTTTCTGATCATTACAGAACCAAGGCACCCATTTGCTCCACAGACTATTAATATCTGCGATGGCAGGCAAAACATTGAACTTGGTGTCTTTCTCAATAAGGAAGATAAAACCAGCACTCTGGAGCATCTCAGGGCTGCCGGGCTGCATATTCGAAAGACACTTAGGCTATCTGATTTCTAACAAGTATGTAAAAATAGATATTATCAAGTTTACAGGAGCTAAAATTCAACATGCCTATTTACGAATACAAATGCCGCAAATGTGGCCATCAATTTGAAAAAATTGTGCGATTGAGCGAAACACCAAATTGTGAATCCTGCCAATCGGCTGACCTCGAAAAATTATTTTCAGCGCCAGGTATACGAACCACAAAGAGTCAGCGTCGTTCCTCTGCTCAGGAACACAATGCACGCAACAGGGTTCGGCGTGATCAGAAAGTCGCAGAAAGTGATTTCATTAAAAAAGAGCTCAGCGAAGGCCATTGAGAAGCTATTATATGACTGATGACTATTTTGGGTGCGAGTTTCCTCCTCTCAGACATAGTCTATTGATTAACATCAAATCTCACTCTGTCATTATTCGTCTTTTAGATTCAGAATAATCTTACACATCGGGGGAGACAATTGCATGTTTGAAGTTGCTGAAATCGGACATAAACTTTCCAAAAATAAATTTGCAGAAATTGTCCCGGAATTACATACCCGTTTACTGGAAGCTCAATTCAAATTAACTGAAACGCAACGATCTGTCATTATCATTATTTCTGGTGTTGAAGGCGTTGGCAAAGGCGAAGTGGTTAACCGGCTGAATGAATGGCTAGATTCACGCGGCATTGAAACCAATGCATTTTGGGATGAAACCGATGAACAAACCTTGCGTCCAGATTTTTGGCGATTTTGGAGAGTTCTACCGGCTCATGGGAAAATCAGTATTATGTTCGGCTCATGGTATACCCGTCCCATCGTAAAAAAGGTTTTTGACAAAATTGATGAAGCAGAATTTGAAAGACAATTAACCAAAATTTGTGAATTTGAAAGAATGCTAGCTGATGAAGGCGTCATTTTTATCAAGCTTTGGTTTCACATGTCGAAAGAAGCCGTCGTAGCCCAATTGCAGAAAGAGGCCAAATCACGCAAAGCGGCACCTCAAACCGAGCAATATATCAAACAGTATGATGCTTTCTTGCCAGTTTCTGAACACGCATTGCGTATTACTGAACAAAATCGACTCCCATGGCATATCATTGAAGCCAATGATAAAAATTATCGGGATGTCACAGCAGCACAAATTATTCTTGATACGCTTGTCTGTAATTTATCTGTTGATGAAAAATTACCTCCACTTTTAGTGAGTCCCAGAAACGAAACTCATCTTCTTCCCGATCAACCAACAATTCTCGATCATGTAAATCTTGATCAGTCATTATCAAAACAAAAATATAATCAGGAATTAAGATTAGCCCAGCGCAAACTAAATGAATTGACTTGGAAAGCCCGAGAACGACAACAATCTGTGGTTGTCGTTTTTGAGGGTTGGGACGCTGCTGGAAAAGGCAGTGCGATCAGGCGGGTGATTCAAGCTATCGATGCAAGGCTTTATAAAGTAATCTCTACTGCTGCACCTACTGATGAAGAATCAGCCCATCACTATCTTTGGCGTTTCTGGCGTCATATACCGCTTGCCGGCTATGTGACAATCTACGATCGTTCCTGGTATGGCAGAGTATTGGTTGAAAGAGTAGAAAATTTTGCAAAAGAAGAAGAATGGAAGCGATCATTCGCGGAGATAAACCATTTCGAAGAACAACTTATCGAGCATGGAATTATTCTATGTAAATTCTGGATTCACATCAGCCCAGAAGAGCAGCTCAAGAGGTTTAAAGAAAGAGAAAATATTTCATGGAAAAAACATAAAATTACCGAAGAAGACTGGCGTAACCGAGAAAAGTGGGATGAATACAAGCTGGCTATCAATGACATGGTTGCTCATACAAGTACACAAGCTTCTCCCTGGACACTTGTCCCCGGAAATGAGAAGAAATTTGCCCGCATTAATATAATCAATACTCTGTGCTCCGCAATTGAGCAGCAACTCTCACACGCAGACTGAGCCTAGCAATGGGACAGAAGGCAGTCACCAATCATTTCACGAAAAGTGATTTCAAGTAATCTAAAAAAATGGGCTAACTAATAGGGTTTTGAGCTGCTTGTCCGAGCTGAGCAATCAGTTCTCACTTGCGCAGTTAAAGCATTGATCGGTTTCAGGCAAAGCCTCCAGTCTGCGTTGGTCTATTTCTTCTCCGCAGGAAGAGCAGATTTCATAAACCCCGTCTTTAAGACGTTGCAGGGCATTCTGTATACGCTTCAGTTCTACACGACCCTCTTCATCCAGTGAATGGATCAGTTCTTCATTTTCCATTTCAGTAACCTGTTCACTGAAATCCGCATTGACAGGTTTATCTTTGCGATGGATATGTTTATGGGTTCTTTCTACACGTGCAGCTATTTCTGCCTGCATTTCAAGTAACTCTCGCTTAATTGCATTCAAATCCATATTGCCTCCAATCGTTCAAATTCGGAAACTTCATTATAAATCAATAAAAGAGCGATTTAATATGACCTATATCATCTTGATCCTGCTATTTACCCCATCACAATTGTACGTTTAGCAGCGTTGAAAAATTTGAAAATTGCTGTGAACGCCGCTGTTTCCGTCTGCGGGCACATTGATATGACTTAAGCCTGAATAAAGTTCTGATTAAGCGCGAGTAATGTCTGAGAAGCATAGCAACGAGTTCCGCAGTACCTGAAAAACAGCAAGGAATGATCGAAGCATGAGCAAGGCTGGAACAACTGCTTCTGCACCAAAAAAAATCAAACTGAAGCACTACCGTAAATTACGAATTCTTGACACTACGTAGCACAGCGGACTAGCATCATGGAACTATTTGTTTCAATAAAACAGGATTTCAGATTTTGAAATATTTAAGCTTTATAAGACCCGATGGCATTGCCACCATAGGTAAATTAGATGATGCTTCGCCCGAATTGAGCAGGGACAGCACAGTAATTGAATTGCTTACAGAGAGCAATACGACGATAGATTTGAAAACAGCTTTGGCTACCCGGAAGTTATCATCTTTAATTGCGGGGCCATCCTATCGCGTACGAGACATACGCCTGCTGCCAGTGATTCCTGAACCGGGCAAAATAATCTGTGTTGGTTTGAACTATGCCTCTCATGTGGCCGAGACAGGACGCAGGAAAGATGCTCAGTATCCGGTTATTTTCACTCGATTTCCTGACACTCTGGTTGCACATGGAGAAGCAATTATTCGACCAGCGCAATCAACTTCACTCGACTATGAGGGTGAGCTGGCCTTAATTATCGGCAAACCCGGGCGTGCAATCTCCGAACAAGATGCTTATTCCCATATCGCCGGTTATAGCTGCTTCAATGATGCTTCAGTCCGCGACTGGCAATTGCATGCCAGCCAGTACACGCCTGGTAAAAACTTCCCTGCTACCGGAGGTTTTGGACCTTGCCTGGTCACACCCGATGAAATAACAAATCTGGAAAATCAGCGGGTTACGACAAAACTCAATGACACAATTGTCCAGGACCAGCCCATCTCTGATCTCATCTTTCCGATTCCTGTTTTGATTAACTACATCTCTTCGTTCACAGCCTTGCAGGCCGGTGATGTGATCGTGACAGGCACACCAGGTGGCGTAGGCTTCACCAGAAAACCGCCGCTATGGATGGTCCCTGGCGATACGGTAGAAGTATCCGTGGGTGAAGTCGGCACTTTAATCAATCCTGTCCGCTCTGAATAACAGACCCTTAAAATAAATGGCTTAGCATTTTGAAGATTGACAATACATTTTATCTAACCTAGTTTCATACACCAAACAGCAAGGAAGCTGCTGATAACAATAAAAAATGAGGCCAAGTCATGTGCAAAACCTCCCGCTATAGCTTCAAATTACTCCTGTTTTTCCTGTCTGTGGGGTTTGTTTTAAATGCATCAGCTCAAACCAATCTGGCTGGAGTCTGGACAGCTGATTACACTGAGGATCGTGGCGATCGGATACCTGGCCCGGCCCTGGGTGATTACGGCGGGCTGCCCTTAAATGACGCTGATCGTCTCAGAGCACAAAGCTGGAATGCATCTCTGATCGGTTTGCCTGAATATCAATGCCGCGTCCATCCTGCTGACTATGCCCAGAGTTTTAATAACATAAATATCAGGGAAGAACGTGATCCCCGTACACTGGAATTAACTGCCATCCACCTGGAACATTTTACCTGGCAAACACGCCGGGTTATCTGGATGGATGGACGCGATCATCCTCCAGAATATGCAGCGCATACGGCCATGGGCTTTTCGACTGGAGAATGGGTCGGTGATAACTTAAAAGTAACTACCACACATCTCAAGGAAGGCTGGTTACGGCGTAACGGTGTCGCTCGCAGCGATATGGCAACGGTTACCGAATATTTCATCCGACATGGTGATATTCTGGTCTGGACCGTCATCGTGGATGATCCGATTTACCTGGAAGAACCCTTTATTCGGAATCGAAACTACCATTACTCCACAGATGTTCAAATTGTTACTTATCCTTGTGAGAGCGTTGTCGAGATTGTTCATGACGCCGGCTATATCCCACACCATCTGCCAGGGCAAAACGCGGATCTTTTTGAATTTGCAGATACCTATGATATTCCTTACGAGGCAAGCATGGGCGGCGCAGCAACCATGTACCCCGAGTATCGTGAAATTGCCAGGAGCTTACCCAAACCCAGTGAATTACAGGGACAGGAGTAATAATCATGTCTATTGCAATAAAGCGTTTAATATCCGGCCTCGTATCGGGACTGTTATTTTCAACACCGGCTTTCTCTCAACCCGATTTTGACAATATAGACATACAGACTCTACAGGTCAGGGACAATATTTATATGCTGATCGGCGCCGGAGGAAATATTACGGTGCAGGTAGGTGATGACGGTATTCTGATTGTCGACACACAGTACGCCGAAATGTCTGACAAAATTATCAAGGCCTTGCAGGAAATTTCGGACGGGACACTACGCTATATCATTAACACACATGTGCATGGCGACCATGTAGGAGGAAATGCAAACATGGCCCGCAGTGGTGCAACAATCAGTGGCGGCAACATGCGCAGAGATGTCAGCGGGCAGACAGCCGCAATCGTCGCACATGAAAGTGTGCTGCTGCGTTTAACTACCACTGATACCGATAATCTGATGGATGCCGATGGCTGGCCCACCAGCTCTTATTTCGGCACCAAGAAAGATCTGTATTTTAACGATGAAGGCATTCGTGTCATGCACCTCCCCCGTGCACACACCGATGGTGACAGCATGGTGTTCTTTCGAAAATCGGATGTACTGTCGGTAGGTGATGTGTTTCGAACGGATTCTTACCCTTTTATAGATATGACAAATGGTGGCACGATTCAGGGTTTTCTCGATGCCGCACAAAGTATCATCGACCAGATTATTCCTGTTTACGGACAGGATGGAGGCACTCTGGTTATACCGGGGCATGGCCGCCTTAGTGATCTTGGTGATGTGTTGAACTGGCGCGAGATGCTGACCATTATCCGTGACCGGGTTAAAAATTTAAAAGATCAGGGTCATAGTCTGGAAGAAGTATTGGCAGCCAGACCCAGTCGGGATTATGACCCACGCTATGGTGACAGCGAGCGTTTCATCACTGCGGTCTATCAGACACTTTAACTAATACTTTTTTTAATGCCTGTAGCAAATAATAAATTTTAAAAAGTGAATTGAATTATGAAAAATAAAAACATATTGATTTCAGCGCTCTGCCTGTCAATTTTATTGGCTTCCGCTTTAGGCAACGCACAGCCTCCCCAGGCAAATAATATCGATAACGCCCGGGCAGCAGCACCAATGGATCTGACGGGAACCTGGGTGTCCATCGTGACTGAAGACTGGCGCTATCGAATTATTACTGCAGAAGCTGGCGACATCGATGATGGCTACGCTTTAACGGAACTGGGCACTCGCATAGCGGAATCCTGGAACCCGGCTGCAGATGAAGCCATGGGAGAAGCCTGTAAAGCCTATGGTGCAGCGGGCATCATGCGTCAACCAACACGCCTGCAGATAAACTGGGAAAATGATAATGTACTGAAAATTGATACTGATGCCGGCATGCAAACCCGCTTGCTTAAATTCGGGGCGGCTCAGGATGGTACAGGTATCGGTACCTGGCAGGGTGTATCCAATGCTAACTGGAAAGTGCGCCCTCAAGGTCGGGGAGAATTTGTTATCACAGACACACTGGAAATTAAAACACACGGTATGAGACCGGGTTATCTGCTGCGCAATGGAATACCCTATAGTGATCAGGCCAGCATGCAGGAGTATTTTGATTTAATAACTCAGGACGATGGCAGCGAATACCTGATTGTTCTTTCCATCGTTGAAGACCCTGTGTTTTTGGCCGCTCCGGCCATAACAAGCAGTACTTTCCGCCGTGAAGCAGACAACTCCAGCTGGAAGCCTACAGAGTGTCTGGTTGAATAGAACTTATCCAGACTCCTGACAAGCTCGCTAAAAACTTACCCTGAATACCGCCTGCATGGCGGACTCATTAAAACCGGCTCTGCCGGTTTTATTTTGCCAGTACAAATATTCCAGGTACGACTGTGCTTATAGGTAAGCAGTGACTGGCCATCTCACCCTCTTCTGTCATACGCATCAGAATAAACCAGCTCCAGAGAATCAATGCCTTGAGCATAAGCCTGAGAGCAATAAGTAGTGGCAAGTATAAAAAGGAATAAGGGAAGGTGTTTTTTTAAAGCAGCAGGTTGCGTCGCAGAATTTAAGTTATGTTCTTTTTACTATCGTAATTATTCATTATTTATAAAAAAATCAGACTCAGTTGAAATCAACTGAGTCTGATTTTGAAGTTTCTAGAGTTTGATAAATGCTAAGGCATTATTAGGATTCATCGGAATAACGAGTTGGTGTTGAACAGAGTCGTAACACATGGATGCTGCACTGGGTATGCCTACTGCAATCACGACTGCTTCAGCGCCAGGTCTGATTCTGGATACGCTGCCAAAGCGAACACTGCTGACATATTTAGTACCATCAGCGGTTACTACCACGCCATCATTACCGGCTTCAGCGGCATATTCTGTGCGAACTAGATTACCATTTGGGTCAAAGGTAATAACTGCATTAGAGCCAATATTGACTACAACGATATTGCCATCGTTATCCATGGCCACGCCATTTGGTCTGGCTAAAGCATCACCTTCAACAATCACTGAACTAGAGCCATTTGGCATTACTTTGTAGATCAGCCCTTCATTAGAATCTGAAATATAAGCTATGCCATCTTCAGCAACAGCGATGCCATTTAAAAAACCTGCATCAGAAACAAAAATTGAATTTAGTGGCTGACCACTTGCCAAATCAAAGGAACGTAAATAACCGGAATCAACCGTATAAAGCACGCCATTTTGTACTGCACTTCCGATCGGATCTGCCAAATCCAGGCCATCGCGGGTAGCACCAATCCATTTTGAGGTATGCACACTCCCATCAGGGTTAATTAGAGAGACAAATCCGTCTGCCGCTGCACCTTCTGCACGATCGCCGGCATTCATGGACAATATCAGGTTTTTATGAGGATCAAAGGTACAGCTTTCCGTAAAATGGAAACTGCCAAACACTTTAACGTTACTGGACATCTGCATTCTTTGACCGGCTTCATTCACTGAACCCAGTGGGTCCCCGGCCTGAAAATCTTGTGCTGCCACAGGCATGGTTAGTGCGCAAAGCAATCCGCTTACTAAAATTTTTCTCATTTTTATCTCCTTTAGAATTACCAACTGGATTAATAACAAAACTCGATCATGGAAAACTGAAGGGATATTAACCTATTCTTGGCCCGCACGTCAGACCTTGAATGTGTAAGAAAAAAGCAAACTTAAATCATTTAAGATAAAAAGCCATAAACCAGCATTTTCCAAAGTGGCTCTGGCTGAAATTTCATGCGATTTAGAAGCTGCCGCTCCTGTCCGCGACCGTCTGACGACAGGAGTGTACGTATTTTGGCGTGTCGACAGAAGGATAGCGTCTCATCATGACTGAAGCTTACAGAAAAATTTCAAACTGAAGCACCACCTTGTTCAGAATGCTTTTGCACATTTCACTAGCTGGCGTATACTTGGCCTTCTTTCCTTAAAAACTATAACCCTAATGGAGAATTTTCATGACAATCAATAAGAAGGCAGCATCCTTAATGCTCTTCTTGCTCACTGCAATTACTGTAATGGGATGCTCTCAAGAAACAGCAACTACTGCAGAATCCAGCATGCCTGATATGCCCGCTCAAGCTGAAATGCCTATGGCTAGCGCTGAACCAAGCGCTATGGCTATGGCTGATGAAGGCCACGGCGTAATGACTGCAGCAGAACAAGAAAACTTACGAATCGCTGAAGAATGGTGGCGTACTGTGTTAATGGGAGGACGCCTTGATCAGGCCGAACAATACATGACGGAGCGATATATACAGCATAACCCTGATGTACCTACCGGGCGTGCTGGTTTTATAGAGTTTTTTAGTCGCTTTGCTCAGGCAGGTCCAATTCCTGAACAGTTCCCACCGACAGCTGTGAAATTCGCGAAAGGCGACTACGTTGTATTCGTTTGGGAAAGAGAAGGCGAAGACCCTAACACTGGCGAATCCTACAAATACAATTTTTTCGATGTTTTACGCATGCAGGATGGCAGAGTTGATGAGCATTGGGACAGCGTATTCCGCGCTACTCCTCCTCCAGGCGCTCCAGTAATGGCTATTACTCCTGGTATAGGTCCACGCCCGGTTGCTCCATCCAACACTGCTGCTGAACAGGCTGTAGAAGATCTTGTCAATATTGAAATGAAAGACATCCTGCAGTATCAGAATATTGATTTGGCAATGCAGGTCATGGCCGAAGATTATATTCAGCATAACCCTAATGTCCCTGATGGACGTGATGGATTTATTGAGTTCTTTAGCCGTTTCGCTAACCCACAGCCTATTCAGGATGAATGGTTGGACGAGCCAGAATTGATTATTACTCATGGCGATATCGCACTGTATATCATGACTCGTTATTCAGAAGATCCTGCCAGAAATAATGAAGTCTACAAATGGAACTGGTTTGATATGTTCCGTGTAGAAAATGGCATGATTCAGGAGCATTGGGATGGCGCAACTCGAGATGGCAATGTGCCTCCGAGTGTTGAGCCTCCAGCTGGTTTTGTTTCCTGGAGTGACCAATAAGTCTGCAGATTTTAGATGACTATTGTTAAAAAAAAAGGGATCACAATGTGATCCCTTTTTTTATTCCTTCTTTTTATTCCTTCTTTTTATTCCTTATTTTTATTCCTTATTTTTATTCCTTATTTGCATTCTATTGTTATATTTTGATTTTTTTATTCTCCAAAAAAAATCCAACAGTACTTAATTTGCTGGTTTTATTTTATCTCTCCGCCCTTGTAAAGCCAGTCTAAAGCGTCCTGATCAGGACAAATTACTTTTCCCGCTGCATAAAGATGACGGGATATCTCCTCATTCATACCATCTTCCCTGGCTGTACCTATTTGTCCCTTTCTGATCATGGCTCCACTTTCCAATACTGACACGGTACCGTCAACAGTTGGTTCAAATTTTTCTGCATGTGCTTTCATCCATTCAAAACCGGTGTAGGTCAGGATATCCTGCCACGCTTTATCATCAGGATAGATAGCCAGAAAATCGGCAATTTTCCGCAGTGATGTTTCATGGTCTTTTTTCATATCCGCATAATGCAGAAACAGCACATTTGATTTATGTCGATATGGCCACCAGGCTGCCAGAAAACCAAAAAACATACCCTGCATTCCCATCTTATCGATAATTTCATAATAGAAATCTGTAAAGCTTTCCCTGGTCATGGCTGCTTTAGGCATATCCCAAAGTTGATACCAGGCATCCGTATGCTTCTCCATAAAGGGTTTAAATGAAGTTAATGCTTCTTCAGGGTTACGGCAAATGACAATGTAGCGCACATTTTTTCCGGAACCGGTTTCAATATAAGGGATTTCGGGTGGTGCAGAATGCGTTTTAAAGGCCCTTGCCTTGTCTTTTGGCATACTGGCGACAAGGTCCAGTATTTCCTGTTCGCCCTGTCCGGGGCGACTTAAAAATTCTATCCATGGCACTTCAGAGTAGACTCTTTCAAAATCAGGGTCACCAGAGTTTAACAACTGATAGACAATATTCATCGTCCAGGTAGTACCACTTTTAGCTGGCACTGAAATTACAATGTCCTGATCACGCCAATCTATTTTCCCCTGTATCGCAGTATTGATCCACGGGGGCGCATTGCTTTGAATTTCGCTCATTCCTTAATCCTGATACTTTGCATTCTATTATTGATGAAATTATTTTTCGAGAGATCCAAGTACATTTAACATGCCCATCATGCCGACATCAGCGTGATCCAGTATGTGACAATGGTACATCCACATGCCTGGTCGTCCTTCAAACTTAATAGCCAGTTTGAGTTCCGCGCCTACAGGAATATCTACGGTATCTTTCCATTCAGGAATTCTATCTTCATCTAATACCTGGAAAAAATACCCATGCAAATGAAAAGGGTGATTGAATTCCGAATGATTGCTAACAGTCCAGACATGTGTTTCACCCACCCTCGCCTCAAGGGGTGTCATATTCCAGTAAGGAATACCATTGAAGCCCATCTCTACTTCATCTTCCCCACCCAGTTTAATAGTCATTTCAAGGCTTTTTTCAATTGCATTACTGGTATCTATTGCTTCAATAGTACGAAGCTCATATGGAATTTCAGCCGGCGTAACAGGTTCTTCATCGACTGTTTCGATCAAAAGCATATTAACCGGTGGTCGAAATTCGGTGGTACCAAAACCCCGGTCCACTGCGCCCCAGCGCATAATACGCTCAGTTCCTGGTTCATTATTGGGTGTAAACACAAAATCTGTTCTTTCTCCGGGCGTAATAGTAATACGTGGCACTACTTCTGAATGTGCAGCCAGGCCATTATCTCCGCCAAGCCTGGTAAGATAATGGTCACGTAAGCTGAGTCGAACATAACGCGATCTATTGGCATTAATGACTCGCCACCTCTGCTGCTTACCTTTGCGAACCTTCAATCTCGGAAAAACTTTACCATTAACCAGCAGTACACGCCCTTCACGACCGAACAATTTACTGAAGCCACCGCCATTATTTTCAGGCAGAAACGCGCCTTCGTTATCAATGCTTATATCGGAAATCAGTAATACCAGTTCATCACCAAAAGCTTCCGGATCTGCCGGATCTTCAACCACGAAAGCACCGTACAAGCCCCAACCAACCTGATTAGTTGAATTCACATGTGGGTGATACCAATAGGTCCCTGCGTCATTAACAACAAACTCGTATCGAAATTCACCGCCGGGAGGAACCGGATCCTGCGTCATTCCGGGTACACCATCCATAGAATTAGGGACCCTAAGCCCATGCCAGTGAATACTGGTGGCTTCAGGTAAGGAGTTTTTAAAATGTACGATAACCGTATCCCCTATTTTGGCTTTAATCATAGGGCCTGGAAGTACCCCATTGTAAGTCCATACGGGCGTGGTGAAACCTTCCTCTATTTCAATATCAGTAATTCTTGCTTCAAGGTTAAATTCCAGAATATCCGGGGAGGGATTTATATCCTCAGGTTGCGCCATCCGTAGTTCTTCATCCCAGGCTTCCGGTTGTTCAACTTGCAGCGCGCTGAGAGAGTTTTGCGCTGGCGAAGATATTGGTAAAACCAGCAAAGCTGCAATAAGAAATGGTAGTTTCAAATAACTCGAATAATTAAACATGCTAAATCTTCACCCCTTAACAATATACTGATTCCGCACCACTACATTGTGATTGAATACCATTACCACCGTGAGACAATTCTCACAAAATGCTCTATAAAAGTCTTGCATCAGACTATCATAAGCTACACTTCAATAACTTGATGCTGATCAGATAACAAATTATTCACCCTTGTAGAAATATGCTTAAATGCTATCAATAAGCACAATAATGACAATAATAAATGGAGTCCTTATGTTACAGAAAAGGTTACAGAAAATTTACTTCCCTATATTTTTCTCCTTGGGAATAGCTGTATCCAGCGGTATAAGCGCCCAGCCCTCAATGCAGCATGTGCAGGAAGACATTGCTGAAGGCCCCATGCAGATACAAAGAGTAAAACAGGATCTATATCTTATACGTGGCCCGTTTTCACGATGTATGCGCGATGAGTGCCCTCCTGGTGGAAGGCAATACGCAGATGATCTTAACCATGAAGGCGGCGATATAGCAGTCCGTGTTACCCCCCAAGGCCTGATTCTAGTAGACAGCAAATTTTACGATCAGGTTGATAATATACTGGAACTGGTACGTTCCATATCGCCACTCCCGATCATGTATTTACTTAATACCCATCATCATCCCGATCATGCCCAGGGAAATGGCATTTTTAAATCAACGGGAATCAACATAGTCGGTCATGAAAATACCCGCGCCAATTTCCTGCGTATAGGCCAGGCTGGTGAACCCAATATTGTGTTCGAACGCGAAGCTTCTGTTTTTCTCGGCGATGTTGAAGTTCGTTTGCTGCATGCCGGGGCAGGACACACCGATGGCGACAGCATTATCTATTTTCCGGATCTTCGAACTGTTCATGCCGGCGACCTGATTATTGATGGGATGCCATTTATTGACTATAGCTCCGGTGGCAGTGCCGTTGAATGGATACAGACAATAGATGCACTGCTAGAGATTGATTTCGACACCCTGATCCCGGGGCATGGACGCCTGATGAACAAAGAAGATGTTGTCGCCTATAAATTCAGATTTGAGGAAATGAATCTTCGCATGAGGGATCTGGCGAGACGTGGCGTGCCAATAGATGAAGTTCTTGCAGCATTAAAGCTGGATGAACTTGGCTGGGATAATACGGTTAGTACCTCGACCTGGCTCAATAATAGCCTGGAGCTGTACTACGCTGAAATGGCCTCACAGTGATTGGGGTTAAAATCACCTTAATCAGGATCATGCTCAGATAGCGAAGAAAGTTCCAGGCCCATGGCGCTGGCGCGTTTACGCCATAAGCGTCTGGCATGTTCCTGCATATCTGCCTGCTTATCTTTTTCATCCATGATTTCCAGACCAAGCAAGGTTTCCAGAATATCTTCAAGCGTGATTATTCCCGCCATGCCTCCATATTCATCGACGATTAACATGATGTGTAAGCGATGTTTTATAAACAGTTCAAAGGCATCATAAACTGTTTTGGTTTCCGGCATGGCCTTAAGCTCGCGTTGATAGTGCTTCAGCTTATTCCCTGAATTACCCCTGGTTTGTGCCAACAACAAATCGCTCTTCAGCACAAAACCCACCAGATGTTCACGATCCTCATCATAAATTGGAATCCTTGAAAAACGGGAGTCATCATAAGCACTAAAAAAAGCATCTACCGTCATGGTTTCAGGCAAGGAGAAAACAACGGGTCTGGGTGTCATTACAGCGGTAACCGGCGTTTCATGTAAGAGAAAAATATTTTTTAGTATGCGCGATTCCTGGGCATGCAATTGACCCTCCTGCTCTCCCAGGTCTGCCATCGCGGCAAATTCCTCACGCGAAAAACCTTCCGGCTCTTCATTCGTAATACCTCTGGTAATTTTTTCTGAGAACCAGACAAAGGGCATAAGAATCAAAACCAGCACTTTTAAAACATGTGCAGTAAAACCTGCCAGTTGACGCCAATATACGGCGCCAAGTGTTTTGGGAATAATTTCTGAAAAAACAAGAATCAGTAATGTCAGTATGGCCGAAGCAACACCTACCCAGGCATTGCCAAAAACAATTGCAGCCTGAGCGCCAGCACCAGCCGCTCCGATAGTATGGGCAAAAGTATTCAAAGTCAGAATTGCAGCCAGGGGCTTGTTGATATCATCCTTAAGCTCCCGCATCAGTTTGCCGCCACTGCGTTCCTGCTGTTCCATTACAGTAATATGTGCTTTTGATGTGCACAGTAAAACTGCTTCAGAAATCGAACAAAGAAATGAAAATACCAGAGCTATAGCAATATAGACGATTAGCAGCGTCATTAATTTAAATTCACCTCAATCCGGTGCTTAATGGATGAAAAAATGCTTAGGCTTTGAAAAGCACAGACTAGCCTATTTTGCTCTGCCCAAATAACCCTGTGACAGCATTGGAATCCTGATAATCTGATTGCTTGCATTTTGTGAAAATGCGCCATTAAGCACAATTGCATAGAGTGATTTTTTATCTTCTCCACTAAATGCCACTCCATGTAAACCTCGTGGTCCTGGTATATTGCCCAGAAAGGTACCATTTGCATCAATCACATCGACGGAAGAACCCGTACTGACATAAAGTCGCCCTGCGGCATCAACAGCCATGCCATCACCACCACCTTCACTGAGTCTTACAAAATCACGCTGATTGCTTAGCGCTCCATTTGCCTGCACATCATAAGCAACAATAACAGGGCCATTTGTCACATAAAGTACGCTTTCATCAGGATTCAAAATCAGGCCATTGGTTCCGACGACATCACCATACCTGGTGACAAGACCATCTGAATCTGCATAAAAGAGTCCGGCTGCAGTGATCGTAAAATACACGCCACCTTTACTATCAGCCATTAGATCATTCATGATGCCACTTACACAGTCCAGTGGGTCACCCTGAAATTTATCGGCAAAAATATATCGCTCGGGTTCCAGCTTAACAATAGCCGAATTCAGCCCCCGATCCAGTAAGAAAAGTTCACCCTGCTTATTTCGGGATAAAGCACCACCGGTATTGGTATTGTCATAAACTATCTCGGCGCTGCCATCCAGGTTCAGTTGAATGACATTGCTGGCATTATTATTGGCAAACATTACCCCGCCGTTCTCGGTCGCAATAAGGCCATCGGCATTATTACCTCTCCAGGACCACACCGTTTCCCAGCTTTGACCGGCCTCAATAACACCGGGAATTCCAGTAATTTCTGCGGCGGAAGGTAATTCAGGTATTACAGCCGGAGGCGGTACCGCAGCAGCAGGAATCGAAAAGGGACTAGCCGGATTCCTACAATTTGCAATTACTTTGGCCAGCTGTGGATCCTGCCAGGATTGAAAGCTGTATCCCGGGTCGAAGTCATCAGCGACATTTTGCGCCAGCGCTGGAAACGTGAAAAATCCCAGTAAAACAAGCAACTTAGCTTGGTATTTCATAACAGCCTCATTAAAAAGTGAAGATTTCTAAACTGATTGTATGCAAGGGCTTCAACACTGTCTAGGTAAGTCCCAAGCCACTTCAGCGTGAAGTGCGACTTAACAAGGAATAAATCCTGCTGGCAAGATGAATGTTAGCTCATCACCTGTCTAAAACTTATCCCTATAATCCTTTACAGAGCTCTTTTTCAGTTTCTGTGTGGCTACAAATATATATACGGTGAATACTAAATGATCAGGAAATTTTTAGATCGGAAATTTACTGCTTACCGGAACAAAACGTGGTTGGGCTAAGGTATGATTCGAACAAAATCTGAAAGAGGAGTAGAGCAAATAGGTTTATTGTCTATATCTGGAAAATCCAGAAGTTTAAACAAAGCGGCTGTGGAAAAGCACCCTGATACTTGAGTGTAACAGGGGCTTAATCGTTAGTTTCAGCAAAGCAGAGAATCAGGTTTAAGCTTAACTTATTGAATCAATAAGCCGCAGGGCGCCCCGAAAAAAGTGTAATCATCATGATTACTCAAGTGTGCCACTGCACCTTTCGCTGAAACCTCTATAAGTATGTATTCACCATTGCCGTTGCCGTCGCCTAAATCATGACATATAAGCACCTTGTCATTTTTAGCAAAGGCGCTATAGGTGAAAACGGATGCAGATAAAATGAGTAGTGAAAAGGCAATACTTAAGGTTTTTTTCATTATTTAGTCCCTTGGATTGTTGGCGCTTGGGATTATCAGTTCGACAGCTACTCAAAAATCACGATACTTGCCGTGAACGAGCGCATGATGCCATTGTAGTATCACTTTTACAGAGTAACAAGTCCGATCATGCAAAGCGCAGGCAGTAAACCGGCGCCAGTGTATGACTGAGTTCCTGCCAGTTATCTCCCTGATCTGCAGATAACCAAAGGTTGCCACTGGTGCTGCCTATCGCCAGCTGGGTACCATCGGCACCCAGAGCTAAACCATGTCGGTAAATCAGATCAAATGAATGCTGCTGCGGCAATCCATTACTTAAAACATCAAAACTCTTGCCCCCATCCCGGGTTCGGGTTACCACCAGTTTATTGTCAACCGGCATACGACACTCATCTTTGACGCCTGGAACAAACCAGGCTGTATCCGGCTCAGTCGGGTGAACTGCTACAGCAAAACCAAACACAGATGGGCCAGCCTCCTCAATTTCCAGCCAGTTCAAACCGCCATCAACACTTTTAAAAATACCATTATGATGTTGTACCCAGAGCCTGTCTTGATCAGAGGCACTGACAACCAGGCAGTGTGGGTCTTGTGCATCAGGATTAAAGGCCTGCTCGGGTGGCATATAGGCGGCACGCATTCCGTGTGTTCTGCTTTCCCAGCTATGACAGCCATCGTTACTTTCCCAGACTCCCCCGCAGGAAATTGCTACTCGAACCTGCTGAGGGTTTTCCGGGTTGATACAAATTGAATGCAAGGCGGGTGCATCTGTTCCACCACCAAACCAATTGGCACAATTTTCCATATCGGTCAGTGAATTAATTAATTCCCAGCTCTCACCGCGATTTCGGGAACGAAATAAACCACAGGGAATGGTACCGGCCCATATTTCACCGGCAACAGTCCCCTTTTCAAGGCAAAAAACCTGCTCTACTGAGAGCCTTTTTGCGGCATCTGAAGCAGCTTCAGGATCGCCATCAGTTACCGGGAATGCCGGAACCTGAATTTCTGTCCAGCTTAGTCCGCCATCTTCTGAACGATGCAACTTGGGGCCAAAGTGCTCCAAATTCAGTGCAACATAGAGTGTTCTATCCCTGTCGTCTGCCAGCACCATACTCACCGGCTCACCGGCAAAAGATGTATGGATTAACTGCCAGTCTGCATTACCTAAATTTTCAAATTTCACCAGCCCTTTGCGGGTTCCGGCCCAAAGAATTGTTTCCAAAGCTAGCCTCCACTTAAAGCCTGTGCGACAAAAACGACACTCTGCTTTTTCACTTTATCTGTTTGTAAAAGTTTGTCCTTGATCAGCGTGCCATCGACAAACACCGCAATATGTTTGCGAATCCTGTTCTGATCATCGAGAATATAGCTGCGCAGGGATGAGTTAAGCCTGCAGCATTGCTCCAGTACTTCCTGTACATTATTGCCTTCAACCTGCAGAGTCTGACAGGCAAGATGCTTTTCCAGGTTTGGTGTAAATTCGACTCGAGCCATTAGTGTTTTATTCTTCCGGAACTTATTCGATTCGATTATAAAAGCGTCTTTATTGTGTAGCCAGCCAAATTTTTGAAGACACTTTCCACGTTTTGGGTCAGTCATTCAGTTTCTGTTCATTGTGACTTTCATATACTCTGTGTAGTGTAAGACTGTTACACAAAGTGGAGGCAATGATGAAAATGATTAATAAGCTATCAGCTATCTTTTTTTGCACGGCACTTCTGTTCACTCAGCCTGCGGCTGCTTCTACTTCTGACAGCAGGTATATTTTTGATGAACTGGAAGAAGTCGATGATTTTTTAAGCTGGAATATAAGTGGCTGGCAAGGACTGGATTCACGCTCCCTGATTGTAGACATAGCACCTGGAAAATCTTATCTGCTTATTCTCGATCGTAGAGTAAACGGTTTGCGTTCCGGTGAGAATATTAGTATCAGCTCAGTTAATTCCAGGGTAACTTCCGGCATCGACAGAGTGCAATTTCTGGATATTTATTCCAGACCAACACGAATCGAAAAAATATACTTATTGCCTGATAGGGCCACTCGAAAGAGTACTAGCGAACAAATTCGCACACGCTAACCAGATACCTGCTTAGCTTTCCCGTATGGATTTTCGACCAGAGAATCAGGTCGCTGCACTCAACGTAAACTGACGTTACCCTGATCATCAACATTGAAAGTCACAATCAGGGGTTTTTCACCGGTCATGGACAAGCTGGTGTCGGGCAACAGTATCCTGCCATCCTTATGCAGGATGGAAGCTCTGACACTGACCGGCTCCTGATCGCGTTTGCTAAACATATCAAAATACACTTCATAATCCCCTTCCAGAGCCGTAGGACTTAACCATATCTCATTGCCGGGACCTTGCGTATTATCTTCTTCAAGGGCGGCATCAGATCCGGGAAAAGTACGTGCTGCATAACTATATTCGTTACCCAGCGGGTCAATTACATACAAATCCACATCATCATTTGAAGGCCAAGAGATGACCACCAGGGCAAAGGTCTGCTCCAAGAGGGCCCGGCAGGATTCCAGTTCTGTCTGCACTTCGGTGAGAATCAACTCGGGTCCGTTCTGAGCATCCGCCTGGCACATCGCCAGATCAGTTTGTGCTTGCGACAATTGATCCGTAACTGTCTCCATTTGTTGGCTCATTTGATCCAGCTGCTCACTCATTTCTGCCTGCACTTCTTCAATCAGTTGCGGCGAATCCCCCGTATTCGGAAAAAATGGCAATGCCACTATAGCCAGCAGCATGAAGGCTCCCAGCGCAGAGGCAAACAGATCGAGCGCCGACATACTGAAAATATTGATTTCCCTGTTTCTCAGCTTCATAAGTGAAGACCTTTAATCCTCTTGCACAAAAATACTTTGTGCATTACAACACCAGAGTTCTATACACAGCAACCGCATAAAATTCTCGTTTAATTTGCTTCAATGCTTCTCAACGTTATACTGTTCTGCCACCCAAATCTACGGAGTACAGCCATAATGCGTCGATTCCTCAGCACTTTTTCACTTGTTGCGTTTTTGCTTTCAAACTTTGCCCTGTTCAATCAGGTTTGGGCACAGAACCTTGTCATAGAAAATGCCAGAATTATTGTCGGTCCTGGAAACATGATTGAAAATGGCAGCATGGCAGTTGTTGATGGCATCATCAGTGAAGTCAGCCAAAATCAAGTGCAAGTACCTGCAGGGGCCACCATTATTGATGGCAGCGGCATGACGCTGATTGCGGGCTATATTGATAATCACAGGCATCTGATCGGAGCGCGGGGCCAGCAGGCTGTAGCACGTTTTCTTGAGGAAGAAGCCGCCACCCAAATGCTCGATCTGCTCGAAGCTGGCGTCACTACAGTGCAATCTGGCGGAGATGACAATGATGGTATCCTGGAACTGAAACGTCTGATTGACAGTGGTGAGATAAAGGGACCTCGTATCATCACATCCTATCGGGTTCCCACTGCCGGCATGGAAAATGAAATGGCTGTCCGCATGGCTGTTCGTGCAGCCGTTGAAGCCGGTGCTGATTCAATTGCCGAAGTACATTATCCGGATGTTGTCTGGCCATTTGCCCCGACGGAACAGGAAACCAAAAACCTGCTCGCCGGTCTGGATGAAGCCGAGCGTCTTGGTATTCCTTTCCAGATACATGCGGTTAGCGATGTTGCCTTGGCTGCTACCATAGGACTCGGCGCCAGGAAACTCATTCATTCAGTTAATATCAATTGGGTAAGTGCTGAAATAGCAGAGCAGGTCGCCGCATCTGGCGCGCAAGTCGCATCCATCACAGGTTTTGGTTCTCCCAATTTTGATGTATTCAGTCAGGACAATGATCCAAAATTCCGTGACGGCAATCCCTGGCCTGAAGGCATTGTGGATAGTCAGGGGCTTGGGCAGGAAGCCGGATATATGCCCATCAATCTGCGAACCCTCTATGATCATGGTGTAGACGTAACCTTCGCAACCGATACGCGTTTTTACGCCCCGGCGGCCATTGCCCATGAGATTAAAACCCTGAGTCTGGTGTTTTCGGTGCCGGACCTGGTTCAGATCATGGGTCCAAATTCAGCAAGATTTATTGATATGGACCAGCAAATTGGCACCCTCGAGGAAGGCAAGTATGCTGATTTTCTGGTGCTGGGACATAACCCTTATGATGGTTTCTGGTTTTTGCTGAATCCGGTAATGGTCGTGAAAGGCGGAGAAATCATGGTTGATGAACGCGGCCAGCCAGAAGCAGGTCTGCCCATAGTACGTACAGGTATTTAGACACTACAAGCGGGGCTGGCCAAGGAGGCTCCATGAAAAGAATTGTAATCTGTGCAGATGGAACCTGGAATCGGCCTGAAGAAGATCTTAGCAAGGATTTTCCCACCAACGTCCTCAAAATCGCCAGAGCCATTAAACCGCTCGCCGCTGGGGAAATTAGTCAGCAGGTATTTTATGACTGGGGCATTGGCTCTTACCATGCTCAGACCGTAGCGGGCGCTACCGGAAAGGGCCTGCATAAAAATATTCTCGATGATTATCGCTACATCGTGCAGAATTATTCCCCCGGCGATGAACTTTTTTTCTTTGGCTTTAGTCGCGGTTCCTACACGATTCGCTGCCTGTGCGGGCTGATTAATAATTGTGGCATTCTGAAAAGACCAGATGCGGCGCTTATACAGGCCGCCTTCGAGCATTATAAAAAACCCGGTCCTGCCCATGCACCTGAGGGAGAACGGTCTCTTGAATTCCGTAAACTGTACGCACATAAATCCAGGGCAATTAAATTTGTCGGAGTCTGGGATACCGTTGGAGCCATGGGTATTCCAATTTCCTTTCTGGGTTTATTTGATGACAAGGATGAGTTTTACGACACCAAAATCGGAAAAAATGTAATGATTGCCCGCCATGCTCTGGCGCTTGACGAACATCGCAGTGACTTTGTCCCCACCGTCTGGATTCCCCAGCCTGATATGGATATCAAACAGGTCTGGTTCAGTGGTGCACACAGTAATATTGGCGGCAGCTATAAAGCAGACAAGGATGGCAGCCTGCTGTCCGACATCCCGCTTGAGTGGATGCTCAGGGAAGCAAAAACCGCGGGTTTGGGACTGGAAAAGCATCTGTTTGATAATATCAGGCCCAATGCTCTGGCGACGCTGCATAATTCCCGTCGTTCTTTCTACCGCGTGAAAAAGAAATTTTTCCGTGCTGTCGATCACCAAAAGGGGGACATATTAATCCATCAATCAGTCAAACAGCGTTGGGAGCATAACTCTTCCTATCGACCACCTAATTTACAAGATTATCTGGATCAATTTGGCTGGCCTGTGCAACTGGTTTCCTAGTTTCCCCTGCCCCCTGGCTGCTTCAATGAAACTTGCAGGAAATAAGGAAGCGCGAACCAGAGTAATTAACTAATCTTGTAATACCGTATTCATGTCCATACAATCGTCCGGCTTAATCCCGCTAACAACAATAACGAAAAGGGGTAGTTATGTTTAGCTCTCAGCTTTCTATATCTGCTGTATCCAGAGTTTTCATTCTGGTCACAGCCTTCACTCTCAGCCCAGCACTGTCAGCCCAGGAAATTGATTTTTCGGGCGACTGGCGTCCGCTCTATCATGAAGATTTACCGGAGCGCAGTCCCGGACCTCACCTTGCTGACTACAGCGGCATGCCTATCAATGATGCAGCCAGGATGCGGGGTGACAGCTATAACCCGAATCGTATCTCTGTCGTCAGTGAATATATCTGCCGCCAGCACGGTGGTGACTATTCCATGCGTGGTGCCGCCGATTTAAATATAAGCCGGATAGTTGATCCACTAACCCAACAAACAATAGCCTTTAAAACCCGTATCGGTTTTATGGGCATGGAGCGCACTATCTGGCTGAACAATCCTGAGCGGCCTGCTGATATCGCTCCGCATACTTTTCAGGGTTTTTCCACCGGCGCTTTTGACGGCAACATGCTCAATATCTATACCACGGATTTCAAGGAGAGCTATCTGCGTCGCAACGGACTGGCAGCCAGCAGTGAGCGAACGGCTACCGAACACTGGGTCTTGCATGGTGACTATCTGACTGTTGTCACGGTAATAGATGATCCCGTATTTATGACCGAACCCATGATCAGAAGCCAGTCCTGGGTAAGAGATCCTTCGGCCCGGCAGGCACCCAGTGAATGTCAGGTTATACAGGAACTCCCTGTCAATGCTCTCGGCCAGATTGTGCCCCACTTTCTACCCGACCAGAATCCCTGGCTGATGGAATTTGCAGAACGTTATCGCCTTCCCTACTCAGGCGTTCGTGGCGGCATCGAAACCATGTACCCAGAATATCTGGATACCATGGAAGCACCTGTCGGCAATCAGGAATTTTGTATTGAAGAATGCCAATAGTCCTGTCTAAAACAATAATAAAGTTCCAGAACGCGGAGTCACAATATGTTCACTAAGCTTTCTTTAAATTCCTGCCTGCAGAAGATATGTTTTGCCTGTCTGCTGCTTGCAACATCGGCAAACTCTGCCGATATGGATCATTCGCTCAGTTTATTTCATGTCAAGGGTCAGGTTTATGTGCTTGCCGGAGCCAACGTCAATGTTACCGTTCAGATTGGTGATGAAGCCGTGGTTTTCGTTGACACTCCGGCACCGGAATATATCGATGAAATGATGTCACTGATCCGGCAAAAGTCCAATGCTCCGGTACGCTATGTCGTTACTACCGCCCTGGATGCTGAACATCTGTCGGGAAACGATGCTGTTAATAATCTGGGATTCAGAGGCTTCGGTGGTCGTGGAGCCGGTGTAGCCGTTGCTACTGGCGGTAATACGACAGGGGTAACCATACTGGCTCATGAAAATGTGGTAAACCGCTTCTATCTGACCGACAACGATATTGAAGAACTGACCGTAACAACTACCTATTTCACGCCAACCTTCGATTTCTACATGAATGCTGAAGGGATAGCTGTATACCACCTACCAAATGCCCGAACCGATGGTGACAGCATTGTTTTCTTCCGCAGCTCGGATGTCATCAGCCTCGGTGACCTGCTGGTGCAAGGTCAGTTCCCGGACATTGATGTTGAAAACGGCGGCAGCGTCAATGGCTTTATCGACGCCCTGAATTTCACACTTGGACTCATGATCCCCGGACGCAATGCTGAAGGCGGTACCTATGCCGTACCTGGACATGGCAGAATCGGCGACGAAATCGACGTAGTTGAATACCGCAACATGCTGGTCATCGTCAGAGATCGAATATTGAATCAGATCAATCAAGGCCAGAGCCTGAATCAGATTATTGCCAGTGGTCTTACTGGTGATTATGACACCGAATACGGTGGTACACGTGGCGGCCCCAGCAACAGGGAATTCGTTACTGCCATCTACCAAAGCCTTGCAAGAGAAATGGAGTAAGCCATGAAATTTATCACCTCACTTTTTACACTTATTCTATTACTGAGCCTTGCACCCATAACCAGTGCACAAGAAAGACCCGGGACTCCTGTTCCTGAGCCAGGCAGACCCGAAGCACCTATCGATTTGACCGGTACCTGGGTATCGATTATCTCTGAAGACTGGCGCTGGCGCATGACCACACCCCAGATAGGAGATTTTGCCAATATTCCTGAAAATGAAGCGGCCCGCGAAGTCGGTATGGCCTGGCGCCCTGAAGCGGATACCCGCAATGAATGCCTGGCTTACGGCGCTCCGGGTATCATGCACAGGCCGGGGCGCATCAAAATAAGCTGGGAAGATGACATGACACTCAAAATGGAATTTGATGCTGGCCGACAAACACGACTATTCCACTTCGATCATAACGTTCTGGCAGGTGCAGCATCCCGGCAGGGACATACTCTGGCCAAATGGGAAACTCCACCTGCATCACGTTATTTAAATACCCTGAGGATTGGTCAGACGCCTCGTGTCGGTACGACAACACGTTCACTGGAAGCAGTGACCAGCAATCTTATTCCCGGTTACTTGCGTAAAAACGGTATCCCACACAGTGACCAGACGACCGTGACCGAATACTTTGATGTGTTTGAAACTCCTGCCGGAGTTACCTGGTTCGTGGATACCATCATTGTCGAAGATCCGGTTTATCTGACTGAGCCCTGGGTGACCAGCATGAACTTTATGAAGGAAGAAGATGCTGACAAGTGGAACCCGCAGGACTGTTTTGTCATACAGGAATATCAGTAGCCAGACATTCAAGACAGATTTTTTGTAAATGCTGTCTTGTGGAAGCCCACTTCAGGTGGGCCGCTAGTGTCTCAGTTTGAAGTTTTTCAATGCTGTTAAACTTACAGTCGTAATGGTGAGTTCTTCTTTCGGAGACCGTCTGACGACAGGCCGAAATATGCTCCTGCAATTTCGACATTCCCGCCATCCCTGGCGGTCAGACGTCGTCAGCCGAGCCTGTACATGGATGTACGCTTTTTGGCGTGTCGGCGAAAGTAGAACTCACCATAACGACTGAACTAAGCAAAACAATTTCAAACTGAGACACTAGCGGTGGGCCTTTTTATTATTTGTCTGTGTTAGTAATAATAATTAGAATGTCCCGATGTCTGTTGCCACAACATACCAGCACACTCGAAACAGGACCGAGTTGCTTTGCACGCATCTTTCCATTGAGGATTATGTCCCTCAACTGGTCGATTATGCGAGTCCACCTAAGTGGCACCTGGCTCATACCAGCTGGTTTTTTGAGGAAATGATCCTCAAGACTTACCTGAGTGGCTATACAGAATTTGATCCTCACTTCAGCTTCCTGTTCAACAGTTACTACAATAATGTTGGTGATCGCATCTCCCGCGCTTCACGTGGATCGATCACCAGACCGGAAGTCGAGGAAGTTTATCTGTACCGCCAGTACATCGATGAGCATATGCGGATCTTACTCGAAACGCCTCTAAGCCCAGAGCTTGAAAAGCTGATTATTCTGGGCATCAACCATGAGCAGCAACATCAGGAATTACTCCTTACCGACCTGAAATTTGCCCTTGGTCATAATCCTGTTTATCCAGCTCTTGCCAGTGATGGAAATCTTGTCAACGATAGCAATACAGAAGATGGATTTATTTCAATAGCTGAAGGCGTTTATGAGGTCGGTTACAGCGGTCCGGATTTTCATTTTGATAATGAAGGAGCTCGTCACAAGGTTTATCTGCATGCCTTTGATATCAGCAAGGCCCTGGTTAGCAATGCTGAATATATACAATTTATAGAAGCAGGAGCCTATAAGGACTTTCAATACTGGCTGGATGATGGATGGCATTGGCTACAGCAAAATCATATCAAGGCACCCTTGTATTGGCACAAACTTGATGGTGACTGGTATTACTATACGCTGGCTGGATTAAAGCCAGTTAATCCAGATGCACTGTTGTGCCATGTCTCTTATTATGAAGCAAATGCTTATGCCAACTGGAAAGCTATGCGCCTGCCTACCGAATTCGAATGGGAATGTGCATGTCAGAAATTTTCCTGGGGTAAGCGCTGGGAGTGGACCAATTCAGCCTACCTTCCCTACCCTGGATACAAAACAAGTCAAGGAGCCGTCGGCGAATATAACGGTAAGTTTATGATTAATCAGATGGTACTGAAAGGAGCATCGGTCGCAACGGCTACTAATCATAGCAGAGCAAGCTACAGAAATTTTTTCCACCCCCATCTGCAATGGCAGTTTTCAGGAATCAGACTGGCAAAATAAAATGCTAAATCAAAAATAACGGAGCAGAACAGATGAAAAAATGGCGAACTGGCAAATGATAGAGCAATTCAAACAGGATGTAGATGCGGGTCTTAGCGCAACACAAAAGTTTTTACCATCGCAGTATTTTTATGATGCTGTGGGAGATGCACTCTTCAGAAAAATCATGGCCATGCCAGAGTACTATCTGACCAGAGCCGAATACGAAATTTTCAACGATAAAACGCAAGAACTCATTGATTGCCTGAATTTAAATAAAAACGATTATTTTGAAATCATCGAACTGGGCCCTGGTGATGGGAAAAAAAGCAAGATGCTTCTTAAAGAGCTGCTAAATCAGGGTTATAATTTCATCTATCACCCAATCGATATCTCCGAAAACGCATTACAGCATCTCGAAAATTCACTGAACTCCGAAATTCCCGAGTTAACAACCATACCAAAGCAGGGTTTGTATTTTGATGCCATGTCATCATTAAAGAAATCTGATCACAAAAAAATCGTGTTATTCCTGGGCTCTAATATAGGTAATCTTGAGGATGATCTGGCAGCCGATTTTTTATATAAACTAGGCTCAAATTTTCAACACGATGACATACTGTTACTTGGTGTTGATCTCAAAAAAGATGCCTCCATTGTACTGCCCGCCTATAACGATGCTGAAGGTATTACCGCACAGTTCAATCTCAACATTTTAAACAGAATCAACCGGGAACTGGGTGGAGATTTCGATATGGATGGCTTTGAGCATCAACCCGAATATCTGAGCAAGGAAGGCATTGCAAACAGCTACCTTACTTCCCTGGCAGATCAGACTGTTCATATTAAAAGCCTGAATAAATCATTCAGTTTCTCTGAAAATGAAAAAATTCATACCGAAACTTCCCGAAAATATGATGAGGCAATACTTAACAGAATCATTAAAAATACTGATTTCATTCTCGATAATAAAATTTCGGATTCCAATAACTATTTTGCTGACTTCATCCTGAAACGAAGTTGAATTTTTCTCAAGAACTTATCGGTTTGGCGCGCCTTGGTACTCAGACAACAGAGTATTACGAGGTCTCACTTAATGAGCGCTTTCAACAAGCTTATAACACTCAGCAACAATGCCCTCTGTTTATTCTGGACTGCGATTTCGGAAAAATAAATGAGCACCTTCCTGAGCAGTTTGATGCCTTGCTCCCATTATTAACAACAGTGTTTGAAAATTTTACTCAGGCAGATGTAGGCAGCATAATAATCCCGAATATCACTCTGCACTCAGCCATTGACAAACTCAGTCTTGCTCCCGAAATTCAGGCTAAAATTATTCATCCTTTGCACACCGGTATTCAATTCCTAAAATCCCAGGATATTAAGCAGATAACCCTGGCGGGCACACGCCATACGATGCAAAGTGAGCAGCTTTCAAGCTACTTTGAAAAGGCTGGCATCAGGGTTCTGCGACCCGTGGCAGAGCACATTAAAGCCCTGGATAAAATCAGAATCAGTGTCTACGAGGCTGGATTTTCAGAAATACTGTTGAATAAAATGCAAGATATCTTAAAAGCGTATGCAAATGTTGTGTTGGCCTGTACAGAACTTTCTGTTCTGAATCGTGAAGATAATTATTACGATTTAACAAAAATACAAATAGAGCAGGCCATTGCCCGCGGCTGAAATACGGCATGAGCAGTTCAGCAAAAATTAATCTTCTACTATCTCTACCCCTTTCCAAAAAGCAACCCGATCTTTAATTTCCATGGCAGCTTCTTTGGGTTCCGGATAATACCAGGCCGCATCTTCATTTACTTTTCCGTCAACCTCAATGGAATAATAACTTGCATCACCCTTCCATGGACAAAACGAATGGCTATCACTTGCCTGAAAATATTCCTGATGCAGTGAGCCTACAGGGAAATAATGATTGTTTTCGATAAGCACTGTGTCGTCACTTTCTGCGAGAATTTTATTATTCCAGATAGCTTTCATACCTATACTCCTCATTATCTGTGCATTTGCTCCTCATGAGTTGAGGCCTTTTTTAGCGTGGTTTTTTTACAGGCTCTTATACCAACGCATTCAAGCGCTGGTTAAGATTTTCTGTTTATTCAGCAGACCCTCTGCATATTTAAACATCAGCGTAGCAAAAAAACCCAACAGACCAAACAGGAAAACCACAAAGAAAAAATGCTGATGCCCCGTGGCACCTGGCGAACTGTCCAGCAGGTAACCCATCAGGGGGCCCATAAAAATATCCGGCGTAAAGCCTATAAAGGAAACCAGCCCTACCGCGGTGCCGGTACTGGCTAAAGGGACATGGGCCTCACCAAAAATAGCAAAATAGATGCCGCGAACGCCGTAAATACCGGCACTGGTTCCGGCAATGGTTAGCAGCAGCATCCACGGAACTCCAGGCACTATCATGCCTGTTGCAATAACCAGGCAGCCAATCATGATTATCAAAAAACTGACCAGCAAAACCAGCATACTACCCAGTTTATCTGCCAACAAACCTGCGGCTATAGCTGCAAGGGGTCTCATCCAGAAGGCCAGTGTGCTGACCTGAGCTGCTTCTACATCGTTATAACCGAAGGCTTCACTGGCATAGAGAGAAAAATCATCGACACTTTTGTAGCCCACATAGGCGCACAGGATGATCAGGGCCTGAAGCCAGACTGTCGGCATGGACGCTACCTGTTTTAGCAGTTGGATATTCGCGATCGGTGCGGAAGTAGTTTGTGGCTGCTCTGCTACAGAGGACTCGGGAATAAAAAACCACACCAACAGTGCTGAAAGCACACCAAAACCTGTAAAGACTAAAATGATGCTGCTAAATGCCTCAGAACGCTCAGCAAAACTTGCTGTATCTACGTCCTGAGGTAATAAGGCAGCAAAAATCAGCACCGACAATGATGAAAGCAGTGCTGCAAAGAGTCCCCTGCCTCCATCCAGCAGGCCAAAGGCCTGCCCCTGGCTTGAATTTCCAAGATCACGAGTTGTCTTGATCAGCGCAGCCCAAAATAAAAAAATCGAACTTAAGCCCCAGAATCCATACAAGATGATAAGTAGAGTGATTGAGGGTATAGAAGCCAGGACCAAACCTCCCAAAGCCGTCGACAGTAATGCCGCAACCAGCAAACGGCGAGCAGAAAACCTGTCTGCCAATGGACCACCCGCAAAATAGGAAGCCATGGCAATCATGCCGTAAAGCGAAAATGCCGTTCCCAATTGCAGATTGCTTATTTCAAAAATATCCAGGAAGGTCGGACGAAAAATTCTCGGTATAACAAAGGGCAGCAGAAAAATCGCCTCACCGGCGATTACCAGAGACATCAAGGCCAGTATTCGTGAAAGTTTCAATGTCCTGTTATTGGTATTGATGTCTTCTTCCTTATACTAAATCTTTCTACATTCTAAACGTGAAGCAAGGGCATAGTAAAAATTTTATGACGACTGCTTAGGTTGAGGATATTACTCTGGATAAATTTGTGCAGTGCAGTATAATCTTTTTAAGCTAACTTTATCAGAACTTGAACAATGACTGACTTACCTGTTTTCCTCTTTAAAAACGGCAGCTACATCAATGGTACATGGCATACCGACAGCGCCGATAAATTCTCAGTCTTTAACCCTGCCGATGGTACCGAAATCGCATCCCTGTGCAGGGCCACTCAACAGGAAGCCAGACTCGCAGTTGCAGCCGCCAGGGATAGCCTGAAAGACTGGCAATCCAGACCGGCCAAAGAAAAGTCATCTCTGTTAAGGCAATGGTACTCACTAATCATAAAATTCCAGGATGACCTCGCTCACATCATGACTGCTGAACAGGGCAAGCCTCTGGCAGAATCGAAAGCGGAAATCATCTATGCAGCCAATTACATCGATTGGTTTGCAGAAGAAGCGAAACGGATCTACGGTGATACCATCGCGGCTCCCTCAAATGACAAAAGGATTGTTGTTATCAAACAGGGTATCGGGGTTGTGTCGGCAATAACACCATGGAACTTTCCCAGTTCCATGATTACCCGAAAGGCTGCACCTGCATTGGCAGCCGGTTGTACCTTCATTGTTAAACCTGCGGCGGAAACACCGCTTTCAGCACTCGCTCTGGCTACACTTGCTGAAGATGCCGGAATCCCTGCCGGAGTCTTTAATGTCATCGTTTCTGATAAATCAAGAGAGATTGGTGAAGTCTTAACCAAAGACCCAGCCATTGGAAAATTTTCCTTTACCGGCTCTACTGAAGTCGGCAGGAAACTGCTTGAGCAATGCAGCAGCACAGTAAAGAAAACCACCATGGAACTCGGCGGCAATGCACCTTTTATTGTTTTTGACGATGCCGATATAGATGAGGCGATCCAGGGGGCCATGCAATCCAAATATCGTAATGCCGGACAGACCTGTGTCTGTAGTAACAGAATTTTTGTACAAAGCAGTATTTATGAAGAGTTTGCCGAGAAACTCACCAAGCATGTTCGGGCTCTGAAAACCGGCAACGGTTTTGCCGACCAGGTCGATATTGGACCTTTGGTAAATGCCGGCGCTGTGGAATCTGTGGACTCCCTGGTTCAAGGTGCCATACAGGCGGGGGCAACTGTCCTGACCGGAGGCAAGCGCAGCGTATTGGGTCCCTGTTTCTATGAACCCACCGTACTCGCCAATGTTGCTGCAGATATGGATATCGCGATGCATGAAATTTTCGGGCCGGTTGCTCCCTTGATCAAATTTGACACCGAAGCGGAAGTAATAGCCATGGCGAACGCCACAGAATTCGGGCTGGCTTCCTATATTTACACCAGAGACATTGGCCGCATATGGAGAGTTTCAGAAGCCCTGGAATTCGGCATGGTTGGCATCAATGAAGGCATCATATCCAATGAGATGGCTCCTTTCGGAGGAGTCAAACAGTCCGGTATGGGACGAGAAGGCTCCAAGTACGGACTGGATGATTATCTGGAAATCAAATACCTTTGTATGGGTGGCATCAATAAATAAATACCCTATATACACGCAACACTGACAGGTTAAATCATGAGCAAAAATGACAGCAATACTGCCAAGGATGAGACGGCTATCCGGATTCTGAAAAAATACCCGAACCGGCGAATCTACGACACCCATGACAGCGTTTATATCAATCTTGAGGATGTCAGGAAAATGATCGTGCAGGGCATTGATTTCAAAGTGCTGGACAGTAAATCCAATGCCGATCTGACCAGAAGCGTCCTGCTCCAGTTAATTACCGAGCAGGAGTCTGAGAGTAACCCCCTGTTTAGTGCCGATAACCTCAAAAACTTTATCCATTATTATGACCAGAATCAACAGCAGTTATTCTCAGAGTATATAAACCAGAGTCTGAGCTTTTTTCAGCATCAGCAGGAGCAGTTTAATCAGGGCGTACAGGAAATGATGAACGTCAGCCCGATGAAAATTTTCTCGGAATACAGCAAAAGAAATGCGCAAATGTGGCAGAAAATGCAGGAAAGCTTTTTTGCAGATTCCAGCAATAAGAACAAAAAGAATCAGGACAAATAAAAAAGCCGCCGAAATTACAGGTGAAAATTTCGACGGCTTCCGACGACTCGATAACGGCTTATCGAATCTCTGACTTATGCAGCCTTCATAACTTCATTGGCAGCAGCAACCGTTGTTTTGATATTACCTTCGGCAATTGTTTTGGCACTTTCGTAAAACTTGGTGCTCAATTCGGCGAAGGATTTTGCATCAGACGCCATCATGTCACTGACTTTTTTCGCCAGTTCCTTCTGCGTTTCAATATAAGAAGCCATATCATCAACACTGCGTAGCTTTAAACCGTCATTGATGTTTTCAATGGCAATTTTGCTGTAGGCCTGAAAACTGGCTATCTGCATATTGAAAGTTGTTTCTGCGGCTTTCGCAAATAAGTTGTTAAATTCCACCATTGGTGCAAATAAATCTTCAATTTTCTTGCTTGAGGCTTTAGTAGGCATGCTCTGTCTCCTGTTAACTTAGATAAGATTTTCAAAGCGTTACTTCACTTTGTGCAATGCAGCATAACAAGATATTTTGTGCAGCGCAACATTATTTTAAGTTATTTCTGGATTTTCTTAAAATGCTGCTTTATTTGTAGGCTTTGGTTCTTTCTAACCAGTCCAGTACAGGGTCGATCTGCTCTGGCGCATTCAGTGTTGGTGTATGTCCTACCCCTTCAAATTCAATAAGCTCAGAGTGAGGGAGTAAATCCCGCATCTTGCCAAGCAGGGCTTCGGTCAGAAAGTCTGATTGAGTACCACGCAAAATCAACACCGGACAGGTAATTCGGGACCAGTACTTCCATAAATCAAAAAAGGAGCGGTAACGATGATAACTGTTGGCAATGGCGGGATCATAGGCGAGACGAAAGCCATCTTCTATTTCACGGGTACTTGTCTCGGCCAGATGGCGCCAGTCTTCATCCGTCATAGGACCGAAGGGGGCATATTTTTCACGAAAATAAACTTCGGCCTCCGCCCTGCTCTTGAAGTGAGGGTCGGCGTGTAGATATTGTCCCAGTCGCTTCGATGCCTCATGTGATACTTCCGGCGCTATGTCGTTGATGATCAGGCGTCTCACCGGAGTGTGTTTCATGGAGGCCAGCACCATGCCCATCAGGCCTCCCAGTGAGGTACCGATCAGATCAAAACGTTCACATTTAATGCTCGCTGCCAATAAAGCCAGATCAAGATTGTATTGCGGTATCTGGTAGTCATGAAAATTGGGTAACCAGTCACTTTTACCTCGGCCCGCCGTATCCGGGCAGATTACGCGCCTGTTTTTGGCCAGTACACCGGCAATCTTATCGAAATCCCGTGAATTCCGGGTCAGGCCATGTACGCAAAAAATTGTTTCGGTACTTTCCTCATGCCCCCAGTCCTGATAATAGATCCGGTGAAAACCTTTTTTGTTGATACTCAGCACCGTGCCCTCTTTGGGACCTGATACTGCCTGCCTTGTGTTTTTCCTGTTTAACAGTTTGGACACATTACTCATGCTTGTTCATACTCATGTGGTTGTACCCCTGTTAATAGGTGATGGAATTTCGTCAAAGCACTCTTGTATCAATTCATATGACTCAGTTAGTGACTTCACGCTTTTTCAATTCTGCACCAAAGCGCAAGCGTATAAAGGGGTCACGTGTATAGTGCACCAGACTTTTATAATAACGCTTATCTATTGAGTCCATCATGCTCAGATAATCCTCCTTGAGCTTATCACTGACTTCAAAGCCGTCATACCAGGCCATCATATCCACGGCTTGACCATGTTTTCTGCACAAGTCTTCAATAACATTTTTTATTTCCAGCACTTCAAGGCGATTACGTAAGGTGAAGGCTCTGAGGTTAATCGATAATTTATTAAGTTCTTTATCCAGTGTAATTCGTTTTACAATCGGCATCTCAACCATCTCGGTTCTCAGATTCATTGGCTGATCCAGAAATATCCTGGAATCCATTTCCTTCACATTGCGCATGATTGGCTCAAACTCCATATGCGCGAGAATGTCCTTTTGCAGATCTATACCCGGTGCAATTTCGATCAGTTCCAGACCATCCCTGGAGATGGAAAACACACAACGTTCAGTTATATAAAGCACCGGCTGACCTGTATCTGCAGCCAGAGCGCCGGAAAAAGTAATATGTTCCACGTCTTTGACAAACTTCCCTACCTTGCCTTCCTGCACTATCGATAATTTTCCCTTATTGACAGCAATCTGTAATCCGCTGGCAGTAAAGCAGCCTAACAAAACAAGGCGGCTTGCATTCTGGCTGATATTGATAAAGCCCCCTGCCCCGGCAAGACGATTACCGAACTTCGATACATTGACGTTACCATGTCGGTCAACCTGAGCCATGCCCAGGCAGGCCAGATCAAGACCGCCGCCATCATAAAAATCAAACTGGGTGTTGGTCGGAATGATGGCATCAGGATTCAGTGAGGCTCCAAAGCTTAACGCTCCCTGCGGCATGCCACCAATGGTTCCCGCTTCCGCTGACAGAGTGACCTGATCCAACAGATGTTCTTCCACAGCTACCCGGGCTATACCTTCCGGTATACCAATACCAAGATTGACCACCCCGCCCATCGGTAATTCGAGTGTAGCGCGCCGTGCCATGATTTTACGTTCATCCAGAGGCATAGGCGTAAGTTCTTCAAGCGGAACCCGCATCTCACCACTGTAGGCATGTTGATATTGACTGTCATAGGTTTGCCAGTGATTTTCGGGTTTTGACACGACTACGCAATCTACCAGCGCACCCGGAATCAGTACCCGCTTTGGCGCCAGCGAACCGTGTGCAGCGACACGCTCAACCTGAACAATGACAACACCGTCTGAATTATGAGTGGCCATGGCTGCAGAGGTTACGTCCAGTTCCAGGGCTTCACGTTCCAAAGTGGTGTTGCCTCGCGGATCGGCAGTCGTACCACGCAGAAATGTCACATCAATTTTGAATGATCGATAAAACAACCACTCTTTGCCATTTATTTCATCCAGCTCTACCAGTTCTTCTGTAGCGCTGGCACTGATACGCCCACCGGAAATACGCGGATCAACAAAGGTCCGTAAACCAACTTTGGTCCGCAAGCCGGGTTTGCCACCGGCGATAACCCGGTATAGTTGTGATATGCAGCCGAGGGGTAAATTGTAAGCTTCAATCTTGTTTTCAACAGCCATGGCAGCCAGTTTGGGGACCAGTGACCAGTGCCCTCCAATAGCACGCTTAACAAGACCTTCATGTGCCAATCTGTTCAGACCACGCTCCCCGCCATCGCCGGGCGCTGCTGCGAAAACCAGCGTCAGGTCTCTGGGATGTCCCGTTTCGAGAAAGCGTTTCTCCAGCGCAATGATTAACTCTTCCGGTGTGCCGATACCTACAAAGCCTGATATCGCGAGCGTATCTCCGTCCTGAATCAGGGAAATTGCATCTTCACTACTTACTATTTTTTGCGTCATATTTTTACTTTGTTGCTATAAATTACTGTCTTTAAATATCAATAAGGCTATTGTCTTGCCAGTAACCATTGAGAAATGCCATCTCCAACCAGACCCTGCAACCTGCTGCTTACGTAAATACCTACATGACCACCGCGTAAGGGCAACTCAGAGTAATCATCACTTCCTACCAGCGCAGCAAGAGCTGTCGAGCACGGCGGTGGAATAATATGATCCCTTTCAGCAAAAATATTCAGGACCGGCATGTTAATTCTGCCGAGATCAACTTTAGTGCCAGCCAGTTCAAAGCTTCCCTTGACCAGTCGGTTTTCCTTATATAAATCTATAAGCCACTGCTTAGCTGCCATACCTGGATGATTAGGCCGGTCTGCAAGCCACTTTTCCATGCGCAGAAAATTCAGTAATTTTTCATCGTCATTCGCGACTTCCAGAAATCCCAGGTTATATTTCGTCATGGTTTTTATCGGGGTCATTGCCTGAAAAATACCACCCATCATCTCCCCGGATAGATTTCCGTTAGCCGTAATCAGACTATCAATATCTTCAATATTCAGATTGCGTATCCAGAGATTCAGGAAACCATGTGAAGGATCCTCATCCTGCAGGTCGGCTTCGAAATCAATCGGTGTAATGGAAAGAATCAGATTTTTTATTTTTTCCGGGTAAAGAGCAGCGTACATGGAGGTAAAAACGCCGCCTTCACAAATACCAAATAAGGACAGCGCATCAATATCATGCTTGTCACAAATAAAATTGATGCATTGATCCAGATAGTGACAGATATAATCTTCAAAGGTCAGAAACTGATCTGCCCGACTCGGGTTACCCCAGTCAATCACATAGAGATCAACACCGCGCGCTAACAGGTTTCTTACCAGCGATCGATCCTCCTGCAAATCAATCATCGTATAACGCCCAATAAGGCCGTAGGTAATCAATACCGGTGCTGTTTTGGGAGCCTCACCTGTAAGCGAATGATAATGGTAAAGTGTGACTTTATCCGTCTTGAACACCTGTGTTTTCGGGGTCATTCCCACTTTCACTTTTTCATAATCCAGACTGGAAATGGTCTCGGCGCTCTTCGCCACCAAAGAACCCATGTCCAGCAAACTCGAATAGGGTTCAAGAAAATAATTCAAATCGGTATTCATTTTTTACCGGTGCCTGCCACTTTGCCTGATTTAGCTCTGGTCCTGACTATTTTTCCGGGTTTTGCCTGTGTGCTTTTTTGCACTGGAGTAGTCCGGGTATTTTTTCCAGGCTTCTGTTTATTACTTTGTTTTGCAGGGGGCCCGGCAACTTGTTTAAGGCCCTGACTGAGGCTTCTGATATCCCTTCTCAGTTCATAAATAATTTTATGTAATTCATCCACTTCGGAACGCGTTGGCATACCATGCGCTTCACACCAGAGTTCAGTTAATTCCTGCTGTTTCACTTTATAGGCGGTACCCGTCTTAAAGAAATTACGCTGCGCTTCCAGAAAATCCGTTGAACGCAGGGTGCTTATCAGTTCACTTTCTGCAATTTCCAGCCAGCGTTGCAGAAGATCTTTTGAGTCCAGTTTCTTTGCAGTCGATTGCTCAGAGAATTCTTCAGCATATAATTTGAATGCCCGATTCCATGCACTGGCGAGAACAGACTGATAATTCTCACTGGCATCACAAAGTGCCAGCCAATCCTGTCCGGATTTAAGAAATTTTTTCTCCATCATGCCTATATCAGCAAATTCAGGCCCATTAACCAGTTTCATAAATAAACCATTCATCTGATCGAAACCAAAGCGTGAAAAATTTTCAGGGTTCAACATAAAAAGCAGTTTTTCACTGGCATCCTGTTCTTCAGCATCACTGTCAGTTGCAGCATCTGTAGCAAACCAGTTTTCAGTCGCTTTCATCCATGAACGATATTGCTCTTCACACAGAGACCAGCTTTTTTTAGAAAGGTCCATAAATTCATTGGTCGCGGGATCATCTGAACGCATCCATGTATCAAACCACTCGCTTTGATTCTTGTATAAAGAATCCTGGCTTTGTTTCCAAAAATCAAAAAAGGTATTTTCTGTCATGTGTCGATCCGTTTCTTATCAGACATAATTCTTATAAAGCCTTTTGATAGATAGCAAAGGCTGATTCATAGGTCATTTCTCGCGGGTTATTCACTAACAGTCGGGTCTGTTTCATGGCGTCCCCGGCAAGCAGATCGAGATCATCTGCACTGACCCCTACTTCACTCAATCTGGTTTGCAAGCCTAGGTCGGCACTGAGTGCCGCTATTTTTAACAGCATGCCGTCAACTTTTTTATGATGTGAAAGCGTGGCCAGTTCCGGGAAAATAATGCCAGCCAGTTCAGCATAAAGTTTGTCCGCTTCAGGCATGTTGAACTCCAGTACATAAGGCAGCACAAGAGCATTGGAGAGACCGTGTGGAACATGGAAATTGCCTCCCAGCGGATAAGCCAGAGCATGTACTGCCGCTACCGGAGAGTTGGCAAAGGCCATCCCGGCCAGCATGGAACCCAGCAACATTTTCCCACGTGCCTCTTTATCTCCTGGCGTCTCGCACACCCTGTGGATATTGGCACCTAATAATTCAAGTGCCTGTCGTGCCAGACAATCTGACATCAGGTTTTTCTTGATCTTTGAAGTGTAGGATTCAATGGCATGCACCATTGCATCTATGCCTGTCGCCGCAGTAACAGCCCTGGGTAAACCGACAGTTAATTCTGCATCAAGAATAGCCCAGTCAGGCAAAAGCTGGGGTGACACTACGCCTTTCTTTTCAGTAGCTCCGGTGGTAACGATGGATATCTGCGTCACTTCAGATCCTGTGCCGGCCGTTGTAGGAGCAAGAATCAAGGGTAGACGTTTGCCTCTTACCTGGTTTACGCCGTACATTTCGTCCAGGGGCTGATTGGTATTGCATAAGACAGAAATTAATTTAGCGGTATCCATTGAACTGCCGCCTCCCACAGAAACCACTGCATCAATTTTCTGTTGCTTTGCTTCTGCGACAGCTTTCAGAATCATTTCTTCCGGCGGATCTGCAACAACCTCTGAGAAGACCCATACATCAACACCAGCTATTTTCATCCCCTCAAGAGCTGCATCTGCAAGACCCAGCTGGAGAATCATCGGGTCCGTTATAAAACCTGCTTTTTTACAACCAAGGGCTGCAAGTATTTCGCCAATTTTCGCCGTTGCTCCCGTTTCATAAAGCACTGATCTGGTGGTTTGAAAACTAAATGCCTGCACTTATATTCTCCTGACGGTTGAGCCTAAATTGGTGGTGTAAGATTTTTTAACTGATTGGTTAATTTCATGTTTTCGGAATAATCAACGGGACAGTCGATGATGGAAACTGTGCCATCATTCAATGCTGTTTCCAGAACCGGCATCAGCTCTTCTGCTGAATTCACACGGTAGCCCTTGGCACCAAAACTCTCGGCAAACCTGACAAAATCCGGATTAACAAAATCAATTGCAGTGGCGCGATTGAAATGACTAAGCTGGTGCCATTCAATCAGGCCATATTTACTGTCGTTAAATATCAGAATCACTATGTCGAGACCGAGTCGTAAAGCAGTATCGATTTCCTGGCAATTCATCATGAAGCCGCCGTCGCCGGTTACTGCCACCGCCCTTCGATCCGGATAAGCAAGTTTTGCCGCAATTACGCCGGGTAAGGCGATACCCATTGAAGCAAAGCCATTTGAAATAATGCATGTGTTAGGACTTTCTGCCTGAAACAGACGCGCCATCCACATTTTGTGCGCACCCACATCGGAAATAACGATATCTTCATCATTCAATGTTTGTCGCAGATCCCAGACTATTTTTTGCGGCTTGACAGGGAAGGCATGACTGTCTTTATGCTCAGCTGTTACTGCACGAATGATGCTTAAGAGTTTATGGATATCTGAGTCTGGCAGGCGCGTTGAGCTGACCATTATTCTGGACAGGGCATTTTCTATATCACCTATAATGCCTGCATCAAGAATATAATACTGATCGACTTCAGCCGGATTCCTGTCGATGTGCAGAATTTTCTTGTCACATTCCGGATTCCATAATCGGGGATGGTATTCCACCATATCAACACCAATGCAAATCACCAGGTCAGCCGCAGCAAAACCATAGTTCACATAGTCTTTGGACTTTAAACCGATTGCGCCCAAAGAAAGCGGATGGCTGGCCGGCATGACTCCTTTAGCCATAAATGTCGTGGCAACCGGAATATTGAGGCGTTCAGCAAACTCTACCAGGCTTGCCGAGGCCCTGCTTCGAATCACACCATTACCAACCATGATGACCGGCGCCTTGGAGCCGGCAATCAGTTCAGCCGCATAACTGCACTTTCCTTCCGGGGCTACAGGTGTGCTGGGGCTTTGCTTTTTCAGAGGCAATAAATTGTCGATTTCAGTGGCAGCGATGTTTTCAGGAAAATCTATAAAACAGCAGCCCGGCTTTTCATTCTCGGCAATCTTGAATGCCTTGCGTATGATTTCCGGCGTAATTTCTGGTTCCAGAATCTGCGTCGAATATTTTGTAATAGGTTCAAACAAATTCACCAGATCCAGAATCTGGTGACTTTCCTTGTGTCTTCTGTAAGTGGAGCCTTGCCCTGCAATTGCCACCAGAGGCGCTCTATCCATATTTGCATCTGCTACTCCGGTAACCAGGTTGGTTGCTCCAGGTCCCAGCGTCGATAAACAGACACCGGCGCGACCTGTCAGCCTGCCATAGACATCCGCCATAAATGCTGCGCCTTGTTCATGACGGGTTGTCACAAACTGGATAGAGCTGTCTAACAGCGCGTCCATCAGGTCGATATTCTCTTCCCCGGGAATACCAAATATATATTCAACTCCCTCATTTTCGAGACAGCTAACCATTAATTCACTTACTTTCACGAGTAACCTCTAAGGATGTAGTCCGGCAACCTGCCCATTGCAAGCTCTATGCCATAAATTTTTCTGTTTACATTTTTCCTGCGGGAATTTCTTCTGGCACATCATTGGCAATCCGGGCATCTTAGCCGCTAGCGTTTAAGACTAAATAAAGTCTTCCTGTAGATCGTGTAAATCCGAAACACTTATTTCTGTAAGCGCACCAAAATAGAGCGAAACTGAGAATTGAAATTTGTCTGCGACTGGATTTAGTGCAGGGAACAAAATTTGCACGGTTTTCCGGCAAGACCTGTTAATAAGCGGAGTAATACCTGATGTGGAAGGACCGTAAGTTCGGGGAAGAATCTCCCTATATCGGATTGGGCCTTTTCAAGCTCAGGCTGCCATTTGTGCACTACAAGTTTGAATGGCCGGATTATGTGCAGGGTCTGCTGATGTGCGCCGTCGATCTTGCTGCCATACCCTTAATGATCGAATTATTGGGCATGCCTTTTAATGTTGCTCTTGCCGTTGTCATACTGAATGGCATTTTGTATTTGAGCCATCACCTGCTCGGTGATCCCGTTGTACCTGGCTGGATAACACCGGCCATACCTCTGATCATGGCTTATTGCGCAGCTTTTCCCGAAGGTCCCGAGCGCGTGCATGCCCTGGTCGCCTTCCAGCTATGCCTGGGTATACTTTCCATCTTTCTGGGCTTAAGCGGGCTGGCACAGAAGGTGGTAACTTTTGTGCCCGCTGCCATCAAGTCCGGCATTATCCTGGGAGCCGGACTGGCTGCCATCAATTCGGTTTTTGTAATAGGCGGCCGCTTCGATGCTTATCCCTGGACAATTTCGATTGCTGTGGGTATTGCTTTTTATCTGATATTTTCAAAACAGTTCACGCAGCTAAAGGCTCGTATACCGTTATTAAATTTGCTCGGAAAATTCGGCATATTTCCCATCATTCTGTTGGCAGTTGTTGTCGCTCCCTTGTTCGGTGAAGCCCCCTGGCCAAGCATAGAATGGGGCTTTATCAATCCGGATTTCGGCACACTGTGGCGTGAATACACGGTACTTGGACTTGGTTTTCCGCCTTTCATGCTCTTTGTCAGTGCAGTGCCCACCGTATTAGCTGCTTATATTGTGCTCTTTGGGGATGTATTACAGAGCAAAGTCCTGATTGCCGAAGCAGATGAACTGCGCCAGGATGAAAAAATTGATTACAACCCCGACCGCGCGCATGTGATTTTCGGTGGCCGCAATACACTTATGAGTATTATAGGTCCGGATATAACCATGGCGGGACCCTTATGGGCGGCCATGCAGGTCGTAGTGATTGAGCGCTTCAAGGAAGGTAAACAGGCCATGCATTCCTTGTTTGGAGGATCCGGTTCCTTTCGCTGGGGCACCAATACCGGCCTCCTGCTCTTACCCATTGTCAGCCTCGTACAACCCATCCTCGGGGTTGCTCTGGCCTTAACCTTATTGATTCAGGGCTATGTCAGCGTGCGTATTGGCATACTCGAATCGCGCAGTAATCGGGACCTTGGTATTGCCGGCATCATTGGTGCTGTACTCGCCACAAAAGGAGCAAGCTGGGCCTTTGCTGTCGGCATCCTGGTCACTCTTCTTATTTACGGAAAAGATTTCTTCAAAGGAGAGAATGACCGGATATTCAGCAAAGATCTGGAGGACAAATAAGACCTTGCTCTACGCCGGCAAATACAAGCAGTGTTGAGCGCCTAGCCTCCCGGCTTCACGAAATTCTCTTCGGTTTTTTGCTCCATAGATGAGGAAATTCGCTTGCGGATTATTCAGCTAGTTCTGCTTTTCCCGGGCCAGCATAGCCGATGCGGAATGTAATCTTATTTCAGCTTCACTGATGTTGTAGGGAAATGTTTGTATTAACCTACCAAGCTTGCCTGAATTCATGTAAATTTATGCTCGTTCAGACATTAAGACCCAATATAAATAACGCTTCAACTACAATCCAATTTTCTGTTGACGGTATTGAGTCGGAACCTACAATAAAAACTTACTTGAAGAAGGGGAAAGCATGAATCTCGCCACCTATTTAAAACTCTGTATAGCAGCAAGCAGCCTGCTGTTTTCCAGCCTGGCCTTTTCACAACGTGGTGGGAACATCCCGGAGCTGATTCCATTCCCCATGCAGTTTGAAACATCCAGAGCGCATTATGATTATTTACTGGATCACTACAAAGGTGGCATCAAACATGATTACAACAGCGTTCCCAAGTGGGAAGGCCTGTGGTCTGCCGGTGGTGATAGTGGTATCAGAACGAACAGCATGTTTCTGGATGCAGATGGCGAAATCAAGGATGGCGTGCTGACTCCGGAATATAAAGCCGCATGGGAATACCGGCTAAACCTGGGTAACCAGGCCTACAACGCCGGAGTGGATTATGACCGTTTGACAACCTGTGAGCCTGCCGGTATCCCGCGCTGGTTTATGGAACCCTATGTAAGAGAGTTTATCAATACGCCGGAATATTCCCTGTGGCACAACGATCTGGGTAATGACACGCGCCGTATCTATATCAACCAGGAGCATGTCAATATCGATGGCACCCATTTCGCCGCGGGTGACAGTATTGGTTTCTGGGCAGTCGATAAAGAGCTGGGTAATGTGCTGGTGGTGCATACTGAAGATATTTATCCGGCCGATTTTTTCCGTGGCACGCCACCAACCAGCAATCAGGCAGAAACTGTCGAAATCTGGTATGAATGGTGGGATGCCGAAAATGATCAGATGAAAGTCGCCGTAAACGTGTATTTTTACGATGACCTGATGTTGCAGGAACCTCTCAACGTGGTCTATACCTATCAGCATCGCCAGGATATGGAAGATGCAGGTCTCAGAATCCGTTACTGGGAATGTGCACAGAATAACAATACCTATCTGACCTTTGATGCCGAAGGGCGCCCCAACACCCAGTATCGTTTACCTGGCGAAGCAGGTTATGTAGATCCACGCGGCACACCTGCGAGCCGTAACCCTGATTTACCACCAGGTCTGGTCGGTCAGGAAAAAAGCCCGGTTTTTGATGACGCTTTTGATTTTGCATTTTGATAAGCAACTGACAAAACCCAAAATAAAGAAAAGCCCCTCTGCCCGACAGCGGGGCTTTTTTTTTCAGCAGAAACATTATCTGCTCTCAAAAAGATAAATTAAATGCCGTTTAGTGAGTGCCATTCAGTCGACTGGCTATATCGGCCACATGGCGTCCCTGAAATCTGGCTACATCAAGTTCCAGCTGGCTTGGCTGACGACTACCGTCGCCATCGGTTATGGTAGAAGCGCCGTAGGGAGAACCTCCGTTTATGGCGCTCATATCAAGCAATTTTTGTTCCGTATAAGGAACTCCGACGATCACCATGCCGTGATGCAGAAGTGTGCTATGAAAGCTGGTGATTGTTGTTTCGTGGCCGCCGTGCTGACTGGCACAGCTGGTAAAAACACTACCGACTTTTCCTACCAATGCTCCACTCATCCACAGCGGCCCGGTTTGATCCAGAAAATTTCGCATTTGTGCACACATGTTACCGAAACGCGTTGGAGTTCCAAAAATAATCGCATCAGCTTCGGCAAGTTTGTCCGGTTCAGCATAAGGAATATCCGCAAAGGCTTTACGTGTATCACGCGCACCACTGAGTAATAACACATCCTCCGGTACCAGTTCCTGCACCTGCAATAACTGAACTTCAGTATTTTCAATATCAGCAGCACCTGCTGCTATTTCTTCAGCCAAGCTATTGATGTGTCCATACATACTATAAAAAACCACCTGAATTTTTGTTTTCATAATCTATTCCTGTTATCCATTCCTGCTTTTTTAATTCTCGATTTCAAGCTTCCTGCGCAAATTCATATGCTGTTTTATCCAGCACTCCCTGCAGTGCGAGCAACAATGAATTTTTACTGTTGTCGCTAAGTGTTTTCTCTTTCCAGGCAACATAACCGTCCGGTCGAACCAACACTGCACCATCAGCCTTGATACCGTAGGCTTCCGGGAAAGGTCGCGAAAAAGGACTGGATATTTTTTCACGATGGACAGCCAGATCAATCAAGCCTGATGTTGCTGTGGCCTGTTTGATCAGCCTGAATTCAATATTTACGCCTGTGTCTTGGGCAATATCAACACAGATTTTTTGCCATTTTTCACCGGCATATCCAGCCAGAAGTACGAAATTGCTGCCAAACAAATCAAGCGTCGAGCGTAATTTCCCTTCGTCTTTGATGCCAACATGAGGGGCGCGTGTGCCCGGCAAGGCAAATGACTTACGCGGATCAATATCGGCCACGCCATCATCAATAAAATCATTTTCAAAAACCACCGCCGACGAGCGATAACGATTAAATTCCACATGCACATCCGGAATCTGCTTTTTTACACCCTGCATTCCCAGGTCCGGATCAGAGCGAGTCACGTAACGCTGATAACCCTGCTGAATCATCTGTAAGGCTGCTGGCTGCCTTTCATCGTTGTAAGATGACAACAAAGCTTCCCCGGCCTCACCCTTAAGTACCGCAGCTAACTTCCAAGCCAGATTGTGTGCGTCCTGAACTCCGGTATTGCCACCATAACCACCGGTTGGTGTCGTCACATGGGCAGCATCTCCTGCAAGAAATATCCTGCCCTCTTGTAGATGTTCGGCAGCATGGCAAACAGCCTCCCATTTATGGATGTCTTCAACATTGACCTCCAACTGCTGATCGCCGACAGCATCCCGAACCCATTGCGCAGCTTTTTCAGCGTTAACTCCCTCAGCAGCATTTCTGGCACCGGGCTCATTAATATCACCTACCGTGAAAATTACCAGGAAACCTCCCTGGCCGGTTTTTTCCAGACGGAAAAAACCCCGCACGTGTTTATTATTCACATAGATCACACCCAGATTTCGACCTCGCAGTGCTTTAGAACAGTCGGCCCGAAAATACACCGTGATACTCTGCGACATCACGGGGTAACCCATCATCTTTATTCCCAGTTCTTCACGTACCGGGCTACGACAGCCATCACATGCCACCAGGTAATTTGCCTTGAAGCTTTTTTCTTCACCCTTGTCGATATGCTGAGCACTGACTGAAACCCCATTTGCGTCCTGTGAAAAACTCTTCACCTGATGCGCATAAAGGAACTGTGCGCCAAACTCCTCTGCTCGTTGCTTGATAATCGGCTCCAGTACTTGCTGCGGCATAAACAATCTTCGAACCGGAGTAAGATCCTGAATACCCTGATTAATGTCGGGAATGTAGTTGGCTATTTCGCGTCCCGTCAGGGATTCCACAGCATTCAGTCCTCCGTTTGGGTCATATAGTTTATGTGCTGCACTGACGACTTCATCTTCAATCCCGGCCTGACGCATCATTTCCATGGTACGTAACTGGAAATATCCTGCTCTCGGGTGAATGGCTGTACCTCTGTGTTTTTCAATGACCAGACTAGGTATTCCATGCATCCCTAAAAACATCGCAGTCGACAGCCCAACCAGACTGCCGCCAATAATTAACACAGGGACATCATTCTCCTTAGTGATGGTTTGTAATTTGTTTTTATTCATCTTGATAAGTCCTTATTCTTTTTATTGATGTTTTCTTAATGAATAACTATGCATCTAATCTGTAGCGACGCAGGAAAGTATCAACAACCTGCCTGGCATGGGATTTGACTTCGGCTTCCGTGGGGGCTTTCATCGCGCCTACAATCTGAGCCACCAGTCTTTCCCAAAACAGCAAACCCTGAAATTCATGAGCAGCCCATTGTGCGTCAGTCAAATCCAGTGTGCCTGCACGAATCTGTGCGCTGAAATATTGTTCAAGTGCAGCCTGTGCTGTTCGCGCGCCTACCCGATAGTAGGTTGGGCCTAGCTCAGGATCCTGTGGCAGGGAAGAAATAGTGGCACGTACAATAGCAATATGCTTGTCGTTCAATATGCGGGTTAAAGCCAGCTCAGCATAAAGTAACAAGGTGTCCTCAACGCTAAGTTCCTGCAGGTAAAAAGCATGCAAGGACTGGGAAAGTTCAAGGGCAAGATCTTCAGTCAGCGCTGCCAGCAGGCCTTGTTTGTTTCCGAAGTGTTCGTAGATAGCTGACTTGGAACAGGCGGCCCGTTCACATATTGCGTCAAGACTGGCGTTTTCATAACCCAGCTCTACCATCAATTCCGTGGCTGCTGCTTTAATCGCATTGCGTTTTTCCAAAGATTTCGCATCTTTCAGGTTTTTTCTAATCTGAGGAGCCTGATGACTACTCGCTTGCGTGGTTTTTTTCATTATTTAGTACTTTAAAGTATTTTATTTATTTAATTAAATTTATATATTTCAATATGTTAAATATTATTATATGTTTAATTTTGATTTATAGTACTTGCCAGTACTATAAATTGCAAGCCCTTCCTATAAGAAAATACAAAGCTTGGATTAGCACCGGAACATCCCATACAAGGCTCTGATAACAAACACTTGTTATCATCAGTGCTTTAAAGTGAAAACAACGGTTACTAAAATTTCACATTCTTTGCGAATGTGTAACAAAGCTATTAGCCCATCGTCTATTAAGTAAAATGAGAGATGCCAACAAAATGATTCGACTGTTAATTTTATGGAGCCTGGCTACAAGCGCACTTGCTGCAGAGCCTGATTGGGATATTTACGATCAGCTATTAAATGACCACGTGTTTAGCGGAGAAAAAGCAGGCTTAAAATTAAATCTCGTGAAATACCAGGACATAGCTGCTGACTCCCGCTTTTACACAGTATTGAATCAAATATACGAATTCGATGTTGCGGGGCTAAACTCTGACAGCGAAAGGCTGGCTTTTTATATTAATGCCTACAACATTCTGACCATTAAACTGATACTGGATAACTGGCCTCTGGATTCAATCAGAGATATTGGTAATTTCTTTCGGGGTCCCTGGGATATTGAGGTCTTGGAAAATGCTGATGGCCGACTCACCCTTGACGATATTGAACACAAGATTATTCGTCAATTAAATGAGCCAAGAATTCACTTCGCGGTGAATTGCGCTTCGGTAAGTTGTCCCGACCTGCGCAATGAAGCCTACCGGGCCGACATATTAGATGCACAACTGGAAGAGCAAACCAGAAGCTTTTTAAATAATGCCAAAGGTCTGCTTGTGGAGAATCAAAGACTCAGGCTGTCGAAGATTTTTGACTGGTACGGCGAAGATTTTGAAGTTTACGGCAACCTTGGCAACTTCGTGAAACAGTATCGGCCGGAACTCCAATTTGAAAATATACGTATGAACCTCAGCTATAACTGGGATTTAAATTCCTATGCAGAGTAGAAAGTTGTGAAGCCGGACCGCCAGGGCTGCAATTAATTATCTGAAAAGAATATATCACCGTAATAGGCAACTGCAGACTGTCCCGTATTATCACTGTCACTCATGATGGCAATGGCGTCAATCGATGTAACATCCACACCAAACAGTTTTTGAAAATCTTCACGGATATTGCGTTTTTCCTTAAGCCATTCTCCGGCCTCTTCATCACCTGAACGTATGGCCAGCATCATCGCATTTCTGGTAACCGCACTTTCCCATTGAGTCTGTTCCGCTTGATTACTGGACCAGGCATAGTTGAGTGCTTTTGTATTCCAGAAAAAAAGCCCACCTGATACCACGACAAAAATACGCACCGGATAGTCATCACCCGCTTTGCTTTGCTCGTCATTGCCATTATAAATATTTTCTATTTTCCAGGACCAGTTCAGATAAGGTGTTTGTGTCAGATCAATGTTAATTTCGCGGAACAGTCCGGACGCACTGCCTGATGTCGATGCCATCAGTGATTGCCCGTGCTGATCCTGGACCAGCTGATAAAGAGTATTGCCGGAAAAGGTCTCTTCCTCCCAGCCAGACAGGTCACCCTCAGAGAAAAGACCGATGAATGCGCTGAGACTCAAGACCTCCCGGGCTGGAATTACCAGACAAAACAGAAGCAGCAGGCTTTTAAAAAATTTAGCAGATAACATGGGTTCCAAATGCCCGGGACGATGCCGTCTTTATTCTGTCAGGTGCTGCGACCAGGCTATTTAAGCTGACGTTGCTCACGGGCATCTTCAATGCCACCGGCATTGCTTACATTGGTAAAGCCGGCCTCTTCAAACATTGCCTGTGCGCGGCCAGCCCTGCCCCCTGAAGCGCAATAAAACCTGATTTCCGAGTCCCGTTCCAGGCCAAGCTGAGAGGCCAGAGTGGCAACATCCAGAGATTGGATGGGAGCATTTAAATCGCCCTCGATATGGTCATTGCTGTATTCCTCCACAGTTCTGACATCAATCCATATCGCATCTGCCGAGAAAGCATTTTCCGGACCAGTTCTGTCAGACGGCATGGTTGAGCAGGACGCCAGTGCGACACAGCAGAATAAAAGAAATACTCTGGACAAATTTGTAAGTGTCATCATCATTCCTCCTTTTGGATTTTCACAAAGCTACAATACTCTTTTGCGCATTGTAAACAAGTCTTGTCTATGCACATTTGAGCAGACTCAATTACTGCTTATTAAAATATTGGACGTCTTTCAATCAGGTAAGCGCAGAGCAACCAGCTTGGCCGTAGAACTGGCGTCACTCAGACCAGCAACAATATATTGCCTGCCATCTACCATAAAGGTCATCGGCATACCTGACACGGTGCCGGGTAATTCAAGGTGCGTGATAACCTCACCAGTGGTTTTATCTCTGACCCACATTCCTGGCGCCCCGCCTTCTCCCTCACCCTGGAACAATAAGGTTTTGGTAAGCAATAGAGTTGAGTGAGTATCTTTACCGGTTGCCGGAATGTCTACTCCGGCCAGCAAAGGATGATTCTTGATTTCGTCAGGTGTATCGCCGTTAACCTGCATCCAGACATGCTGACCCGAAACCATATCAATGGCGGTGATTCGACCATAAGGCGGTTTTACAATTGGTATGCCCTCAACTGTCGGTGTTATGGCGGTCGGAGACAATACATATTCAATAGTCGAAACATCCGGCAGATGTTCCATCGCTTTTACATGCACTCGCGTTATGGTCGGTAAATAAATCATTCCGGTTTCCGGATCATAAGCGGCACCTTCCCAGTTTGAACCACCCGTTGCATGTGGCAAGTGCAAGGTTCCCAGCGTGCCATCATTGGGATCCCTATAAAGACTGGGCGGTGAAAACAGGGTGCTGGAACGATACTTTGACACGATCTCCCTGGCCATTGCAGCGATTTCAGGTGTGAAATCAACCATGTCTTCTTCCTGAAAGCCCTGTCGGTCATAAGGTGCCGGCAGTAAGGGAAAGGGTTGTACCGGCGAAGTCCACTCTCCAGGAACATCTGTCAAAGGCACTCTGCGTTCTTCAATTGGGAATATTGATTCTCCGGTACCTCTGTTAAAGGCAAACAGGTGGCTCTGTTTAAGCGCCTGTATCACTATCGGCGTTCCATCCGGCAAGTTTGCGACCACCGGAGCGGCCGGCGTATCAAAATCCCAGATATCGTGATGGGTATGCTGAAAATGCCACACCATCTCTCCGGTTCGATAGTTCACCGCAACGATGGAGCTGGAAAATAAATTATTACCATGCCTGTCTCCCCCATAGTAATCACCGGTTGGGGCTTCCACTGGAAGATAAACTAGGTCCAGTTCAGGGTCTGCTGACAATGGCGCCCAGGCACCTGCGTTGCCGGTGATATCAGCACCTGTGATCCAGCTTTCAGAACCTGGCTCACCGGCTTCCGGAATGGTTTTAAAGGTCCAGAGTAACTCTCCGCTATTGGCATCAAAACCGCGGATATCGCCTTTTACATTACTGGCAGTCAACGGTCGTGACCCAACCGTGTGTGCGGCCCCGACTATAATCACATCTTCAACCACCAATGGAGGAAATGAAATGCCAATATCAATGACGTCTCTATCGACAGCCAGCCGCAGGCCGTTTTTTAAATCAACAAAACCGCCGGCGCCAAAACTTTCTCTGGGTAAACCGGTTCTGGCATTCAGTGCAACCAGAAAATAACCCGGCGTTACCGTAAAAATGGTTTCCTGGGCCCCATTACTATAATAAGAAAGCCCCTTGCCTGAGCCTTTCCGAGGCGCGTCATTAAAACGTTGACCTTCCTGTGGGCGCCACATCCATAATAACTGTCCGTTTGCCGGATCCAGCGCGACGACATTCCTGGTAGTTCCTGCGGTAGCGTACATAGTGCCATCAACCATTAAAGGCGTGGTGACACTGTTGGTTTCGGCAAATGGACCAAAAGGACCAATATCAAAGACCCAGGCAATCTCCAGGGAGTCAGCATTTTCCGCATTGATCTGATCAAGGGGTGAATAGCGTGTAGATGCTTCGTCACCGCCTAAATGTGTCCAGTTAACGGTTTCACCTTCAGTCGATGCCAAGGCGGGTGGATCAATCTGGATCAGAGCCAGCGTAGAACCCGTCAGCCCATCGGGCACATCAATGCTGGCTGTTTCCAGCAAAAATGCGGTGACATCAAGGTATTGCTGTGGATTAAGCGATCCCGGATTTTCCGCCGGCATGGTTTGCCTCAACTGATCATGCAGCTCCTGAGCACTGCGTCCAACCCAGTCATTTTGTAAGCGGGCATTTATTTCTATGGGGATGTGGCAACGGATACATTCGGACTGAAAAACAGTCGCTCCTCTATCGGCACTCAGCTCCTGAGCATTGCTCAATGGCACCAGCAAACAAGTCAACAATGCGATGGATAAGCGTTTTTTCATCTTAGCGCTACCTACTATTATTTTTATCATCCAAGCAGGGATGGGAAGTGAACGAAATGGTAACGTGTTTTGGGGCAATCAAAAAGCTTAAAACAAACAAACTTACCTGAGCTAATACTTTGGCTGGTAATTCAGTTTGAATTTGCTTTCTTCATGAATCGGCCTGAGCCCGTGTAGCAACTCTGTCGGCAAACTAAACGTGAAGCACTGCCTTGTTTAGTTTTAACGGGTTTTAAACTTAGGCGCAGAATTCGCTTTTGAAGGGATTTACATTTGATTTAATTAAGACAATGCGCGGGACTTGAGAATCCCGCGCATTGTGACTTACATTTTAGACAGCAAACAGGCTTAACGCTTATCAATAAGCACTTCACCACCGAGGACCGTGACAGTCGTGGTTAACATGCCATAGATATTCTCGGTCGGGTCACCGGAAAGCAGGATGATATCCGCCAATTTTCCAGGTTCAAGTGTACCAATCTCATCTTCCATGCTGATAAAACGGGCAGAGTTGGGGCCCATAATCTGATGGATATCCTGCATTGAGAACACAATACTGAAGGACTTTAACTCGTGCTCCAGCACAACAAGGTCGGCAAAGTTCTGGTCCGTTGAGAAAGAAATCGAGCCATGATTAGGATCTGCATCCCAGACCCGACGTGCATTGATAATAGTATAAGCGCCTTCTGTACCTACAGCTCGGCCCTTGGTATCCCGATTGGCTCCGGCAAGTGCTTCCGGCCACATACGTCCATCTCTGAAGCGAGGGGTGTTATCACGTGGAAACTGTACAGGCGCCGGGGCAGCGGATTCACGATCAATAGTTGGCGCACCAAAGGCAATCAGGCCGGAAATAATCCCGCCGTTTTCGGCGATTATGCGAGCATCATCAAAACCGGTGAAATCTTTATTGGGCAAATGCACTAAACGTGTAACACCTGCTTCGACTGCAGCTACTGTTGCTGGCGTGCTGACGGCGTGAACATTCACCTGAACGCCCAAACTTGCGGCTTCTTCAACAATCGCCTTGAGCACTTCTATTTCTGCTTGCGGTGGGGCTGGTTCTGGTGTCAATCCAATTTCACCGGTATGCATAACGCCCATATCAGCTAGCGCCCGAACAGCCGCTCGCGCTTCAGCCGGCGTCTGACGCAGACTAACACTGCCCGATGGGATCAGACGCGGGCCAAGAACCTCGCCACTTGATATACGATTACTCAGAGCAAGATTTCCAACAGCATCACCACCGCCGTTCAAAACGGTTGTGTAACCCGCTTCAAGCAAGGAGCGCATCTGCGCTTCAAAATCCTCACTGTCACGAACGTGCTTGTGATCATCAATAAATCCAGCCATCGCTGTCATGCCTGCAGCATCGACTACATCGCCAACAGTGCGTTGCGGGTTACCGGCTGATACTGAGCTGATACGACCATCCTCAATAACAATTGAGCCATTTTCGATGATGTTACCGGGTGTCACAATAATACGCGCATTAGTGATGGTCAGATCCTGTGCCTGAACCTGGAGGCTCATTAAAAGCATCAGGCCACCCAAAATATGAGATTTTCCTGTAAAAAAGGTTTTATTAATCATTTTATTATTCTCTTCCCGGCCTTAGTACCGGTTATAAATTTAACTGTAATGAGTATTTGAATTTGGTTAAAAACTTTCCAACTATAATTTGTTATAAATTAGAGGTCGAAGTTACAAGCTTCGTAATGGAGAGTAATAGAATGATACTGGAAATAACAGGCTTGAGGACAATTTATTAAAAATTTCAGGGGCTGGCTTCCCTGTCGGCTTTTGCTTTCACTTTTCTTCCACATTTCCCGTTAATTTCGATTTTTAAGCCCCTCAATTTATCTTCTTCATGTAAAAAGAACCGGGGTTACGCTGGTCCGCTGGAAAGGGAGAAATAGCTTTAAATTTTTCCGCATGATGGGAACTGAGATAATTTAATGCGCCTATAATTTCCCAGCTACTGTTATGACTCAGGAAGGCTTCCAGCAGATATTGTTCATTCCACAGGATAACCTTGTCTTCAAGCCACTCACGGGGATAGTTTTTAGGGAAGAAAATATCATGCACATGCACAATGACGCCTTTCTTCAAACTCGGTAAAAGCTGAAGGTACTCAAACAAAACATCACCTTGCGGTCGAATGACATGAGATGAATCTATAAATAAAATATCGTTTTCTTCCAGCTGTGAAAAGAAATCCAGCTCCACTTCTTCCACTTTCCTACGAAGCACTGCAACATTTGTTTTCTCGAGCCAGGGCATTTCATAAGGCTCAATACAAGTATGCTCACAATGGTAAGTTGGGTCCTCAGCCTTGTTTTCATGAATGGCCTTAATAGCCATCAGGGTTGAATTTCCACTGCCAACTTCAATAATTTTTTTCGGCTTGATTGTTCGAATCAGTTGATACCAGTATTCTGCATCTCCCGACTCAAAGGAGCCATTATGCAGATAAAATTCCAGTTCTGGACCTTTAGTCAGCGGAATATTCTCAAGTTCTTTTGTGTAAGTAAATTTTTCCAGGTAGGCAAGCTGCGTATCAAGATTCAGATCGATACCTGGCAACTTCCTGTCCTGAGAATAATCCAGGCGGGATTCACGAAAATCAAATTGCGGCTCATAGTAATGATTACGAATCGGGAAGATACCCACCCGCAGCAAGGCCCCCTTGATCAGCGGCAATCTGTGAACGCCTTTTTTTCTGACGGCTTTTAAAATCCATGCTGAGAAATAGACAAAAGGAAGCAGTAAAATATCGACAGTTTTATAAATAACTTTTTTCATAATAAATGTTGGAACAAGCTGTGTGATTCATATTCATTAAGCATGCTCACCTGCAATAAGGATCATTGCAGGTGCCATTGTCAGACTTATGCAAGATAAGCACCTCCATTTACATGCATGGTCTGGCCCGTAATATAACGGCCTGAGTTGCCGGCCAAAAATGCCACAGACTCTGCAATTTCTTCAGGCAAGCCACGACGATGCACTAAATTAGTACGCGTGTCATGGTGTTGGGGCTTGTTCCCTGCTTCCCTGACCGTCTCAATCAAACCTGGCGCAACACAATTGACAGTAATCCCATCCGGCGATAATTCATGCGCCAGAGCGCGAGTAAAACCGACCAGCCCGGCCTTGGCTGAAATGACATGGGCACGATTAGAAGCACCTGTATGTGCAGTTAAACCGCCAATATTGATTATGGCAGCCTGGGGGCTTTTTTGCAGTGCCGCTAATGCTGCCTGCGTAATTAAAAAAACTGCGTCCAGACAGACGCTCATGACACGTCGCCATTCAGCAAAGCTTAACTCTGCAAAGGGGCATTCCGGCCGAATAGCGGCGTTATTTACCAGGGTATCAAGGCGCCCAAAACGATCCAGCACCTCTTTCATAATACGTGGCGCTGTTTCCGGATCTGCAAGATCACCGAGTGTAATAAGCCCCTGTCTGCCGCAAGCTTCCACCAGGCTTAGGCTTTGTTTAGCAGCTTCCAGATCATGGGCTGCATGAATGACAACATGGCTGCCGTTCTCGGCAAGCGTTCGGGCAATGGCCTGACCGATATTTCGAGAGGAGCCGGTAACCAGGGCTACCTTATCCGGCATTGACTGTTTTGCTGTGCCCATTATGCACTCCCTATGTTGCGGATTAATTCATGACCATTCTGCATGGCTCCGATAGATTTACAAATACCCAGCACTTTATCCGGATCAGGATGAGCTCCATAACGACAATTGGCATAGAATTTTTCGGTAATTTCCTGCTGGCTAAGCGGCGCATCACGACCGCCGCGCATATACCCCTGGCGAACTTCTTTCTGGGTCCCGTCTTTAAAAAACACCTTAACATGCCCGGTAAATCTCTCAGGATAAGGATTCTCAGGATCGACCTGATAATTCACCCTGGCAGCCAGTGCCAGCAGGTCCGGATCCGAAATTGATTCTGCCGTATAGTCTCCCAGATCGGCATGCCCCCTGATCAGACCTAAGGCGACCCCGAAAGGCACACTGAATTTTGCCGCATAGGGTGTCGGCGGTACTCTTTTTATATCCAGGGGTTCCCACAGCCTGTGCACATAGCCCTCTGCTGTTTCGCAAACAACTGACTCCACATCGGCAGGCTTTATTCCTTGTTCTCGAAGTTGCCGCGCACAATCAATATAGGGCTGAATCATGGTGCCACAAGGATAAGGTTTAAATGAAATTGTATTGCTGACAAAATCCTCACCTAGCCCGTCAAAAAGACAATCCAGTTTAGGCTTAACTGAAGCTGCAAATACCTTGAAAGCACCGTGTTCACCTTCAAACACATAGCGGGGACCAACAAACCCGGCCCTGGCCATAGCATAGGCGCGTAACCCGGACTGAGCAGCCCAGCCAGGATGCATACGTTTCGTCCAGCTGCCATCACCCAGATATTCAATAATGCCCGATGCCATGCTCCCGGCAATGCCCAGCGCGTTTGCTATAACTTTGCTGTCTGCCCTGCAGGCTACAGCAATACCAAAGGCTGCTGCAAAAGACCCAAGCACAGCAGTAGGATGAAAACCTGACTTGTGTATGGCTTTAGGTAAAGTTAAGGCAAGTCGACAAAGTATTTCATTGCCGGCAACCAGGCCCAGCATGATATCGGCTGAATTCAATTGAAAACGCTCTGCTGCAGCCAGCATGGCAGGGACCATCACGACACCAGAGTGAACCGGGCCTCCTTCAAAAGTATCATCAAAGTCTTCACCGTGGGCTGCCGTACCGTTGACGATGGCTGCACTTGAGGCGGAGACCCGCATATCATGACCCAACAGGGTGAAATCACCAGGTTCAGAAGCGTCAATCACGGCTTTTACATAGTCATTATTTCGTGCCGCAATACAAAGCCCAATGATATCAATCAGGATATCGCTATTTTTTGACAGGCTTGCTTCGGTCAGACTCGAGTCTTCAAAATTTTCACCCCAGATTCCCAGTCGCAGGGCTACACTTTCTTCATTCATGGATACTCCCCTTCATAATTCTCCCGAATCATTCATTATTTTCGTTGGCCTGGCTGACAAAATGCGAATCAACCTTCTAAGCAGCGAACCAAAAACAAATATCACGGCCAGGGATAATAGCACCAGGGAAATCCTGTCATTTATAAATATGCTGAGATCATCACCCGATAATAAAAGCGATCGCCTGAAATTACTTTCAATCATAAAGCCAAGCACCAATCCCAGAATTGTTGGCAGGAATGGGAAATTGAAGAGTCTCATAAAGTAACCAATGACACCTGCTACTAACATCACAGAAAGATCAAAGAGACTATTATTAATTGAATAAATTCCGGACATGATTAAAGCAAGTATAAAAGCATTAAGATAAGGGCGCGGCTTATTCACCAGCCAGATACAAACAGGCATCATTGCGATACCGATAAAAAACAGTGCGATAGCCGCAAAAAACAATCCTGTATACAGATCACCAACTACATCACCTGATCTTGCAAATAACATAGGTCCGGGTATTAAACCGTGAATTAGAAATCCACCAAGCAGGATAGCCGTCGAGTTGGAACCGGGAATGCCAAAACTCAGCAAAGGGATCAGGGAAGTCCCTGCAACTGTATTGTTTGCTGTTTCCGGTGCTGCGATTCCTTCTGGCGAGCCTTTGCCAAATTCATCTTTTGACTTTGACCAGCGCCGGGCTTCGTTATAGGACATGAAAGAGGCGATTGTTCCGCCAGCACCAGGAATGACTCCTTCAAAGCCGCCGAATAATGCTCCAATTGACTGCGGCAGAATGAGTCTTTTTTTAAGCTTATTATCAGGAAAGAGAATGCGTGGTGCTGCTTTTACCCGTATGTCTTCCAGTGCTGATGCCTGCTTCAGCAACTCACTCATGGCGAACAAACCCACCATAATCAGAATGGGCTGGATACCCGATAATAAGTCTGAAACGCCAAAAGTAAAACGGCTGATCCCTGAGACGGGATCGGTTCCTATGGTAGCTATCATCAGACCAAACAGGGCTGCTATCAGCCCTTTGACCAGTGACTCCTCAGCTAAACTGACAATCACACTCAGACCCAGTACTCCCAGTGCAAAATAGGCGGGAGGAGTAAAAGCCAAAGCCATTTGAGCCAGCGGCTGGCTCAGCAGCACCAGAAAAAACAGCCCGACAAAGCTGCCGATAACACCTGAATACAGGGAAATTCCCAGCGCAAGTCCTGCCTTGCCTTGCTGATTCATCTCATAACCATCGATGACAGAAGCTGCAGCGGCATTGGTGCCTGGAGTACGAATCAGAATTGCCGGTATGGAGCCGCCATATTCCGCGCCAATATAGGTAGATGCCAGCAATACAATTGCCATGGACGGTTCCAGAGCATAGGTAAAAGGCAGCAGCAGAGCCATGGTGATAGATGGAGAAATACCCGGCAAGGATCCCCCTACTATGCCCCATGCCACTCCCAATAAAGCCGGCAGAATCAAAGAAACATGTATCGATTCAGTTAAAAATATGAGTATTGAGTCCATATTTACCTATAACAAAATGCCCGAGGGCATAGGAACATTTAATAGGAGTACAAAAATTGCCCAAAGTATCAGTGCCCCTGCCCCCGCTATAAAGGCAAGACGCAAATTGAGTTTGGCACCGAGATAAGCGGCAACAAGCGCAAGCAAAATTGCAACTGAAATGATATAACCCAGAAAGGAAACCAAAACCAGATAGGATATTGCCAGACATAGCAAACCAAGAGCCCGTAAAAGGCGCATCCCCTCGCCATGCCATTCAAACCTGCCAGAATCATTTGTTTTTATGGCATGTACGACCGACTGGATGCATAAAATAATACCCAGACTTAACATCAGAATACCCAGAACTTTTGGCATTCCTGCTGGCCCAACTGTGTCTGCCAGCGCACTGACGCGCTGTTTGAATGCAAAGTACAGGTAGAGACTTCCCAGCAAGATGGCAATTAATCCGGCAACGAAATCTTTGGAAATCACAGGATACTTCAAGGCAGATTAACCTCGGTGATCAAGTACGGCTGGGCATGGAACAGATAAGGCCCGAAGCTCATTCGATAATTCCAACACTGCGCAGGTAGGCTGCAGTCTCATTTGCAAAGTCGTCAATAAATGCCTGGTAATCAGCATGTTTAATGTAATTCGGACGCAGATTGTCAGCAAGATAAGATGCCTTGTACTGTGGATCAGCCATCACTTTCTCTATGGCTCGTTCCCATTGCAGTATGATTTCAGGAGGCAAACCTTTGGGAGCAGCTATTCCTCTGAATTTACGGACAACAACCATATAGCCCAGTTCCTGCACGGTTGGTATTTCCGGAAATTGTGCCAAACGCGTGTCACTCAGGGTTGCCAGTAATCGTAATGATCCTGCTTCCAGCTGAGACTGTAATTCCTGTGCTTCACCTACGCCGATATCCAGAGTGCCGTTCAGCACATTAATCATTAAGTCTCCGCCACCCTCATGACTGATGACGGCAGCATTAACAGCTGTGGCAAGTTTTAATTGTTCAAGTGATTGTCTTTCCATTGATGCCGGGTTGGCAGCTCCCCACAAACCCCGTGAAGTTCTGGCTTTATCAAGCACATCTTCCAGACTATAGAAGGCACTGTCAGCAGAGGTATAAATAAGCTCAGGATCAAAAAAAAGATTTACCAGGGGATCAAGATCTTTGTAGGTATAGGCCGGTTGCGATAGTAAAGAAGTGTAAATAAAGGTAGGCGTTGTCGCATAGAATTTAGAGCCATCCGGATTTGCTCTGGCCAGTTCTGCTATGGCACTGGCGCCAGACCCGCCTGTGACATTCTTGATTATGATGGTCGCACCCAATTCCCGGGACAGATAGCGGGATAATTCCCGTAAAAAAACATCGCTACCACCACCTGGCCTCGAATGAGTAAGCATGGTTATTGTATCGACAGGATAGTTCTGTGCATAAACTGAAAAACTGCAACACATAATCAGTAATGCTGAAATTGTTACTCTTAGTGTCTTCATGTTGTTCTTTTTTATAGTTTTTAAAGGCCGCCTACGCAGCATTTTATTTAGCCAAACATGAGTTTGCTTATCAAGGCTCCTATCACGGTCATCGACATGCCCCAGGCCAGCAGGGCATTAAAAAATTTACGTGTGTCAGTGCCAGGAGCCGCACTGGCAATATACAGCGCCCCTACTGTAGACAGTGACGATAAATCCACCAGACTGGCATTAACACTCATTGCCCAGGCAATATTCAGAGGATTCATACCACCCAGTTGCTCGGCCAGAGATGGAACCATCGGTAAAAAAGCCGGTAAAACCACTCCCGAAGTACTGCTGTATACCGAAATAAGTCCGGACGCAAAAGCGACAATAGGGTTGATGGTTTCTGCTGTTGCGATTGTTGCTATCCCGCTGGTAATAAGTTCAAGACCATTTGTCGCATTCAGCAAGGCAATCAAGACACTGACGCCGGTCACCATTAAAATAACGCGCCAGGGAATATTTTTGATTGCTTCTGCTTCATCCACTGTTTTGAGCAATACCAGCACTGTTGCAACGATAATCCCAACCATGCCGACATCATATGAAAATCCTGCCACCAGAATGATGAAAACAGTAATTCCGGCCACCGTAATCCAGTGCTGCTTCTGCATGGATTCGAGAATATTCGCATCCATGGCTGCAGCACTTATATCGCCATCCTGATTATGTCGCCTAAACAATTTTAGGCCGCCAAATAAAAAGAAGGTGCCAAAGCCAACCAGTGCATGGGCAAAGGCATTATAGGCAAAGGTATACCACGCATAGCCGCCAAGACCTATCTGATCCATGACGCCATTAGCAACAATCCCGGTTGGTGAAAAAGGCGACAAAGTTCCCGCCAGTACACCATTACCTGCCATCACGGCCATCAGCAAGGGGGGTATTTTTGCGCGTCCCGCAACTGCCATAGCCGGTGGAGCCAGTAAGGCACTGGCAGGGGTGGCTCCCGCACCAATGGTTGAAATCAAAAAACCAACCATAAAAAACATGATGGGCAGGACGCCCGCATGTCCACGGCATAAAGCCACAGCACGGGCAGTAACGCGCGATAAAGTGCCATTGCATTCGGCGATCGAAAATAACAGCGTTACACCCAGCAAGGTTGTAAAAAGAGAGGTAGGAAAGCCATCAAGCACCATGGCCGTGGACATATCACCAAAACCGACGCCGATAATCAGCGCCAGAGAAAGTGACAATATGCCGATATTGACTGCCGTGGTACAACTCAGCGTGACTGCCAGAGCCAACGCTGCTATTGAAAGCCAGGCCAGACTCATGGACTTTGCCTTGCCGAAACCGGCATCAGGCAAGTTACCAGTTCATTAATATCAGCACATTCATCAAGATTTTCCACCAAGGCAAATACCGCATTTATTTGCTCCTCACTCAATACCAGAGCAGCACAATCACTGAACTTCTCCATCAGGTCATCGCGTGTAAATGGCAGATCGGGTCCGCCCCGATAGCGTTCGTCCGCTTTTTGAACCAACTTGCGACCATCCTCCAGATCAACTTCGACCGTGCTGCGTATTTTCTCCCAACCCTGTGCTTCAATCTCAGGATCAAGTATACAGGTGACTTTTTTCATCAATGCCTGAGCCGCTTCACTTTTGACAAATTCATCATTAAATTCATGTATACCGGCTTTGCGCCTTAAGGCAATCGCACTCACCATAAATGCCGGACAAAACTTGGCCTCAAGCTCATTGTTTGCGATAGGGTAACGTAAAGGGTTTAAAATATTAGAACCGGCACGTACGCGAATGGCGACAATATTCTTTGCATCCACATCATTCTCAATGACAAGGCGTCGCATCGCATCCATAGTAGGGTGACCCAGGACTCCGCAGGGATAAGGTTTTATCGAAACGCCGGGCGACACTATCGTATGCGGTTTACCTAGTTTCCCCACTATGCGATTGACATCAAATCCACCACCCTGACTAAAAGTCTGGAAGAATCCCCAGGGTGGATCGAGCGGATCTTTGCCGCCGGTAAAACCACAGGCTGCCAGCTCTGCGGCAACAATGCCATTTTGCGCTGCACGTCCTACATGCAAAGGCTTGGTCATGGTGCCAAAATTCACTCTGATTCCAGAGGCTGAACTGGCAGCTATCGCCAGCATATGTTCAGTTTGCTCAGGGTTCAGATTGAGCAATTTGGCCGCAGCAACTGCCGCCCCAAAGGTGCCTACTGTTGCTGACGAGTGAAAACCTTTTTTGTAGTGATCAGGATGTATTGCCTCTGAAATTTTACATTCCACTTCAAAACCTGTCAGAAAGGCTTCCAGAAACTGCTTTCCGGAAATTCCTTCACGTTCCCCCAGTGCGAGGCTGGCAACCATCGGCGGAATGGTCGGATGGGTCAGTAAGCCAAAAATACGATCAGCACTGGTTGCTAACTGGGTGTCATCCCAATCCAGTGCATGTCCACTGGTGCCATTTACCAGAGCCGCGGCTGCTGAACTTGTCTTGTAGACCTGAGTGCCAAACACTGTTGTATGAGTTCTGGTATCCGTATCTTTTATATAGTCATGCAATATCTGACCTGCTGGTTGAGTCGATCCTGCCAGCATCACTCCCAGGCCGTCGATGATGCAACGCTTCGCCAGGGCAATGGCCTCGTCCGGAAAATCTTCATATTGCACAGACTGAATAAATGAAACTACGGCCTGACTGACCGACTCTTTGGTCGTTGAATTAGACATAAATACAAGTTACCCCTCAAATATCCTAAAGCAGACTTCGGAAAAAAAGGGATTAAACCATAAAATCTATTCGAGGTGAGTTTTGTTTAAAAAGAAGGCATCCCAATCTACTGCTAATACCGGGACTAAGCTGTGGATTCATGGCAATACAGAGTTGATTTAAGATTGTCAGGTAAACGATAATCGCTCTGGTTTAACTTACAAAATACTGCTAGATTCCTGTACAAGTCCTAGCATTGCAGGAATGGAAATAGAAATATAGCAACAGCAATAAAAAACCAAGAAGTCATTCAAGTCGATAATAATTAAAATACCAAGGGGCAGGAAATGAACTTATCCATCAAAAAAATAAGCCAGATAATACTGAGCATCTCAATAAGCATGCTGTTCTTACAAACGATGGCACGTGCAGAATCACTCATCATTCCGGGGTTTATGGGTATCGAAAGCTCATATATCGAAGCATCGGATTCAAATTCAGCTAATGCCTATTTCACGGTGGTCAACCTGCATTATGAACCGCTTTTGATTCTCGGGGTCAAGAGTGAACTTGTTGAGAATGTCACTTTTTATGATCACAACAACGAAGTGCTTGAATATATCGAAGTTCTGCCCGGTGAGCGTCTGGTCATGAGTCCAAATGGCATACATATCCAGTTAAATGCAGTTGACTCATCTATTGCGTCTACAGCCGGTGAAGCCCTTGAATTGACACTGCATACCCGACGCGGACGAGAAGCCATGGAATTCGTTGAAGAGTTTTTTGATAACTCTTTGCGAGAAACCAAGGGCGGCGGAATTCCTAACGAAGAAGAATTTGTTTTACATGTTTCGGTGCGTAACTAGCCGACAGAAAGCCTTCTACGACCAGGCCGCTTCAATTGGGCCCTTGCATGTTGAGCATTAATTTTTTAATGCTCAACAAACTTTAACAGATTAATCAGGGCATGAGCATGTTCAGCCGCCTCAATGCCCTGATTGGTTAAATAACCACCATCAACCTGAGTTGTGATACCTTTTTCAAATAAGCGAGCTGCTGCCTGCACTTTTTCGTCACCAGCGTTACGATGTATCTTTATCCCTTCCTGTACGCTGTCCAGATTAAACATACTCAATAAATTCATTTCTTCTATTAATTCCGGTCTGATTGCCATTCTCTTAACCTCATTTACTGCATGATTTAGTTTATTCCCGAACGCCGGATCATTCTGCCAATGGATCGGGCCTGATCTGGAAATGTACGACGAGAGGTTTAGAGCCGACCCCATCCTCTTTCAGCCAGGGAGTTCTGTCACCACTGGTAGCCCATATCCCACGCCCTTTCCAGCCTGCTTCAGGGTCATCGATACGCCCCTCCATACCTTTGGCATAAAAGCCCAGGGGATAGGGTAGATTCAAAGTAACAAATTCATCATCCACCAAAGCATGAATACCATCATAGAGATTAGCCGTTAATATAGGCACATTATCTCCCAGGCCCAGGGTATTATGCTGATCAACCCAGGTATAGTAACTGGATTCTATGCTTTCTTCCGGACGATCTTCAAAGCCTGGCCCAGGCGCACGATGAAAGGTCCAGCCTTCATCACAATGCGCGCCGGTTGCCTGCGGCCCATTCAAGGGAGCCTGGCAAAGACTTCTGTCAAATTCGCCCAGATGGCCACTGGCCAGTGAAACCCAGATCACACCATTGCGGTCTATGTCCGCACCTCTGACACCATAGCCTGGCAAGGGTACTGTATAAACCTCTGTTAATTGCGTCTGAGGGTCAAAACGGCTTATTGAGCCGGGATAGCCAAAGGCATTGGAGCCCCAGACCGAACCATCAACCGGATTGGGCATGACCGCGTAAAAACCCTGCGGGAAACGCAGATCTTTTGCCGGATCAAGTGGCTGACCGGGCTCTACCCATTCATCTCGTACACCATTGCCATTGGTATCGATGATAAAGGGAGACCAGCCGATAGCAACCTCGGCATCGCCGGTTTCATCAAATAGCCTTGTATTTAACCAGCCGACAACAGGCCCTCCCCCACTGGTCCATAGAGTATTGTTCTCATCTTCGGCAAACTGCAGGTGGTGCGTGCCAAAGCAGGTGTCCACAAAGGTATATTCCCCGCTATCAGGCTCATAAACGGCCAGCTGCCTGCCCGATCTGCTGGTTGGAAACACCTGGGCCGAGGGATGGGTTGAGCCCTCCATACACCAGTCAGGATTCTGATCCGCCCTGATGCGGGCAGTAAACCAGACCCTGCCAGTCGCATCCAGCATGGGGTTATGTGAATTGGCCTTGCTGTTCCAGATCCGCTCATCCCCCCAATAGGCTGACGGCATCACAACCGGATCTTCGAAAGTGCTGGGAGTATCTGCATCCCTTACCGGTGCGAAGAAGCTGCTGCTGGTATTGTTTTGCGGATCAAGAATCGGAAAAATATCAGTACTTAACTCAGGTGATCCGTACAGTTTGCCATAGCCATTTACCGTCGGATCACGTCGGTCAGTGCCACTTAAATCATGTAAATAGGCCTCAGGTGTAGACCAGTCACGTACCGTAAGGACCACATTTCTGGCCAGACCACTCGGACGTTCCGGCTGGCTTGAGGGCAGTTCCCCCGCCGCCACACGATCTGTCCAGTCACTTAAATATTTATAGGGCAGACCCAGCAACTGACCGGCTGCGATGCCAACCATATTCGTTCCGGCCTGACCCGATTGCATGCGTCTGATCCAGGCTTCATGCGAGCTCTCAAAGCCGGAAAATGCCGCTGGCAGGGTGCGCGTCGATAACTGGCCTAGTTGATGACAACCAATACAGCCCATATTCTTGATCCACATCAGATAGTTGTTCATGCCGCCATTGATAGGCTCAAGTTCAGCCTCGCTTGGCAAATCAAGCATGGAATACCAGTAGGCGGCTGGATAAACTTGCGCAGCGGTGGCTGCATCCGGAGCCACGATTGCCCTCAAATCCAGCCGATCTCCGGGTCTTGCGGCCGTTTTGGCAGAATCCGCCAGACCATAGCCGCGGACCCATAGTTCATAGTCTGCATCTGGTAAGTCCGGAATCAAATAGCGACCAGCGTCATCACTTACGACTATTTTGATAAAACGCGTAGCCAGATCGCCGGTTTCCGCAATGACCCAGACTCCTGCTTCCGGTCCCGCTTCACTGCTCACCATGCCAGTAATCGTATTACCTGATTGTGTTGTTGAAGTATCGGAAACAGGTGTATTTGTTGCTGTGTCATTATTTTGGCCGCTACAAGCCGTTATCGATACAAACAGAATTAAAACAAAGAAATTAGAAACAGTAGATTTGCATATATTCATGCCAGTGGCTCCTTGTAATTTATCTTATTAAGCCTGTCTTTAATGCTGATGCTAGTTTACGTGTAGAGCTTCATGGTGACAATCATGATAGAAATCCAAACCGGGGCGCTAGTTCAGGAATAGATCAATAAAATAAATGCATGATTAAAGTAGTCAAGTCAGTGCTGGCTTTATACTATAGACTCGGAAATTGACCACAATAATAAACACCGGATGAGCTTACTATGTTCTTACAAAAATTATCTTACTTTTCTAGCTTCCTTCTTATAGGCGGAGTTTTGAGTCTGGCTTTGCCCGTTCAGGCACAGGATTCACATGGCACGCCTGAATTTAAATTTGAGACCCGGCTGGAATTTGTCGCCCGAGTTTATATCTCACCACGAATAGACGTGGGCGAAAGTAAACGCGGAGAACGTCGCGTTGTCCCCATCACCGGAGGCACTTTCGAAGGGCCTGACATTCGTGGCGAGGTGCTTCCCGGTGGCGAAGATTGGCAACTGGTTCGCCCGGATGGCGTCACTGAGCTGTATGCGCGTTATCTGTTGCGCACCGATGACGGCTATGTGATTCAGGTGATTAATCAGGTGCTCTCTTATACGCCTCCTGGCGGTGAAAACTACAGACGCTCTGTGATCGACCTTGAAGCCCCGCTTGATAGCCCTTACGACTACCTTAATAAGGCGATTTTCCTGGGTACTCTGGATAGTCCCAGCGTGCCAGCTGGTGAGGATCGTTATGTGGTTATTTCTGCCTATCGAGTGCTGTAGCGCTTTGTACATCACACATGCAGCCCCTGCTTTCGCTTGCTGACCTATTGCTGATGATTCATGACAACTAAAAACAACAGTTCACTGCAACGCCGTCTGCGTCAGGAAATCCAGGGGGAAGTCCTGTTTGATGATTTTTCCCGCGGTCGCTATAGCACAGATGCCTCCATTTACCAGATTATGCCTGAAGGAATCGTTATCCCGGCAACTGAGCAGGATGTCGAAATAGCCGTGCAGATTGCTGCTGAAGAAGGGGTTCCTGTTCTGCCCCGTGGCAGTGGAACCTCACAGAATGGCCAGGCCATCGGTAAAGCCCTGTTAATTGATAGCACCCGGCACCTGAATAAACTGATTGATTTTAACAGGCAAGAAGCTACGGCTTGCGTACAGCCAGGCATGGTTCTTGATCAACTCAATCGTGCACTTAAAGCTGATGGTCTTTGGTACCCGGTTGATGTATCAACAGCCAATCGAGCTACTCTGGGAGGCATGACCGGCAATAATAGCTGCGGTGCCCGCTCCATCCGCTATGGCAACATGGTGCACAATGTCAGATCAGTTGAAGCTTTGCTTGCAGATGGCAGTCGTGCCCACTTCAAAAAATTGACGGAAGACCCGGCCCTCGATGGTTCCTATGCTCAATTGGTTCAGCAGCTGCTTGCCCTCGGCAAGCGCGAAGCTGATGAAATCGCCAGTCGCTTCCCAGACCTGCTGAGACGCGTTGGCGGCTATAACATTGATGAACTGGTAAAAACCCAGCCCAACATGGCCAGCCTGCTGGTCGGCTCGGAAGGAACCCTGGCATTCTTTCAACGTATCCATCTGAATTTACAGCCGATTCCTGCCAACAAGGTACTGGGTGTATGTCACTTTCCTAGCTTCTATGAGGCGATGGACAGCACCCAACACATTGTCAAACTTAAGCCATCTGCAGTCGAACTGGTTGACCGGACCATGATTGATCTGGCACGGGAGATTCCCATCTATGCCCAGACTGTAAACCGCTTTGTACAGGGAGAACCCGAAGCGCTGCTGCTGGTCGAATTTGCCGGTGAAGATCGCAATGAACAATTAGCCAGCCTGAGACAACTGGTCGAATTGATGGGTGACCTGGGCTTTCCAGATGCCGTTGTCGAAGCAACTGATGACGAGTTTCAAAATGCAATCTGGGAAGTCAGAAAATCCGGCCTGAATATCATGATGTCCATGAAGGGTGACGGTAAGCCGATATCGTTTATTGAAGATTGTGCTGTCAGGCTTGAAGATCTCGCCGAATATACCCGGCGTCTAACCGACATTTTTCACAAATATGGGACAACCGGTACTTTCTATGCACATGCCTCGGTGGGTACTCTGCATGTACGCCCTGTACTGAATATGAAAGAAGAGAGTGGCGCTAGTAAAATGCGCGCCATTGCCGAAGAAACCATGGCCATGGTACGTGAATACAAAGGCTCTCATTCGGGTGAACATGGTGATGGTATTTCACGTTCGGAATTTCATGAGCCAATGTTCGGGCGTCGCATGGTTGATAATTTTGAAGAAGTAAAACGTTACTTTGACCCCACGGGTTTATTCAACCCTGGCAAAATTGTTAATCCACATAAAATGGATGACCGCGAGATTATGCGTTTTGCTCCTGGCTATGCTCCGCTTAAAATCGCCAGCACGCTTGACTGGTCTGACTGGGGGGGCTTGGACCGTGCCACTGAAATGTGCAACAACAACGGGGCCTGCCGCAAGGCTAATGTCGGTACCATGTGCCCGTCCTATCGTGTCACCAAGGAAGAACAGCACCTGACTCGGGGCAGGGCCAATACCCTGCGTCTGGCCATAACCGGCCAGCTTGGCGCTGACGCTTATACCTCCGAGGCCATGTATCAGACCATGGAACTCTGTGTCGGCTGTAAGGGTTGTAAACGCGAATGTCCGACGGGTGTTGATATGGCAAAAATGAAGACGGAATTTTTGCATCACTACCATCAAAAGCATGGCTTATCACTACGCGATCGTCTGTTTGCCTATTTGCCCCGCTATGCCCATAAATTAAGAAAACTAAGCTGCCTGCTGAATTTGCGCGACCAGCTTCCGGGCATGGCAAAACTCTCCGAGTGGCTGCTGGGTATCAGCAGCAAACGGCCGTTGCCGCGCTGGAGACGCGATCAATTCAGTCACCAGAAGCAACAACCAAACATCAACAAGCAACGCGAAGTCGTGCTGCTGGTGGATACCTTTAACAGTTGCTTTGAAAGTGAAAATGCCTATGCAGCACTGAAAGTTTTACAAGCTGCGGGTTATCACGTCAGCTGCCCAGGCCCGGTCGACCAGGGCAGACCCTTATGTTGTGGACGTACTTTTTTCAGTAATGGCTTGTTAGACGAAGCCCGCATAGAAGCCAAGCGCATGATTGAGACACTGCTGCCCTACGTGAGGCGGGGAGTTCCTATCGTCGGTCTGGAGCCATCCTGCCTGCTCACACTCCGAGATGAATATCTGTCCCTGCTGCCCGGTAGCGAATCGAAACTGCTTTCTGAAAATGCCTTCTTGTTCGAAGAGTTTCTTGCCAAGGAACAGAATGCCGGCCAGCTCAAGCTGAATTTACAGGCCATAGATTTCAAAAAAGCCTTGTTACACGGGCATTGCCACCAAAAAGCGTTTGCCGTGATGTCGCCGGTGCAACAAATACTGGCACTGGTGCCCGAACTTGAAGTCAGTACTATCGAGAGTTCCTGCTGCGGTATGGCAGGCTCCTTTGGCTATGAAAAAGAACATTATGATATTTCCATGCAGATGGGAGCCTTGTCCTTATTTCCAGCCATTAACAGCGATCGGGGGGAGAGTTTGCTGATAGCCGACGGCACCAGTTGTCGCAGTCAGATTCAACAGGGTACTGGCAGAGAAGCACTGCATGTAGCACGGGTACTGCAGATGGCACTGGCAGATTGAATTTCTATATCAATCGAAGTACCCACATCAGGCATACTGTCATAAATGACGCCAGCCCCCCAACCAGAGTGGCTCCGCCATAACTGAACACCGCATCCGGCACACTCAGTCTCGATAATGAAGTGCAGACCCAGAAATAACTGCTGTTTACATATTTGATGATCACCGATCCGCTGGCGCCGGCCAGCATGGCGGCTTCGGGAGATAAGTTTAAAATCCCCAGCATGGGGGCAACCAGAGACGCAGCGGTTATAACTCCGACTGTTGTTGAACCTGTGATCATGTTGCCAATAATACCGATAACAAAGGGCAGCATGATGGTCGGTAATCCGTAGTCGGTGAAAATCGCAGCAATAAAATCCACTGCCGGTGTGCCGCGCAGAATTGCACTCAATGATCCGCCCAGGCCGGTAACTACAAGAATCATCGCGGATGTTTTCAGGGCTGCTTCAACCCATTTGTCCTTGGCATTATGTTTATCTTCGACATTTTTGATATTACGGTAGGCCAGCCAGACCCCAATTGATAAGGCCACCACCGGCCAGCCCAGATAAAGAAAAATAGTTCGCAATAGATGTCCTTCCGGGAGAAAAAGTGTAACCACACTTTGTGTGCCGATCAGCACAATCGGAATAACAATCGGCATATAGGAACTCAGGGTGCTGGGTAATTCTGTGACCCCTTCAGCATCAAGATCTTCAATCGACACACCTTCAAACTCCTCACTGGCCATAGTCTTTATACGTGGACCAGCCACATAGACGCCCCAGGCCCAGCTGGCAATTGAACCGACCAGACAGGCGATGCTGCCAAAAATTATTGTCTTACCAATATCCGCGTCGACGATAGCCGCCGCTGCCAGAGGGCCTGGAGTCGGCGGCACGATGGCATGCGTCAACTGCAGTGCCCCAACCAGACCCGTCGACATGGTCGCTATGCCAACCCCCATGGTCTTGGCTGCAGAATGTACAAGGGGATTTAAAATCACATAGGCAACATCCGAGAAGATGGCCACGCCTATGACAAAACCCGTCAGGGTTAAGGCCAGTGGCATACGTTGACTGCCAATCAGGTTCACCATGGATCTGGTAATAACCTGAATCGCCCCGGTATGTTTTAAGGCTTCTGCGATGATGGAGCCAAGTACAATAACCACACCGATAGAACCCAGCGTATTACCAAAGCCGCTTTCGAAGGCATCGATAAAATTGTTTTGCTGAACGCCCGGTAAAATACCGAACAACATGATTGGAATCAGCAAGGCAAAGAACACATGCCATTTCCATTTAGCTATCAGAAACAGCAGTAGAAAGATGACAATTGCAAAGCCAATTAAAGAGACTGCAGCGCTGGTACTAACTGCTGAAGAAGCATCCATAGGGAATCCTTTTCTTATTATTATCTTGAGTAAGCTTATTGACTGGCCAGATACTCCAGCGCGGCATTAATACCGCCTTTGTTATAAGGTATCCCGGCAAGACTTAAACCCATTTCAACTCCTCCCAGAGTACCCGCCAGACTTAGGTCATTGAAGTCGCCTATATGGCCTATCCTGAAAATTTTGCCTTTGAGTTTACCGAGGCCGGTCCCCAGAGACATATTGAAACGCTCCAGAATAATACTCCGAAGCTTGTCCGCATCATGTCCCTCCGGGACCAGAACGGCGGTGGTTGAATTACAGAACTCCTCAGGATTGAGGCAAATATTGTCCAGTCCCCAGCCTGCTACCGCCCGGCGTGTAGCCTCAGCCAGACGTGCATGTCTGTTTAAAACATTTGCCAGCCCTTCTTTATGCAGCAAGGATAAAGCCTCCTGTAAGCCGTAGAGCAGGTTGGTAGCCGGTGTATAGGGATAATAGCCCTTCTCATTAAAGCTAAGCATGGCATCCCAGCGCCAATAGGAATGAAAGGAGCCGGATTGTTCAGAGGCAGCCAGCGCTTTTTTGCTAACGGCATTAAAACTCAGACCCGGCGGCAGCATCAGCCCCTTCTGAGAGGCACTGATAGTGACATCCACTTGCCATGCATCATGTTTAAATTCGGTACAACCGAGCGAAGACACCGCATCCACCATAAATAAAGCCGGATGTCCTGCCGCATCAATAGCCTGTCGCACCAGGTCTATGCGACTGGTTACACCGGTGGATGTTTCTGTGTGGACGGCTAACACGGCTTTAATACTATGTTTCTGGTCCGCTCGCAGTGCCTCTTCAACCTTGGTGGGGTCCACGCCATGACGCCAGTCACCCGGCAACCAGAGAATTTCCAGTCCCAATTTGCTGGCGACTTCTTTCCATAAAGTCGCGAAATGTCCCGTTTCACAGGCAAGCACCTTGTCACCAGGAGAGAGCGCATTTAGCAGTGCAGCTTCCCATGCGCCGGTGCCTGATGAAGGATAAATAAAGATGGGCGACTCAGTATTGAACAGTGTTTTCATCTGCTCGAGTATGCTGAAAGTTAACTCGGGAAATTCCGGGCCACGATGGTCTATAACCGGACGCGCCATTGCGCGTAATACACTATCCGGAACATTTGATGGTCCGGGAATCTGAAGAAAATGCCTGCCAGGCTGGAAAGAATTTGTACTCATCACTTATTTTTATTCTCGTATTAATGAAAACCGAATAACACTGCTTCGCCTGCTTTAGATCACTTCAAGCAAGTTATCGAAACACGCACTTAAACTTCTGGCCCTGCCACTACAGGACCTTCTGCAGCCTTAATAACATCATGGTATCCAGCGAATGACCATAGTTTTTTTATAAACTACAAAAAATACTCATACGTCATATTGAAAATATTACACTCTTCGTGAAGCCTGTTGTTGCTCGTTCACTCTATAGCTCCTGTTCCAGGTGCTTACTGCGCTTTCAGGTATGCAGGCTCTTTTGAAACGGGACTGTTCATCAAAATATTTACCCCGACCTTGTTACTTTATGGATCACCAAATTTAGCCAGAATAACGCCGTAAACGCTCATGGCATCCCACAGATTTTGCAGGCGCAGATTCTCATCTTCTCCATGCTGATTATTGTCATGGTTCGCTAAAGGCAGCACGATGATCGGAGTATCCATACGATCATCAAAGTCGTTTAAGGGCAGACTGCCTCCCATACCTGGCGTCAAAATCAGATCCGGCGCAAGCTCCTGCATGATCGCAATCATCCGTCTCGCCATTGCTCCATCCATCGACGTTCTTAACCCGGTACTACCTTCTCCACGCCAATCCAGTTTGACGACTTTGGGGTTATTTCTCAGTACTTCATTGTCGGGCTCTTCATACACAATATGAAAACCCTGGCCGCGGATATGTGTTTCGATTAATTCCTGAACTTTCTGCGCCTGCTGATCAGGTACCAGCCGTATATTAAGTGACACAGTAGCTTCTGTGAGAATGATATTGCTGCCCTGGGCGCCTACCCCGCCGCCACTGATGCCTCTGGCATTGATGGCCGGTAAGGTAATAAGCTCTTCCAGACGCACACCTTCTCCTTCGGGAATATGAATCGAGAGTTCATCCATCAGGGAACTGGTCATATCAGGCATGTTGGCGATTGCACTGCGTTCCTGATCGGTGAGTGCTGCCACGTCATCGTAATAGCCTGCTATCTGAATTCTTCCTGATTCATCACGCATGCTGGTTAACAAAAAAGCTAATTCCATTATCGGATTGGGTGCCCAGTTGCCATAATGACCGGAATGCAGAGGGCGATTGGCTCCATAGGCTGTGATATCCAGCGTCTTGCTGCCCCGTACGCCAAAGACCAACTGAGCGCGACGCGATTGATGTAAAGGGCCATCCGAGAACAGCAATAAATCGGAATCCAGCAAGCCTGGATTATCATCAATAATCTGACCAAGCGTTGGAGAACCCTGCTCCTCTTCACCGTCCAGCAGTAATTTCAAATTAACAGACAGTGGAATATCGTTTTGCCGCATGGCATCGAGTACATGAATCAAGGCAATGATCGGCATTTTATCGTCGCCTGCAGAGCGGGCATACAAACGCCACTCCGGATCAAAACTGCCTCTCAGCTGATCAATGACCAGTGGCTGACCATTTTCCTGTATGGGAGCATCCAGCAGGGTTGGGCTGAATGGCGGATAAGTCCAGTCTTCAGGCAATACCGGTTGCCCGTCAAAATGTGCATAAATCAAAAGGGTTTCGCTGGCCTGTGGTGCTGACAATTCGGCATAAATATAAGGGGCTCCTCCAGACTGTAAACGTTGTGTTACAAAACCACGCGACTCCAGTAAGGCATTGATATGGACAACATTACGGTCCATGTCTTCAAGATTGCTTGCTATATTCGGAAGCGACAGCAATTCAACAAAATCTTCTATGATGCTTAGTTCATGCTCAGCTCGATACTCGCTGATGACAGCACGCAGTTCAGCAGAAGTCATCGTTTGTGCCAGAGAAAAATTCGACAACAACAGGTACAAAAAACCTGAGAACAGGACTTTGCTTTTTATCAACATGCGTGCACCTCTCTTCCTGGATCTAAAAAAAGTTCAGATCTTCCTCGATGATTTACAGAAACTATAAACTACCTGTCCCAAATCAGCATCCCATTTCTGGCAAACTACAGCTTTTGTACTATCGCGATATGCCATATATATTCCCCATCAATACCACACAGCCCAAAGACAACATGATCCAGTATTCGGGTAAACGAAATTTTCAATAAGTGTGCGATTTCTGCTGTTAAAAACTACGGATAGGATAGAATATGCATAGTTTTTATAGTACATCCCCGGATTAGTGATACAAACCCTGTGTTAAACTTCCGCTCGATTCGCAATGGCGCAAGCCTGATTCTGGCATTATTTGTCCTGAATTTTGTACTGACTTTCCATAATGTCTGGCCAACGCTATTTATTACTACTCGCTTCGAACTCTCTGTTGAGATAGCGATATTAATTCTTGCTCTGATATTTCTTTCCGGCTGGAAACAGCGAATCTCACCACATCTTGTCACGGCACTTGCCTTGCTACTGACCGTCATGAGCCTCGCCCGTTATATTGAGGTTACCGCCCCGGCATTGTTCGGCAGAAGCGTGAATCTTTACTGGGATGCTCAATACCTGCCAAATGTCGCCAGTATGCTGGCAGAAGTGGCGAACCCGATACTGGTATTTCTGATTTATTCAGGTGCCATACTGGCAATAAGCGCTATCTTTTTGGTTTTGCGTGTAGCCTTGAGCCGCGTGGTAAAGGGTCTCTATCAGCCTGTTGAACGACGCAGCCTTAGCCTGCTTATGACTGTATTAACGCTGGCTTATTTTGTCGGACATATAAACCAGCCTATCCATACGCTTAAATACTTTTCGCTGCCTCTGGCCAATACCTACTGGGGACAGGTCAGGTTTATCGCTTCTGCAATGGGTAATGAAGTAAATGAAATGTTGCCGGCAAGCGAGAACCTCAAGAGCTTCAATTTATCGAACCTGAACGGCGCTGATGTCATGGTGCAGTTTATCGAATCCTATGGGGCTGCTGCTTATGATATTGATGCGCTTGCCGAGACGATTGCTCCGGCTCAACAGGATTTTGCCAATAGCGTGGCCGAAACAGAACGCCGAGTTGTATCGGCTTTTATCGATTCACCCACCTTTGGTGGTAATTCATGGTTAGCGCATTCCAGTTTTATGACAGGGCTGAACATCGACCACCTTGCCACCTACAACCTGTTGATGACGCAACAAAGGACAACCCTGTCTGACAGCTTTGCTGCCCAGGGCTATCGTCCGATAGCCTTGATGCCTGGCTTGCGTGCCGACTGGCCGGAAGGTGCCTTCTATGGATTTAGTGCAATCTATGGTGCAGAAGAAATTAATTACACAGGGCCCGAATTCGGCTGGTGGCGTATTCCCGATCAGTACTCGCTGGCACGGCTTCATGACCTGGAAATAGCCAGCCATGATCGCCAACCCCTGTTCATGCTGTTTACTACCATCACTCCACATATGCCATTTCGCCCCACGCCTCCCTACCAGGCTGACTGGTCTCGTCTGCTTGGTGAGCGGCCTTATGATCAGGATGCCGTGGAAGAAACACTGGCATTGTTACCAGAATGGAACAAGCTGCAACCGGCCTATGCCGGAACGCTGGCTTATACCTTCCAATATATGGCTGGTTATATGCGGAACTATCCGCAGGATGAAAGTGTCTGGATTTTACTGGGTGACCATCAGGCTCCGGCAGCTGTCAGTGGTCAGGATGTTCGCTGGGATGTCCCGGTGCACATCGTTTCAAGAAACGATGCAATTATCGATGCGCTCTTGCAGCTTGGCTTTGTTGAAGGCATGACACCGTCCATGCAGCCGATAAGCAATATGCATGAATTACCCATCAGCCTGCTTTCAATATTTTCCGAATGAAGATGAAAACTTTACCTGTTAAGTCCGTACTGGTTATTCTGGCTTGTGCCGCTTTGACTGCCAGTGGCTGGGCTATATTAAACAATCCTTATACTGCGCCTGATTGGCCGGAAAGTGTCAGTGGCCTGGCGTTTTCTCCATATCAAAAGAATCAGCATAATCTGGGAGGCCCCCAGCCCAGCATGGATGAGATCAATGCTGATCTGACTTTGCTTGCCACGCAAACCCGGTCTATACGAATATATTCAAACGCCGATGCTTTTTTTTCCATTCCCCGACTTGCCTCAGCACATGATTTGAATGTCACGGTAGGTGCCTGGCTGGATACCGATGCCTACACCAATGACCAGGAAATAAGCAGGGCATTGCAACTTGCCGAACTGGACAATGTCACGCGGATCCTGATCGGCAATGAAGTGCTGCTGCGTAAAGAATTATCACTGGAGGCGTTATTACATCACCTCGATCAGGTTAGAGCCCTAAGTGACAAACCGGTCAGTACGGCAGAGACATGGAATACCTGGATACAATATCCACAACTCGCAGATCATGTGGATTTTATAGCCGTGCATATCCTGCCTTACTGGGAAGGCGTAAATATCAATCAGGCGCTTGAATTCACCAGAGCCAGAGTCAATCAACTGCAGGCTCTTTTCCCTGACAAGGCCCTGCTGATAGCTGAAGTAGGCTGGCCCAGTGAAGGCCGAACCAGATCAGGCGCAGTGCCCTCCGGAGCTAATCAGGCGCTGTTCCTGAGACAGTTTCTCGAACTTGCCAGGCAGGAAAATTATGACTACTTCCTGATGGAGGCATTCGACCAGCCCTGGAAACAGAGAGACGAAGGTGCCGTGGGTGCTTATTGGGGCATCTATGATGTCGAACGTCAGGCCAAATTTCCCTTTACGGGCCCCATACCGCTTATCCCGGCATGGCAGACACTGGTGACGATTGCAAGCGCCCTCAGTGTGTTTATTTTAAGTTTATTTTATTTGAGCAGTCACACGCTCACAACACGGGGTAAAACTTTGCTTGCTTCAATTGTGTACGGCTTGATGACACTGGTTGCCTGGTTGATTTATGACTACGCCACCATGTACATGAGTCTATCAGGCATTTTCACCGGCTGTGTGTTACTGCTACTCATGCTGATGATGGTTACACTGATGTTGTCAGAAACTCATGAATGGATTGAGGCCCATTGGGTCAGTCAGCATCGCAGATTACTTAAGTTGCCAATGCAGCATTCAGACTATCAGCCCATGATTTCAATTCATGTCCCTGCTTACAATGAGCCTCCGGAGATGCTGATTCAAACGCTGAACGCCCTGGCCAAACTCGACTATGATTGCTATGAAGTCCTTGTTATCGATAACAATACCAAGGATGCAAAGGTTTGGCAGCCGGTGGCACTGCATTGTGAAAAACTGGGTAACAAATTCCGGTTTTTTCATGTCGACCCGCTCAGTGGCTTCAAGGCTGGTGCACTCAATTTTGCATTAAAGCAGACCACGCCCGGAGCAGAGATCGTCGCGGTTATTGATAGTGATTATATTGTAGAGCCCGGTTGGTTAGCCGAGTTAATGCCTGCCTTTACAGAGGCAAATATTGCCATCGTGCAGGCCCCGCAGGCTTATCGGGATGCAGATGAGAACCTCTTCAAGACTATGTGTAATGTGGAATATCAAGGTTTTTTTGAAATCGGCATGGTTACCCGCAATGAGCGCAATGCCATTATACAACACGGCACCATGACCCTGATTCGTCGTGAGGTACTGGACCAGGTTGGCGGATGGGCCGAATGGAGTATCACAGAGGATGCAGAACTGGGCCTGAGGATTTTTGAACAGGGCTATGATGCCGCTTATACCTCTCAAAGTTTTGGCCGAGGACTGATACCGGACACTTTCAAGGATTATAAAAAGCAACGCCATCGCTGGGCCTATGGTGCCATGCAAATACTTAAGAGGCATTCGAAACAGTTGCTCAACACAAATGCAAGCCAGCTCACGCTGGGGCAACGTTATCACTTTATCAGTGGCTGGTTGCCCTGGATGGCTCAAAGTGCCAGTCTTGTCTTCAGCATACTGGCACTTTTTTGGAGTGCCGCCATGTTAATCAGCCCGGAAAACTTCGAAGCTCCACACTTGGCATTTTCCATATTTCCGATTCTGTTCTTTTGTTTCAATCTTTTGAAACAGTGCCACTTATATTTATTCAGGCTCAAACTGAATTTCTTCAAGACCCTGGGCGCCAGCATTGCCGCCCTATCGCTCTCTTATACCATTGGTAAAGCGATGCTTGCGGGTCTGTTTACCAGTAAACAACCTTTTGTTCGTACTCCTAAAAAAGCCAAACAACATATATTATCGATTGCGACAGCTTCATCCTTTGAAGAAATACTCTTGTTCCTGATGTTTGTCTCGGCCATCTTTTTGCTGTGTACCTCGGCACACCCGTCCTCCCCTGATTTTAGTCTGTGGATTGTCTTGCTCGGTATTCAATGCATCCCTTATGCAGCAGCATTACTCATGTCACTGATCAGCGCTCGCTTAATGACAAGCTCCATAGCCGGTATCGGCAAAGCACCAAAGGCTGCTTTTGAAGCGAACACCAATAAGTAAGGCGCTAAAGATTTCCAAAGTCTAACAAGCTTTAATAATAAGAATGAGAAAGGCTATTTTTATTTAAATTACAGCAGATCGGCTAGTGTACTGATTCAAGCCAGCTTTGAAATTTTTCTACATCCATGGCTTTGCCAAAGTAATATCCTTGTCCTATGGCACAACCGTTTGCTATCAGGAAATTCATATCTTCTATGCTTTCTATTCCTTCACCCACACAATCCAGACCCAGTTTATTAGCCATGCTGACACTTGATTCAATAACCGGCTGCATATGTTGTTGTGCATGAGCTCCTGTCACGAAAACCTTATCAATCTTTAGTTCCGTATAAGGTATACGGGATAGCATCTCCAGAGAGGAATGCCCGGTTCCAAAATCATCAATCGATAAGCCAAAACCCATAAGCCGCAGACGTGATAAGGTTTCCAGCGTAGGGGCAATATCTGTCATGGCAACTGTTTCTGTGATTTCCACTACCAGTAGTTCTGGCGCCAGGTCATATTCAGACATCAAGTTAAGAATCTTTTTTGGCAGATCAGTATCTGTGATACTGGTCTGGGAAAAATTAACACTTATAGAAATATCCAGATCAGCATCTCTCCAGAGCTTTAACTGTGCAACTGACTGTTCGAGTATTGTCCAGGTTAACTGATCCATAAGACCAAATTTTTCGACCAGATAAATAAATACATCCGGGTTCAATAAACCTCGTTGCGGATGTACCCATCTTGCTAATGCTTCTACCCCACAGAGTTTTTGACCCTTTAAGATAATTTTGGGTTGGAAGAAGGGCACAAACTGGTTTTCGTGCAAGGCTTTCGAAATTTCATCTATGTTTATGGGTGTTTGTGGCTTGCTTGCTGTAATTTGACTCTTTTCTAGCTGCAGTTCGAGGATTTTACTTAACTCAGGCAGTTTTAAAGGTTTTTCAATAGCACCGACAACGGTTAGACCATATTCCCGGGCCATTGCGTTAACACTTCGTAAAATGCTGGATTGTTTACCGCTTACAATCAGCACGGAAATTTTTATGGTTCTCTCTGACAATGTTCTGAGAAATTCCATGCCATCTACTTCCGGCATATCCAAATCTGTAATGATCAGATCTACACCATCAGATAGCCTGTCAATCATTTGTGTCGCAAGTTTGGCAGATTTGGCTTCATAAATTTGCTTCACGCCAATCCGCATCAACATCTTCCCAATAAGATGACATTGATACTCATCATCATCAACTATCAGGACTGTGAGTTCTGTAAAATCCATTTTCGTTTCCAGAGTGCTGCAGTAAAAACTTTCTTCCAAAGTTTCTAAATATGACTAAATTTATATGGTTGAATTTGGCGACTTAAATTAATGATTATTTTGCTTAAAACTATCCGAATCACACTGACAATTCCATCAACCTAGTTGCTTAATATATTCCTCAAGGTGATTTAATTCCAGTGGCAAAAGACGCATTGAAGCTGAAAAAAAGTCGAAATTTCCTGATTTGGAAGCTGCCTCAATTGTTTTGCAATGCATAAGCATTTTTTCTGCAGACACCGATTCTGATGCTACTTTCAGACCTTGTACCAAAAGCAATATCTGTTCAGTATTTTTATCTTTCAGCAGACTCAGCATCAATTCTACATCAGGCCTTTTTTCCTGCAAAAAGGAGCCTAGCAATTTGATGCCAAATTCACGATCGCCTCCGGTAATCTCATTAAGTTTTTCCCAGTTAACTGAAGGAGTCTTTTTATCTGAAATCTCTAGAGGACCCTGTTTTAATATGAGTTGTTTTGAAAGACAATCCTTTAACATTTCCATACTGACCGGTTTAATCAGAACTGCATCCATCCCTGCATTACTGCATTTTAGCTGGGAGGCTTCACCAACATCTGCCGTATAAGCAATTATTTGTGTATAGGGAGTTTTGGGGTTTTCATTTTCATACTCTCTAATCCTTTGCGCTAACTCATAACCATCCATTATAGGCATATGGCAATCTGTTAAAATTAAAGCAAATTTTTTGGTTCTCCAGATATCAAAAGCTATCGCGCCATTACTGGCCTCTTCAACTTGATAGCCGAGCATCTTTAGTTGACGTTTAAGCACCATGCAATTAATCGCATTATCATCAACTATCAGGATTTTATCGGATCTGGCCCTTGTCATCTTCGGCGCATCAACGGCTTCTTCTGATGTTTCAATATTAATGTTTTGATCTGACGATTTAATGCCGCCCTTATGAAGTAGCAGTTCGGTTTCAATATATACTGAGGTCCCATGTCCGGCTTTACTTTCGAGCCTTAAATCTCCTCCTAAAATTCTGGCTAGTCGTCTGGAGATAACCAGTCCCAGTCCTGAACCACCATAGTAGCGATTCGTGCTTTTTTCTCCCTGTACAAATGGCTCAAACAAAGTTTTCTGTAGTACTGGACTAATACCAATCCCTGTATCAACAACTTCGATAAGTATTATGACGCTGTTTTCTTTTATATATTGAAGGCTTACTTTTACATCAATAGAACCTTGTTGAGTAAATTTTAAGGCATTACTTATTACATTGAGTACGATTTGTTTAAGTTTGAATGCATCGCAATTCACCCATTCAGGGACATTATTATCAATATGCAGACTTAACTTCAGATGCTTCGCACGTGCTTCATCTGCAAAATTTTCAACAACTGCAGCAAGGGCCTCATGCAATGAAGCAATTTCCAAATTAACTTCCATCAAGCCCGTTTCGATTTGAGAAAAGCTTAAAACGTCATCCAGAATACTGGTAAGATTTTCTGTGGAATCATTGATGACCTTTATAACGCCCTGACGTTCGCTTTCACCCAGTTCCAGTGGATTTTCCAGTAATTCGGCCATTCCCCTAATTGCATTTAAAGGAGTCCTAATTTCATGAGACATATTCGCCAGAAATACATTTTTAGCGGTAATTCCAGCCTCAGCCTGCTCTCGCATCGCAAACATTTTCATAAATGTTTTCTCCCCATTTCTTGCCGCTGCTGTCAGATAAATAAGGTAACACAATGCTAATACAGCCATCGCCAACTGGACCTCTCCACCTTCAAAAAACAAACGTATAATTAATGGGCTCAGGGCCGAAAATGTGAACATATAGACGGATAATTTATCCGCAGAAAGACTGACCAGGGCTCCACCTGTGATGCCAGCAATTGCAAAGGGTAGAAAAAACTGATATTGAATATCGCCAGGAAACATAAAGATAGATACTGAACCCCAGGCTAAACCCGTTACAAGAGCCCCAAGGCGAACCCAGTTTATTGAACGGGACAAAGGCAAATCCCTCCAGGAGTATTGAATCATCAAATAGATAGTTAAACGAAAAATTTGAGCTGCAAGTAAAAAAAGACTCCATGTAATCAATATTCCTGGAGAAATAACTCCCCACAATAACCAATCACAAATTAAGCCAACTACTAAATTTCCTATTATGCCTGGTGGGAGCCCAACACTTAAAGCGCGCACGCGCTCTCTTTCAAGACTTGGGTTTTTATTTGCTGACGAAGCAGGCGAGCCAATACTGCTGGCCTGCTGATTATTTATTCTGTCCATGAAAATTGACACAAAAGCCAGGAATTATAGGTCGTACATGATTGAAAATTGGGCATTTAGGAATCTTGCCAGCGCATAGCTTTGTTTCTGTCATTGATGTATTTTTTTACACGACCAAACTGCTGAACAAGCTCCACCTCAAATCCTAGCAATTCACTATTCTCAGCATTCTTTGCTGCCGCCATCTCAATCTCTGCACATACCGCCGCCAAATCCTGTAATGCCGCAATTTTTGCGGCACCTTTCATTCGATGTGCTACATGTTCTATTTCTGAGCAATCCCCGGCCTTTAATAATGACTTGAGATAATGCATTTCTTCTTCCTTGTCGAGCAAAAACTCCTGTAAAATTTCATCATTAAAGGCTTCGTCTCCGCCAGTAATTTCATTTAAAACATCCCAGTCAACAGGGTCCGCCTCTGGGGGTACAGGAACCTCAATATTGCTCGATGCTTTATTCTCTTTATTCTCTTTATTCTCTTTATTCTCTTTATTGTTTATATTTTCTTTATCGCCAGCTTGCTGTGCGTCTCCAGCAAAAAATAAGCTTATCGTCGTTGCCAGTTTCTGTAAATTTACCGGTTTGATGAGCACATCATCCATCCCGGCAAGGAGACATTTGGATCTTGAGTCTGACATGGCGTTAGCTGTATAGCCAAGAATCGGGAGTTTCTTTTTTATGCCATATTGCTTTTCAACCATCCTGATGTTTTTCACCATTTCATAGCCATCCATTTCCGGCATATGACAGTCGACAATGAGCATTGAATAATCAAATTCCTTTAATTTCTCCAGGCCTTCCACACCATTACTGGCCTCATCTGAACTGTAGCCCAATAGTGCAAGCTGACCAATGAGTACTTGCCGATTAATATTATTATCATCGACAATAAGTATCTTATGCTCCCCCTTACTTTTCAGTTCTTTATAATCCTTAGATATATCTTCCACAATTTTTTCCTTAGAGCTACCTGTAAATAAAGCTGAATCTGCTATTTCCAATTCTAGTTCTATTATTGCATTGGTTCCTATTCCCAAAGTACTTTTTAAGCTGATATTCCCCCCTAATAATTTAGCCAGACGTTGCGAAATCACCAAACCCAGTCCGGTACCACCATAGTCTCTATCAATATCAGAACTGGCCTGGCTAAAAGGCTGGAATAGTTTGTTTTCATCTTCCCCGCTGATGCCAATACCTGTATCTGCGACATCTATGCCTATATTGGCCCAACCATTTCCCTTGCTTATCAAAAAGGTATTAATGGTGATTCCACCGATTTTAGTAAATTTAATAGCATTACCAAGGAGATTAAAAAGGATTTGTTTAAGCCTTAAGGGGTCGCAATACACAACTTCCGGAATTTGCTCATCAAAACTGGAATTCAGATACAGCCCGTTTGCACTAGCACTACTTGCAAAGATGGATATAGCTGAACCGACGATGTCTTTTATAGACATGGGCTCCAAACGAATTTCAAGCATTCCTGCTTCAATTTTCGACAAATCCAGTATGTCATTAATAATTCCCGCCAGAGCATCAGCTGATTCCTTTGTAATACGCAATAATTTAGTTTTTTCATCAGCAGACACAGGATGCCCAAGCAGTTCTACAACACCGGAAATAGCATTTAAGGGGGTTCGAATTTCATGTGACATATTGGCTAAAAATGATGATTTTGCACGGTTAGCCATGTCGGCAGCCTGACGGGCATTCTCTAAATCCTCAAGCACCTGCTTGCTTTCTGTCACATCCTGTAATGCTCCAATTATGTTTACCATGTTTCCATTATCGTCATAGAGGCGGCTATACTTAACCAAAACATCTCTTGTTGCACCCGTATCTATTCGAATGATGCGATATTCAATTTCAAATATTACTAATTTTTCATCTGAATGAAGCGCTCTTGTGATTTCTGTACTAACCCTGTCTGCATCATCAGGATGACAAAATCGTTTCAAGTAAATTTCACCCTCCATCTGATATCCGCCTTCTTTGGCAGCAGTAGTCCCTAACAAGCTATAAAAACGATCATTCCAGGTGAAGATGGCTGTATCTGGATTAAATTCCCAGGCTGCCAGATTAGTAGTATCCATCGCGCGTTCAAGAGACTGTTGACTGGAATATAACTCTGACTCAAATTTTTTGCGCTGGGTTATATCTGTTCTAATGGCCACATATTGATCTGGCTTACCTTTTGAGTCCAGAAACGGCACAATGGTAGTAGCAACCCAGTAGAGCGTATCATCCTTCGCCCTATTACAAATCTCTCCTTTCCATACCTTGCCACTGGTAATGGTATCCCATAGCCCGCTGATAAACTCTTTTGGATGATAACCCGAATTAATTATCCGGTGATCTTTACCGATTAATTCCTCTAAGGAATATTTCGATATTTCACAGAACTTTTCATTAACATAAGTTATCCTTCCACGCTTATCGGTAAACGCAACAAGCGAATGCTCATCCAAAGCCGTCCTTATATCCTGCAATTCAAGAAGTGTCTGCTGATTTTGTATGTTTTGTTCGGACAGGCTTTCTTCCATTCTGTTTAGATGGGATGCCAGCCATATCGCCATTGCTATGATGCCAGCAATGCTCAAGGTACTAAACAGAGCGAGCGCGCTGCCTACACTTAAAATGCCATTATCTACCAGGTACTGGTTTAGCATGCTTTCTGATATAAGGAAGATACAGATCGGCAAAATCATCGGCCTTATATAACGTCCCCCCATAAGCTCACTGCTTAAAATGGCAACAAAACCAATTGTCGGTTTTCTCCACAGCATGATTGTTCCCATCAATAAAAACAAAATTGCAGTATGGATCGCCATAGAAGAATATAAAGCTTCATTATCCATCACAGGAACACCGAATAGATGTCCTAATAATTCAGCTAAACCGAGTAAAACAATTAAAACAGAAACGATTTGGGAAACTTTTATAAAGTCAGTGGAATTGACCTTTCCAAGCACTATTGCCAAAGCCACTAATAAAAATCCGACAATAGTGATTGGCGACATACGACCAGGGAACTGAGCTCTTGGATCAGTAGTGAACAGTTCATCTAAAAAAAGATCAAGCCCAAATAAGTATTCGATTCCGGTTAATAAGGGGATTAAAACCAAGGCAATAATGAAAACATTACTAACTGGTGTAGCGTATCGGAATGGTTCTTTTTGCTGCTCTATATATAATACTGAGGTCGCTATAACAAAACAAAGCGCTGTATTAAACTTCATACTTTCTAAATCTGGAATTACACTCAGTATCGCCTCAATATCGAAAAACCAGGCAATCATAACCAGCATTGGAACAAAAAAAATGATAATGATTAATTGTTTATGGAAACTGGGCAGGAAGTCTGAAAGTCTCATTAATTCCCTATCCTTCAGCAGCTAACACAGTAGCCAATACTTAGATATGCATCTCGGATAACGTCTCAATAAGCAACAAAAAATCGAAACATTATTGTTTCAAATAACAGCATACAGAAATATATTTTAAGATTCTATCTAAATGAGCACGCTGGAAATTCAGGTATTTCAGGCTTATTACTGTAGACTAAGCACTCAAAAGAATATTTAAGGATAAAAGCGCTTGATGTTGCCGGATGAATTTTCTGGATAGAATTTCCAATTGGAAGCAGGCATTAGCTAAACATTGAAACAAAAAAAACACACTTTATATTCTAGTGTTAAATTTCCAAATTCCAAATAAAGTCTATTTTACCCACTCCGTTTTATTGAATGAAATTTCAAAAATGAGAATGCCTGCTTACCCAAAGATACGACCTAATTTTGCTACTTAGCTTCGTTCAACTAGTAATTTGCAAGGCAAATATTATTCGGAAGGCAGCACATCTTCTGCCTGAAATGCCCCTGGCAGTCCTTCCTGCTGACTGAAAATATTGTCACGATTACCTTCCGCACATAAATATTCCCGAATACTCCAGTCGGTCTTCAGGTTAAAAAAGTACTTCCTCCAGATTGGCCGTTTTAAATAGTCAGGGTCTTCATATCTTATATTCACTTCCAGCGTTTCACCATTATCTATTAGACTGTACCATTCCGTGAGATGCGCATTTTCTGAGACTGGAATGCCGTCTAAAGAAAGCCAGGCCTTACCATTAAAATTCTGAGTATCGACTATTAAGGTACCCTTATCCCATTGCGCTATGGCATGCCCCATAAACCGCTGATCCTCAACCGGATCAGGATGTTCGCGACCATCGGTGTAAATAATGCGAAAGACATTGTCATACTCAAAAAGCTGAACGACACGACTTTCATTTTGAATGATTTCGATTGGATAAGGCCCAGCCAGATGACGAGGTATGGAAGGAAGGCACAAGGCACTGGGATCAAAAGCCGGCCTGACTACTGCAGTTGCTTGCAGGCCTTGCTCGTTTAAAAAATCTTCTGGTTCAAGTCTTTCGAAATTTTCATCAAGATTCCCAGGCAGGCTACGGTTGGACCTGATCCAGATTCCTGTCATATCAGCAACTTCTCCGGTCACGGAATCCATCGCCATATCGGCAGCTATAGCCGGATTCCCTGCCACCAGAGGTTGAAGCAATATTATCAGTGCAAGGACGCCAATCTTTTTAACTTTTTTCATCTCTGTCTCTCTTCTTTGTCTCTCTTCTTTATCACTCTTCGTCAGGATCAACTGCGCTTGGTGTATCAGCATTAATGATTGTTCCATCTGCTTTTTCTACGGTGGCGATTGCTCCACCGGCACGGCCATTTCTCAACGGATAGATCGTCAAGGTTAGTTGCTCACCAGTCAAAATCGTATTACGTGACCAGCCACGCCTGACCAGAGCATTGGGACTTCGGCCTTCTATGCTCCACTCCACGATCTCGCCGCTAGCATCATCTGTAACTAGTATCTGAATCCAGGTATGTGGATTGACCCATTGAAACTCTTTAACTTCTCCGGATATTTGAATCGGATTTCCCCTGTCAAACATATCAAAACTGTGATGGGCGCCAGCACTCATGCTAATCAACAGGAAGGACATTATCAGTAATTTACATACTCTATCTATTCCGGACATCTGCTTCTCCAATTAATGTGACACTTTACATGCTTCTTTGCGAATTAATAGCCTGATGACAGGCAGCCGATTATTATAAAACACTCCGGACCTTATACTAACTACTTAGCAATAATTATTTTTGCCTGCACTACACTAAACAAGTCCTCCAACCTTAAATACATCCTAAACAGGATAAACTGCTAGTCATGCCATACTGCATTCGCCACTTCTACACAGCGTTCCAGTTTGCGCCACTGGTCTGCTTCGCTGATATCATTGCCGTGTGCAGTGGAAGAGAACCCACATTGATGACTCAGGGCCAACTGTTCCAATGGCGCGTATTGTGCAGCTTCCATAATACGTTTGATGATTTCATCTTTTGACTCAACCCTGCTCAGCTTTGAGCTCATCAAACCGAGAACAACCTGCTTATCTTTTGGCAGGTGGCGCAATGGAGCAAAATCGCCCGAGCGCTCGTCATCATATTCCAGGAAAAAACCATCAATCTTCATTTCATTGAACAGTATGTCTGCCACCGGCTCGTAGCCACCCTGGGCCACCCAGGCGCTCTTGAAGTTGCCCCGACACAGGTGCACAGTGACGCTCATGTCCGCAGGCCGGTCTTTAATCGCATCGTTTACCATTTGGCAATATAAATGAGTGAGTTCATCAGGGTCATCACCACGTTCGATTGTATTGTTGCGAATTTCCGGATCACATAAATAAGCCAGGTTGGTATCGTCCATTTGCAGATAGCGACAACCTCTTGCAGCAAGATCCGCAATCTCTTCTGCATATGCTGTACTCAGGTCAGCATAGAACTGCTCCAGATCAGGATACACAGACTCACTGATGCCTTTACGCCCACCACGGAAATGCAGCATGGATGGTGCAGGTATACATACTTTTGGTGTTTGTTTTACTTTTGAATTAAGGAAGTCGAAATCCGCACCCTGAATAGGGTGTGCATGTGCAATTTTTGCATCTACATGCATGGTGGGAGGGCGAAAGCCTACCTCAGTCCCATCATCTTTTCTGAATTTGGAAGAAAAATCACCGTAGGTGACGCTGACCCCATCAAGCTGCTCAAGAAAGTCGACATGAAAGAAACTGCGCCGAAATTCACCATCTGTAATACCCTTTAGGCCTGCCTGTTCCTGCTGGCCAATGAGTTCAGTAATGCACTCATCCTCAATGGCGCGTAATTCATCAGCAGATAACTTTGTGTCAAAAAACTTTTCACGTGCAGCGACGAGTCTCTTTGGACGAAGAAAGCTGCCGACATGGTCGGCTCTGAAAGGCGCAGTCTTTTTCATGATATCCAAACCCTGTTAATAAATTAGCTACACAAACCATAGCTTCACCCTTACTCCGGCAATTCAAAAACATACAGGGCATTACCTGTATTAGGGTGCCGAATCTCCTGACTTAATATAGACGGAACGTTACGCGGACTACCACCACCAAGGCCCGTGGGTACAGCAATATACTGTTTAGCACCCACACTAAAACTGATTGGATGCCCCTGCACCGAAGTACCCAGGCGCGATTGCCAAAGCGTTTCACCGCTTTCAACATCCAGAGCGCGGAAGGTTCTGTCCAGGTCTCCAACAAATGCCAGATTACCAGCCGTTGTTAACACCCCGGTGAGAAAGGATGCTGGCTGCTCATAGGACCACAATTCTTCCATCGTACGCACATTAAATGCTGCAATTTTCCCTATATTGCCATTGCTGCCAGGCATTTCAGACCAACGCCTGTCTGCACCTAAACCACCACCGCCAACAATAAACTGGGATTGCCGCGCCCTGAGTTCCAGACAAGACTGACTAAGCGGAAGAACAAGACTCTCAGTGCCTGGGTGATAGCTCATGGGATGCCAGTTCTTGCCGCCAGCTGTCGATGGACAGGATTGCACCCACTCGCCGATGCGTTGTTCAACAATGTCATTGCGGTACTGCGGTCTGCCGGTTTCCGGGTTAAAAGTTTCAAAGACATTTTGAAACAGGGTTTCTTTATGCTCAATGTAAGCGCCGCTTTCTCTGTTTAGTTTCCATAGAATGCCGTGCTTGCCTACCGAGAAGACCAGCTTCTCACCATCAATATCAATCAGCACTCGTTCAAACACTTCATCCAGATCAAAAGTCTCACCCGGGACATGCTGGTAATACCACACCAGCTCTCCGGTATCGGCATCCAGCGCTAGAGTCGAATTCGAATACAGGGCATCATCATAGACACTCATATCCCTGCTTATCGCCATCCATGGTTTTGCTTGTGAGACACCAATAAACACGAGGTTTAATTCCGAATCAAAACTAGGTGTTATCCAGGTATCTGTGCCGGCCCTGAACAGATCATCCACTCCACCCCACGTTTCTCCACCAGGCTCACCAGTTTTGGCAACGGTGCTGAAACGCCAAAGTAGACTGCCATCATTGGCATCATAGGCACTGATAAAACACTTATTTTCATTGTAGGTAATACAACCAGACAGGCCTGTGAATATTTTTCCATTGCCAACCATAGGGCCACTGGTATTAATAAAACCTTCAGCTATCTGAATACGCCAATCTTCTTCTCCATTGCTGGCATTAACCGCAACAATTCCACCATCAGGCGTATTGATAATTAAATTATCTTCATAGATGGCCATGCCACGCATAGTGCCGGCTCTGCCCCCAAGGCTCTGCTCCCAAATGAGATCGCCACTATCGCCTTTTATCGCCTGAATGCGATTGCCGGGGTTAAATAGATAAAGTATGCCATCATGAACCAGAGGTGAAGTTTGATTTGATGCTATATCATTCATCGCCCAAACCCATGCCAGCCGTAGTTCATCAACATTTTCACGATTGATCTGATCAAGGGCACTGTAACTCCATGCCTGATGATTACCGCGCATCATCAGCCAGTCTTCCGGCTTAGGATTGCGCAATTCTTCATCAGTGACAGGTTTATAGTCTGGCACCAGACCAGCAACCGTTACCCCGGTGGGGCCAAACTGCTCTACAGGGCCGGTTCCAGGCTGACTTCTGCCCGAAGTAACTGTGTTAATGATGATTTCTGAATCGGCAAGTAAGAGCGTATCGCCCGCAGTAGCACCATTGGCAGATAAGATGAAAGCTATGATAGAGAGATAGGTTTGGTCGCTTAAGCCGCCAACATTGGTGGGCGGCATGGATGTTTTGATGGTTTCAAAAAATTCTGTGATGGAGCTACTTCCCCAGGAGCCGATAAAACCCAAATCTTTGAGGGCCGGGATTACCCCCCCTCCACTTAAATCGGCTTGATGACAACCGTTGGCACAATTCGCCTGATACGCACGTAAACCTAAAGCCACCTGTTCTTCTGTAAAAGCGGTGCGAACTTCCGCATCAGGATCAGCATTTTGTGAATAAGCCGTGCCGCAGAAGCTGCTCGTGCAGATTAAAAATGACAGTAGAGATTTGATCGTTAACAAAAATGCAGGCTTCGTATTCATTATTTTTTCCTTAGCTACAATTTCAGTTTCGGAAGGCAAGTAAATATCACTATTAAATCTATATTATTAAATCTATATTCCTCCTGTCTGGCTTCCTCCTGTTTTTACTTTGTCACTTAATGACCATTCCCTTGCCACTCTTTATTTCTGCCTGAAAATTAAAATCTACAATTTTCACCTGATCAGACTTCAATTTCTATCCAGCTTGAGTAAGTCGGCATAAAAAAGCCCAAGCTCTTTTGAACCCGGGCCTTGCGTCTATTGTTTGCCGACAATTAATTTACCTTATGCTCGGTCAAGGTGCGATACAACTAAAATTCGATGCATCTTCGCTATCCCCGCTACCGTCATATCTGGCTACCTGTGGATAGGGGCAAAGAAGACGCGTCCGGTCAGGAGCCCAATCCGCTGGTATTTCGATATTGGCATTCACCGCTGCGCCTTGTCCGCGAGCCATTGCTGTGACACTATCGGGTTCCACCCCCTGTTCCACCCAGTCAACCAGAGCGGAGAACATATCAAACTGATCCGTGCTGGGTCCGCTGCCACAATGTCCCATCCCTGGTATCAGAAACAAGCGTGCAAAATCATCGGCTCTACCTGCGTTCTGAGTATTCAGCTCAGAATACCAGCGTGAGGTATCATCCGGCGAAAAAACACCGTCAGCCATGCCATGGTAAACCATCAGTTTCGCTCCACGATCACGTAAAGTACTTAAATCACTTGGATTTGGGGGAGTCATAAAAGACATCGGAGATTCTGTGTAGGTTCCATCAGTTGCGAAAATTCGTGGGGCATCATTGTCCATATCAAAATTCATAGCAAACTGATAACCACCCAGTTCTTCAAAAGTACTGATGGGGTAAGGTGGCGTCGAAAATATAAAGGCTGTGGCCCCCGGGTCCCGGTTTTGACTTTGTGATGAATTAAATTTCCAGCCTGCCCAACTGGCACCTGCCATTCCCGGGTCATATGGAAAGCTTGAATAAAGCGCCTGACCAGCACTGTTGCGAGCACCATCCATTATATTGCCAAGTACCGTTTTCTGGTCCTGGCTAAGGCAGCTGCCATCGCGGTCTGCCAGGCAGGTAGGCACATCACGCTCCAGTTCAAAGGCAGCCTGACAAGCCATAGTGTCTGCAACAATGCCATCAGCCAGGCCATCCAGACCATCACAACGTTGCAGAACCCTGCTGGCTATCAAGTTTCTTTCCGCCTGGGTAAACGCACTGCTAATATCAGGATCTCCATTGGCATTCAGTGAAGTTGCAACCATGGTGAATTGCTGTACCGCATAAAGTTGGGCAACCGCAGCTTTTGGAAGGTTGAAACCAGGGTTTCCTGCCAGAATTCCATCATATTGATCAGCAAAACGTGCAGCAGCAACCATGGCATGACGTCCTCCATTTGAGCATCCTGCAAAATAGGATCTGTCCGGCCCCTTGCCATATGCCACTGCTATCAGCGCCTTGGCCATGGGCGTCAGCGTTGCCACGGCATTGTAGCCATAATCAATGCGGGCCTGGGGATCTAACCCAAAGAACGGAGCCGGTCCCTGGTGACCTGCATCAGAGTTAATTACTGCATAGCCGAGTTCCAGTGCAGTAGTTGTTTGTGCGCCACCCAGATTGCCTGTCGCTGTTCGTACAACACCATCAATGCCCCCGTTAGCATGATAAAAAAAGCGGCCATTCCAGACAGTCGGTAAACGCATCTCGAAACCTATGGCATAGGCATTACCATCAACAGGACTTAAACGTTGATTCATTTTGCCCTTAATTAAGCAATGCTCTCCTACTGTGCTTTCTTCCAATAGTCCCTGCGGAACAATTAAATTCTCGGAAATTTCTGTTTGGAAAAAATTAAAACGAGTATTCAGATCGATACAATTTGCTAACTCGGTACCGATAGCCGGTGACAATATATTGGCTGTTCCTCTGGCTAAATTAGTTTCAGTTAGTACTGCAACAGGTGCAGAACCGACTGAACTTGCAGTTGCTGCAGGTTCTTTGCCACAAGCTATAAGAAAACCGGCCAAGAGCAATGCCAAAGTTATTTTGAAACCATGTTTCGCCAGACTTTGCTTGGTTTTTATTGTCATTTTAGATTACCTCTTACACAGTGATAGGGTATAAGCGCCTTTAAATTTCAAGGAATAAGCACAGGAGATTTATTGCAAATGGCACATGGAATTTTTTTTATTATAATTTTGTAGCAGGTAAATCTAGCAAGATCGTGACGCCAATGTCTAATATTTTGATCCTGACGCCAATATCTAATATTTTGATCCTAACAGCCGAAGTCAAAGTACTTAGCTTAGGTTAATGACTGCAATGCTTCTGACTGCGGGCTACGAAAAGCTTTAATGCTAAAAACCTATAATTTTTCAAGCTCTTGTCCTTTCATCTTTACCTAAATAAATACATTATCCACGTAATTATTTGTTTATATTGAATACTTACCGGAATTCATGCACTGCTTCCGGCAGCCAACATCTTGCAAATAAAGGCAGTAAAACCTTTTCTTTACTGGTGATACATGGCATAGTTGCGCGGGTAATACGTCTGGGTATGCATTCTTATGTATATTTGGCGTGTTTCACTTAAAAATGCTTTATTAAAACCAAAATAAGGGGGAGGATTCAATGAAATCCAATTCATTTAAGATTAAACCGCTTACGATTTCTATCGCTACAGCGATGGCAGTTGGCTTTAGTGCCAATGCTGGCTTCGCACAACGACAGATTGAAGAAGTGGTTGTCACGGCCGAACGTCGTGAAGCTACTGAACAAACGACTTCTATTTCCATGGAAGTATTCAACCAGGATATGCTGTCTGCGGGCGGTATCACGCAACTGCAGGATTTACAGAATGCTATGCCTGGCATCCAGATTACCAATAACGGTGTAGGTAACGATATTAACATCCGCGGTATTGGTAACAATACTTTCGCACCATCAGTACAAATGGGTGTTCAGGTTGTTAACGACGGCCTGACTCACGGTGAGCCAATGGGCTTGAACGGTGGTTTCTTCGACGTTGGTACTATTGAGGTACTGCGAGGACCACAGGGCACATTCGTAGGGCAATCTGCAGCGGGTGGAGCGATTCTGATCAACTCCGCTAACCCTAACTTCGATGGCGTAAACGGTTATATTGAAGGCAGAGTGGGTAACTATCAGCATAACGCGGTAACCGGCGCTCTTAACCTGCCAATCAACAATACCTTAGCTGCCCGTATTGCCTGGAATTCCGAAGAACGTAATAGCTATTACAAAAACTGGGGTGGCAACGTATTCGGCAATGGTCAAGAATTAGAGGCACCAGGTGGTCTGAGTAATCGTCAGGTTCGTCTAAGCTTGTTATGGCAGCCTAATGATCGTTTTGAAGCAATTTTCAAAATTGAGCAAAATGCCGTAGATAACTATGGTGACGTTCGAAAACCAAATCCTAAGGCTCTTTATACAAGAACTCCGGATCCTGTTACTGGTTTGCCTGTAACAACACAAACCTGGGCACGTCTGCGAGATTATTCACCTGCTGAGCCGTTTGAAATAAACAATCAATGGGCAGGTAAGAACTGGCAGCAAAACCAGCAGTTCTCTCTGCGCATGTCCTATGAGTTCCAGAATGGCATGACACTGAGTACCAATACCGGTCACAACAAACTGCACACTGAGATGAATCAGTGGAACAGTGATGATGATTTCCCTGGTAACTCAAGTGTGGGAATCTGGCCAACCCGTTTTAGTCTGGACAACAATAACCGTTCCTGGACTCAGGAGATCAACCTTGCATCAGCCGATAATGGCGGATCCAACTGGATTGTCGGTGTATTCCATCAACAGCGAGTTACACCTGTACTTCTCCAGGTCCCTGGACAGCAAGGTGTGAATACCAGTTGCGGATGGCAGTCCGATGGCACTAATGTACCTTGCGGACCTTTAGTAGTTCCTACTTCCTGGACCCACGTTATTGCCCCGACATCCGTTGAGCATGATGCGATATTCGGTCAGTATAACTACGCTATTACCGATGAATTAGAACTTGCCATTGGTGCACGTTACAATGTGGACGATAGTCATTCACAGACACGTGTCGTTCTGCGTCAACCTGCTGCAGACCATATCGGCAGTGCTGCATGGAGCCCGGAGAATTGTGCTGAAGTAGGCGTACAAGGTACTACCTTTGGTCTTAGTCCAGACGTAAATGGTGCAGCTCCTTCATATGAGTGTTTTGCAATCATGCAGCCAGTTAACTCACTGGAAGCTGATGGCGTTGATAATGAAGTACCAACCTATAAAATTGGTCTGAACTGGTCACCAACTGATACCGACTATTTCTATGCTTTCTATGCCAGAGGTTATAAAGCAGGAAGTTTCGCCGGTCCTGGTGTTGCACCAGAAGAAGTCGATGATTATGAGTTTGGTTGGAAAGGTTCATTGTTTGATGGCGCAATAACCGGTGACCTAGGTTTTTATATGATGGATTACACTGGTATGCAGGGTGAGACATTCGTATTTAATGACCCTCAGGGTATCGGTTCTTCATTCACCAACTCAAATATTGGTGATGCTGAAATGATGGGTATTGAAGGTTCATTCCAGACCTTTATTGGTAATCTGGGTATTAATGGCTCATTTGCCTTTGCTGATTCAGAAATTGGCAGTGCGACTGACATACCGTTAAGCTCATTACCAGCCTGGTCATTAACTGATGCGTCAATTAACAATAACTTTGCCTATCTGCCTGATTGTTCGGTTGCTAACGTCGCCACACCGACGCCTTCAACTGGACTGCTGGCACCGGGAACACCAAATGGTAACTGCTTTAACTATGCTCCATATGTTCAGAACTATCAGGGTCAGCAAATGATTCAGGCGCCTGATGTGTCTTATAACATAGGTATAGACTACGCATTCCCGTTTGGTGATGGTACCTTGACTCCTCGTTTGGATTATTCTTACACAGATGACAACTATTCAAACTTGGATCAACAAGACTTTAACCTGCAGGATGAGCGTAAACTGACTAATGTCTCAGTGACTTATGAAAACGAGAATTGGACAGTACAAGCCTATATAAACAACTTTACTGATGAAGTATATGTTGCTTCAGCTAGGCTACAGCAGGTGCTTTACGGCAACCCAAGAACTTATGGTGTTAGAGCTAAATATAACTTCTAATACTGTAGTTCTTTAGTAAGCTAAAACAAAAACGGCCATCCTGCTTTAAGTGGGGTGGCCGTTTTTTTTACCCGATTGTTTATCAATTTCAACAGTGTTTTAATATTGCGAAAATTTCAGTTGCATGGCTGCATGTCAATTGGCAGGACTATGCTCATCAATAGATAGTTTAATGAAGCGGGAGTTTAGATATCCATGAAAAACTGGTGGTGTATTTGGGAGTCAAGGCTGTCTATCGCTCTATGTGAAGACATCCAGAAAACGGCTGCAGAAATTGCAGATAATACGGCTCTGGTGGGTAATAGAAATACTGAAGATAAGAACGGTAAAGCCAAGGAAGACTCGAGACGATCAAAAATTAAATTTTTTGATTACACAAATGCCAAACACAAAGTATTGTTTGATCTGGTTTTTGACCATGCAATAGCCGCCAACCGAACGTCATTTGGTTTCGATATAAATAAAGTTATTGATGTTCAATATACTAAATACCTTGCCGATGAAAAGGGCTTTTATAACTGGCATGATGATGTAACCTGGTGCAGCCCTAATATGTTTCATAGAAAACTCTCATTTTCTGCACAGCTATCTGACCCTGCCAGTTACGAAGGGGGAGATTTGCTCTTTGATCTGCCACCAGAGCTATGCCCTCCTCCTGAATCACTTCGTAAACAAGGTACTATTATTATTTTCCCGTCCTTTCTAAGACATATGGTCAGCCCAGTGACAAAAGGCGAAAGACATGCAATGGTGAGTTGGGTGGAAGGGCTCTGTTTTAGATAGTAACTTGCTGAAACCTAAAAATATTTTATAACTCAAGCTTCTCTTGAATCATTTGGCGGGTATTTAAGAAAGATTGAATTCCTGCACCCCCAAATTCAATTGCCGATTCTGCAAAACTCAGCGCTGACTGATATTGCCCTAATTCATATAGTACATGAGCAAGGTTATTATAGGCCGGCGCATAAGTTTTATTTTGTAGCGTCAAGTTCAGTAAGACATCCGCAGCAGCTTCTAAATCGCCAAGCTCATAAAGATAATTCCCAAAGGCCATTGATAAATTTGGGTTTGCTGGCCATTGTGATATGCCTGCACGATAAGCCCTGGATACGACTTGTTGATCAGAATAGCTTGTTTGAAAATCAACTAATGCAAGGAAATATTTATCCGCTTCTGCTGTAGCTGGTATTTCTCCTGCTTGAACAATTGTTATTGCCCAAAAATTAGTCCGCCGCCATGTGCGTTCAAATGTAGACAAAGAGAGCTGATAATCTTCGATAGTGCCAGAATTCAATATGACAAGTCTGTTCTCGAGATCATAACCCTTCACGACGGCAAAGTGCCATTGAGGGTAGATACTTAAACCCAGGTTTTGTAAAACCAGTACAGGGTTGCCTGCATTGACTTCACTTAGCAACGCAAGAAGATTGTTATCAAGCGTATACGCAAACCCACCTAGGGACCTGCTAGCGGCAGTTAATTCCAGTTGGAATGATCCTTTCCTTCCTGGTATATAAACCAGGGGGACAAGCTCATCCGGGCTTGTATCTATTCCTGCATCAACAAGAACAGTTGCAAGTGCGGCAGGACCACATTGATAATCTTCCTGTGCGAAGAAAGGTAGATCAGGAATAAAGTGAGTGGTAGATAGATCATTTGGAGGCTGTGACAACAATTGTTGTGTTTGTAAAGTCGAAGCACAGCCTGCCAGATGAACTAAAAATAAAAAGAATAGTAATTTGCTAGCACTAATTACTACTTGCTTAACATTAAACGCCTGGGAAAATATCTGTAACACCAGCAACATCCAGCAGGATAAAGATTACAAGAATCAAAACGACCGCACCCAAGGCACCCTGACCAGCAGGTAAATTATTGAGTTGCTGATGCATTGCAATTACTTCAGAACTGCTTAAGTTATTTAGTCTCTGACTGGCATTTTCAGAACTGACGCCATTTTCATTCATAAATGAGCGAATATCATCTCGCATTAAAATCGAACGTATTTCATCACGCTTTAGTTCAATACCAGCAGTACTGACCAATTCATCCGTTGGAATCATTTCTGCGAGAGCCGTTGTCGACATAGTAGCTGAGATAAAACATGAACACAGAGTAAGTATGAATACTTTTTTTATTAGATATTTGATATTTGACATAGAGCTTCCTTTTATCACTTATGAGCAATGTAGTTGAATGGAGATAATTTTGAACAATGTAGCTGAACGCCTGACTTATGGCCTGTCTAGTTACTTACTTCTATTAAGAAATGATAGATATTGAATGTTTAATCGTAACTACAACCGAGACTTAAAATTCAAGGTTCAACTACCATACTCCAGTATCTCTAATATAGCTCTCTATATTATATATTGATGGAGTTATAGATGGGCAAACTGCCAAATCCATAGAATAACCGTTTAGTCACACAACTCCGATTAGTATAGGATAGGTACTTATTTACAGATATTAACCAAAGGATCAGAAAATGATAAGAACAAGCTCCCTGGTAATAATATTTAGCCTGCTGGCATTTACCGGCAGCAATTCCTTTGCTGCTGAAAGTGATCAAGATTTTATTGAGCTGGTGAATGGCTTCGAACTGATCAATAACACTGGTACTGACAAATATCAGGATTTTATCGTCATTCAATTTGATGAATTTGATTGGGATGAAAACAGCAATGAACTACAACAAAAAGTGATTTATGGTGATCCATCTAAAGAAGGTCTCTATATATTGCGTGCACGTTTCCCGGCTGGTGTTACCAGTATTCCTCATACGCACAATCAGGATCGTTTTGTGACTGTTATAGAAGGGAACTGGTATGCCGGCACCGATGCAAGCCATGATATTAATAGAACCACAAAAATCCCTGCCGGCGGTTTTATGATACATCCTGCTGGTGCTGTTCATTATGACGGAGCTAATCATGAAGGGCCTGTGGTAGTTGAAATCAGAGGCATGGGGCCGGTCGTTACCGAAACTGTTCCAATAACGTCTGAATAATAAGAAGTAACATCCATAGCTCCTTGCCCGTGCAGGAATATGACTGTTTTTAAGAAAATATCAGAATCCATGCAAAAGGTCACAATTGCAAATTTCCACGTTCACTTGACAATCCCCGGGCTAGTCAAATAGGCCAGGTAATATAAATGCATCGCGGCTTATATTTATCTACTTATGCTAAACCTTGTCAAAGGTAGCGCATCCCTAAATGGCTTATATGATCTGACTACTGACACTATCAGCCAAGGTTTCGAATTTAATTTCATGCAGACTGAAGAACCGTAAGCAGCGCAAAACGTCTCTTAGCAAGAGCGACCTGTGCTCACTATACATTTACGATGGCTCAGCTAAAAAACATTTCCTGGGGAAATAAAAAAGTCCAGCCTCTTACAGGGATGAGCTTTTCATCTTTAGATGCCTGACCAGACCAACGGGGCATGAGGTGCGTTTATCATACCTCTGACAATCATGGGACTATTACCGTTTGGGCTTACGCAGCATTATTTCTCGGCAATATCACTCACACTATATGGGCGCCCGTCGAAGCATCTTCGGACACGGCGGCATCAGTTAAGCAGCACGTGCACGTCTTACCACGACGGGCACAATGACTGCCCGGCTTTGCGCACCATTATTGCCCGGCACTGTTACAGCCACTAGATAGACGCCCGGCGGAGTGGCTGGGGGCACGTTGACATTAATTGAAAGCGAACCATTAGCATTGAGGCTTAGCTGGGGCTGTGGTGTTGGTATGTCAGCACTGCCATTGGCAGGCATCATTACCGCAGACGCCTGAGAGAGGTCAAATGATGTCCAGGGCGCTTGACTGAGACTAGGTACAGTTATCGGTATAGCTTCCCCCGGATTCGGCGTCGGATTAGTGGTCCTCCCTGATACTTGGCTTGGTGGTGGCTGGGTAACCTGTTCTGTAACCTGTTCTAGATTAGTTCCCTGATTATTTTGTCCAGATTGCTCGCCCTGATTGTTATTCGGACTGGTCACGCTATTCACTTTACTCTGGATCTGTAGTTGCGGCCGGGTAGGCGTTGACGCTGCGGTGATTGTCGCTCTGACAGAACCACCTTCCAGGGTATAGTTGCCATTAGACAGGCTCAGGGTGCTGGTGACAAAGCTGCTGTAATTTCCTTCCGCCGCACTGCTGACCGTGGCTGAACCGCTGCTGACACTGACAGTATCACTACCGACGATGTCGTTTGCGTTCAGTTGGAAGCCGCTATTGAAGATAGCCGTACCGTTATTGGCGCGACTGACTGTCAGACCGATAGACTTCGGATTGATAAGCGCATTCACGCTTCCACCCGTCAGAGTGTAATTGCCATTCGAAAGAATCAGCGAACTACTGACAAAACTGTTATAAGTCCCTGCGTTCGCACTACTGACAGTGGCCGTGCCACTTATTGCAACAGTGTCGTTACCAACTAGATCGCCGGTATTTGCGCTAAAACCACTATTGAAATTAACCGAACCATCGTAAACCCTGCTGACCGTCACACCGAGCGGTTTTGCTGTGATTTCTGCGTTAACCGTGCCGCCGGTCAGGGTGTAGTTACTATTGGACAGACTCAGGGAGTTTGAGGCAAAGCTGGTAAAGGCCCCAATATTCGCACTGCTGACAGTCGCCGAGCCACCACTGACCGCAACAGAATCACTACCGATGATATCGTTGCTGTCCAGCATAAAGCCGCTAGCGAAACTGGCAGCTCCGTTATAGATTCTGCTTACTGACAGATCAATGACTTTAGGGTTAATCAGGGCATTTACTGCGCCGCCTGACAGTGTGTAGTTACTGTCAGACAGGGTCAGTGAATTTGTCGCAAAACTTGTATAGGTGCCTGCGTTGGCACTGCTGACTGTGGCTGATCCACCGTTGACTGTCACTGAATCACCGCCAATAAAGTCGTTGCTGTCCAGCATAAAACCGCCAGTGAAACTGGCAGCCCCGTTATAGGTTCTGCTTACTGAAATATCGACGGCTTTCGGGTTGATCACCGCCGACACGGCGCCGCCTGTCAGTGTATAGTTGCCGCTATCTGCGCCACCCAGGAGCAGCGAGCTACTGGCAAAGCTGGTGTAAGTTCCAGCATTAGCACTGCTGACCGTAGCCGAACCACTGATATTAACAGTGTCTCCGCCTAGTATGTCGGACAGATTAAACCCGGTGTTAAAAGTAACTGTGCCGTCATAGATTTTGGCAACAGACACATCTAGGGTGACGATGGAGGGGTTAATCACCGCATCCACAGCACCGCCAGTCAGGGTATAGTTGCTGTTTGATAAGCTCAGTGTACTACTTGCAAAGCTGTTATACGTCGCAGCGTTGGGGCTGCTGACCGTGGCCGTACCGCCACTGACAGTGACTGAATCACCGCCAACTATATCTGCCGCATCCAGTACAAATCCACTGCTAAAAGTTGCCGTCCCATCATAGGTTTTGCTGACTGACAAATCGATGGCCTTCGGATTAATGGTCAGGACACCGTCACTCTTAACAAAACGGTATCCGAGCTGATCAGTCGGACTGGTCAGGATCAGGTCATTGGCCTGCAGGGTATAGGTGCCGGCATTCATTGCTGTCGCCGTCGGCGCTGCTGAAGCAGTGCCACTGTAGTCCGCGCCTGTGGCCGTACCATCATAAACCGTGGCTGTTGTGCTGGTTACAGTGGAGCCATCGTAGGTAAGCGTGGTGTTATCGGCATAGAGAAAAATCGGTTGCAGATGGGAAGTCAGCAAAGGTGTGCTTTCTCCTTCACGAATCAGCCAGGTCTGGCCACCGTCAAAATCGAAATTGGTCCAGCTGCTCTTCGCGGTTGAATTCGCCACGCTAATACGACTGGAGCTGTTAAAACCGTCCGCAGCACTGCTGCTGCCCACATCATCGCTGATCCAGTATGTATCAAACAATAATGGCTGAGTGAAGGGATTAAATAGCTCACCGATGACACTACCAACATTGCCTGAGCCAGTGACACTGCCACTGGCATAGGAGCTGCCGACAGAACCTAATGTAGTACCAACCAGCCCGCCAACACTACCAATACCGGTGACATTACCGGTAGCATAGGTATTACCAATTGATCCGTCATTGAATCCCACCAGACCACCAATACCGCCGTTCGTCATGCCCCCTGTTCCCTGGCTGCCGGTGGTCGCGCTAACAGTAGCAGTACTGAATACATTGCCCATTGGGCCACTGTTACTGCCTACGAGTCCGCCAATGGCATAAACGTCATCATCAAAGGTGGTGCCGTCAATATCGCTGCCGGTAACTGTCCCTGTTGAATACACATTCAATATACCGCCACCGTTGGAACCAACTAGGGCGCCTACATGGGCAAGCCCCGCCACATTGGCATTAATGAGGCCAACATTCTGGATATTACTGGCATTGCTGGTAGCACCAAACAGCCCCACATATTGCTCATTGGCCGTATTGCTAATACTGATATTGCTGATGGTATGGCCGAAACCTTCAAAATAACCATCAAAGGTAGAGCCAAAGCCAATGGAACCAATCGGTGTCCAGCCACCGGTGGCATCTATATCGCTGCCTAAGGCATAGCGCACAGTGTTATCACCGGTCGTCATACTGCTCAGGCCAGCTTTATCAGTAATCACGGTATAGTCATCAACCCACGGAGCATCCAAACCGACGCCATCAGTGCGCCCGGTATAAACGGAAAAATTCTGCCCGGACGCCAGCGTAACCGGGGCTGAGACACTATAAATACCAAAGGGGAAATTACTGAAATAATCACTTTGGGCAAGTTCCAGCACCAGTTTGCCGGTACCAGTACCCGGGCCGCCGCCGTTATCCGTGGCATCCATTGGTGCATTAATATACACATCCCGCCAGGCACTTAAGGTCAGGGTATTACCGCTGCCCCAGGTCACCGCGTCGTTAACGAAAATGTCACCGTTACCGCTGCTGTCACCAGTGCCGCAAGTGGTATCGCTGCAGCTGACGCTGCTGTCCGTTGTCTGGATAGTAACGTTGTTGCTGGCCAGCGCAGCCGACAAAGTGCTGCCCGTCATGTCGCCATTAACCGCGGCAATTGTGAAATCGTAGGGGTCAAGCAGCCAGTTACCCTGGCGACCGTTTAACGCCCCTGTATCAATTTGTGTGGAGTCAGCAATATTCAGCCGCGTGGCACTGGTTTCAATAAAACCGCCGTCACCACTGAAATTACCACCCCGGGCACTGATACTGCCACTGATGGTCGTAAAGCTGTTTGGATTCTCCAGATCAGCAATCAGGCGCACATCGCCGCCATTGCCCGTGTTGCCGGCATCGGCATTGACCATACCACTTTGCTCGATTGTACTACTCGCAACCAGTCGTATAACACCGCCCTCTGACAGAATGCCAGTGGCAGCAATAGTCCCTGTATTAACAGTTTTCCCCAGCATTTCGTAAGCGGACTGTGCCGTCATAATGACCTTGCCATCCTGCGCCTGGATCAGGTGCCGGTTCTCAACCAGGGTGTCGATACTGGCTTTTTCAACAGCAACGCTGAGCATCTCACTGCCAGCAAGTTTGAGTGTGACTGCATCACCGGCAGCAAGTACAGAAGTCCCCTGCTCGGTGACGATGACGCCGGTATTCAATACAGTCGGAGCCAGCAACGCCACATAACCTGCCTGTATATCACCATTATTCACAACACCTGCAGTCGTGCCCTCGCGCTGAAAGTTGAGGTTTCCTGCAAGAAAATTCTCATCCGACAGGTTCAAGGTTGAACTGACGAGCCCGGCTACATCGACATGAGAGCCAGCGCCAAAAACCACACCATTCGGATTGATTAGAAAAACCTGGCCATTGGCCGTCAGGGAGCCGTAAATGGATGATGAATCGCCACCGACAACCCGGTTCAGGGCAATAGCACTTTCGCCGGGTTGATTGAAATGCACACTGGCCTCAGTACCAATATTGAAATCTGTCCAGTTCAGGATGGCGCGCTCACTACTCTGGTTTACCGTCATCGCCGCTCCGGCCTGACTGATACTTGTCTGACCGGCAACCAGCTGACCTCCACCCGGTAACTGTCCAGGTGAAATTTCCTGGGCCAATGAAACTGAGCTAAATGTCAGCATCGTCGTTGCCAGACTGGTCAGCACAGGTCGCACTGGCGAGCAAAAACGTTTGGCCCGAAGAGCCTGGTTAACAGCTAGTGAGATAAGTTTCTGTTTGCCAAGTGAGTTGCGATTTGTATTTTTCATGGAAGCTCTCAGGGGACTCATTAAAATTGTGCACTCAGGTTGAACCATAGGTACGCGCCATTTTCTCGACCATCAATATTGGCATCGTTGCTATCTCGGCCAGGGTTCCCAGACACAGGTACAGCGACACTGGCGGAAAGGAGCGTAGATTCAAGCAACCGCCAATCTATAGCAATACCCATTCCTGAAAGCGAGTAGCGGTTTTTCAGGTCTGGTGCGCCTAGATTCCACCCTGTCCAGATACTGTGATGCTGTTTGACAGAGCCGTGATCGTAGAATACTGTTGCTGACAGCTTTTCACTGAAACTGCGTCGCAGATTAAGATTCAGCATCACCCCTTCATCGCCCTGTGCTTCACCGACTGGATAAGCACGCACCCCCAAGGGGCCACCCAGAATCATTCGCTCGGTAGATTCGAGATTCATGTCAGCAAACTGTCCCCGCAAGATAAGTGTATAGTCCCAGAGCTGACTGAGCTGTGCACGGTTACGAATGTCATAACTGAGTTTGTTATAGGAACCATTTACCTGCCGGGTCAGGTTGTCTATCAGCAAAGCACCGGCATTTTGCTGATCACTTTCACCACTTGTCAGTCTGCTTGAAAAAGATGTCAGGGTTCCCAGTGGGCCAATAGGGTGTCGCAAATAACCATTGATCCCAAAATTTGTTGCAGTGACTTCACGATCTCCGACTTCACCCAGAACAGAGCCGTCCACCAATTGGCGCTGGGTATAACTGCCAAATACGTTAAGGCCAAGCGCAACTCGACGTACCAGAGGATAGGTAGCATTAACTTCATAAGTACTTGCGTAGCCTTGAAGCTGCAGTGCTGTCAGTTCATCTTCTGTTATTTCATAATCAAGGTATGAGGTAGCGACTCCAATACGCAGACCCCTGTTGCCAATAGCCAGGCTGTAATCCAGACGTCCAAAAGTAGAGCCTTCTGAAGCATTGAGCAGTAATGAAAGTGCGTCAAAGTTCCCGGTCGGGTTATTCAAACTGACCAGTCCTAAAACTTGGGGGCCACCACTACCGTGTGGGCCCTCATTATTAGTTGAGACGCCCCCATTGATAAAAGGCTCGTCATCTGCCCCAACAAGCAGCCCTACTTCCCTTTCAAGGTCTCCTGTTTGCAAGGTTGTATTTACTGACACGCCGGGCTGCTCATTCAACAAAGCCATGGCTTCGTCCAGCCGTGTTAGTGACAGGGGTTCTCCTGCTGCCAGACGCTGGTTTACAAATTCTGTGACGCGTGCACTGTCAACTCGCTGACCCTGGTTTTCTATTTGAAGATTTCCACGTATTCCTTCAAGGACCCTGAGTTCAACTATGCCGCTACTGATTTCCTGTTCCGGCACCAATACCTGTGCCACATAACCCTCTTGGTAGTAATAGCCTGTCAGGACCGATGCAACAGCTTCCAAAAAAGCGAAATTTACTTCTTCCCCTATAAATAAACTAACTTGAGTAAGCAATTCCGCTTCCGGAATCAAGTTTTCTCCTTCAATTATGAAACCATTCAATTGAAAGCTGGGGCCTGAATCAAAGTCACCCTCGAACTCAACAACAGGGCTGGAAGGCTGGACGGGAGAAGGGATATTTTCCGGAGGTGCAGGTTGCTGGTTCAGGATACTTCCAGCATCAGGGTTGGGTTGCGCATTAGCCGCTATGGTGACAAAAAAAAGAAATATGCAGCTCACATTAAGCAGGGCTATTCGCAAAGATGCCTTCACACGGCGTCCTCCATGTAACAATTATTTGGGGAGTATTTTAAAAAAAGGAGATTCTGTCAGATCAACTCGAGACGCATGGTATCACTCTATTATTAGTTTGGAAATATAATAATTTGATCTGCTAAAAATTTTTAAAAATTTCGATTCAACTAAAAATACCGGCAAGATTTAAACTAAAAAATACGTTAACTATGGAGTTTGAATTGAGCCTACTACGAGACTGACGATGACTGCGTACCGGCCCGCCATCCTAGATGGCGGTCGTTCGGCCAACATGAAGCTTCGCTTCATGAAATACGTTGCCTCACCCTACTCCACATGGGAACCCATGTGAGAAAAACCAGAACATCTAACAATGCTGTATCAGCATTGACCTGTTCTTCATTAGCTTCCAAATTACTAACTGAATGACATAGACTGTTCATATGTTGATAAGCGATTCATATATATGCTTTATAAAATAGTATACTGGCACCGATCCAGCCAAGATCATTGCGTTTCCGGATAATTAAAAAAGCCAGACAGGCTATTAGCTATGACATGCAAAAGCAGGGAAGTTTATGTTTATAGAAATGGATATGCGGACACTATTCATAGTTAATGCGATAGAGACCATGCTTATCGCCTTTGTATTATTTTTTATCTGGAAATGGCAGGAATTCGGCTCTAGCTTGAAATACATTACTATGGCCTATTTCTCGTTAGCAATAGGAGGAATGTTACTTGGATTACGCGATCTAATCCCTGATTTTTTTACCATCATCTTAAGCAATGCCCTATATGTTTTATGGATCTTACTAATCTGGAAAGGAATCCGATCTAATCGAAATTTACATTATTCAAACTTTTTTGCCTTCATTGTTCTGCTACTGTTTATTGTCACGTTTTCATTTTTCACAGTTATTGAGCCGGATACAAAAGTACGTATTATAATTATATCCTTGATGCTTGCTTCAGTATCGTTTGTTGCAGCCAGGGATATATTGCATAAAACTCCTGGTAAAAATGTATCCGCTGAGCATTGGTATACCGCATCTGTCTTAACAATTTATTGCTTGTTTTTGTTGCTGAGAATAATTGCTACGATTTTTGACAATATAAGTCAGGACTTTATGTCAGCAAACATGATGCAACAATGGTCAGTGCTATTGCTAAATCTAACAGCAATCACATTCTCGCTCGGTTTCCTCTGGATTTTACATCGTGAAGTTGAAAACCAACTCCATGAAAACACTTTGGCTCTTGCAAAAATCAATGCCGAAATTAATCATTTAAAGGAGCTGGCGGTCCTGGAATCAATGCACGACCCATTGACCGGCACTGGCAATAGACGCAAATTTGAAGACGACACTTCTCTGAATTTTTCTCCTCATCTAAATAGTGAAAAAAGCATATCCTTGGCTTTTTTGGATATAGACCATTTCAAGAAACTTAATGATACATATGGCCACGATGCTGGTGATGAAGTACTGGTGTCGTTGTCAGCACTTATTAACCAAAATATTCGAAAATTTGATACGGTGTACCGTTTTGGCGGAGAAGAATTTGTGATCCTGATGCCTGAAACTGATATCCGTATAGCCACTGAAATATCTGAAAGATTAAGAAAACTGATAGAAAATAACATCAAAATAGATGGAAAACCCGTGACAGTCAGTATCGGAGTAACCGAGAGCGAAGAACAGGATACACTTGAAGATATAATAGAACGTGCAGATAAATTAATGTACAAAGCCAAACAGACAAGCCGGAACCTTGTCGTCAGTGATTCCATTTCTCAATAGATACATCGTAATGAAATATTCTGGCCTTCACTTTCTTTATCATTGCCTTGATAAATTTGTAATTTCCAATGCCATAAAGCCCTTAAGCAAAAAAAAGGCCCACCCCAATGGGGTGAGCCTTTCTCTATTTAGATGCCTGACAATGTCCTACTCTCACATGGGGAGACCCCACACTACCATCGGCGCTGAGTGGTTTCACTTCTGAGTTCGGTATGGGATCAGGTGGTTCACACTCGCTATTGTCGTCAGGCAATTCTTTTTGTTTTTACCGCCTCATATTATTAATCGAGCGATAAAAACCAAATCGTTGACATATCTATCTTATCTATCTTTTCTATCACTGTACAAGTTGTTTTATGTGTAGCCTATTAAGTGTTTGCTACGATCATATTATCCGGCTTAATGTTGAAAGCCTGCGATTATATGGTCAAGTCTCACGTGCAATTAGTACTGGTTAGCTCAACACATCGCTGTGCTTACACACCCAGCCTATCAACGTCCTAGTCTTGAACGGCACTTTAGGGAGCTTAAAGCTCCAGGGAGAT